>Ga0308419_1000682_pt1 | contig 23871 bp, 13 predicted proteins | sample HotsprSampleMS50_FD_203674 | JGI IMG/M metagenome (GOLD analysis project Ga0308419, IMG submission 203674) | Hot spring phototrophic mat microbial communities from Mushroom Spring, Yellowstone National Park, Wyoming, United States - 20090730_MS50 ... | reverse complement strand
CCCCCGGTTGCGCCGCATTGAGCGCCGTCTGAATGTTGGTATAAGCCGTCGCCCAGCTTTGGCCGTCGGTCCCGTCCCCCGTAGTCGCCACATACCATCCCCGGGACATCGTCAACCATTCGGCTGGCGAGGCCCAGGCCATGCCGCTGGCATTCGTGGCCAGAAAACGGAAGGCATAGCTCTGTCCGGCGCTGAGATTGGACCGGCCACCTTCATTGACCCCATGATTGGCCTTGCGGGAAGAGTCCCGGTAGAACCCCCCGCTGGGCGGGTTGAAGTGATGAACCGTCAAGTAGCCATCCGACCAGACGGTCCCGTTGGTGCTATAGGCGGGCGGTTCTGTCACCGTAGAATCGCCCCACACCGCCCAGATTCGGGTGTTGGTTCCTTTCAGCTCGGGCAGGCGGACCCAGACGTAAGAGGTGCCGTTCCGATCCCAACGTTCGATTTCATAGGCCAGCTCCCCAGTTTCATCGGCATCCAAGAAGCGGAGGTCCCATCCATTGGTATGGCCCATCATGCCATAACTGAAGCCCTGAACGCCCTCGCGGAAGGTGATCAGCGCCGGGAAATTGGTCAATGTCTCCGAACCGCTGTATCCGCTGAACGTAATGGGCATCTTGTACGGAAGAGCTCCATCATCGTCCACAATCGAGCCCCGGGCCGCCGAGATGACCAGACGGGCATTTCCTCCCGTCACCGCGAGGGTGAGCCAGAAATATTCGCTTGGCCATTCGGGGACCGTGTCCCCATGAACCCTAACACTGATCTCCGCCGTCGGCCAATCCATGGTCAGGGTGACCATCCCCGATGTCGCCGTGTAGTCGCTGGCCGCCTGGGCAGTGCCATCGGCCGTGGTAAAGTAGAGATCCACATCCCCCATAAATCCATCCAGAAGCGTTGCCCGGAACACGGCCTCGGCCGTCCCCTCATCGGTTTCCCGCACGATAGCATCGGATACCTCGACGCGCGGTCCCGTACACGCAAGCCCCGTCAGGCCAACCTGCTTGTTCGTCGGGTCGTAGTACACCGTCGCTTGGGAGAGATCCCACACCTCGTCATCGAGCAGGGAGGCGTCGAGCACCGCCGTCGTATTGCTGGCGAGAAAGCCGTCGAAGGTGATCATCGGCAACCGATCCTCCGCCGAAGGCGTTCCGCCGGCATCCCGCACGCGCACGACCCACTCCGCATTGAGCGTAAGGTTGCTGACCACATGGAGACGGTCACACTGGTTGAACGGCCCGATCTCCCACTCGATGGCACTGCCGCGGAGAAAGGTCGCCGTCCCGTTGACGGTCAGCGTTCCCACCGCCCCGTTGCCAGGCGCCACCACTCCATTGGCATTGACGGTCAGGGTCCCCACCGTTCCGCTGCCTGAGAGTGTCGTCCGAGGGCCATTGGTGTGATTCACCGCGACCACCACCCCTCCGGAGATGACGCCCAGCACGCGCGTGTCTCCATCATAGAGGGAGGTTGCCCCCGTATAGGCATTCGTCGCGGTCAGTTCCAGCAGCCCGTCACCATACCGAAGCAGCTGCGAATTGGCCGTTCCACCATTCGCGATCCGACCTGAAATTCGTGCCACATCCGTCGTGGCAAAAAGGTTGTCCCAGACGTATAGAGATCTGTTGCCATTCAGCTGAATCGCATTGGCGAGGGTTACCCGGCCATTCGCCGACCGCGAGCCGAGGTGCAATACCTGACCGTTGAACCCTCCCGTCAGTGAGGACCAGATCAATTCCGCGCCTCCCTGGAGCAAAAGATCCAGATCCCCGCCCCAGGCGCTAAATCCGCCCGATCCGCTCCAGGAGATTTCACCATTGGCGGTTCCCAGATTTCGGGTCAACGGGCCGCGGCTCTCGAAGACGCAGGGATAGACGTTCCCGCCCCACAGACGCATCGGAGAGACCAACGGAATCCCGACCCCCTCCTCGAACCGCACCACCCCGTTGAAGTTCGTCACCCCACCCGTGAAGGTGTTGGTGCCGGTCAGCCACAATACCCCGTCGCCATATTTCCAGAGTCCGAAAGTTCCTGCCCCGCCATTGGCAATCGTGCCCGCCATTTGGAAAGCATCCACCGCCGAATTCGTGTTGTCCCAAACGTAGATCGCCCGATTGGCGCCGAGATCCACGGGATTGACCAGCGTCGCCACATCGTCGGCCGTTGGACTCCCCGCGACCAGGGCTTTGGCATTGAACCCATTCGCCGCACTCCAGGTTATGGCCGCTCCTGAGTTGAGAACGACCTGGAGCGGAGCGCCAAAGGCCGAAAAGCCACCGGGGTTGTTCCAGTAGACTTGTCCGCCCGCCGTTCCAATGGTACGCGCAAACATGCCCCTGCTTTCGAGCACACCGCTCGACCGGCTGCCCGCAGCGGTGCCGTTGAAGTAGAGCACCGCGGCCGCAGGAAGTCCGATTCCGTCCACCGCCCGAACCACACCGTCGTCAATCTGAAGCCGCCCCCCGAAGGTGTTGGTCCCCGTCAGCCAGACCATCCCCTCGCCCACTTTCTGGAGAACGCGGGCCGCCGTATCCATGGAAAGGGTTCCCGTGAGCCTTCCGACGTCCGAATTCGTCCGGATATTATCGAACACGCGAAGCCCAACGTTGGCCGTGATATGGATCGGGTTGTGAAGCGTGACGGCGTGTGTCGCGGAAGGGCTATTGAGATAGAGTTGAAACCCCTGAAAACCGTTCGTCGCCGTCCAGATGAGAGGGTTTCCCCCACTGAGGACCACATCCAAATCGCCGCCCCATGCCGCAAATCCGCCCCGGCCGCTCCAAAAAACACCACGAGGTCCTAGTCCGACATTTCGCGAAAGCGATCCCCGCCCTTCCAGAACGGCATGCCAGCCATCGGCATCGGCGGAGAACTCCAACGCGCCCGCACCCTCGTCATCCGGAAGCCCCCATCCCGGGTCTGCCCGGAACGTACCGCGTTCGATCACGGTTTTGCCCCGGTAGCTGTTCGAGGCAGTCAGCCAAACCAGCTGGTCCCGCGTCCGGCTCTCGCCAACCATCACCAGGGCATTTCCGACAATCGGATTGGTAATCGTCACGTCCTCGACCGAAAGGACGTTGCTGACCGACCACACTCCTGCCGCTTGAACGAGAGATCCGGTCATCCGAAGCGAGACGGCCTGGAAATCTCCGGTGGTGGTCACTCCAAACCCATTGGTGGCCACGATCGTGGCCTCGGCGGTGTCCATTTTCAAGGCATCCAGATCCAATGATTGCCCCTGAACCATCAGGGGGCCGGTCACGCGCAAAGGATCGGTCGCTCCCTCCCGCCGAATGACGCCGCCAAGCGTAAAATCCAGTCCGCCGACCCGCGTCGCCTCCGCGGCCCGCAGAACACCGCCTTCGAAGCGAATGACGGCATTCGCCGCCGAGTCCCCGCGGAGCGTCAATTCGCCATCCGCGCCCAGACGAATCATTCCGGCCACCTGAGCGGATTCCACGGCTTCGGCTGGTCCCCGAACGGTCCATGTCTCGGCGCTCACCACACTGCCTGCTCCGACGATCAGCGCGGGGGGCACCGCGATCGCACGTGCCATCACCGTCACATTGGTCAGAGCCTGATTCTGGGATGAACTCCAGTCCCGAACCTGGAGGAGTGCGCCGGAATCAAACCGGTTCGTCCCCTCGACCAGAACATCGGCCCCACTCAACGTTCCAGACACCCGCAGAAGTCCCCCGGGACGAACGCGGAGACGCTCAAACCCCGTCAAGGCCCCTTCCACCCTCAATTCGCCGCCCTGAATATCCGCCACATAGCTCCGCAACGAGGACCCCTCGGAGATCTGGACGAGACCATCGGAAAGGGTCAGGGTATGCGTGTCCTGCGGCCCGGCCACGGTAATGTCCGAATCGGCCGCCGTCACCTGCGCCTCAGCCTTGGTATCCGGATAGGGAAGCGGGCCATCCCAGTTCTCATCCGTCCAGTTGCCGACGCCGCCCTTCCAGACCAGAACGGTATCCGGAGTCGGTGGATCCACGCGCAGGCCGGTGATATAGATCCGCTTGCCAGCCGGATCATGCACCAGCGTCGCATTCGTCCAGATCCAACGGGCCGAATGACAGACCAGGGAACCATCCAACGACCACGCATTGGTGGGAAACGACAGACAGGTGCCTCCGTACGTAATCAGTGTCAACTGATCGCTGGCTTCGCAACGCCCGCCCAAATCCAGAAGTCGGATGATGAAATTGGTCTGAATCGTCAGATTGCCGCTGATCGCCAGAGTCCCTGGGGTCGCGGAAGGGCCCAGCGCCAGCTCGATGCCGGAGTTCGTGTAGAAGGTAGCATTTCCAGTCACTCCCAGCGTTCCCGCCCCCGCTGCGTCACGGGGAGAAACCATTCCATAACAGAGCAACCCGTTCGCAGGCGCGTTAATCACCAGACCGGTTCCGCTCAGGACCGCCGGCGCAGACACCTGGCAATAGTTGTTACTAGCGATCGCTCCCGTCACACGCAATGTCCCCTCCTGAATCAGCGTGTTGCCGCGATAGGAGTTGAAGCCGGCGAGTTCCAAAAGGCCCGGCCCGCTTTTCGTCAGATTCCACCCCGTATTGTTGCCGCGGATGTCGCCCGTGATCCGCGCGTAATCGGTCGAAACGAACGGATTGTCATAGACGTAGATCGTCCGTGCCGCCCCCATCTCGAGCGCATTGTTAAGCGTGACCACGTCGTTGGCCGTCAGACTGTTCAGCGCCAACACGCGCCCATTGAGCCCGTCGGCGGCCGCCCATGACAGGACCGCGCCGCCGTTGAGCGTGACACTGAACGGACCTCCCCACGCCGCAAACCCGCCGCCATTGTCGCCCGACGCCGAGGACCAGGATACTTGACCCGCACCTGTGCCGATGGTGCGGGTGAATGTTCCTACGCTCTCCAGAATCCCATAAGTCCCCCCGAATACGAGACGAGCCGCGGCAGGCAATCCCACGCCATCCACCGCCCGAACCGCCCCTCCCCTAAGGGTCAAAGCCCCCGTATAGGTGTTGGTGTTGCGAAGCCAAAGGGTACCATTCCCTTGCTTCGTAAGGCCACAGGCGCTTACCGCACCGTTGCTGATGATCCCCGAAAAGAGGGCCAGGTTGTTCGGGTTGTTGGTGTTCAGATCAACCGCCACCACTCGATCGGCCCCGAGGCCGATGTTATTCTGGATCTCGACCACACCATCGGCGGCCCAACTCCCCAGCGAAAGGGATTTCCCATTGAACCCGCTGACAGCCCCCCACACCAGATCAGCGCCGCCGTTTAACGTGACCACCAGATCGCCTCCAAACGCGGAAAAGCCTCCGTAGGTTCCGTTCCAGTATATTTGTCCCGCCCCCGTCCCTACATTGCGGGCAAAGGTGCCGCGGCTTTCGTAAACACCTGCCGCCCGGGTCGCGACATTGGCGCCATTCAGGTACAGGGTGGAGAGCGCAGGCAGGCCTCGGCCTCCTTCCGCACGAAGAACCCCATCCAAAATTGTCGTCGTCCCCGTATAGGTATTGGTCGCATCGGTCGGAATCAGCCAGACGGTTCCCCCGCCTGTCTTGACCACAACGCTGGTGCCCGTTATCCATTCGGAGCGGGTCTCGACGACGCGTTCGGGAACAAGAACGCTCACCGTTTGGGCCACCCCCCGCGACACCATCAGGGAAACGAGAAACAGAGAAACAAGACCACCACGATTACCCCTCTCACGCGTCATGGCGCCTCCTAGCTTTGTAGGTTAACGTCATGATGATCATAACGCGAGCAGCATCAATCTGTTTTTTGCAGAAGGATCGCCATGGCCAGGTTGGGAATCAGCTGGAGGGGCTGGCGATCGGAAACATAAAGCACGGCCGCCGTTCGGCCCGTCCGTCGGAGAAAGGCCTCGCCCTCCTCCGGCCCCAGCACGAACAACGTTGTGGAAAGTCCGTCCGCCTCTTCCGCCGTATCCGCCACCACCGTGACGGACGCCATGCCTCGAACCGGCTCCCCCCGGCGGGGATCCATGATGTGCGACCACCGATCGCCCCCGACCTCGACAAACTGCTCGTAATGCCCCGAGGTGGCCACCGCCATCCCATCGTCCAACCGCAGCGTCCCTATCAACGCGTCGGGTTGAAACGGATGCCGGATTCCGATCCGCCATGGCCGGTCTGAAGAAGGCCTTCCCGAGACCCGCATGTTGCCGCCCAGATTGACCAAAAACGGCCGGTCTCCGGCCGTTCGGCGGATCGCCTCCCAACAGCGATCCACGGCAAACCCTTTCCCAATTCCCCCCAGATCGAGCTGCATCCCCTCCCGTTCCAGAAGGACCGTCTGACCGGACACGCGCACGAACCCATACCCCACTCGTTCGCGAATAGCCGCAATCTCCTCCGCCGACGGTTTCCGAATCGCCCCATCCCGGCGGAAACCCCACAGACGCATAAGAGGTCCGACCGTCGGGTCGAAGGCGCCTCCGCTCTCCTCCGCCAGCCGCAGCGCGGTCACAATCGGTCGAATTGTTTCAGACGAGACAGGCACCGCCTCCCGCCCGGCGGCCCCATTGATGCGGGCAAGTTCGGAATCCGCCTGGAAAAGGCTGAGTCGACTCTCCCACTCACGCGTAATCTGGGCACATTGGGCCGCCCAGGCAAAGGCCTCCTCATCGGAAAGCGCGGTCACGCTCCCCAACGTCCCCATGCCGGGGAATTCCCGCACCACCGTTCGAGGCCGGGACGGTCCACATGCCGGAATCCCCGCCAAAAGCAAAAGCCCAAGTCCCAACCGTCGCCAATCCCTCACGGCCGGTTCTCCTGCCGCTCGTCCCCGCGGACCAAACGCTCTCCTTCCACCACCAGCGCGTCGGTGGACGGAAGCGAGGCCACCCCCATGTCGAGCAGGCGCTTTCGAACTCCCTCATAAAAGAGCCGGCCCATCCGTTCACACCGAAGCCCCCCCGCCTCATCGCCGTGCTGCCGCCGCCGCGCAGCTTCGGTGAAAAGGGCCATCGCCTGGTCCCAATAGTCCGAGCCGGCCATGGCGGCGGACTCCGCGGCTTGAACCGCCATCGCCTCGATCGAAGGTTCCGTGGCCGATCCGGCCTGACGCGCGCGTTCGAAAAAACGCAGGGCCAACTCGTCATACCCATAACAATAGAGATAAAACGACGCCCGCTTGAGGAAAAAGGCGGCAACCTCGTCCCAACGGTATTCCGGATCGGGATAGCGCCGGGCCATCTCAGACAGGCGGTCCATCACCGCCTCGGCCAACTCGGGTCGAAGCCCCCGGATGGGCGGTGCGCCGGGCCTCGCCAGCGCCGCCCGTCCCCGAAGAAACGAGGCGATCAGCGCAAGGTAGACCATGCGGTCGGCCCGGATGTCGGGAGGGGCTCCCGCTACGCGAACGCCTTCGAAGGCCCAGTACAGGGCGTGGGTTTCCGGCAGCCGCCAATCGAAAGGGCCCCATTGCGCCGAAAGCGTGTTCAACGTTTCCGGACGGAGCCGGTACCGTTCGATAAACCGGGCGACCGCATCGGCCGGAGCCGTTTCCATCTGACCATCGGGCAATTGCGAGGCAATCTCCTCGAAAAACAGCGCTAGATAGCGATCGGCCGCTGGATCGGAATAGCCGCCGATCTTATGATAATAGAGCCAACTCAGTTCGGCATGCAGGCGAGGAGAGGCCGGATGATAGCGAAGCGCCTCCTCCTGAAGGATGCGCCGTCCGTTGCCGATCCACCGCCACCGATCCTTCGGATCGGGAAAAAGGGCGCTGATGTTGTACGCCATGTTCCAGGCGTGAAACGCCCAGACCTCCGGAAAGGTCGGCTCCAACTTCGTGATCCAATCCGCCAGCGGCACGATCTCCAGAAAACGGCCCTCATCCTGAAGCGACGAGGCGCGAAACCAGAGAAGATCCGCGACCAGTCCACGAAAACCCCCCAGCACCACCGTCACCAACGCCACAGAAGGCGGAACCCGACTCAGATCCGGCTCGCTCGGCGGGCGTAAGGCCGACCGCCACAGGGCCAGCCGACTCGGCAACGCGACCGCCACGACCAGGGCCAGAACGGCTGCCAGGCAGCCTAAACGGATGGTTTTCATGCGCCGGAACGATCATACATCAGCCGACGGTCTCGGCTCAATTTAAACACGCCGCTCACAAAGCTTGAACCCGAAGGACCTCCTCTTTTATGATGGGTGCCTATGAGCAGCTATCTTCAGATCATCATGACCGGCGTGGGAGGGCTGGGGATTTTTCTTCTGGGCATGAAATACATGTCGGAAGGGATGCAGACGCTGGCCGGTCCCCGCCTTCGCCGTCTGATCAGCAGCGTCACCGACAACCGCGTGCTGGCCGTCTTGATTGGAACGTTTGTCACCTGTCTCATTCAATCCAGCTCGATTACGACCGTGATGGTGGTTGGCTTTGTCAACAGCGGTTTCATGACCCTCCTCCAGGCGTTGGGAGTCATCTTCGGCGCCAATATCGGCACAACCATCACCGGGTGGGTTCTCTCCCTCAAAATCTCGCACCTCGGCCTTCCGACGCTCGGCCTGGCCGCATTGGTTTTTCTTTTCGCCGGGCGTGAACGACTCCGCTACTGGGGCATGTTCCTGATGGGTATTGGGATGGTCTTTTTTGGCCTGGAGCTCATGAGCGATGGATTCCGGCCCCTCCGTTCCGATCCTTCTATCCTGCGCCTCTTCCACTCCCTTCAGGCCGACTCCTTTGCCGGAATGATGCGAGCCGCCCTGATCGGCTTAGTGGTCACGGCCATCATCCAATCCTCCTCCGCCACGCTCGGGATTGTGATCAGCCTGCTCAAGACGGATCTGCTTGATTTCACGACCGCCGCCTCGATCGTTCTCGGTCTCAACATCGGGACCACCATCACCGCCTGGCTGGCCTCCATCGGCGGCAATGCTCACGCCCGTCGCGCCGCGCTGGGCCACATTCTCTTCAATGTTCTGGGCGTCGCCTGGATCATTCCTCTGTTCCCCCGCTATCTCCAGTTCATTGAATGGCTGGTCCCCAATCATGGGGAGGAGGCGGCTCAGTTGCTTCAGACCAGCCTGACCCGCGTCGCGATGGTGCACACCATGTTCAACGTCCTCAACACCGTCGTCTTTCTCCCCCTGCTCAAACCCTTCGCGCGACTGATCACCTGGCTCATTCCGGATCGTCAGGCCGGCGAGGCCTACCGGCTGGAGTACCTCAATGTCCGCTTCCTCGCCCATCCCGCCCTTGGAATCGAACAATCGCACAAAGAGATCGTGGCCATGTCCGAGCACGTCCTGCAGATGACGACCGCCCTCGATACCGTGCTCAGCCTGCCCTATCCCGAGCGGGACACCCGGGCCGAAGATGAGATCATCCGCCGGGAAAAGGTCCTCGACAACATCCAGCGGGAGGTCACCGTCTTCCTTTCGCGGCTTCTCTCGGATTCCGTGCCCGGCGAGGTCATGGAGGTCGGCCGCCGCCAGCTTCGCCTGGCCCATGAATACGAATCCTTGGGGGACTATCTGATGGCGCTCGTCAAACTGAATATCAAACTCGTCCAAAACCGGCTCGAACTTCCGGCCGAGGAACGCCGCCACCTGAAGGAACTTCATGTTCTGGTGACCGGTTTGCTGAAACAGCTGCACCGCCCTCTGGTCGAAGAGACGATTCCCGATCCCTCCTTGATGGTGGAATTTCAACCCGACGCCGCCAAGGTGATTAAGGTGATGAAGGATTTCCGGCACGAACACCTCGAAACCTTCGCCCGCCAGTCGCACAACCCGCTGATGAGCCTGGTCTACACCGATATGCTGACCGCCTTCCGCCGTTTGCGGGACCACGCCTTCAATGTCGCGGAAGTCCTGGCGGGGGAAAAGTAGAGGGATCGGCCTCGTCCCTACAGGTCGTAGAGCGTGGGATCACGGGAGGGGGGCACACGGCGGCGGCCGCTCCCTTTCCGAGGAGCCATCTCGAAGGGATCCTCCTTCTCGATCCTCTCCCCAAGCTCCTCTTCGATCGCCTCAGGATCTTCGCCCGCTTCGAGACGCCGCATCGCCTCTTCCATCCCCTCCCCGAGCGGCATCCCCGTCATCTCCGAAAAGCGCCGCATCAGCCGGGCGGCCTGGCGGGGATCCTCGTTTTCCCCCAGGTCCGCCGCTTCGGAGGCCAGGGCTTCCAGCGCGCGTTCCACGCGTTCGTCCCCAGGCGACGGTCCCTCTTCGCCGCCCGCCGACGAACCCTCCGCGTTCTCGCCATTGGCCTCGCCCCTCCGGAGCGCGGAAAAGGGAGAGACCTCCCGGCGCATCTCCGACCCGCCACAGCGTGGACAGGCCGGCTGGCGCGTCACTCCGACCCGCCGCGAGAAGAAGGAAAAAATCCGATGACAGTGGGGACAGTAGAACTCGTAGATCGGCATCTCATCGCCTCCTCGTCGTTCGGGGACGAGACCGCCCAAAACCCGGCCGACGGACGGGACGGCCGGACGCCGGCCTCCGCCACTCCTTCGGCGGCGTCATGCCGGCGGCCTTCATCAGCTCTACCAGTTCGTCCCTGATCCGCCCCGCCCGTTCGAATTCCAGAGCCTCCGCGGCCTCCCACATCTCCTTTTTCAACGCTTCGATCAAGTCGCGCGTCTCATATGCCGAACCGGATTCCCGAACCACCGACGTCTCGATCGCCCGCGCCGTCGTCTCCGCCGCCCACGCCCAGTCCCGCTCGCGCTGAATGCTCTGCGGGGTAATGCCGTGACGCCGGTTGTACTCCATCTGCACGGCCCGCCGCTCCTCGGTCACCGCGATCAACCGCTTCATGGAATCCGTCATCGTATCCGCATAGAGGATCACCTTTCCATTCACATGACGTGCCGCTCGCCCCGCCGTCTGGATGAGGGAGGTGTCCGACCGCAGAAACCCCTCCTTGTCCGCATCCAGAATGGCCACGAGCGAAACCTCCGGCAGATCGAGCCCCTCCCGCAGCAGGTTCACCCCGACCAGACAATCAAACTCCTTGGTCCGAAGCCGTCGCAGAATATCCACACGCTCCAGAGCTGTAATGTCGGAATGGAGATACTGAACCCGCAATCCCGCCTCCTGCAAGTAGCGCGCCAAGTCTTCCGCCGTCTTCTTCGTGAGCGTGGTGACCAGAACCCGCTCTCCCCGGCCCGCATGGGCGCGAACTTCCGCCATCAGGTCGTCTACCTGCCCCTTCAGCGGACGAACGATGACCGGGGGATCCAGTAGACCGGTCGGACGAATCAATTGACGGACCGGATCGGCCAGACTCCGCTCGAACGGTCCCGGCGTGGCCGACACAAAGAGAATCGGTCCCGCCCGGTCCAGAAATTCATCGAAGTTCAGCGGCCGGTTGTCTTTGGCCGAGGGCAGGCGGAAACCGTGTTCGACCAACACCGTTTTCCGGGCCTGGTCGCCGTTGTACATGGCTCGCAACTGAGGAACCGTGACGTGCGACTCGTCCACAATCGTCAAAAAGTCCCGCGGAAAATAGTCCATGAGCGTGGCGGGCGGCTCGCCGGCCTTCCGCCCGCTGAGATGACGGGAGTAGTTTTCGATTCCAGGACAATACCCCGCCGTCCGAAGCATTTCCACATCGTACAGGGTCCGTTGTCTCAATCGCTGCGCTTCGACCAGCTTGCGGGCGGCTTCCAGCTCGTGGATGCGCTCCTCCAACTCCTCCAGAATCGCCCCGATCGCCCGTTCCCGTTTATCGGCCGGCATGACGAAATGATGCGCCGGGGAAAGAAACACCCGCGCGAGCACGCCCGCCGTCCGCCCAGTCAGTGGGTCGAACGCCTCGAGCCGCTCGAGGCAATCCCCAAAAAAGGAGAGGCGAATCCCCTGCTCTTCCCAAGCCGGCACCACCTCGACCACGTCGCCCCGGACACGAAAGGCGCCGGGGACCAGCTCGCAATCGTTCCGCTCATACTGAATCTCGACCAGCCGGCGCAGCAGGGCATCCCGGTCCATCCGATCGTTCCGGCCGACAGCCACCACCATTTCCCGGTAATCCTCCGGGGACCCCAGACCGTAGATGCAGGAGACCGACGCCACCACGATTACATCCTGGCGGCTCATGAGGGCATGAGTGGCGGAGAGGCGAAACCGTTCGATCTGCCGGTTGATTGACGCGTCCTTTTCAATGTACGTATCGGTCTGAGGAATGTAGGCCTCCGGCTGATAGTAATCGTAGTAACTGATGAAATATTCCACCGCATTCCGGGGAAAAAAGCTCTTCAGTTCGGCATACAACTGGGCCGCTAGAGTCTTGTTGTGCGAAATCACCAGCGTCGGCCGCCCGAGGCGGGCGATCACGTTGGCCATGGTGAAGGTCTTGCCGGATCCTGTGACGCCCTCCAGGACCTGGTACCTCCGGCCTGACTGAAAGGCCTCCACAATCGCCGCGATCGCTGCGGGTTGATCGCCGGTCGGCGTAAAGGGCGATTCCAATTGAAAACGACTCCCCATCCGTAATCCAGGCTTGCTTTTCTTCAGAGCATATTTTACAGTATGGCTTCGTTGATGCGCAACGCGTACCTGTAGCTCAATTGGACAGAGCATCAGACTACGGATCTGAGGGTTGCAGGTTCGACTCCTGCCAGGTACGCCAGCCGTTTTGCTCCGCCGACCTCCGCCGTACCTGTAGCTCAACTGGACAGAGCATCAGACTTCGGATCTGAGGGTTGCAGGTTCGACTCCTGCCAGGTACGCCAAGGTTCGGCTCAAAGGCCCAATTCCGCTTCGAGCCCTCTCAAATAGGCCACCGCTTTCCGGATGGCCTCATAGGGGTCCTGAGGCCCCTCGTACTCGATGTTGATGCCTCCCGTATAGTTCGCCTTCGCCATCGCCTCAAGGACCGCCCGATGGTTGATCACACCCTCCCCGATCAGCGCCGGCTTGTACCGGAGACCGTTGAGCATCTCATGTCCGCCCGGCTCCGACGCCGTCAACACCACCCAATCCTTAAAATGGGCATGCCAGACACGGCCGGCGACCCGCTGAAACGAGGCGGCCGGCTCTTCCCCCCCGGCCGCATTGCCGCTATCGAAGGTTAATCCAAGATCGGGCAGCTGCGCCAGGACCGCCAGATAATCCGCCGCCGTGACAAACGGACTATGCTTTCCCGGAAAATTTTCCACAGTCACCCGGATCGCCAACCGCCGCGCCGCCTCCACCACCGGCGCCAGCCCTTCCACATAACGCCGCCGCGACTCGTCGCGAGTCCGATCGCTCCGCCCCGGTGTGACGGCCATGATGAGGGGCGCCCCCAGCGCGGCCGCTTCCTCGAGTCCCCGTTGGAGCGCCTCCCTGGCCCGTTCCACCTCCTCCCGATTCGGGCTGATCAGACCGCCCGCCGGAATCGTATAACACACGACAGGCAGCCCGTAACCGTCGCACCGTTTTTTCAACTCCTCCGGCGCGAACCCATGGAGCGTTACGAAATCCACGCCCGCCATCTTCAACTCCACCGCCAGCCGCAACATCCGCTCCAGATCGAAGACCGCCGGCCCGTGCCGCGCCACGGTGTAACTCATCATGGTATAGCGCATACCGTTTTTTCCTCCCTGTTCCTCAAAACCACTGGTTAATCAGGCGTATGGACTCTTCGGCAATCTGGGCGCCGGCCTCCGGCGCAACCTGAGCACTGGCAAACCAGGCCCCGTAACTGCCCCCTTCCGCTGCCCGCGGCGTGGGAAGGTAGGAACCCGGACCTGCCAACTGGACGACAAACGTCTGCACGGCCTTGGATCGCCCCCGGATGCGTTGTCCGAAATCCAGATAGTACTCAAAACGATTCGTTATCAGAGCGGTCTCGCCAATCCTGGCCGCATGCAGGTCCACGCTCATGGTGGTTTCGCCCGCGGCCATCCGTCTGACCCGATCCAACGTGTTTTCGAAAAAGCGCCGTCGAGCATGATTGGCGCTCCGCTCGCGGGACCAGGGATCTTCCCCGGCCAGCTCAGCCTCCCGTCTCCGGCACTCCTCGATGACCCGTTTAGCCTCCGCCACTTCAACCGGCGTCAGCCGTCGCAGCGGAACGGCGAGGGAACGCTTCTCATAGGCCAGCTCGATCTCCGTTCGAAGATCCTGCCGGGCCGCTTCGAGCCCCTCTTCGACCGCCGCACGCAGGCGACGCGCCAGGACCTCCCGCTGCACGAGGTCGAAGGAGTGCCCTTCCGAGAGCCACCCCCGGAGCCGATACATCCGCTCCTCCGCGCCCCGGTAGAGCACCATATGCGGGGACTGATCCCCGGCAGCCCCGCACTGAGGAAGCACGAACAGGGACGGTCCGAACCGCTCCCGAAGGACAACCCGGACACAGTGCCAGTAGTCGGCCGACATCTGCAGCCCGTGCTCGATGCATTGGGCCGGACAGGCCACATTGATGACCACCCCGGTCAACCGTCCCCCCTCATCGAAGGTGAAGAGCTGGTCCACACTGTCGTCCGACCCCCCCTCGACGTGGGAGAACGTGGGATCATCCGGCCGTCCATACATCAGGGCCTGGCCGTGGGAATACACCAGCCGGCGGCAACTCCCGATCGCCGCATGGCTATAGGCCCACGCTATCCCGCCGGGGCGTCGGGCATCCCAGGCCTGCGCCGCCAGATCAGCCAGCCGCTCGCCGAGAAATTCCCCGTAGGCCTCCGCAGGGCGATACCCCTCGGGCAGCGGCGGATACCACCCCTCTCCGCTTTGCTGGGGAGCCGTATGGGTGTGCGTCGCATGAAGGACGATCCGATCGGGATCAAAGGAGGGCATCCGCACCTTCAAACGCCGCGTCATAACTTGGCGCACAATATCCTTGATATTCGCTGCATCCACCGAAATGAGGATGAACCCCACGGTGCCATCGGCGCTCTCCAACGCGAGAGCGGTCGCCGTCAACGGATCCAGCACCTCCCGCGTCAGTCGAACGTAAAACTGCCCCTGAAGATTTACGGGCCAGTCGGGTGTCACCTCGCACGAAGCCCACCCCACCCGAAATGGTTGCCGCTGACTCATCATGGGCAATCTCCCGTTTGACGCATGAAAAGAGTTGCACAGGGCCCCCACTTTCGGCAAGCATGATCGGTATGGCCACCATGACGTCTCGCGAACGGGTACGAACGGCGCTGGCCCGTCAGGAGCCGGACCGCGTGCCGGTCAACTACAGCGCCAACGCCGGCATTGACGCTCGGCTCAAGGCCCACTTCGGCCTCACCCCCAACGATACGGAGGGTCTACTCCAAGCCCTGGAGGTGGACTTCCGTATCTTCTTCCCCCCTATCGGGGTCCCCGCCTTCATCCCGATCCCCCGGAACCGGGCGTAACGGTTGACCCATGGGGCATCCGTCGCCGGTGGATCGAGCATCCATCCGGCGGCTACTGGGACTATTGCGGATTCCCGCTCCGGGACGCGACAGAAGAGGAGGTGGCCCGCTGGCCCATGCCGAATCCCGACCATTTCGATTACGCCGGGGCCCGCGAACTCCGGAAACGATGCCCCGATGCCTTTCTCGCCATCGGCGGAGCCGGCGTCCCAGATATCATCAACGGAAACGGCATGTTGCGCACCATGGAACAGACGCTGGTGGATCTGGCCACCGACGACCCGGCCGGTCTTCTGCTCGCCAGGCGGCGGGCCGAGATCCTCTTCACGGTCATCGAACGAACGCTGGAAATTCTCAAGGGCAAGGCCGACGGCGTATGGATGGGGGAAGACTTGGGAACGCAGATCGGTCCCCTGATCAGCCGCGACCTCTACCGGCGTCACCTGCGCCCTATTCACCAGCGATTCGTGGATCTGGCCCGCGCCCATGACCTCCCCGTGGTCATCCACTCCTGCGGTTCGAGCAGTTGGGCGTTCGAGGATTTCATCGAGATGGGTATTGCCGCCGTGGACACCCTCCAGCCAGAGGCCGCACACATGGCCCCCTCCTATTTGAAATCACGCTATGGAGACCGACTGGCGTTCCACGGCGCCATTTCAACCGCCGGCCCGCTCGCCACCGGAACCCCCGCTGACGTTCGCACCGTCTGCCGCCAAACGCTGGCCATCATGATGCCCGGCGGCGGCTATTGCCTGGCCCCGACCCACGCGATTCAAGACAACACGCCCACGGAAAACGTCCTGGCCATGTACGAGGCCGCGAAGCGCTACGGCCGCTACCGATGAACCCCTCCCTCCGCCAACCGAAACGCCATCGCTTCGGCGTCGTCGCGAACACGCAACCAGGATTCCTCGAAGGGACGTCGGAACAGACGGCCGGCCATTAGCGTGCAGATCGCCGGGATCGCCCGGAATGTCGGAGACGCCCACGTCGTCGCACATAAACCATCGAGGCCCCGCGCGGCCCCATAACGCGCAAACGAGGCCACCGCCTGCGGAATATGCCACGTCGCCCCGACCACGGGAAACCCTTCCCCCAGAAGGTACTCGGTGCTGCCATACGACGGCACCGGAAAATAGGACCAGTCAAAGAGGACAATGTCCCGCGGCAATTCACGGATGGCTCGCCATGCACCGGTGCGCCGTCCATTCTGACTGTTGTGCTCGGGGCGATAGAAGAGCATGTCGGCCCACATCATCGTTCGGACCCGACGGCCGGCCAAAAACCCATGAAGCGTTCGAATCAGCCGGCCCAACAGTTCGGCGCCATCTCGGGCTCGGCCATTCCGCGGACAGGCAAACGTTTGCGGGCGGCTCGGCACATCCGCCTCATCCAATCCCAGGTGAAAGGCGGAGGGTTCGAAAAACTCGAGCAATTCCCCGATGATCTCCTGAAGGGCCGGCAGGGTCCTGGGATGGTCCACATCCAGACACCAACACCCGGGATCTTCACACAGATCCGGATAGGCAGCGCCCAGCCCGGATTCCCGCTGATGGCCAAGCGAGTTGTATTCGGGAATCACGCCCAATCCGCAGGCGCGAGCCTCGCCCAACATCCGTCTCCAGTCGTCCCGGCCATATGCCCATGGGGCCGCCACGCGGGGATGACTCCGATACGGAAACGCCCGTCCCACCTCGAACACCAGATCGCTGAATCCCAGAGGCGCCGCGACTTCACGGATCAGCCAAAGAATCTCCTCCACCGGGACCCGGGAATACTGAAAGGTCAGATGCAGGTAACGCTGGGAAAGGGAACGAGGATCACGTTCTCCGGCAAAGCTGGCCAGATCGGGATAGCGGGCCGCCCGGCTCCGCACCTCCGCCTGCCAGTTGTTCACCGCCTCCCGAAGCGTGGAGGGCTCAGGAACAAACCCCGCGTCCTGCGCCCGCCGAAAAGGCCAGAGCTGGAAACGCGTCGTCTGCCGTTCGCCCCGAGCCAGGCGGACGGCCGGGCTCAAGAGACCCAGCACAAACGCGCCGGACTGGTTGCCGCAAAAGAATCGCCATACCCCCTCGCCGGCTTTGACGACAACGCCCCGTCCCGTGGGTCCGCAGTACCAGCCAGGTTGGGCAACGCCACGCCCGGGTTCGAACCGAATGTCCCCAAAGGGCGGAAGCACCCGTAACGCGGATCCCGGTATCTGATAGGCCGTCTCCGCCCATTCCGCAGCCGGGATGGACCAGGCAAAGAAAAATTCGATTTGGAGGGGCTCCGGGTCCCCCGATTCATTCGACAGCGTGGTTTCCACGTCGAGCGGATACGCGCCCGGTTTCAAAGTCCACGTCTGAAGGAAGCGATACCCACCATGAGCGGATTCGAACTGGAGAGCGTTCTCGAGAGCCCGGGCGCGGCGCGGAACCCCGTGGAGAGGCGAAAAGGCCGAAAGAACACCCGTATTCGGATCGGGTTGATCGCCCGACTTGATCCACGTGGCCAACCCGCGGTACGGTTCCGCCCCTCCCTCTTTCATGTCCGTCCCGTCGCGGCCGAGGGCATCCGCCAGCGGATTCCCACCGTCCGCGTCCACCAGCCAAAACAGCTTTCCTGTTCCCTCCTCGAATCGGGCGGTCCACCACGCGTTGCGTAAGATCAGGGCCTCGTTTGTGACCGTCATCTTGGCACTCTCCGTTCGTCAGCAAAGCCGGAAGAGCCGGCCGTCCTCTTCGGCCGGATCCACTCCCAACCGCCTCAATGTCTCAACATGCGGATACAGTTCACCCACTTCCGCCAGATCATGGGCATCCGTCCCCAGGGCGAGAGGGACACCCCGGGCCAGACATTTCGAATAGAAACGGTCCGCCGTCGGGTGATCGTGGAAGTTGATTTCGGCCGCGGCACCGGCGGCCTTGAGCATCTCGATGAGGCGGTCATCCAGCGCAGTCGGTTCTTCGAGCCCCCAGCGGGTAAACACGCGGTAAGGATGGGTCAGAACGTGGATCCGCTTGGCCAGCAGATCCTCGACTTGCCGGAGAAAGAGCCGTTCGAGGTCCGTTCGCCGCGCCTTACGGGCCGTCTCGCGCGTCACCCCGGGCAATGCATGCACCCCGCCAATCAGCAGATCCCAACCCTGTTCGTCTCCCGGTCGTAACAGCCAGCCTTCCCCCTCACGCCAGTCCACCTCCAGGCCGACCCGCACATGCTCTCCCCGTACACGAGCCGCCAGAGCCCGGAACTCCTCCATCCGGGATGGACCCGCTAAGGCCTGCAACGCAAGATCCCGATCGGTCTGCCAGCGAAAACTCCAGGCCTCCTCCGGCGGCAGATAGAGATGAAAGGCATGCTCCGTGAGGGCCTGTTTCTCGACCCCCATCGCTCGGGAAAGGGCCACATTCGTCTCCGCCCGGACGGAGGAAGCGCAATAGGCCAGTTCGGTGTGGCAATGAATATCGGAGAGGCCAGGCACATCCAGCCTCAACGCCAACGATTCAATCTGAACATCGCGACCACGCAGCCGCACATAATCGAAGCGAAACGGGCTCTCACAGAGGGCGGGAGTCGTCCGATGCAGAGTTGCGCCGCGCCAGACCGGTCCGGTCCCCCAGTGGCAATGTCCACTGAGCGAAAGAAGTACACCCGCCTGGTCGAATCCCGCCAGAATCTCCTCCACGTTGGAAGGGAGAAAGGGGTAGGTGCTGTCAATCGGCGGATAGAGCGGATGATGCTGAAGAGCAATCAGGGGAAGATCGGGACGTTTCCGGGCCACGTGAATCGGAAGGTCTAGGTCCTCTTGTCGCCGCGTGGCGACATCCCCCACCCCAACGGGGTCACGGAAGAGAAGAAAACCATAGCCTCCGAATTCGCGAAACCCCGTGGGGGACTGAAAGACACGCTCGGCGAGATCCCCCGCGGGGTCGTGGTTTCCGGCGACCGCCAACACGGGAATGTCGGCCGCCTGCGCCTCCTCTGCCAGCGCCCGCAGAAGCGCCTCCGCGTCCTCCCCATGACCCTTTTCCAGAAGATCTCCCAGAAAGACCATTCCATCGGGCTGTCGCCCCATGTGACGGAGACGCAACAACGTCTTGCGCAGAAGGAGGCGGGCCCACTCCCCATGGCGGACAACCTCGCCCGTCGCCGGCGGAACACCCGACGGGGCATAGTGAAGATCGGTCACCACCAGCAGATCGAGCCTGGGTTCGCTCATCCGTGACTCTCCCGACAAAGCTGCTTTTCAGAAAAGGGAAAACCATACCATAGACGGCGTTGACGGTCACCCGCTTTTTCCCGTCTATCGTACCCGCGATTCCTCCGATTCCCGAACGCTGTACCCCCCAAAAAATAGGATTGGAGGTTGTCGCCTCCCCAATGGGTGGTATAATGCCTCCGTTTGTAACAGATCTACGAGTCATGGCGCGACCTTCGCACAATTACGACGAGAGCAAAATCAAGACCCTCTCCTCGCTGGAACATATACGGCTGCGGACCGGAATGTACATCGGCCGGATCGGAGACGGCTCCCAATACGAAGATGGCATCTACATCCTACTCAAGGAGGTCGTGGACAACGCCGTTGACGAGTTCATCATGGGCTATGGAAAGCGGATTGACATCACGATCGAAGAGCAGACCGTCACCGTCCGCGACTATGGTCGAGGGATCCCCCTCGGCAAAGTGGTCGAATGCGTCTCCACGATTAACACCGGCGCCAAGTACAACGATGATGTCTTCCAGTTCAGCGTCGGGCTCAATGGGGTCGGGTGCAAAGCGGTCAATGCACTTTCCAGGACATTCACGGTGCGAAGTTTCCGGGACGGCGAGTTTGCCGAGGCGTCGTTCGAACAGGGACGCCTGGTCCGTCAGAAGAAGGGCCGCGACCCGTCGGAACGAGACGGGACGTGGGTCTCCTTCATCCCGGATCCCGCCATTTTCGGCGCCTACCGTTTCTCGGAAGACCATGTCCTGCGCCGTCTTCGCTTCTACGCCTGGCTCAACGCGGGGCTCACCCTTCGCTACAACGGACAGGAAATCTGCTCGGAGAACGGACTCCTGGATCTGATCGGGGAAGAGACGGAAGGCGAACAGCTCTACCCGCCTTTCCACGTCCGCGAAAAACAGCTCGAGCTGGCGTTTGTGCACACCAACCGCTTCAGCGAGGACCATTTCTCGTTCGTTAACGGGCAGTACACCACGGACGGCGGAACCCATCTCAGCGCCTTCCGGGAAGGGTTGCTCAAGGCCGTCAACGAGTACGCCAGGGGCAAGTTCGAGGGGGATGATGTCCGGGAAGGGCTGGTGGGGGCCATCGCCATCCGCTTGAAGGATCCGGTGTTCGAATCCCAGACCAAGAACCGGCTTGGGAACGCCGAAATTCGCCCGGCGCTGGTCCAACGCATCCGCGATATCGTGGTGGATCTCCTGCACCGCGACCCCCCCCGCGCGCAGCGGCTGATCGAAAAAGTCCAGGACACGGCTGCCCTCCGCAAGGAGCTGCAGACGGTCAAGAAACTCGCGCGCGAACGGGCGCGCTCGGTCTCCATCCGCGTGCCCCAATTGAAAGATTGCAAGGACCATTACGACCGCCGGAGGGGACGTGGGCTCGACACCCAGATCTTCATCACCGAAGGTCAGTCGGCGGCCGGATCGCTGACAAGCTGTCGGGACCCCAACTGTCAGGCCGTCTTCACCCTGAAGGGAAAACCTCTGAACGTGGCCGAACTGAAGCGGGATGCGCTCTACAAGAACGATGAAATCTACAACCTCATGCGAAGTCTTAATATCGAAGAGTCGATCGACAACCTTCGTTACTACCGCGTCATTCTGGCCACCGATGCGGATGTGGACGGCCTCCACATCCGCAACCTCATGATCACCTTCTTTCTCCGGTTCTTCCGTCCGCTCGTTCAGGAAGGCCACCTGGCGATCCTCGAAACGCCGCTCTTTCGTGTGCGCAATCGCCGAGAGACCGTCTACTGCTACTCGGAAGCCGAGCGGGACGCCGCCGTGCAACGGCTCGCCCATGCGGAGGTGACCCGGTTCAAGGGCCTTGGCGAGATCTCGCCCACCGAATTCAAACCGTTTATCGGTCCGGATATGCGCTTGACTCCCGTCACGCTCGCCGAGGAACACGCCGTTCCCGACTTGCTGTCGTTTTACATGGGCCGCAACACGCCCGAACGCCGGCAATACATCATGAACCATCTCACGGTAGATCCGTCCGTCCTATGACCAACGCCGAACAGCCGGACCTCTTTTCCACGCCTCCCACCCCGCGCAAGTCGCATCGCTCCGACCCGCCGGCGGCCGCCAAGGCCGCTTCCCCTTCCCCCCCCTCCCCTTCGCCCGATAGCCCGCCCCGGACGTCCTCCCCTTCCAAGCCGCCGACGGGACCTTCCCCTCTCCGCCGGCTGATGGATAGCAACTTTCTTCAGTATGCCTCCTATGTCATATGCGACCGCGCCGTTCCCGCGCTCGAGGACGGACTGAAACCGGTGCAACGCCGGATTCTCTGGGCCCTGCACCGGATGGACGATGGCCGGTTCATCAAGGTGGCCAACGTCGTCGGCCACACCATGCAGTACCACCCGCACGGGGATGCCTCGATCACCGATGCGCTGGTCAACCTGGAAAACAAAGGTTACCTGATCGAAGGCCAGGGAAATTTCGGAAATCTCATCACGGGCGACTCTGCCGCCGCCGCCCGTTACATCGAGTGCCGTCTCACCGATCTGGCCCGGCGCGAACTCTTCCATGACGCCCTGACACCCCTCATTCCCAGCTACGACGGCCGAAACCAGGAACCCGTCGTACTCCCGTGCCGAATCCCCCTCCTGCTGATGCTCGGCGCGGAAGGCATCGCCGTCGGACTTTCGACACGAATTCTGCCCCACAATTTCATCGAACTTCTCAAGAGCCAGATCGCGATTCTGCGAAAGCGCTCCTTCACCCTCCTCCCCGACTTTCCCCAGGGAGGGTTGATGGATGCCTCCGAATACGACGATGGACGCGGGCGCGTCCGCGTCCGGGCCCGCATCCGCCTCAAGGAAAAATCCGCCTGTACCCTCGTCGTCACGGAAATCCCCTTCGGCGTCACGACGGAATCCCTGATCGCCTCGATCGAGGAGGCTACCCGGGCCGGCAAGGTGCCCGTCCGCGCCATTCATGATTACACGGCCGCACAACCGGAAATCGAAATTGTCCTCTCGCCCGGATCCGACCCCGAACGCGCGAGACAAGCCCTCTATGCCTTCACCGCCTGCGAGCAGTCCCTGACCAGCCGGATCGTTGTGATCAAGGACAACCGCCCGGTGGAGATGGACGTCCGCGCCGTTCTGAAGGCCAACACGGAACGCCTGCTCCAGCTCCTCGAAGGCGATCTCCGCCACCGCCGCCGTCAATTGATCGAGGAGATCCACGCCAAAACGCTGATCCAACTCTTCGTCGAAAACCGGATCTATAAGCGACTCGAATCCTGCCGCTCGGAAGCCGCGCTCCGGAACGCCGTCCGAGAGGGTCTCGCCCCCTTTCGCGCCCAGCTCCAGCGCGATCTCACGGAGGCGGATGTCGAAATGCTCCTGGGCATCCGAATCCGACGGATCTCCCAATTCGACCGGGAGGAGAACGAACGCCAGCGCGACGTCCTTGCCAAAGAACTGGCCGCGGTGGAGGCCGACCTCGGCGCGATCGTACCGTATGCCATCCGTTATCTCCAAAACCTCATCCGCACCTACGAATCTCGCTATCCCCGCCGCACCGAGCTGGCGTCCTTCGAGGCCATCGAGGTGCGCTCACTGACGGCACGGGAACTGGCCATTCGTCTCGACCGGACGAAGGGATACCTCGGCCATGGCGTGGAGGGCGAGACGCTCTTTGAATGCTCCTCCCTGGACAAAATCATTCTGGTCTGGAACGACGGACGGTACAAGGTCATCCCTCCGCCCGAAAAACTGTTCACCGATACCACGCTCGTCTACGCCGGTAAATATGACCGGGATCGCGTGATGACCCTCGTGTACGAACACGACGGCATCACGTATCTCAAGCGATTCGCCTTCGGCGGCGCCATCCAAAACAAGGAATACCGATGCGCGCCGCCGGACAGCCGGATTCTCTTTTTCCATGACGCCGAATGCCCGCTCCTTTATGTCCGATACAAGCCCGCGAAACATCAGCGCATTCATCAGCAGACCTTCGATCCGAAGCAGGTCGCCGTCAAAGGAGTCCAGTCCCGCGGCAATCAGATGACGTGCAAACGGATCGATCGCATCGCGGCCGGCCCAGAAAAACCTCGCTGGTGGCAGGAGGAGACGGAAGCGGTTCCCCCAGGCGTTCTCTGTTGACGCCCCGAACGAATCACCCGCGCCGTTTCATCACCGCCCTCTTGCCTTTTTTGACTCATTCCTGCCTATCGCCGTTATTACATTTTTGGCATGTGCGTTCTGGGTGGAAACAAATTTGGCGTTTTCTGGTCTCGTGGACTTTCGCACTTTCCAGCCCCAACTGATCTGAGCTTCCGCAGTCCCGTGTCGTGAGATTTCCCTGTTGACCCTGCACGCTGTTTTGGGCATAGTCTGTAA
>Ga0308419_1000678_pt1 | contig 23956 bp, 18 predicted proteins | sample HotsprSampleMS50_FD_203674 | JGI IMG/M metagenome (GOLD analysis project Ga0308419, IMG submission 203674) | Hot spring phototrophic mat microbial communities from Mushroom Spring, Yellowstone National Park, Wyoming, United States - 20090730_MS50 ... | reverse complement strand
CAGGCAATAACTAATCCAAAAAATACAATTTTCTCAATTAAAAGATTTATGGGAAGGTTTTATGAGGAAGTGGACAGGGAACGTAAAGAAGTTCCTTACGAAGTTGTAAGAGGTGATAATAATACAACAAGAGTAAAAATTGGCGATAGACTGTATTCTCCGCCTGAAATCTCTGCTATGATTTTACAAAAGATGAAAAAAACTGCTGAGGATTATTTAGGACACGAAGTTACCGAAGCTGTTATTACAGTTCCTGCATATTTTAATGATGCACAAAGACAGGCTACAAAAGACGCAGGTGAGATTGCAGGTCTAAAAGTCCGTAGAATTATTAATGAACCTACTGCAGCAGCTTTAGCTTATGGATTAGATAAAAAACATAAAGATGAGTTGGTTGCAGTTTATGATTTGGGTGGTGGAACTTTCGATATTTCTATTCTACAACTTGGTGAAGGAGTTTTTGAAGTTAAATCTACTAATGGTGATACACACCTCGGCGGAGATGATTTCGATCAAAGATTGATTGATTACCTTGCAGATGAATTCAAAAATCAGGAAGGAATTGATTTAAGAAAAGATCCTATGGCTTTACAAAGATTAAAAGAAGCAGCTGAGAAAGCAAAGATTGAACTATCTTCATCTATGCAAACAGATGTTAATCTACCATTTATTACTGCAACTCAAGACGGTCCAAAACATTTAAATATTACCGTTACTCGTGCAAAATTTGAACAACTTATCCACGACCTTGTTGAAAAGACGAGAGTTCCGTGCGAACAAGCAATGAAAGATGCTGGTGTTACACCAAGTCAAATAAATGAAGTTATTCTTGTTGGTGGTTCTACTAGAATTCCTATGGTTCAAGAATTAGTCAAGAAAATTTTTGGTAAAGAACCGCATAAGGGTGTTAATCCTGATGAAGTTGTTGCCGTTGGTGCAGCTATTCAAGGTGGCGTTTTAGCTGGCGATGTAAAAGATGTATTGTTACTCGATGTTACTCCGCTTTCTTTAGGTATTGAAACGCTTGGTGGAGTTATGACTGTTCTAATTCCAGCTAACACTACAATTCCAACAAGAAAGAGTGAGATTTTCTCGACAGCATCTGATAATCAACCATCTGTAGAAATTCATGTCTTACAAGGTGAGAGACCAATGGCAGTTGATAATCGAACGCTGGGTAGATTTCATCTTGATGGTATTCCACCTGCTCCAAGAGGTGTTCCTCAAATCGAAGTAACATTTGATATTGATGCAAATGGAATTCTTCATGTGAGTGCTAAAGATAAAGCCACTAATAAAGAACAGAGCATCAGAATTACCTCTTCTAGTGGTTTATCAAAAGAGGAAATTGAAAGAATGAAAAAAGAAGCACAAGAACACGCTGCTGAAGATAAGAAAAAAAGAGAAACTGTTGAAGTTAAAAATCAAGCAGATTCGTTGGTATTCCAAACTAAAAAACAAATTGAAGAGTTAAAAGATAAGTTAAGCTCTGACCAAAAAGCTCGATTAGAATCTGAAATAAATAAAGTTGAAGACGCCATAAAAACAAATAATACTGATACTATAAAATCTGCTACCGATTCATTGATGAAGTTTTGGAACGAAATTTCTCAAAGTATATACGCTCAACAAGCTACTGGTGGTCAATCTTATCAATCTCAAACTTCTTCTGATAATCAACAGGCTAAAGATAAAAAAGAAGATGTTCAAGATGCTTCTTATGAAGTAGTTGATGATGATAAAAAATAATCGGATTTTTTAACTCTATCAGGCTGTCTTGAAAACCAAGTTGTTTTTAAGACAGCTTGATTTTTTCTAAATCTTCAACTCTTCTTATCTTTACTAACCTTTTATTTTCAAAATAAATGATTAGACATAATAAAAAACAACGAATAATTTTTATTGATTTATTAAGAGCATTTGCAGTTTTGCAAATGGTTCAAGGGCATACAATTGATGTTTTATTAGCTAATGAATATAGAAATTTTAGTTCAATTAGTTATTCAATATGGCACTTTATGAGAGGTATGACCGCCCCGATATTTATGTTTACTTCAGGAATGGTATTCACATATTTGTTTCGTTTAGTTGATGAACCTTTTGAAAAAAATCCAAGAGTATTAAAAGGAATAAAAAGATTTTTATTGTTGATAACCATTGGATATTTATTGAGATTTCCTACTTTTAATCCTTTTAATTTCACTTATATAACTGATAAGCAATTAAAAATTTTTTATTCAGTCGATGTTTTACATTTGATAGGATTTGGATTACTAATAATAATGTTTTTTTGTTTTTTATCAGAAAAACTGAATTTGTCTGATACACTAATTTTTATCTTAGGTGCATCATTATTTATTCTTCCGACCCCAATTTTTAGTAAAATCGAATGGACAAATTACCTTCCCACTCCACTTGCAAATTACTTTTACACTGGAGCTGGTTCTCTTTTCCCTTTATTTCCTTGGGTGGGATATTTATTAATTGGATCGATTTTAGGAAGTATCCTTGCAGAGAATTCAAATATATTTCAAACAAGAAGATTTAGTTACATAATTATTTCACTTGGCTTGATGATTTTGTTTTTAACATTGTTAATTAACTATATATTTAACTCAAGTTTCAAAATTATTTTTGATTCTTATAATTATTTAACTATTGTTTTTAGAATCGGCTTTGTTTTGACTTTAAGTGGGGTCGTTTCTTTAATTTCTCAATCCATTCAATCAATTCCTAATATTATAATTCTAATTGGAAGGAATACTTTGCTAATATATATAGTTCATTTGATGATACTCTATGGTAGTGCTATTAGTCCTGGTCTAAATATTATTTGGGGTAATAAACTAAATCCTATTCCCACGATATCTTTGGCTTTGCTGATGATATTACTTATGATTGGTATTGTAATTTTATTAAATAAGCTAAAACTCAGAAATAAACAGCTCGTAACATAATATGGTTAAAAGAACTAATACAAATCCAAATTTGATTGATGAGGATAAAACATTTGAGCAAAATATAAGACCCCAAAAGATAACAGAATTTTTTGGACAGTCTAAGATTACAGAAAATTTAAATGTATTTGTAACTGCTGCTTTGAAGCGAAATGATGCTTTAGATCACTGTTTACTAACAGGACCACCAGGATTAGGCAAAACAACTCTTGCTCATATCATCGCTAATGAACTAAGTGTTAAAATGAAAATAACATCCGGGCCTGTTCTGGAAAAACCTGGTGACCTTGCTGGAATTTTGACAAACCTTGAAGATAAATCAGTTCTTTTCATAGATGAAATACATCGTCTAAGTCCTGTTGTGGAAGAGTATCTTTATTCGGCTATGGAAGATTTTAAGTTAGATATTATGATTGAAAGCGGACCTAATGCAAGAACAGTTCAAATAAGTTTACCCAAATTTACACTCGTAGGTGCTACTACAAGAGCTGGGATGCTAACTTCTCCACTCAGAGATAGATTTGGAATTAAATTTAGATTGGATTACTACGACAGTGAAACCCTCAAAAAAATTGTCTTACGTTCAGCTAAAATTTTGAATATAAAAATTGAAGAAACTGCTGCTGATGAAATTGCTAAACGCTCTCGAGGGACTCCAAGAATTGCAAATAGATTACTACGAAGAACAAGAGACTTTGCTGATTTTGAAAATAAAATGGTAATTGACATAGAAATTGCTAAAAAAGCTCTCAACGCCCTTGAGGTTGATGAGTCTGGGCTTGATGAAATGGATAAAGAAATTTTACTTACTATAATTGATAAATATAATGGTGGTCCAGTTGGCTTAAATACATTATCTGTATCAGTTAATGAGGACCCGGGCACAATTGAAGAAGTATATGAGCCTTTCTTAATACAACAAGGTTTTATTCAAAGAACTCCGCGCGGTCGAGAAGCTACAGCCCTTGCTTATAAAAAATTTGGTAGAAAAAAAAATAATGAAACTAAAACTCTTTTTGACAACATTCAGGAGGCAACTTGAGATACTTAATTTTTATTATCTTATTTTTCTTTAATACATACTCACAGGAATTATATAAACCATTAAATATCTTAAACGCTTACAATAAAAAAACTCGTTCTTATGATGGAAAACCGGGCTCAAATTATTGGCAAAATAAATCAGATTATTTTATCAAGGTATCCATAGAACCAAGTTCAAGAACAGTGTCTGATACTGAAAAAATTATTTACTACAACAATAGTCCAGATCCTTTGACAGAAATTTATTTGAGACTTTATCCTAACATTACAAAATCTACTGCTATGAGAGATTTTAACATATCTGAAAAAGGAATTACAGACGGAATTAAAATTGAAAAAATTTCTGTTAATTCAAAAGAAGTTGATATTACAGATAAAAAAGTTTTAGTATATACGAGCACTAATGCAAGATTATTTTTAGATGAGGAATTACTTCCTCATTCACAGATTGAACTTGAGATTGATTGGTCATTCAAATTACCATCAACTAACCTTGCAAGATTTGGAACTTATGATTCAACTTCTTTTTTTATTGCATATTGGTATCCTCAAATTGCAGTTTATGATGATATAGATGGCTGGGATACTCAAGAATATACTGGCTATACTGAAATGTATAATGATTTTAATAATTACTACGTTGAAATCACTGTGCCAAGCGATTATCATATCTGGGCAACAGGAATTTGGCAGAATCCACAAGATATTCTATCTAAAGAATATTTAGATTTATATCTAAAAGCAAAAACTTCTGATGATATAATCAGAATATTTAAAGCAGAAGACAAATCAAATCCAAATAAGTATTTATCAAAAGGCAACAAACACACATTCATATTCAAAGCGGATGAAGTTCCTGATTTTGCATTTGGTATGAGCAATAATTATTTGTGGGACGCAACAAGTTATTTATCCCCTGATGGAAATAGAATTTATATTTGTGCAGCATACAATGAATCATCTAAAGATTTTCCAGATGTTACTTATTATGCGAAAGAAAGTATTAAATATTTTTCCGAGGAAATGCCAGGATATCCTTATCCATATCCGAGTTGCACTGTTTGGAACGGCTCTGGTGGAATGGAATATCCAATGATTGTTAACAATGGAAGTACAAATTCAAAAGCTGGAACGGTTGGACTTACAGCACATGAGATAGCTCATCAATATATGCCTTTTATGATGGGAATTAATGAACGCAAATATGCTTTTATGGATGAGGGCTGGGCTGTTTTCTTTCCTTTAGACTTTCAGGATAGAATGGTTAAAGAAATTAAACATCGTACAAGAAATATCTCCTCATTTAATATGTATGCTGGAAGAGAAATTGAAATGCCACTAATTGTTCCATCTTTTCTTTTGCGTGGTTTATCTTATAGAATTTCTGCTTATTCAAGATCGAGTGTAGCATATGATATGCTTTATGATTTGTTGGGTAAAGAATTGTTTATTAAAGCTCTGCATAACTATATGAATTTATGGAAAGGTAAACATCCAATTCCTTGGGACTTTTTTAATTGTTTTAATTCAGCTGTTGGTGAAAATCTAAATTGGTTCTTTAAACCCTGGTTCTTTGATTTTACTTATCCAGATTTGGGATTGAAATCTTATAAAGTAGATAAAAATAAAATAAGAATTATTGTTGAAAAAGTAGGCGGACTTCCAGTTCCTATCAAATTAAAATTTCTTAAAGAAAAAAATTTGATAAAAGAATTTTATTTCAAAGCTGATGTGTGGAAAAATGGAAATAAATTTTACGAAATTGAAACAGACTTAATTCAATTTGATGAAATTTTATTAGGCGATGAAAATATTCCTGATGTTAAAGCCGCTAATAACTCATTAAAGCTTTAAGTTTACAACTAAATATTATGAACTTGCTTTTTTATTTTTATCATTCGAAAATTATAAATTAGGTAAATATGACATCAAGAGAAATTAGACAGCAATTTTTAGACTTTTTCAAAAGTAAAAATCATCGAATTGTATCATCTTCACCTGTTATACCATTTGATGATACAACTTTGCTTTTTACAAATGCAGGTATGAACCAATTTAAAGATGTTTTTCTTGGAACAGGAACAAGGGACTTTAAAAGAGCAGCCAACACTCAAAAATGTATCAGAGTTAGTGGTAAACATAATGATCTTGAAGAGGTTGGCCACGATACATATCATCACACATTTTTTGAAATGCTTGGTAACTGGTCTTTTGGTGATTATTATAAAAAAGAAGCAATAATTTGGGCGTGGGAATTACTCACGGATGTTTGGAAACTTCCCAAAGAAAGATTATGGGCAACTGTTTTTATAAATGATGATGAGGCTTTTAATTTTTGGAAAGATTGTACTGATATTAATCCAACACACATACTAAGATTTGATGAGAAAGATAACTTCTGGGAGATGGGTGATACGGGTCCCTGTGGTCCCTGTTCTGAAATTCATATCAATATTTCTGATGATTACAATAATCCAAAATTAGTTAATTCTGGGTCTCCAGATTGTATAGAAATCTGGAATTTAGTTTTTATTCAATATAATCGCGATGAGTCAGGTAAGCTTGTCGAACTACCAGCAAAACACGTTGATACAGGAATGGGATTTGAAAGAGTTTGTGCTATTTTACAAAACAAAAAATCCAATTACGATACAGATGTGTTCTCTCCACTAATCAACAAAGTTGTTGAACTTTCTAATATACCTTATGATAAAGAGGAAGATAAAGTTCCAATGAGAGTTATTTCAGACCACATTAGAGCTTTAACTTTTGCAATTGCTGATGGTGCTATCCCCGGAAATGAAGGAAGAGGATATGTCTTAAGAAGAATTTTAAGAAGGGCTGCTCGATATGGTAGAAAGTTAAACTTGAAAGAACCCTTTCTTTACAAGTTGGTTGATGTGCTTGTTGAAACAATGGGTGATATATTCCCTGAGATTTTTGAAAAGAAAAATTATGTTAAAAAAGTTATAAAAGCAGAAGAAGAAAACTTTAACATCACTCTTGATAGAGGAATTGAATTGTTTGAAGAGGTTGTAAAAAAATTGAATAGTCAAAATCAAAAGATAATTCCAGGAGAAGATGTATTTAAACTTTACGATACTTATGGCTTTCCAGTTGACCTTACTAATCTTATGGCTAAAGAAATAGGTTTCGGAGTTGATACTATTCAGTTTGAAAAATTAATGGAAGAACAGCGTGAAAGAGCACGAGCAGCTTCAAAAGAGAAATTTTCATCAATTAATATCACTAAAAACTTAATTGAAGATTTTAACTTAATAAACGAAGAACAAACTATTTTTACTGGTTATGATGAATTATCAACTGAATCAAGAGTAATTGCTTCAAAGCAAGGGGAACAAAAAACTCTTTTAATTCTTGATAAGTCACCATTTTATGTTGAGGCAGGTGGTCAGATTAGTGATATTGGAAAAATTATTTATGGACAGGAAGATTTTAATGTTGTAGATGTAAATAAAATTGATGATTTCATTATTCATATTGTAGAAGGTAATAAAGAAATTAATGCTGGTGAACAGGTTATTAGTGAAGTTGATAACAAAAGAAGATGGGATATTATGCGAAATCATTCTGCTACTCATTTTCTTCATAAAGCATTAAGGAATATTCTTGGAACTCATGTTCAACAAGCAGGTTCTTATGTAGGCCCAGATAGATTAAGATTTGATTTCACTCATTTTTCAAAATTATCATTAGAAGAGTTAAAAGATGTTGAGACTTTGGTAAATGAACAATTAAGAAGAAATCTTCAGAAAATTCATTATAGAAATATTCCTTTTGATGAAGCGAAAAAAATGGGCGCTTTAATGTTTTTTGGCGATAAATACGGTGATAAGGTCAATGTTGTTCAATTTGGGGATTTTACTATGGAATTTTGTGGTGGTACTCATGTAAACAATTCAAGTGAAATTGGACTATTTAAAATAATAAGTGAAGCTTCTATTGCCAGTGGTATTAGAAGAATCGAAGCAATTACTGGCGCTGGAATTGAAAAATTTATTGAACAACAATTTCAAAACATAAAAAATTATGAAAAGAAAATAGAAGAACTTCTTGACTTAAAGAAAAAGTATGAAAAAGAATTATCTGAATACAAACTTAAGGAAAAATTAAAAGCTTTAGACTATATTCTTTCCTTATACTCTGAAGAAGACGATATAAAAATTTATAAGGGTGAAGTCCAAGCTGATAATCTTGATGAATTAAAAATAATAGGGAACGAACTTCGCAATAGAGCAGGAAGTGGAGTTGGTGTTCTTGTTTCTCATAATAATGAAAAAGTTATGATTGTTGTAGTTGTTACTGATGATCTAATATCAAATAAAAAATTAAATGCTGGCAAAATTATAAGTGAGCTTGCAAAAATAGTTGGTGGTGCAGGTGGTGGCAGACCCAATATTGCAACGGCAGGTGGGAAGGATTTATCAAAAATTCCTGAGTTACTTGCTAATACTGAAAATATTATTCGTTCTTTTGTTATCTGAAAAGTAAATCAATTTTTTGAGTTTCGGCTTAATCAATTATTATTCGTGTGTTTACAGTAATTTAATTATCGGTCCGTCTTCTCTAATATGTGATAAAAATTTTTCATATTACTGATGACAAAAACGCGTATTAAATACGTTTGTAGTAATTGTGGCTTCGAAAGTTTACGATGGCTCGGTAAATGTACAGAATGTAATTCTTGGAATACATTTACTGAAGAAATAGTGGAAGCATCAAAAAAAACTCAAAATAAAGTTAAAATAGAAAAGAGAGTTTATAAGTTAAATGAAATATGTGCTCACGAAGATAAAAGAATTTTAACAAATATTTATGAGTTTGATAGAGTTCTTGGTGGTGGATTGATGCCAGGCAGTGTAATTTTACTTGCAGGTGACCCCGGAATTGGAAAATCAACATTAGCACTTCAATCTACTGCGTTTATAGATGAAACAATTTTATATGTTTCTGGTGAGGAGTCTGAAAAACAAATTAAATTACGAGCATCAAGACTTGATATAAAAACTGATTCATTATTCATTTTTGCTGAAACCGACTTAAACCAAATACTAATAGTCGCTGATAAACTTAAACCTAAAGTTATTTTTATAGATTCAATTCAAACAATCTTCAAAAGTGATTTGGAAAATTCTCCGGGAACTATAACTCAAATAAGAGAATGTACAATTGATTTAATTGAATATGCAAAATCTAAAAATGTAATTGTTATTTTGATAGGTCATGTTACAAAAGAAGGTAATATCGCAGGTCCGAAAATTTTAGAGCATATGGTAGATACAGTTATTCAGTTTGAAGGTGAAATAACTCATCCATTTAGAATTTTGAGAGCAATAAAAAATAGATATGGTAGCACTAATGAAATAGGTGTTTTTGAAATGATAGAGAATGGTTTGAAAGAAGTCAATAATCCCAGTGAATTGTTTTTAAGTGAAAGACATTCTTCCAATCCTGGTTCCGTTGTCACTTCTATTATTGAAGGCTCCAGACCATTACTAATTGAAGTTCAGGCTTTAGTAACACCATCAAATTTTGGTTATCCACAGAGAGTTTCTAATGGATTTGATCAAAGAAGACTTTCAATACTTCTTGCAGTTCTTGAAAAAAGGGCAGGAATAAAAGTTTCAGCAACTAATGTTTTTGTAAACATAGTAGGGGGAATAAAAATAAATGAACCGGCTGCAGATTTATCAGTTTGCTTAAGTATTGTTTCAAGTATTAGTGAAATTTCTTTCGATAATAAATCTATTGCTATTGGTGAAGTTGGATTAGGTGGAGAGTTGAGAAGCGTTTCTTCAATTGATAAAAGAATTGCAGAAGCAGAGAAATTAGGATTTACTAATGTTTTAATTCCGCAAAATAATCTTAAAGGAATCAAACAAACATCAAAGATAAAAATTACTCCTCTTGATAATCTTTTTGAAGCAATAGACTCTCTTAAGTGAAATAATAATTTTGTTTATATTCACTTCAGTATTATTTTTCCGATGCCTTAATGGCAATATTTGTTTAATTAATTAAAAGGTTCTTTTGTGGGTACTAAATTGTTCATAGGGAGTCTTCCCTGGTCGGTAAATGATGCTGAACTTAAAACATTATTCGAACCATATGGAAATGTTCAGTCAGCAAAAGTTATTACCGATAAGCAGACACGCAGATCTAAAGGTTTTGGTTTTGTTGAGTTCGAAACTGAAGCACAAGCATCTGCAGCAATCAATGCATTAAATGAAAGCGAGGTTAAAGGTAGAAAAATTGTAGTTAGTCAGGCAAAGTCCAAAAACTAATTACCGTTTAATGCAAATTGATGGACGCTCCCATTTTTGTGAGCGTCTTTTTTTTCAGTTTTTCTGACTCATTATTTCGCTTATGAAAATTAAATTCTCTGATCTGGAATTTGAAATAATGATTTTTATAATTGCTGTTATTGGAACTGATAATAACATTCCAATTATCCCCCAAATATAACCCCAAATTAAAACTGAAAGTAAAATAATTATTGGATTTAAGTTCAATTTGTTTCCAATTATCATTGGCTCAATCATATTGAATGCTATGGTTTGTATTGTTGCCATAATTAGAAATATTATTAAAGAGGAAGTTAAACCGTCAAATTGAACTAAAGAAAACAATACTGGAAGGATTAAAGCTAAAGCAGAACCAATAGATGGTATAAAATTGAATAGAAAAACAAACAAACCCCAGATTACAGGATAATCCAAACCATAAAAATAAAGTACAATTGTTGTAACTACACCAGCAAATAAATTTATCAGGAATTTAGTGATTATATATCTCTGAATTTGAATTGTGATCTCTTTGAAAGTTTTTTCTAATTCGGCTTCTTTTTCATATTTCTTTTTTTCTAATTGTAATTCAAATTCATTTTTAATTCCTTCATTTTCTTCTTCTGTTAAGTTGCTTTCTAATTTATTAGTTTTAACTCTTTTTTTAATGTAATATTTTTTAATCGCCTGATAAATTGTTTTCTCTCCAGAGGAAACGAAAACGAAAAAGAATAATACAAATAAAACACTTCCCAATAAGTCTATAGTTGAAGTAAATAATCCTCCAGCAAGGCTTTGATAATCAATAGTTTTCAATAATTTTTCAAAAGAGAAATATCTGAAAAATGGATCTTTAATACCTATATCTTTTGAAATATTTCTGATTACTTCAGCTAATTTCTTGGTGTACTCAGGTAGTCCTTCACTGAATTGAATAAATGAATCGACAATTACCCTGCCTACTGAATAAAGGACAACTACTGTGATAATTATGTCTATTAAAGTAGTTATAAATACAGGGACTCTTTTTGTTTCGAGAAAATTATTTAATGGCTCAAAAAAGAAATATAAAAATAGTGCGATTATAAAGGGAATAAAAATATGACTTAATTCTCTTAATACAATTGCAATAATGACTATTCCAATTATGGAAATGAAAAATTTAATTATACCTTCAGATGGGCTGAAAATCATAAATTTTATTCAGTGTGCTTGGAACAAATGGTTTGGAAATTATTTGATTAAAAATTTGCCACCTTTTTGTTTCTGATTTTTCAGATTCTAAAATTGTTTTGATAATATCATAACCTGCTGAATAATTGATTATATATGAACGATAAGTTTTGATAAATTCTAAAAGTTTTCTTGCTGAATCTTCTGTTCTAAGATTATATTTTTTAATCCATTCGATTGTTTTTTTATCATCCCACTTCCCATCTAAATAATTTTTAGCTGAAATACTGATACTGTAGTTTAAATTATTTGCTAAATCTAATACTTCATAATATAGTTCGACCAAAGATGTATCTAATCCTGCAAGTGGGAAAATAAAGTCTTTCTCGAACTTAATTCTCTCTTCTTTAGAAAAAATTAACTCTGGGGCATAACTTGCAATTCCCTCTGCAATAACTGATTGAGGTGAATACAATAAATAAACTGAAAATTCCATCCAATTTCTCTTTTTATAAAGAGACCATTCAATCATTGAATGATGTAAATGATGACCCGGATAACCTTCATGAGCGGCTAAATCAATAATTCTTTCAACATATATTGGGAGATCGGTATTTATCTCTATCAAACTAAAAGAATTTCCTTTAAACCAATTGTAAGCACTCCAGGATTGTCCTTTTACCAACCTTAACTCAAATTTTTCATTTGGTGGAAGAGAAATAAATTTATTTGTTCTTTTACGACACTCTTCAATTGCTAATTCAAATATCTCTTGAACTTTGTTTGATGGAACTTGAAACTTATTCCTTAATGAAATGTATTTATCATAAACATTACCTTTGCCTGGTAATATACTGTCAAGTTTTGCAAGCGTTTCATTAAAATACTTTTCGTCTTTATATTCTATCTCAATGTCGTATAAAGATTTTAATTCCTCATCAAGTGTCAAAGTCATTCCGTTAAGCATATGAATTTTTGTTTTACAAGCTAAAATCTGTTTATAAAGAAAAATGAATCGTAATTTTTCTAATTGATTTGCTGAAAAATCAGATATAGATTCTAAATCATCAAGAAGTTTATCTGCTTTGTTATTTAATTGTTCAAAAGTTGATTGATTAAAAATTATATCTTTCTTTGCGGGTTTTAATGAATCTGGTCCATAATAAGCATCAATAAAATTTTTATCGAACAAACCAATTTCTAAAGCCAATCGAACATATTCTGTAGCAATTTCATTCATCTTTAACTCAAGTTTTGAATAAGTCACTTCATCTTTAGTTTTTGAACAACTATTTAGTAAAAAAAGAGAAATAAGTATTATCAAGACAAATTTTGTCATCTCAATAGAACCATTTTCTTAGTTTTACTTTTATTTCCTATGGTTAACCTATAATAATAAATTCCACTGGCTAAGTTTGAAGCATCGAAATAAACTTCATATTTACCTGCATTTCTGAAATCATCAACGAGAGTTTTAATTTCTTTACCAGTTAAGTCATAGACTTTCAAAGTTTGTCTACCACTGATAGATGTTTGCCAGCTAATTTTAGTTATAGGGTTAAATGGATTTGGATAGTTTTGTTCAAGATAAAAATCCTTAACTAAAATTTCTTTTTCATCAACTCCAGAAATTATTTGACTTAATGAAGTTTGGTACACTCCGTTTCCGTGAGTTATTGCTCTGACGAGATCTTGTCCTTTAAGAATATTTATATCAATAACCAAACTTCCAAAAGGAAGTCCATTATTAACCGAATACCAATTTGAACCAGCATCAGGAGAAAAATAAACTCCAATGTCATTCCCAAAAAATAATTGGTTTGGGTTATCAGGGTTAATTGCAATAGCACTTGATGGAACATCAGGCAATTGAGAGCCTATATCAATCCAGCTATCACCGCCATTGGTGGATTTGAAAAGGTGTGAAATACCAAAACCACTAAAGACAATGTAAACAATTTTTGAATTTGTAGGATCTACTGCAATATCATCTGGATATCTATCTGGTAAATTACCAGTGATGTTTGTGAAAGTAATTCCACCATTCGTGCTTCTAAAGACTTTCGCTCTTGAAGAAATTGGAGCTGTTGCAACATATAAAGTATCTGTGGATGTTGCAGAAACTCCTATTGATAAAATTTCATTCCCATCTAATGCCGTGTTATTGTTCATTGCTGTCCAATTCGTTCCAGCATTGGTAGTTTTATGTAGTTTACGACTACCTGCATAGATTACATTAGGATTTGATTGGCAAACTACAAATGGTGCTACAAAGGCTGGATTGTCTTTTCCAGTTGGTCCAATACCAGTCCAATTTAATCCCTGATTTGTACTTCTGTAAATATTCAAGTATTGTGTTGTACCATACATAATTGAGGGATTATTTTGATTTATTCCAGTTTGACATCCATCACCACCAATTGCACGATACCATGCAAGAGACCCTGTATAAATAGCTGTGGCGTTATCTTGCATACCACCGATTGCTAAATTGATATTGGAGTTTGAAGATGAAAAACCATTATAAAATTGAGTAGTTTGATAACCACCATTTAAGCCTTGAAAAGTTTCGCCTCCATCAGTAGTTCTAAAAACTCCTCCATCTGTTCCAAGATAAATTATATCAGGATTTTCAGGATGAAATGTAATCGAATGCTGGTCAGCGTGAACATAATTAGGTGGTCCTTCCGGTCCACCAATTGGAGTTTGACCAAAATACCATGCAGCCCAATCAGATTTTTTTGTTAAGTTATTTCCTCCATCAATAGATTTCCAGACATCAATGCCTCCGACTAATACGAAATTAGGATTATTTGGGTGTACTCCAACCCAATGAGAGAACCATCCTTGATAAGTTGCATAGTCAGTAGTGTTAACAATTGACCAGCTTGAACCGCCATTAGTAGATTTACATAGCCAGGTTCCTGCTCCGCTAGTTGAACCATTTCCGATTGAAGCGTAAATTATTCTTGGATCGGCACGGTGAATGGAGAGCATAGCTTTACCGCCAAAGGTAGTCGGTAGACCATTTGCTAATTTTTGCCAAGTCTCGCCATTATTCGTTGTTTTGTAGATTCCGTGACCAGGGGTAAAAAAGTTTCCAAATGTTGCAAAAACAATATTACTACTATCAGGATGAATAACAATATCAAAAGCCATAATGGTATTGTTTACTAAATCCCAGCTTTGCCCAGAATTATCCGAACGAAATACTCCCTCTGTTGTAGCAGCCCAGACTATATTAGGATTATTTGGGTCGATTTCTACATCATTAACTCCTCGCTCCTGATTATAAGACCAATCAAGTGATTTTGTCCAGGTTAATCCATAATCTGTTGTTTTAAGAATTCCGATTCCATAACTGCCACGAGTTGTTCGAATTACTTCTCCTCCTAATGCTTGTTTATAATTGTAAACCTCTCCGGTTCCGATAAAAATTACATTGGAGTCATTAGGAGAAATTGCAATTGAACTAACGCCAAGTACAGGGTAGCCCGTTTCAATTCTTTGCCATGCTTGAGTGCCTATTCCAGCAGTATAACTTCGCCAGATTCCACCGCTTGCAGCCGCAGCAAAAATTGTATTTGGATTTAGCGGATTAAATTCAACATCAAGCGTCCTACCACCAATATTATGAGGACCTATTTGCTGCCATTGATAATTGGTTTTGATTTTCTTTAATTGATTTTTGGATTGTTCAAAAGCTCTGTAATAAGCATCAGGGAGGATATCGTCATTTGGATAAGCTCTTCGCTCTGTCCAAAATTGCATCGCCTGTAATGCTCCCGATGTTTTTATGGGTTTTGAATTCGATTCCAAAAAGAAAAAAATAATTGTAACTATGATTGCTGATAAAAAAAATATCAGCCAAAGCATTGATTTTGGTTTCATTTTAATTCCTAAAAATTTATTTATTCTTTCTTGCATCAATAAAAGATTTAACAGCAAAAATCAGAAATACTAAACATAAAATAGACATTATAGCTTGAACAGTAACTGCTTCAGGTCTTTCTAATTGAGCACCACTCAGCATCCTAAAAAATTTAATCAGACCTCTAACCGTTCCTAAAAATCCGAGCAACATTAAAACAGAATTTATGTGCATTGTTAATTTTAAGTACTTTTCTTGTCGTCCCAAAATTCCTAATAAAGTTACTGGCAAACCTAAAAATGCAGGGATTAGAGCAGTTATGCTCTGGCTTCCTAATCCAAAGTAACCAAATAATCCCATAATTATTAAAATTATTCCTAAAATGATTGAAAGTGTTGGCATACTATTCACCTCTATTTATTGTTTTTCAAAATTAAAAAATTAAGTCCAATATATTTACTACCGCCAAGTTTAAGATAAGCATTAGATTCGTGTGAAATTTTATTTAGTAATTTTTTATAATAAGCTCGTTCAGTTTCTGATGAGTTTTTTTGATACTCGAGTAACTCTTCTTTAATGTTCTCATAAAAATCTTTTAATGATGAACTTAAATCCTGTGCAAAAATTAAACTAAAACCTTTTGATAAAAAATATTCTTTGAATTCACTATGATTCAATGGATTCATTTGAGAGTTTTCAAATATATTTTGTACAAAAGCAGGAATATCATTTTTCAACTTTGTAATTTCTGAAACACAAAAAATTCCTTCTGGTTTAAGAATCCTTTTAATTTCTTTGATTACATTTTTTCTGTTTGAATTTGATAACGAAACTTGAGAGTAAACTATATCGAACTGATTGTCAAGGAAGTCAGTATTTTCAAAATCATTTATACGCACAGATATGTTAAAATTTTTATCTAAACTTATTCTTGATTGCATAAGTGACTCATAATCCCTGACAATGATTTCGACAGTTTGACTACCTTCAGATGCAAACTTCTTAGCAATTTTCTCAGAGGACTCCCCAATTATGAGAATATTTTTATTTTTTATTTCAATTTTTTGTTTTAGAATTCTGAATAGTTTATAACCGCCTGGTAAAATAAGTTTGTTTGATGAACTCATAAATTTATTTTTCTTATAGCAAAATTAGTCAAAACATTATTAATAACTTTAGTTTTCATTTTTTATTTATTATCAAACTAAATTCTCTTTCGTTTGGTTCTTATCACATTTATTTTTGTTTATAATAACTAAATATTTTGGAGACAATATGAAAAAATCAATTATCGTAACATTTGTAATAATATTTTTTACCATCCTTAGTCTGCAATTATCTTTCGCTCAGAAAAAAGCAATCACAATTGACGATTTATGGGCGTTGAAAAGAATTTCATCTTTTGATGTTAGTCCGGATGGTAAAAAGATACTATTTGCAGCCACATCTTTCAGTTTTGAAACTAATAAAGGGAACTCAGATATCTATCTTGTCAATTCAGATGGTTCTGAGTTAAAAGTATTAATATCGTCAGAAAAAGGCGAATCCTCGCCCAAGTTTGTCCCTAATTCGAATTTAATTTCATTTATTAAAGAAGGACAAATCTGGGTCTCCAATTTTGATGGCAGTCAGGAGAGACAAATAAGTAATTTCTACTCTGGAGTTAATGATTATAAATGGTCAAAATATGGTAATAAAATTTTATTTACCTCAAGTGTATATCCTGATTGCAAAACTCAAGACTGCAACGAAACAAAAGATAAAGAAGCAGAATCAAGTAAGGTTAAAGCAAAAATATTTGAACAGTTAATGTATCGTCATTGGAATAATTGGCGAGGCGATAAGAGAAGTCATCTGTTTCTATTTGATTTGAAAGAAAATAAATACACTGATTTAACTGAAGGATTTACAGAAGATGTCCCTCCGCTTGCATTAGGCTCGGCAAATGATTTTAATTTCTCTCCTGATGGTAATGAAGTTGTTTATACAATGAATCCAGAATTTTCTACTGCAATCAGTACCAACAATGAAATTTATCTATTAAAACTTGACGGCAAATCTTCTCCAAAATTAATCTCTGAAAGTAAGGGAGTTGATTGTCATCCTGTCTATTCACCGAACGGCAATTTCATTGCGTGGACCTCAATGAAAAGAGCAGGATTTGAAGCAGATAAAAAAGATTTAATCCTTTATGACAGAAAAACTGGTAAACTAAAAAATCTCACCGAATCAATTGACCGCTCAGTTGATGAATTTATATGGTCTAATGATTCAAAATCAATTTACTTTATAGCTCAAAATGAAATTGTAAATGCAATTTATAAATTAGACTTGAATACAGGTAAGATAGCACTATTTCATAATGAAAATTACAATGCACAAATTAAGATTTCTTCAGACGATAAAGTGATTTTCTTTTTGAAACAGAAAGCAACTATGCCTTATGAAATTTTTTCATTAAAAGTGGAAGACCAATTATTGACTAAAATTACATCTATAAATCAAGAAGTATTATCACAACTTGAAATGAATCCTGTTGAAACATTTTGGAGTGAAGGTGCTAACGGAGATAAAGTTCAATCAATAATAGTAAAACCACCATTCTTTAATCCAGAAAAAAAGTACCCAATGATATTTCTAATTCACGGCGGACCTCAGGGAGCGTGGGAAGATAATTTTCATTTCAGATGGAACTACCAAATGTTTGCTTCTGAAGGTTATGTAGTTGTTGCACCAAATCCAAGAGGCTCAACTGGTTACGGACAAAAATTTACTGATGAAATCTCAGGAGATTGGGGTGGTAAAGTTTATGTAGATTTAATGAATGCTTATGATTATGCTATAAATAATTTTTCTTTTATTGACAAGAATAACACTTTTGCGGCAGGTGCTTCTTATGGCGGATATATGATAAACTGGATTGCTGGTCATACTGATAGATTCAACGCATTAGTTTCTCACGCTGGTGTTTTTAATCTCGAAAGTATGTATGGTACAACCGAAGAACTTTGGTTTCCTGAATGGGAGTATGGTGGAACACCTTGGGAAAAAAGGGAAGTATATCATAAATGGTCACCACACAGATATATTCACAATTGTAAAACTCCGGTGCTTATAGTTCACGGTGCTTACGATTTTCGTGTTTCTGAAGAACAGGCATTTCAACTTTTTACTTCACTTCAAAGATTGGGAGTTGAGTCAAAGTTCTTATACTTCCCTGATGAAACACATTTTGTAGCAAAACCTCTAAATGCAAAACTTTGGTGGAGTACTGTTTTGGATTGGTTCAGAAAATTTCGAAAATAATTTTTTGTGATTCAATTTTTTAATAAAAAATCGTTACTTTAATTAAGTAAATAATTTTTTAGTAAGGGGAAATTAAGAGGCTCAATATGAAAGAAAGAGACTTAAAAGTAATATCATCAACCGATGAAATATTTGAGGATTTAAATGACCTCGGAGCTTTTAATATTGGAGGTAAAAGCGAAAAACAGGTTGAAGAAGAATTTTCTGAAAAGAAAGAATTTGTTGAAGAAAATCTTTGGACAAAACTTGAACGTGTCGGAAAGAAAATCTCCTTTGCTAAAGATATTATGGCTTTGTTTAATTATATGATGGACCCTTTTGTAAGTTGGCACCGAAAAGCTGTGGTTATTTTAGGTTTAATTTATTTTATATCCCCGATTGATACAATTCCTGACTTAGCTCCTTTTATTGGTTATCTTGATGATTTAGGTGTTATCACAGCAATGCTAAAATTTCTTGGAAGTGAATTAATTCCTTATTACGATTCCAAATACAGAAAATGATATTATGTTAAAAGTAATTGATTCTAAAGTATATTATCAAGGCAAAGTGCTTAAACTTCAGGTTGATGAAATTGAATATGACTTATCAAAAAATAAAGGTATTAGGGAAATCGCTATTCATCCGGGTGGTGCTGTTGTAGTTCCCATTACAAATGATGGGAAATTTATTTTGGTAAAGCAATTCAGATATCCGCTTCAAAAAGAGCTAATAGAATTTCCTGCTGGTAAATTAGATGAGAACGAAGACCCGCTTGAATGTGCAAAAAGAGAACTTGAAGAAGAAACTGGTTTTACGAGCGAAGAAATTTCCTATCTTGGAAAAATTTATACTGCTCCTGGCTATTGTACAGAGCTTTTACACATTTACTTAGCTAAGAATCTCAAGGAGGGAAACCATAATAGAGAAGAGGGCGAAAAGGAAATGCAGATATTGAAAATGAGTTTTGAAGAAGTTTTGGATTTAATTAAAACAGAAGAAATAGTTGATTCAAAAACAATATCTGCATTATTCTTTTTGTACAATAAAAACGAGATTAAGTTTTAATTGTCTCTAATTTTCTCTGTTGCTTTTTTTCAGTCTCTATAGATTTTTTAGAATTTCCCTGTTTGCCATCCATATAGGGACAAGAATTGTTACTTTTATCAGAATTTTCACTACCTGATTTGCCATTTAAGTAAGGGCATTCAGAAGACTGAGTTTTATTAAGATAAGGACAACCAGATTTTTTCGGGTCATCTGTAAAAGTGAAAGCAACTGAAACAGAAATAAAAGTGATTAAACTGAAAAACAAAACAAATTTTCTCATAGTAACTCCTTTTAATCTTCTAACTTTTAGAAAATAATAAAAGTTCAAAATCCTTAATTCTTTTATAAATAATATCTACCTCGTTATTTTTTATAATAAAACCGAAATTAATTTTTATCTGTTTTTAATTTTTTATTATAACTTTTAACGAAATAAATCTGTGATAGAAAAAATTTTCTCATTGTACGAACTTTGTGGTAAAAAACTTTTTTAACCACTAAACGCACAAAGAACTCAAAGATTTTTATCAGTGCAAATTAGGTGCATCTGAGCCTGTCCCTCTGGTGGGTATCGCATAGATGTTATTCCGTCCCGAATGTTTTCGGGATCGGAATCCAATGTTTAGATTTTCACTCAAAATTAGAACCTGAGCCCGATAAATCGGGACAGTTTGACAAAAATCAATTTATGCGTCAACCACCTCGGGGATCATCTGCGTGCAAAAAACTCTAACCACAGATAGAACAGATTAACACAAATAAAAAAGCCTCTCTAATATTGAGAGGCTTGTGTTGATAATCTTTATCTCATCAATATCATTTTCTTTGTTTGAACATAGTCTCCAATTCTTAATTGATAAAAGTAAACCCCGCTTGGTAATGTAGAATTTATAATGTAGAATGTAGAATGTTTGCCTGCTTCGTAATATCCATCTACTATTGTTTCGATTTCTCTTCCAAGAACATCATATAATTTTATTGTTTGCTTACTGCCTACTGGTGATTGCCAACTGATAGTAGTGCTCGGATTGAATGGATTGGGATAGTTCTGATAAAGTTTGTATTCATTTGGTATTTCTGGATTATAATCATCTACATTTACAACTGTAGTATCACCATATACAACACCGTTAATTACGCAACCAACTAATCTAGAAAAGAGACTTCCAGTAATTCCATCCCAATTACGCAGCCTTCCAAACTCTTCTGTCCATAGACTTCTTTCAACTGTTAATCTTCCAAATCTCTCATAAGTTATCACTTTTATATCAACCAGTGAGTCAAAAACCAAACCAGGAAAATTCGCCTCTAAGTAGAACATTGCTGGCAATCTAAGAAAAGAGAAATGAACAGTATCTCCATACGATATACCTCTTTTATAGTAAGGCACTTCAGTACTATCCGTATGAACTATATGTATATAGTAAAAAATACTATCGTTGCTATCATATCTAACTAGCCCGAAAAATCTTAACCCATGTTGATTTATTTTATAATAAGTCTTTTCCCTAAATATGAATCCTGAATCAACAACTGTTATTTTATTTCTTACACCATTTGCATTAACATAAGTCCAAGAATTTCTAACTTGTAATGGTAATACTTGAGCATAATGATTACTATAAAGCATACAAATTAGAAATAGTAATAGTAAATTAAAGTATATCATTTTCTTACTCCTTAAAATTATAATAAGAGGTTATCCTAATATTGTTATTCTCAACTTTCTCAGACGAGAAGAGAAGTTTATTCTAAAATCATTGAATGACATAAAATGATAAATAAACCTTTTAAATCAGAAAAAGTTGAAACAAAATATTTTATAAAATTTTCGTTACAATAAGACAACCCCTATCTATTTGATACTATTTAATAACTATAAATTTTTTAATATCAATAAAATCGTTAGCAACTATTTTATAGAAATAAATACCACTTGATAGATTACTACCATCAAGTTTTATTGAATACGTTCCTTCTTGCTGATAATCATTAACTAAAGTGGTTACTTCATTTCCTAAAATATCGTAAACCTTTAATTTCACAAAAGAATTTTCCTTCAAATCATACCTGATGGTGGTTATTGGGTTCAAAGGGTTTGGATAGTTTTGGTAAAGTTTGTAATCATCAATGGTAATCTGTTTTTTGTTTTGTTTTTGAAAGCCACTATCCCAATAAACCCAATCCCAATCGGAAGGAACAGAATGTGAATTAGTATTATCTACGGCAACAATCCTGTAAAAAAGTTTTTCACGGCCAGTACCACCAAAAATATCTGGATCTGTCCAGCTACTTACGGGATTATTTCCATTATATGCATTTATCGTTGAAACTAAATTGTAATGGATTGGTGGTTGGTTATTAGGCGATGAGCTAGCACGATAAATTTTATATTTCCCACTTGGAAACATATCCGGTTCGATATTTGGTTCCCAATTTAATGTTACAAAATTGTTGCTTACTGATGCTCTCAAAAATTGTGGTTTTGATGGCGGAAGATTAACTGCTGAATTATAATCATTATAAACTTTAACAGTTATGTAATTCCCACTTTGATTAATAATTTGAAGGCTAATATTGGTGTTTGCATTGTTTACTTTAGAACTCGGATTACTCCAAGGAGAAAATATTTCGTTAGTATTAAGATTAAATGCATGCTCGGGTAATCCCATACAATTTCGAGTAATTTCATATTGTTTAGTTAGAGGGTTTATATCAACCCATTTAGCATAAATTTCTCCCTGATAATCAATATGACTCGGATATCTATCATCTTTGCCATTATCTCTGTCTATTGAACCTTTTTTAGTTTTAGGTAAATAACCAGTCTTACCCCATCCTGGTCCAGCATAATATTCGCCATCGTAAAGCCAGTTCCATCTACCAGTAGCAGATACCGACCAAATTGTAGGTGGATAAAAATTTCCATTCTGTACTAACCAAATATAAATTCCCTTTCCAATAGTTGTAGAAGTGTCGAATGCACCTTGTAATACACCACCTCTTGTAATCTGATCATATCGGTTCAGTCTTTGACGATTTTCAACTAAGAAGTATTTGTCAGAATAACTTGGGATTGGAATTTTTAAAACTTGTCCTGTTGTAATATAATCTCCCAAACTAATTGTAAAATCATTTTGATAAACATTTGTAAAAGCAATATATCCAAGTCTTTCACTTTCCCAACTACAGAGAGAATTGCTATGTGACTCAACTCGATCGGACATAATTCCGCTATATAAAATGTGTCCGCCGCCAAACAGATAATGTCCTAATTCGTGGCATAATAACCTCGTCAAAAAATCAGGATAATCCATTCCAGCCCCTTTCTTTATAGTTATACCTGAACTTATATGAGACATAGAATTTCCATCTATAATTATAGAATCGTGAGTTAAAAAATTTAAGGTATATCCTAATATAGCAGTTCCATCAAAATTTCCAAACCAAGGAGTTCCGTTTAGTTTTCTTTTTTCAGGGTTTCTGTAAATGATAAACATCATATCAAGGTAGCCATCGCCATTTCGTGGCGAAAAATAAAACGACCGCGTAGATAGATTCAAGCCCCAATTATCATATCTTTTAAAGTCTATTTTACCATTTATACTGTCAAGCACATCTCTATTTGCATGCTCAAAATACATATTATTATTTATATACCAGTCTTCGGACCGAAGAGTAATTAAGTTAGGATATACATCACCAATTATATCAAAATTGCCGAACGACATCGTTTTCCAATAATCAGATAGAGTAAATGCCCGATAAGCGGTTGAAACAACTGAGTCAACAATTTTATCAGAATATGTTGGAAGTTGTCCGTAAGCCCAATTACCATAGTAATTTGTGTCTCCACTAAATTGTGCAAAAACAAATAATATTCTAAATTATTGTCCAGGTAAATTTGATGAAGGTTTATAAAGACCACCAGTTTGAGCTTCAATTGCTGATTTACTTACTGGTACATCTGGACAATTTATTTTAAGTATTTGAGCTACTGTAAATGTAAAAAATAATAGAACTAATAATATCGTATGTAATAAAATATTTTTCATCTTCCCCTCCTAAATTTCAGGTAATATTTTTGTTAAAAAATTTTGTTTAGTTGAATAACATTACTTTAATGTGATAATACCTGAAGATATTAAACAAATCCAACAGGATAGAATTTTAATTGCTCTATAATAAAGCAATAACACTTTGTATTTAATAATAATTGCGGGGGGGGATAATTATATTCGTTTTATAATTAAGCAGTAACAGAACGCTCC
>Ga0308419_1000676_pt1 | contig 24003 bp, 20 predicted proteins | sample HotsprSampleMS50_FD_203674 | JGI IMG/M metagenome (GOLD analysis project Ga0308419, IMG submission 203674) | Hot spring phototrophic mat microbial communities from Mushroom Spring, Yellowstone National Park, Wyoming, United States - 20090730_MS50 ... | reverse complement strand
CACAGCCAAAGGTTTCCGCGCCGTGAAACATCAGGCTTTCGTTGGCACAGGTTATTTCGATGCTGTACAAAATACCGTTATGAACGGACAGGCCTCTACTGCCGCCCTGAAAGGTTCAACAGAGGAGGCGCAGTTCTGATGATTTATTTGCGGTTCTTTGAATCGATAATAATCGTTACAGGGCCATCGTTCAGCAGACTGACTTTCATGTCAGCACCAAATATGCCAGTTTCAACTTTTTTGCCTATCAGTTGTTGTAAGCGCAGAATCATCGCTTCATAAAGCGGAAAGGCAACAGGCGGCGGTGCTGCTTCGGTAAATGAGGGACGATTACCTTTTTTAGTACTTGCATGAAGCGTAAACTGGCTGATGAGCAGGATATTACCGCCTGCCTCGGCCAGTGAGCGGTTCATTTTGCCTGCCTCATCTCCAAAAATGCGCAAGCCTGCAATTTTCCCTGCCAACCATTCTACATCTTCCAATGTATCCTGATGAGCAATGCCCAGCAACACTAGAAAGCCCGTTGCAATTTTGCTATGCACACGTCCTTCTATGGTTACAGATGCTTCTGTAACACGTTGAATAACAGCAATCATAGCCAGATTAAAAATTGTCGTAGTGTTCTTTAATAATGCGCGCCCCTGTTTGCTGTAAAATCTGCCACTCATCGTTGAGGATAGCAATAGCATGGTGAGCAGTCAAATCAAACAAGCAAGGGACTACTGAAACATAGTTGTTGGCAATAGCCCACTCATCGGTATCTTCGCCTTTGTCGGGGTTTTCAAAACTGCCTGCCAGCCATAGATATTTTCTGCCGTAAGGGTCTGTGCGTTCGTCAAACTCTTCTTTCCAGCGAGCTTTCGCCTGACGGCATATTTTGATGCCTTTGATGGCTTCTTGCTGTTTTCGGGGGAAATTGACGTTCAGTGCCGTGCCGCGCGGCAAGCCTGTTTGCAATACCTGTTGGGCAATAGCCGATACATAAGGCACTATGTGGCTAAAATCTGCATCTTTCTCAAAATCACAAAGCGAGAAGCCAATAGCCGGCATCCCTTCAATCGCCCCCTCGATGGCAGCAGACATCGTACCCGAATACAAGACACTAATAGAGGTATTGCTGCCGTGATTAATTCCACTGACTACCAAATCAGGTACGCGACCTTTCAGTATATAATACTTGGCTAATTTGACACAGTCAGCCGGTGTACCTGAACTTTCATAGGCTTCAATACCTTCAAATACCGAAGACCGATGAATTTTCAACGGCGAGTGGATGGTGATAGCATGCCCCATGCCTGATTGCGGGCTGTTAGGGGCTACTACTAGTAAATCGCCCAGTGGGCGCATCACTTCTACAAGCACTCTAATGCCTTTGGCTGTAATACCATCATCGTTGCAAATGAGTATGAGAGGGCGTTGATTAGAGTTTTTCATTCGGAAACAGAAGATGTACTTTTTCGTAAGTCAGTAATAAATAAGGTACTCAAAACCAGGATGAAAGCCAGTGGAATTGTCATCAGTGCTAACAGTACACCAGCCGTAAACAACTTACTGACCCAACGGAAAAACAGGTTGCTTAACAGTGTTGCGCAGGACATAAAGGAAGTGATAACTCCCAATATTATGCCTCGTTTGTCGGCCAATGTGTGATAGGCTGCTGTACCGATGAGCAGCGGTACAATTCCTCCATTGGTAAAAGCCATAAGAATAATCAGCAACATAGGGGCAGGTATCTCTGCCATGCTATCGGGAATAACAGCAAATTTTTGTTGATAAAAACTAATAACGAACCCCATAATGCACAAAATACTAATAGCGGTAATAATGCGCAGAATATTTAACAAAGGAACATAATGCACAAGCGCACCGACAACAAGCCTTCCGCTAATAGTAGAACTGATTAACAGGATGGAAAACTGCCAAAGCAAACTGTCGCTCATTTGTAACTCGCTAGTGTTAAACAGATTAATCCAGTTCAGTACAAACGTGGTTACAAAAACGGTTAGAGCAATGCACGAAATTGCGAGAAAGACCATGGTTTTGCTCAGCGCTTTTAATATTTCTGGTAAGGTGCGAATGCCAAGACGCAATATTTCGCGTAGCGTTAGCGATGATTCATCAACAAAATAATATTGCTTTTTGAATATAGCAAGCAGTCCAACTCCTACACAAAATAGTCCAATGACTAAATATAAATAATGTAATTCAAATTGCTGAAATTGCATAAGCAAACCCGAACCAACAACTATGACCATAATACCCGTCGTATATACTGCCTCGAGATGGCAAGTGTCGGACAAAAGACCCGATTCTACTTTATTAACATTTGCAAGTTCGTTGAGAAAACCGATTTGAAGCACGCCAAAAATAAATCCTAAACTGATATAGAGTGTCTGAAAAGTAATTGCCGAAGGATATATAAAAACAGATAATGAGACAACGGCTGTAAACAAAAAGCAAGATGGCAGAAGTTTGCGCAATCCTAAGGCAGGTACAATCATTGCAAACAGTAGTCCGCTTGCTAGTGTAGCAAGTTCCCTGTTCAAATCGATATTTTGTATAGCAGTGCTGTCGATATCATACTGATAAGCCGCTAAGCCGACAATTTTGGCAGAAAAAATCAACGTGGCAACCACGCCGTAGCACCAATATATCAGGATTTTCAGTTTGAATACGCTCATAATAGCATGCAGAAAATGCAATTAAGCAAATGTATGACTTTTCTGTTAGAAAGCCTTTTGTATATTGCTACCGAAATATGAGCCCGATTGACAAAGAATGATTCCTTCACGTATTTACTTGATAGGTATGCCTGGGTGCGGCAAAACTACACTGGGCAAACTGTTAGCCGATCGCATCGCTTACCAATTTACCGACCTTGACGAGTTGATTGCCAAACAAGAGCAAATGAGTATTGCTGATATTTTTGCGCAAAAAGGGGAAGATTATTTTCGCGAAAAAGAAAAACTGGCGCTGCACTACACATTTAAAATGTCGCGTTGCGTGGTGGCTACTGGCGGAGGAACACCCTGTTTTTACGATAACATGGAGCAAATCAATTCACACGGTTTGGCGGTTTTTATCAACATTCCACTTTCAATGATTGCTAGCAGGATAGAACGACAGCGGCAAAAACGCCCCTTATTAGCTACCGAAGATGCAGCAGATATGCTCGAAAGGCTCAAAGTGCTATATCAAAAGCGATTTCCTTACTACAATCAGGCAGAGGTGGCAGTCAGTAGCACAGACTTAAACGCTGACTACATCTACAATAAAATCCACAAGTATTTATCCGAGCAATAGTTGGTACTGATTGTTGTATTTTTCTTAAAAAAACATCGGCAAAATTTGGAATTAAAAAATATGCATTGTTACTTTGCAATATTAGTCAATTGCTTAGGCAATTGATTTATAGAGAAAGGGGGAGAGATTAGGCTCTGTGAACCCTTAGCAACCTGAAATTTCAAGGTGCTAATTCCTAACCCGAATAGGGAAATATAAATTGATTGCTATTATGAACACACAAAACACTATCCGCACATTTCTTTTAATATCAGCTGCTACATTGTCAGCAGATCCTTTTATTTGTTTTCCTACCAACAGTGCCTTGAGCCGAATGCGTAGCTGTTGCTGTTAGCCCCCCGTTGCTTTAAGTAATCTTCCAGTATTAAACTACTGCTAATCAAGCGGTTATTTGCATCTTTGTGCTTTTTCTGAAATTTCTTTGTTCCATTTTAATTATTCACAAACTATGTCAAAACCACTTCATTTCGAGACACTCCAGCTCCATGCGGGGCAGGAAATTGACCCTACCACCCGTTCAAGGGCGGTTCCTATTTATCAGACCACCTCTTATGTGTTCAAGGATTCTGAACACGGCGCCAACCTATTTGCGCTCAAAGAGTTTGGCAACATCTACACTCGCATTATGAACCCAACGACCGACGTTTTTGAAAAGCGTATCGCTGCTTTGGAAGGTGGTGTAGCGGCTTTGGCGGTCGGTTCAGGGCAGGCGGCACAGTTTATTGCCTTAAACAACATCTTGCAGGCAGGCGATAATTTTGTCAGTAGTCCCTACTTATATGGCGGCACTTACAATCAGTTTAAAGTAGCTTTTAAAAGACTTGGTATTACGGTCAAATTTGCTGACAGTGATAGTGCGGAAGACTTAGAAGCACAAATAGACGCTAACTCTAAAGCCATTTATGTTGAAACAATTGGCAATGGCGCGTTTAGCGTGCCTGACTTTGAGAAAGTAGCTGCACTAGCACGCAAGTACGATTTACCTTTAATTGTAGACAATACCTTTGGCGCGGGCGGTTATCTGTTTCGCCCGATTGAATACGGCGCAAATGTAGTGGTGGCTTCCGCAACCAAATGGATTGGCGGACATGGCACAAGCATTGGCGGAGTAATTGTAGACGGCGGCAACTACAACTGGGGCAATGGTAAGTTTCCGCAATTTTCAGAGCCTGCCGAAGGCTATCACGGCTTGAACTTCTGGGAGGTTTTCGGTAGTAACAGCCTGTTTGGCAACATTGCTTTCATCATCCGTGCAAGGGTAGAAGGGCTGCGCGACTTTGGGCCAGCTTTAAGCCCCTTCAATTCTTTCCTATTGCTGCAAGGTTTGGAAACGCTTTCGCTGCGTGTGGAGCGCACTGTTGAAAATGCCTTGAAAATTGCCCGTTGGCTGGAAGCACACCCCCAAGTGGCTTCTGTCAATTATCCCGGTTTGCCAAGTAGCCCATTCCATCAGATTGCCCGTAAATACCTCAAAAGAGGCTTTGGTGGTGTACTGACTTTTACCCTGAAAGGTGACCGCAGTCGTGCTGCTGAATTTGTTAATAACTTGCAACTCATCAGCCACTTGGCTAATGTGGGGGATGCCAAAACACTGATTATTCATCCAGCTTCTACTACTCATCAGCAACTATCCGATGCTGAGCAGTTAGCTGCTGGCATACATCCTACGCTGTTGCGCCTTTCAGTAGGTATCGAGCATGTGGACGATATCATTGCCGATATTGAGCAAGCACTTGTCAAAGTAACCGAGCCATCAGATGTTCTTGTGTAAATTTTTCTTGTACTTATAAATTCAAATGCAATAGGCGCGGGGTTTGCAAAAAAGTGGATAAGGCAAGGCAGACCCCGTCTCCGGCATTGACTCAATCAAACCAATGAAAGGAAACTCGCCCATGTATATTTTTGAATCGAATCAGCCTTTTGTATTGGAACAAGGGGCTGTGTTGCCGCAATTGCAAGTGGCTTATACTACTCTGGGTACACTCAACGATGCGCGCGACAATGTGGTTTGGGTATGTCATGCCCTGACTGGTAATGCAGATGCAGCAGACTGGTGGTCGGGACTGGTTGGTGAGGGGCGCTTTTATGACCCACAGGAGTATTTTATTGTTTGTGCCAACGTGATTGGCTCGTGTTACGGCAGCACAGGACCGCTTTCGGTTAATCCACTGACCGGCAGACATTATTATGCCAATTTTCCAGAAGTAACCGTGCGCGATATGGTACGTGTGCATGAATTGTTGCGCAAGCATTTGAATATCAGGCAGATTCATACTTGTATTGGTGGTTCTCTGGGCGGTCAGCAAGCCTTAGAGTGGTCAATAATGCAACCCTTACTTATTCAAAATCTAGTGATATTAGCCGCTAATGCCCAGCATTCTCCTTGGGGCATAGCCTTCAATGAAGCGCAACGCATGGCAATATATGCAGACCCTACTTGGAACGAACCTCGCCCCGATGCAGGTTCAAATGGTTTGAAAGCCGCACGTGCCACAGCATTGCTTTCCTACCGGAACTATGAGGCTTATAAATTGCGTCAGTGTGAAGACACTAATGAAAAATTGAATGGTTTTAAAGCTGCAAGTTATGTGCAGTATCAGGGCGAAAAACTGACAAAGCGATTTAATGCGGTAGCCTACTTGCGCCTTTCACAGGCAATGGATACCCATAACATCGCGCGCGGGCGCGGCGAAATAGCCGATGTGCTAGCTGCCATTCGCTCCAAAACACTGGTGATTGGTATCTCATCAGACATATTATTTCCTCTGCAGGAGCAGCAACTCATAGCGCGTCATATTCCTAATGCAACATACGCAGAGATAGATTCTATTTTTGGGCATGATGGTTTTCTGGTTGAATATGAGCAAATTATTCCCTTGCTTGAAGCCTTCTATGCCCACAAAACAGCAAAAGCAGCGGCATAAACTTTATTTGGGCAAAACATGCTTACATGCAAAACATATTTCAATTGGAGCAGTGGCAAAGACTCGGCGTTAGCTTTACAACGCTTGTTGCAAAATCCACTTTACAGCGTGGAATATTTACTCACAACCATTCATAAGCCTTACCAACGAGTAACCATGCATGGCGTAAGAGTGGAGCTGCTGCTCAAACAATGGGAATCTATCGGCATTGCCGGCGGAATGATTGAACTGCCTGAAAATCCTACCAATGCCGATTATGAAACGCTCATGGTGCAAAAAATTACACAACTCAAACATGCAGGTTTTCAATGTGCTGCTTTTGGAGATATCTTTTTGGAAGACTTGCGACAATATCGCGAAAGACTGTTGCAGGCTGTTAATATATCAGCTGTTTTTCCAATATGGCAAAAAAATTCTCAACGCTTGGCTGATGAGTTGATTGATGGCGGTTTTAAAGCAATTGTTGTTTGCATCAATGCCGATTTAATGGATAAATCTTTCGTAGGCAGAGTATTCGACCGAGATTTTGTCAATAATTTGCCGCAAGGAATAGACCCTTGCGGCGAAAATGGTGAGTTTCATACCTTTTGCTTTGATGCTCCTTTTTTCAAGCATCCTGTTGAGTTCTCGGTCGGTGAAACTGTTTTAAAAGAATACCGAAACAGCGAAACTCGTAGCCAATTTTGGTTTTGCGATTTGCTACCTCTATGAGGTAGAACAAATATGCTGCGACGAAAGTAAATCAATGGGCTCAATGATGGGCGTAAACCGGTTTTTTATTGCGCATAGTGAAGAATAAAAAGCCAAAGGCAACAACTAAAATGGCAGGAATGATGGCAATGTTAGCCAGCGTAGCCTGACCTGCTGCTAAATCTACATCAGTTGAAGCAACGCCTTTGGCAAGAGCCGCGGCGCGATTCTCATCTAGCCATTTGCCAATAATTGGCTGGAAAATGGAAGCACCAAACATACCTGCACCACCCATTAGCGACATGCCCAGCGCGCCTGTTCTAGGCATGTATTCTGCAACGAACGAAATCATATTAGGCCAGAAATAGCACACGCCAATTGCAAACAGCACTGCATACACATATACCATTGCACCTGTGGCGGAACTCATCAAATAGATAGCAGTAGCAGAAATAATAGCCGAACATAAAAGTACACCTGTAATATTGAGTCGGTGGACAATTGGACCGGCAAAAAAGCGACCTACTGCCATCAACCCTGTTACCAATGCTAATACTAACAGTGGCTCGGCACCTGAATTACCTAAAATGCGTTCTACCCATTGTTGGGTGCCAAGTTCGGTGGTGGCGGTCATGGTCATACAAATCATCATAAACCAAAACAGCGGCGAGGTGAAGATAGCTTTAAAGTTTTCGGCATTAGAAGAGGAAATAGCCCCTGTTGTCTGTTCAGGGAACGGCTGTCCGAAGAAAAGGAAGCCGTAAATCAGTGTAGGCAGGTACATTGTTGCAATTTTTACCTGCCAAGGCATCTGCATTTGCGTTAGTGCAAAGGCAATAAGCGAACCAATGACAATTCCTCCGGGAAACCACACGTGAAAGCGATTCAGCATTGTAGTTTTGTTCTCATCGTACATATTGGCAATCAGCGGATTAAAAGCCGCTTCTACCATGCCATTGGCAAACCCGATGAGAAAGGTAGAAAGAAACAGCGGCCAGAAACTGTTGGAAAGTAGCGTAAAAGTGATGCCCAGCAGATGCCCAAAAAAAGCAATAAATCCCAACTTTTTCGGTCCGAGACTGTTGTAGAGCGGGCCGCCAATCATAGTGGCAATGGGGAATCCCAAAAATGCCATTTGATTAATCCAGCCTTTTTCTGTATCCGAAAAACCCAGCGTAACAGTCAGGTCGTTCATAATGCCCGCACGGATGGCAAATGCCATAGCGGTTGTAATCAGCGCTAGGCAACTGGCAAGAAATAATCGGTTTTTGTTAATGTATTGATTCATATTTACTGGTATTTTGAGTGAGATTGTTTCATCCGAAAGATAAAATTTTTTTGGTTGTTGTACCCTTTGCAGCAAAAAGAATCTGGGACTAAGGGAAGTAAGTAATTGGCAGACGGTCAGCTATGCGCTGAAATTCCCAGTAACCGTATATTTCTACGTCTAACGCATGGTTAAAATAGCCAAGACGGTTAAAAGTTACCGCCCAATGGCGGGAAGCAAGCCATGAAGAGCGAAACCGCTCAGGTAAGCGGTAAATTTTAGCTATCCTCTTCACGAACCTTCTGTAAGCCATATCTTCACCTGCACCGTAATAGTTGATTTGCAATTGGTTACGGGCAAATTTAAGCGTAAACTCATAAGGCGGAGTAACCGTTTGTTTCAAATCATTGAAAGTGCACATCAACTCTTTGGCAGGTTCGGCAGTGTGGTAAAAAGTTTCAGTGCCCTGCAGTCGAAAAGTTTTGTAAAGGGAGTCAGTATCTGCCTCTGCTAAGCGGCGTAGAAACTGCATCAGCGAACCGCGATAAGCTGCCAGTCTGTTATTGCGCCATCGTTCGGCAAGGCGTTGGTCAAGCGTTTTGATAGGTTCAAAAAAAAGACAACCGTCAAAAACAGCTACTTGTTTGGCTACTGCTAGTTGTTGGAGATAACACTTCATCCGATAGCCCAATGCCATGTTTTCAATAAGCAACAATGCATCGGCTACAGCTTTCCATTCTTTATCGCTTATTTCCTCGAACCGCAAGACCCAAGGGTTGAGTATTTTAACTTCATCAGCCCATAGGGTAGCACCTATGAAATGTTCCTTAAATTGTTGATACAAAGCCAGCCAGCGCTTATCCGACGTTCGTGCTATCATGTCGTTAAGTGAGGGCGGTTGGTAAGGCAACAAGCGAATGGTATCGGCAAGGCGTTGGGGGGGCGTTCCTTTAACGAGTAGGCGACGCGGCATGTATCCTGTTGCTGTTACAACAATTTCGTGTGTACCCATAGGTACATGACTTAGGCAATAGAAACCATTGCGAAGGCTGACAGTATTTAATGAAGTATAATTAACAAAAATTTCTGCTCCCGAGATAGGCAGTCCTGTAAGACTATCTATAACAATGCCCGCAACTTTAAAATAATCGAGTAGGCGGACACTATCCACAGCAGTAGCTTGTTGGCGGGCTTGCAGTACAGCGGGTACAATTAGTAACAGTGGCAGGCATTTGAGAGCAGCAAGTTTCATACAAACAGGCTATCTAAAGTATCAAGGTTGATAATAGAGGTTGTTTTACGTCCATCAGGGGTATAGTTAGGTTGTTGGCAACCAAATAGTCGGTTGATAAGTGCTTGTTTAGCTTCGTCGGAGTAGGGCAGAGAAGCGGTTGCTGCCTGTCGTTTAGCTAATATAGCTGCTAAACTTTCACGCCTGCCTAATCGCAGTTGGTCGGTAAAATAGCTTGATTGTTCTATCAGGCTAATAATGACTTCGGAAGGGTTGACATGTTCCCAACCGGCGGGTATTGTTTTACAAAGGAGTTGGTTATTGTCTTGTAGTTCGATATGAAATCCCATATCTGCTAGCTCATCTGCAAATGTGCTGACCTGTGCCAGATGAGCAGGCGAAAGTTCGAGAGTTTGCGGAAATAACAAGGGTTGTGCGATTTCTTCGGTTAAAGAACCATATTTGGATAGTTGGTCTTCGTAGAAAATTCGCTCATAGGCTGCACGTATGTCTAAAACCATTAGCCCCGATTTTACCTGACTGAGAATATAGCGTCCGTGCAGCAACAGCATCCCAGGTTTAGGTGGTTCGGCTATGTGAGCAGGAAACAGTTCAGTTGGAGTGCTGATAGGTTCAGGCAGTGTTTCTACAGACATCATTCGCACATCGCTTGGTGCGCAATGTATTTTAGGCAACGCATCAAGCGCTTTCCAAGATTGTTGTTTGGCTGCCACTACTAATGTATGCGATTTGAACAACTCATACTCGCTTGGTGAGAGTGGGCTGTCATCCTGTTGGGGGGTCATATGCCCCGGCTGGTCAAAATTGGCATCCAATTCAAAATCAATCGATGGGCTAAGGTGATGTACTCCTAAGGCGTGCCTTACGGCTGCCTGTACAAGTGCGTACATGCTGCGCTCGTCTTCAAATTTGACTTCGGTTTTCGTAGGATGTACGTTTACATCTACTGTGGCAGGGTCTGCACTTAGTTTGATAACATAAAATGGAAAACTGCCTGCGGGTAAGAGTCGCTCGAAAGCCGTCATAACGGCATGATGCAGATAGGGGTGCTTGATGTAGCGATTATTGATAAAAAAGAACTGTTCGCCACGTGTTTTACGAGCAGCTTGGGGTTTGCCTACATAGCCATATAGAGAAATATTGCTCAATTCTTCGCGACAGGGCAGCAATTGTTCTTTCCAACTTTTGCCGAACAAGGCAATAATGCGTTGTGCCAGTTTGCTCGGTTTGAGACGCATTACTTCTACATCGTTGTGCCAAACGGTAAGGCTGATTTCAGGATATGCCAAGGCTATGCGTATTACCTCTTCGAGGATGTGCTTCCACTCTACTTGATTGGATTTGAGAAAGTTACGACGGGCGGGGAGGTTAAAAAAAAGATTTTTGACATTGACTTGCGTACCTTGCGGATGTGCGCAAGGTTCTTGCGACAACACTTTGGAAGCTTCAATGATGATATGTGTGCCGAGTGAGTCTTCCGCACGGCAGGTTTTTAAATCTACCTGTGCAACAGCGGCAATAGATGCCATCGCTTCGCCGCGAAAGCCGAAACTGCGAATATTAAACAGGTCTTCTACACAGCGGATTTTAGAAGTGGCATGGCGCTCAAAACACATGCGCGCATCGGTGACGCTCATGCCACAGCCATTGTCTGTTACCTGAATCAAAGTCTTACCGGCTTGTTTTACAACTAGTTGGATCTGGGTAGCGCCTGCATCCACAGCATTCTCGAGTAATTCCTTTACAACCGAAGCAGGGCGTTGCACTACCTCACCTGCTGCAATCTGATTAGCAAGGCTGTCGGGTAACAGTCGGATAACATCAGGCATCGGAAAGTCAGAATTGATTAGCCTTTGATTTGGCTATCCTCATACTTGGAAGGGCACTTCATCAAAATTTCGCTGGCTATGAATCGTCCATCTTTGACGCGTCCGATAACCACTATTTGTTCGGAGCGTTTGAAATCCTGCATGGAAGGCGGTGGATTATAACACACGACCTCATGCACTTCATTGTTATTGTCTATCATGCTGAAGGTCAGGTAGTTAGGGTCTCTTACGGGATTATAATTGACCCCGATAACGTCTCCTGTGGGTGTGCGTATCAATTTGCCGACTACATGTACCTTAGCATCTTCTCCGGCTTGTGCCATAGCAAAGGCTTCTTTAAATGATACATATTGGCTGGCATCGCCCGCTGATGAAACAATAATGCCCACAGCAATAGCAATAACAATAATGCCAAATACGTAAGACTTCTTCATGATTCTGACTGTTCGATTTTTGAAATTTTGCGGTCTAACACTATCAGATAAACAATGATGCCTGTAAGTACAGTTCCAAGCGTTCCTACTACGACATAAATTTTGCCTTCTTTGCGGAAAGTATCTGCCATTTCTACAGAGTTGTTACCATAATCGTTCTCTGTGATAGCTATTTTATTATTCTGTGCAAAGGCAAAACCTATAATACTCACATAGAAGCATAACAAGAATATTATCTTTTTCATGGTACAAATTTAGGAGAGAGTGTTAGATTGTTCAATCTGTTGCTTCAAAGCCACTATTTCAGCATCTTTTTGTGCCAATTGCTCCTTGTGTTTTTCGAGTATTCGCTCGATCATTTTTTGCTGGGTAGCGCGTAGGGCTTCCATTCGCTTTTGCTCTTCTTCTTTCATTTTGTTTATTTCTGCCATTTGCTTTTCCAGTTCTTCCTGCATCTGTAGTGCCTGCTCAACGTTTTGCCGCATCAGTTCTTCCTGTGCGCGCATCTGTTCAGTTTGTAGGCTCAATTCTTCCAGTAATTTGCGGTTGCGCATAGAGGCGATAGAGCCGGAAATAGCAGCGGCGATACTTTCACCCAGTCGTTCTACAAATTCTACCTGATAAGGCTTGAAGGCAGAGAAAGAGGCAATCTCTATCACTGCAAAGGCATTGTCATTAACAATAGCAGGCACAATTAATAAGGCTTTGGGCGGGGCTTCTCCCGCTCCTGAACGCACAATAAATTGCTCTTCGGAAAGTTCATTGATAAGAATAGTGCTTTTATCCTGAAATGCCTGCCCTACCAGCCCTTCGCCAATGTTGTAAGTAGTGCCAATTAACTCACGGTCATGCGCATAAGCGCCTGTCAGCCGCAGTAAATCTATGCCTGCCTCATCTGTATCAACCACATAAATGCCTCCTTGATGGGCGCCCACATATTTAACCAGATTAGAAATGATGCTCTGGCTCAACTCCTCAATGGTCTGATTATTTGAGCGTAGGATTTCCACAAAACGGGCAATACCTTGCGTTGCCCACGAGCGTTCAGCTTCCTTCGCTGCAAAGGAAGTATCTTGCTCATACAAAGCTTGCAGCGACTTGGCAAGCGGGTTATTTTGTGATTGCAAAAAAGTAAAATAATCTGCCTTGTCGTTTACCTGAAAATGAATCATTGCCTGCAAAAGCTCATTTGCAGCTTTCAGATTGTCGCGCAGATTGGTAATTGAGCGATAAAATCTGATAAATAAACGCGCATTGTAGTAAGGAATAACTGCGTCGTACTCCCCTTTGGCAATGGCGGCTGCCGCGTTTGACAATTCAACTAATGGGTTTATCAAACCTATAATTAGAATCAGATAGATAATTAGCACCATGAGAAACAATATGCCGTAGAGTATCTCATCTTTTACAGTAGCCTCATTATTGGTAAAAATGTAACATAAAAAGATAGTGAGCATCACCACTACTGTAGAGAGTTGAATTAGACTGCGAACAGAAAAATGATTGACAGACTGTTTTTGCATGGTAAATGTTTAACTTATGAAGCTCGAAAAGCGGGCAGACTCAATCGGAGATTATACTTAACAAAAATACTAAAGAAATGATTTTTTCCTATACAAATGCATTTGCCGTAGGATTTTGTGTGCCTGCATAATAATATGTAATAGAATACTATTTTTGCTCGTTAATTAAACCCTTACATAATGAATACAGCGCCATTCACCGTTACATCAAACATATGTTGGCAAGATTCTTCTATTGGAGTTATCCGTAATGACTGGACAATTGAAGAAATTAGAGATATATATTTTGCGCCACTTTTAGAGCTGATTTATAGGGCTGCAACGGTGCATCGGATGTACCACGACCCGCAAGAAATACAAGTTTGTACGCTTCTCTCTGTGAAAACAGGAGGGTGCCCAGAAGATTGCGCTTATTGTCCTCAGGCTGCCCGTTACAGTACTAATGTGCATACACACAAGCTGCTCGATGTTGATACAGTGCTCCAACGTGCGCGCGAAGCGTATGAAAACGGCAGTACCCGTTTTTGTATGGGGGCAGCATGGCGCGAGGTACGCAACAACCGCGATTTTGATAAGGTCATCGAGATGGTCAAAGGTGTAAGTCAACTAGGTATGGAGGTGTGCTGTACGCTTGGTATGCTTACCCACGAGCAGGCATTGCGCCTAAAAGAGGCAGGTTTGTATGCATACAATCACAACTTGGATACCAGTGAGAGGTACTATGCAAATATTATCACTACTCGCACCTATAACGACCGCTTGAAAACACTTGAAAATGTTCGACAGGCTAAGATTTCGGTTTGTTCAGGGGGCATCATTGGATTGGGCGAAACCCACGACGACCGCATCGGTATGTTGTTTACCCTTTCTAACCTGCCCGAACATCCTGAATCGGTACCAGTAAACGCATTGGTTGCCGTAGAAGGAACTCCTTTGGAAAATCAAGAACGTGTACCAATTTGGGACATGGTACGCATGATTGCAACGGCACGTATCTTAATGCCGCGTGCGATGGTGCGTCTTTCGGCAGGCAGGGTGAGTATGAGCCAAGAAGAACAGGCACTTTGCTTTATGGCGGGTGCTAATTCTATTTTTGCAGGCGATAAACTGCTCACTACTCCAAACCCTAAAGTAGATGCCGACAAAGAACTGTTTCAGGTGCTTCATTTGAAGCCCCGAAAAGCATTTAAAGGCAATAATAGCAACAGCTAAGCGTTAGCAAAGCAGATTCTCGGATTTTCTAACCTTTTACTAATTGCTGCTTATGTCCACCGAACTGGATATTGAAATAACAGATATTCGACGTCTTACCGATTTGATTAAAGACAAGTATGGCTACGATTTTAAGGACTATGCGATGTCATCCTTTCGCAGGCGCATCAAGCGTGTAATTGACCTTTACAAATTTAAGACGGTGGATAAACTGATTCAGGTGTTGGATACAACTCCAAGTTTTTTTGAAGAGTTTATTTCGGAAATCACGGTTAATGTTACCGAGATGTTCCGCGACCCGACTTTCTGGAAGGTACTCAAAGAGCAGATTATTCCTAACATCATCCTCAACCATGACCGTATCAGCATCTGGCACGCTGGCTGTTCTTCTGGTGAGGAGGTTTTGTCAATGGTTATTGTATTGCATGAAATGGGATTTCTTGACAAAGCTAAAATCATAGCCACAGATATTGATACGGCTATCATCAACAGGGCAAAAACCGCCTCTGTGTCGTTAAAAAACATGGAACTGAACAATAGGAACTACATAGCGGCATTTGGCAGTGAGGGTGGGGCTGCGCTCAATCTGAAAAAGTATTTCCGCGATATAGGCCAAGAGTGTGTATTTGAGAAATCCTTGCTGCAAAATGTAACCTATCGCAAACACGACTTGGTGCAAGGGGCGGTTTTTTCGAAGTTTGACCTTGTTTTGTGCCGAAATGTAATGATTTATTTTAATCAAACTCTGCAAAATGAAGTACTGACCAAACTGCACGAAAGCATGTTTAAATACGGCTATTTGGCAATTGGTTCTAAAGAATCTTTGATTTGGTGTGATATTGCCAGCAAGTTTATTGTAGTAAATAATGAGGAGAAAATCTACAAAAAAATCAAAGATTAACTATATGGGGCTTAGAGCAAACCGACATGTTTAGTAAGTATAAAGTTAGCGGCAAATACAAAGCGGTTGCTATAGGAGGGTCTGCCGGCAGCTTTCAAGGGATTAATAAAATCCTTGCAGAGTTGCCTAAAGATTTTCCGCTGCCGGTGTTTATGTGCTTACACAGATTAAAACATGTGCGTAGTGGTTTTACAGAAGCGCTTTCCATTAAAAGTTCTAAGCCCGTTATTGAGCCTTACGATAAAGAAACTATCAGGAGAGGGCAGATTTATCTAGCGCCGGCTAACTATCATATGTCGATTGAACTGGGTAACAGTATTGCGCTTTCTACTGAAGAGATGGAAAATAACTCCCGACCAGCGATCGATTACACCTTTGAAACAGCAGCATATGTTTTTCGCGATAAATTAGTGGGTATATTGCTTTCCGGTGCTAATAAGGATGGTGCATACGGCATGATGCGTATCAAACAAAAAGGAGGGCTGACTATCGTACAAGACCCTGAGGAAAGCACCATTAACGCAATGCCCAATGCTGCTCTGGCACAAACAAAAGTGGATATGATTTTGAAAGTAGATGAAATTATAGAATTTTTGTTAGAACTTGACAAGGCAAGTAAGATGGCTCAATTATGAAGTAATACCTATGAGGATTCTGTTAACAATATTTGCTTTAACTTTCGCAGCCGGATTGCTCTTTACGCTCTATCATATCGGATATGTAGCACCGCAGGAACTCTCAGAAGTATTTATTGCACAGGCAAGCCCTGCACAGCAGCAGGCAGAAGCCAATCAGGTAATCAAAAAAATATTCACCTTTGTATCCGTTGAACTAGTAGTAGCACTCTTACTGGTTATCATACTGGCTATCTACGTGAACCAATCGAAAAAAGCGAATATCATATATGTAGAACGGGCTAATGACGAGCATCGCAAAGATAATCAGCAAGCACAGGTTCAGGTAAGTACCGATGAGTATGTCATCGAGCAACTCAAACGACAAATCAACGAGCTTGTACAGCAGGCAGACCCAGAAAAGTTGCCCGATAAAGAGTTAATTGGGCAACTGCTGAGCCGTATTTGCCATGCTACCGATGCAGTTGCGGGTGCTTGTTTTGTTTGTGATTATCATTGCCAAACTATTCAAGGGGTTGCATCTTTTGCTCTTAGCCAGCCTTTGTCCTCTGAGCCTTTAGCCTATGGAGAGGGTTTTGTTGGGCAGGTGGCGCAGTCTGGCAAGTTACTGTATCTGCACCCCGTTCCTGCAAACTATTTGCCTATCAAAACAGGCTTAGGCAAGGCACAACCTGCATCGTTGGTGTATTTGCCCGTTCAACAGAGAGGCCATACGGTTGGCGTTATCGAATTGGCTATGTTCAAGCAACTTTCCGAAAATTTGTTAGAAAACCTGCAAAAAAACATACATTTGTCAGGGCTGTTATTCAGCAATAATAACATGCAGGGCAATAGTTCTACAGTATCTAAAAGCCAAAACTGATATTGTAATTACTACTTTATGTTTGACCAAATTAAGATAGGAAGTAAAATATCCATATTGTTGCTAGGCGTAGTAACGATTGTTATTTTTTCTGTAACTTTCCTTTCTTATCGTTTTGGCAAAGACAGTTTTGAACAGAGTTTCCTGCAAGGGCTGCACCTAAAGAGTTCTGTGATAGGGTCTCAATTAGACGACATGTTCGATCAGTTGGAATATAACTTACGAATGATTCAGAACTCTAACAGAGTGTTGCAGAGCTTGATGCAAGCAAGTTCTATTAATAACGTGGACAGCGCCTATTTTGCGATAGAAAAACGGCTGAACGACTACTTAGTGCCTATTCAGGAAATATACGGGTATAACAACATTTTACTTCTCAATTCGCAGGGGTTAATTGTCTACAAAACCAATAAAGGTTTAGATAACCTGTTGGTAGGTGAAACTTTTCCTGACTATGACCAAATAAAATTTAATGCCAGCAAAAAAATTTATTACGGCGCTATCAATAAGATATCAGAAAAACGTGCATTTTTGACGGTAGCCATCCCTGTATTTGATTTTGATGAAAAAATTATCGGCCACGTAGTAGCAGAGTTCGATATGTCAAAAGTATATCGACTTACATCCGATACACTTGGCTTAGGCAATACAGGAGAAGTCATTTTGAGTAAACTTTCAGGTAATAAACTCGATTATATCAACAAGCCTCGCTTGTCATCATTTCCATTACTTACGCAGTCTTCTATTATTGATGAAAGCAATCCTGACCCTGTCTATTTGGCAGCCTTAGGAGAATCTGGTTTTGGTATTTTACAAGACTACCGAGATAAAAAAGCCTTAGCTGTTTGGCGACACCTGCCACGCGTAGAATGGGGACTTGTCGTAAAAATGGATCAGGAAGAGCTTGATAATCAGCTTGATATATTATTACTTTCCTTTCTGTTTGCCGGCGTTTTCATTTTGCTTGTTGCTTTTGCCGTATCTCTGATTTTTTCCAACTATCTGACCGCACCGCTCCAATCGCTAAAAGCCACTTTAAGTTTAGTAGCGCAAGGTATTCTACCTGAGAAAGTTGCTACGCAGAGCCGCGACGAAATAGGCGAAATGGCGGTAGCCGTAGGCAATTTGGTGAGTACCTTGAAAAGCCATGCCAACTTTGCCCGTCAGATAGGCGAAGGTCGTTATGACGTCTCATTCCAACCTGCTGGACCTAACGATATGTTAGGCAATGCGCTAATTACTATGCGCGATAATATTCAGCGTGCAGAACAACGCGATGAGGAGCGCAATTGGATTATTTCAGGTGTTGCCGAAATTGGGCAAATACTTCGTTCGGGTAATCGCTTAGAAGAAGTTGGCTATGAAGTTATTAGTTATATTGTCCAAAAGGTAGGTGCTGTTCAGGGAGCATTCTACGTAGTCAATGAACAAGCCGATGGCGAGCAATTAATAGAACTGACAGCATCTTATGCATATGCTAAGCGTAAATATCTGAAAAGCACATTCCGGATAGGTGAGGGTTTAATTGGGCAGGCAGCTATTGAGCAAGACACCATTCTCCGCACAGAGATACCCTCGCACTATATGACCATTTCATCGGGCATACTTGGCGACCGCAAGCCCGAATGTTTATTAATTGTACCCCTTATTGCTAATGAAACCGTTTATGGTGTTATTGAACTGGCAGGTTTCGAGCGTTTTAAGGAGGTAGAGGTAAGATTTGTAGAAGAAATCAGCGCCATCACTGCACGAACTATCTTCAACATTAAAGTCAATGAGCGCACGCTTCGTTTGCTTGCCGAAGCACAGCAAATGGGAGAGGAACTGCAAGCAAGGCAGAAAACTCTGCGCGAGAATGCAATTATCATGGAAGCTACGCAGGAAGAACTGCGGCGTGCCAATGCGCAACTGGAAGAGCAGGTGCAAGAAGTAAATCGTTCCCAAAAGAGGATGCAACTACTTTTAGAAAACGCATCCGAAGTAATTACTGTTTATGAAGAAGATGGCTACATTCGCTATATCAGCCCTTCGGTAGAAGCTATTTTGGGGTATACACCAGACGAAATGATAGGTATTAACGATATTATATATGTGCATCCAAACAGTGTAGCTATCGCCCGTCAGATGTTCCGCAGATTACTTGAAAATCCCGAAGAGAAAGTAATGGTTCAGTTTGAATACCTGCGAAAAAATGGCGAGACCATATGGCTAGAAGCAACAGGCAATAACTTGTTGTCTGACCCTGCTATTCGAGGTATTGTAGTAAACTATCGCGACATTACCGAGCGACGCTTAGCAGAGCGCGAATCGCGCATGCGCGGTCAAATGCAGGCACTTTCCGAAAACTCTCCTGATTTGATTACGCGAATTAATCCCGAAGGAAAGATATTTTACATCAACCCTGTCATTACACTTTACACAGGTAAAACGCCTGCTGAGCTGCTCGGTAAACGAATACAGGAAACAGGGCTTAGTGAACAAATCATCTATCAATGGGCTCAACTGCTACATAATGCTATCTCCGCCAATAAAATTATAAAAATAGAAATGTCGTTCCCCTCGCTGTCCGGTAATAGGATTATGCAGGTAAATGCGATTCCCGAACAGAACGATAACAAAGAAATAGAGTCCGTCCTGATTGTAGCCCACGATATTACAGAGATTAAAGAAGCGGAAGAGGAAATTCTTTCCATTAATCGCAAGATTACAGAAAGTATCAACTATGCTAAACGCATCCAAAGTGCTATTTTACCCGACACAGCAACTATTCAGAAAGTACTGCCTAACTCATTTATATACTATCGCCCACGCGATGTGGTAAGTGGCGATTTTCCATGGTTTCTACAAAAAGGCAACGACATCTATATTGCTGCGGTAGATTGTACAGGGCATGGCGTGCCGGGCGCTTTGATTTCACTGATTGGCTATTTTATCCTAAATGATGTTGTTAATACACAAAATACAACAGATGTGGGGCAGATATTAGACCTTTTGAACGAAGGTGTAACCCGTACACTCCGGCAAGATGTGAATGCTACCACACGAGATGGTATGGATATAGCACTTTGTAAAATCAATCTGGTTTCTCACAAAGTACAATATGCAGGTGCGCATCGTCCGCTTTACTATGTTATCAACGGAGAACTACAAGTATACAAAGGCGATAAATTTCCCATTGGCGGCGGTCAAATTCGTAATCGCACCGGCTTTAGTAGTTACGAATTTACCGTATCCAAAGGAGATTCTGTGTATCTGTTCTCCGATGGTTTATCCGATCAGTTTGGCGGTCCGGATAATAAAAAATTCTCGCCGCGTCAGATTAGGGACATCATTGCCCAGCATCATGATAAACCTATAAGCGAAATACGGCGTATATTTGATAGCGCCTTTGAAACATGGCGCAATGGGCACTTGCAGACAGACGATGTCTTGCTGATTGGAATTAAATTTTAAATAATTACGGTACTAAATGTTTAAAAAGTACTAAATTAAGCCCAAAAATATAGAAGACACTTTTGGCGATTATGCTGTAAACGTTGCAATGCAAATTTGATGATGCAATGAAATATATTTATGATTTGCACAGGATAATGCTTAGGCAGAACCTGATTTTGGTGTATGAAGGCGAGTTTACCCAAGAGATAACCAAATCAGTCTTGGCGATGGCTGAGCGAAATATGGATGCTTTCGGTGAGGAAGCCTCTATTAAGCGAAAAGTATTCAATGTGATGGTGGAATGTTTACAAAACATATGTAAACATGCCGAATCATACGATACAGAAAGCTATGGTAAAAATAGCGCCATATTTATGATTGGTAAACATAAGAATGAATACATTATCACCTCTGGTAACGCTGTACCTAAAGACCGTGTACAAGAGCTCTCTGCTCGTCTAGCGCATATCAACAGTTTAGATAAAGATGGGTTGAAAGAACTCTACAAAGAAATCATCAAAAATGGTGAACTATCTTCTAAAGGAGGAGCAGGGCTTGGTTTTATAGATATGGCACGCAAGTCAGGGCATAAGTTACGCTATGACTTCGAGCCTATCAATGATAGGCTTTCTTTCTTTTCACTCCGAACCATTATTTCAAGAACAAATAGCTAATTCACATAATCAATGGAAATCATTAACTTAGAAGGCACTGAAGATACGCCTAAAATCATCTTAGATAAGGATAAGGCGTTATTTGAAATCTCAGGAAGATCATTGCCAGAAGATGCTGCAGAATTTTATGCTCCCATATTAGAGTGGCTCGACAAGTATCAGAGCGCACCTAATCCGGAAACTAATTTTTTATTTAAACTTGAATACTTCAATACAGCCTCTTCTAAATTAATTTTGGATATTCTTTCTAAGTTAGACAATATTGCCGGTGCGCGTGTTACATGGTACTACCACGAAGACGATGAGGACATGGAAGAGGCCGGCGAAGAGTTCTCAGAATTAGTAGAGAACTTGCCATTCGAATTTAAGTCTTACTGATATTTTGTTTAATTTTAATAACATTGACGGCACTGCAAAGTCATAAAGTGCACTCGAACCAAGACTTTGCAGTGTTTTTATTGAAGCACAGCAGTTTAACTTACTATGAGTGAGGAAATACTCAAAGCACTAACCCAACTTTTTGCTATTATCTCCAAACAAGACACGGGTGTTAGTGAGGCTGAGCGAAATTTTATCATCAGCTTCTATCAACAGGATTTGGACTCGGAGACCATGGCAGAATATTTGGCATTGTATGACAAATATGCTGAATATGGTATTGATGACGATTCAGAAGAAGGAGATACAAAAGTTGAGCGCAAAAAAAGAGTAACTCGTGTAAATGAGGCTGTACGTGTATTATCGCTGTGCCGAAGAATCAATAAAACCCTGACCCAAAAGCAAAAAGTCATTGTACTTTTTAAACTGTTAGAAATGGTTGGCGCTAACCGGAGCTTTACTGCCCAACGCATGGAAATTATCCAGACAGTAGCTTCTGTTTTCAATATTCCAAAAGAAGAATATAAACTAATGGAGTCCTATGCAATTGAAGAACATTCGTCCGCATTGGACTCCGAAGATATTCTCATATTTGATGATGAGCCACCTGCCGAGGGAAGCAAAAGACGCTACATAGACAGTGGCAAATTGGATGGTGAAATTATTTTCATTCGTGTCAAAAGCGTAGATTTATACTTTATCAAATATACTGGACATGATGAAATTTACCTGAACGGACAGCTTGTCAAGCGAGATAGCATCGTTCTTTTTTCCAATGGAAGCATTATCAAAACCCCTAAGGGAGCGCCTCTGTATTACAGCGATTTAGTTAGTAAATATGCTGCTGATACGGTTAAAAACAATATCTCTTTTAATGTCGATTCAGTGTGGTTTAAGTTTCCCAACGGAACTATCGGTTTGCGAAATATCAATATTTCGGAAGGTTCGGGCAAACTGATAGGTATCATGGGTGCCAGTGGAGCAGGTAAAACTACCTTGCTCAATGTAATGGCAGGTCTGGAACGACCGTATGAAGGCAAAGTAACCATCAATGGTTTCAATATTCATGACCCCATAGAGCGTAAAAATATCGAAGGGGTTATTGGCTATGTGTCGCAAGACGACTTATTGATTGAAGAATTGACCGTATTCCAAAATCTTTTTTACAACGCTAAACTTTGTTTCCGCGATTTATCCGATGAGGAAATCACTAAAAAGGTGGTGGCTGTGTTGGAAAGCCTCGGTTTAGATCGCATTATGCACCTAAAAGTTGGCAACTTGCTCAATAAAAAGATAAGCGGCGGTCAGCGCAAGCGACTCAATATTGCTCTTGAACTCATCCGCGAGCCGAGTATCTTGTTCCTTGATGAGCCAACCTCTGGGCTTTCCTCACGCGATTCAGAGAATGTAATAGATTTGCTCAAAGAGCTTTCACTCAAAGGGAAACTTGTATTTACCGTTATCCATCAGCCTTCTTCGGACATCTACAAGATGTTTGATAAAATGTATATACTCGACACAGGTGGCTATCCGGTATTTTATGGCAATCCGATAGAAGCTGTTACCTACTTCAAGAAGGCAACCCGACAAGTTGGCAGCGAGCGCGGACAGTGTATGACTTGTGGTAACGTTAATCCTGAGCAGATATTTAACATTATTGAAGCGCGCGTGGTAGATGAATACGGCGAGTTTACCAACAAAAGAAAGATTACGCCTGAAGAGTGGAACGAAATGTATCAGGCTAATTTTAAGGTAGAGCGGGTAGAGGAAGTGCGCGAAAAGCCTCCTAAAACTTTGCACCTCCCTTCTAAGCTCAAGCAGACAATTATTTTTACTATTCGTGATGCAATTGCTAAAATCAGCAACAAACAATATCTGACAGTAAACCTAATTGAAGCACCTGCACTTGCCCTGTTAATGTCACTGGTGATTCGCTACAAAGATAGCCTTGGTAAAGGAGAGTATGTATTTCGCTACAACGACAATATCCCAGCTTACATACTCATTTGTATTATAATTGCCTTGTTCATGGGGCTTACAGTTAGTGCCGAAGAAATTATCAGCGACAGAAAGATATTGAAGCGGGAATCTTTCCTGAATCTTAGCCGTACCAGTTATCTGTTCTCTAAGTTGATTATTCTGTTTAGCCTCTCAGCGATTCAAACACTTTCTTTTGTCGTTATTGGCAACCTAATTCTTGGTGTTAGCGAACAATACACTACTTATTGGCTCATGTTGTTTTCTGTTTCCTGCTTTGCCAACGTGTTGGGGCTGAATATTTCTTCGGCATTTGATAACGCAGTTACCGTTTATGTGCTGATTCCTTTACTATTGATTCCGCAAATGATACTCAGTGGTGGTATTTTCAGCTTCGATAAGTTGAATAATGCAATTGCCAGTAAAGGTAAAACGCCGCTCATAACTGATATCTGGGTATCCCGTTGGGCATATGAAGCCATTTGTGTGGAGCAATTTAAATCGAATCCATATGAACGGATGTTTTATGAAATAGATCAAAAAGAAAGTGTTGCTAATTACAAAACCTCATTCTGGTTGCCTAAAATAGATGAGTTACTTGTTGCTGCAAGTGATTTGAGTACAAGCCAGATTCCGTCCGAGCAAGTACAGAAAGAAAGAAATCTTGCAATAGTTGCCAATGAACTGAAAAGAGATAAGATGCCTGT
>Ga0308419_1000669_pt1 | contig 24135 bp, 27 predicted proteins | sample HotsprSampleMS50_FD_203674 | JGI IMG/M metagenome (GOLD analysis project Ga0308419, IMG submission 203674) | Hot spring phototrophic mat microbial communities from Mushroom Spring, Yellowstone National Park, Wyoming, United States - 20090730_MS50 ... | reverse complement strand
TATTACTCTACCAGCTCCTATGCCTCCTGATCCACCACCGCCAGCTCCATCACCAACACCACCTGCTCCGCCTACACTCAACTTCTCTGCTCGAACCTCTTTCGCCTCTATTACTCTACCAGCTCCTATGCCTCCTGATCCACCACCGCCAGCTCCATCACCAACACCACCTGCTCCGCCTACACTCAACTTCTCTGCTCGAACCTCTTTCGCCTCTATTACTCTACCAGCTCCTGTGTCAGAGCCGACAATATTACTTTCTCCAACTAAGAATTTTTCTGATTTGATTTCTTTTGCTTCTGCGTTGAATTGTTGTGCTTTTATTTCTTTCGCTTCTATTTTTGCATCAGAAACGTTGAGGGTAGCTTTTATATCTTTTATTCCATCCGAAAAGGCTTTTGCTATTTCCCTTGCTATATCTTCTGATATTTGTTTTAAACCTTCGTTAAATTTTTCTATTGCAACAGTTTGTGCTGTTAACGGAATAATGATTTCGGGAAATTCTATTGTCTCTTCGTCTTCGTCCAGTCCTAGTAGCCAACGTTTTATATCATCAATATTTTTTTGAATCTTTTGTTTTATTTCTTCGTCTGGAATTCTTTTTAACAATCTTTCGTAAATACTCAATGCTTCTTTTGCTTTTTGCTCTTCGACGAATTTCTCTGCATTTTGTAGGGGTCTTCTATGCCGAGAAAAAGGAGACGTTCTAGGAATAATCTCATCGGTGGTATAAGTGACTTTTAAGGGTTTTTTCTTTCTATATCTATCTTGTTTTACATCCTGTAAGGTTTTTTTTAAATCGTCTGTCTGGATTACTTCTGGTTGTATGGGGGACGGAACCTTTTTTATATAATCTTTGAATTTTACTAAATCGCTTTTTTCTACGGAAAAACGAATCTTCTGTTTAGCTTCTGGTAGTTGTGGAATAGAACGTGCTCCTAAATTTTCTAAATTTTCTTGTTCTATTAATTTTTTTTTGGATTCTTGTTCTTTTTCCTTTGGAGAAACAGATGAAACATCCTGTGCATTATCCCTAAAAAAATATGCCACAACACCCGCTGCTGCGGAACTCAACAACAATAATAGCAACCATTCCATATTTTTTAACTGACTTGAAATTACCATCGACAAATTTAGCAAAAAAAATAATCATTGTCAAACGATATATGGAATTTCGAATAAAAAAAATCTTGCCCAACTTAGAAGGAGAAATCGAATACAAACAAAAAAAATATTCAGCCCCTTTTGTAGTACCAGGAGACATCGTTCACTTTAAAATAAAAAGATTTGGTAGAAAAACTAAACTGATTGTAACAGATATTATAAAGCAGGATATCTCGCTCGATTATGTTATTCCCCCAAAGTGCAAACATTTTGGAGAATGTGGCGGATGTAAAGCACAACATTTAAACTATTCTTATCAATGGTATTTAAAAACAAATGAATTAAAAAATCTTTATCAAAATTCATTTTTGATTGCTATAAAAGAAATTCCCTCGGTAAACATTTTTCATTATAGGAATCGAATGGATTTTTTGGTTTCGGATGATTGTGTTGGTTTAAGAAAACCCCATCGATTTGATGAATTTGTCGATATTGAATATTGTCATATCCAAAAAGAAGAAGCAAACATAATTTTAAATATTTTTAGAAATATTATAAAAAAATATAAAAACTTAGGTTATAACAGAAAGACCAATACAGGTGTGATTAAATACATTACAATCAGAATTGGCATTGATGGTATGATTATATTTACATTGTTAAAAGATTACGACAAGCAAGAAGATTTAAAAATTTTATATAATAATTTTAAAGATGAATTTATAAATAATATAAAACAATTAGAATCGAGAATAAATTTTTCCTTTTCTGTTAAAGAATGTTATGTAGACGAAAAGGCAGAAATTTCCAATGTAAGCAATGGTAAAATTGTATATAATCATTCATATTTAAAAATTCCTTTTGGTGAACTAGTTTTTAACGTACCTGCAGATGGTTTCTTTCAACCTAATCCAGAAATAATTTCTAAAATGCTCGATAATGCAATCGAAGATTTTCTTAAACACAAGCAAAACGAAAAATATCAATTAATAGATCTATATTGTGGAGCTGGTATTTTATCAATTTATCTTACGCGAAAATTAAATCAATCAATATTAACATCAGTAATGGGAATAGAAATCATCGAAAGTGCAATCGAACTTGCCAAAAAGAATTTTGAATATTTTTTTGGAGATCAAATTCCTTATAATTTTATTACAGCAGATTTGAATAAAATAAAAGAAATCCCTATCAATAATGCCTCTATATTGATTTTAGATCCACCGCGAAGTGGACTACATTCTAAAATCATCGAATGGATCATCAATACGCCACAGATTAAATGGATATTTTATCTTTCTTGCAATCCACCCAAACAATACGAAGAGATGCAAAAAATAAAATCGATCTTCGACGTCGAATCCATTATATTTGGTGATCCTTTTCCTCATACCTCCCATTGGGAAAGCCTGATTCTCTTAAAAAGAAAAGTTTGATTTTATATAAATATACCCGTTGCTTGTTCTAGAAAATCTAATAACTTTTGTTGAATTTCTTTGTTGTAGCAATCTTTATGTGCTTGGGAAATTTTTAATTTGTCGAAATATTTGCCCGTCTGCTGATTAAACTCCGGATTAAACAACAATTGATAGAGTACCTCTGATCCTTCTTTTTGACGGGGTATAAATGTATTCCAAAGAAACTTGATTAAAAATGGTAAATCTCGCGTTATTCCAGTAGAATATACACCGGGATGGCAAGAATTACTTCGAATATTTTTAAAACGTTCCGCAAAATATAAAGAAAAGGATGTTATCGCGAATTTAGAATTTGCGTATGCCAACTGCCCACTATAATGCTTAGAATCTTGTAAATCTTCAAAATTAATTTTTGCCATATAATGCATTCGCGAGCTTACGAACAAAACTAAGGGAGAATTTGATTTTGATAGTAAATCGACTAGTTGCAAACTTAAATAAGCTGGTGCGATATAGTTTACCAACCATTGTAGTTCAATTCCATTTTGTAGATGCTTTGTATGTGTATAAATGCCTGCATTGTTTATCAAAATATCTATTCGAGGATATTGTTTGATTTTATCCCATATATTTTGATTAGTTAATGAGTTTAAGTTTCCTAAATCCATTTCTATGACGTCAATGTTGTCTTTATAAATTTTTACTAGTTCTTTTAGGTGTTCTTTTTGTTGATAATTTCGAATAGGTAGAATCAAAAAGTGTTTTTCTTTTAAAAGTTTTTTTAAAAGCTCCCATCCAATTCCCGAACTTGAACCAGTAAAAAAAATGATTTTATTATCCATAGATTATCCAATCACAATCTTTAAAATTAACTTAATGGATTTTGGCAACTTTTTTTGTTCGAATAATATTTATTCATTCTATCACTGATTGGATAATTTTATAAAATATATTTATTTTTTAAATTTCTGCTCTACGAAAAAAGAATACAATGTTTTATTTTTTAGCAGTTTTTTTGACGAAGAATTTTTAAGCTCTGGAATATCCATGTATTAATTATATTTATGCTGACCTATAAAATGCTTTTTGAACGATAAAATTTAACCTTGTCTATCGATTAGATTTCCTTTGTTTTGATCTAACTCTGCCACTAAATGTCTAGTAAATGGGATGGTTAAATAAAGCAAACGTTTGATTTCTTTAGGCTTCATGATGGCTTTGGTAAGTTCTTCTAAGGAAATCCTTTGTTCTTTGATTTCTTGTTTTGGTTCTTTTAAAACAATTTTTTGTTCGGATTCAATAGATCTATCTTGGGCTGCTTTGTTTGATAATATATTCGGAGGTGGATAATCCCTTCCTATGTTGTGAATTTCTAAACCAGCCATCATTATATTTATCGTAATTTTTTATTCAAACTTAACGATTTTATTCTAAAAAAATAAGAGTTTTTCTCGTCAAATACAATCGTAAGCTTTAATCCTTTTTTTAATATTTTTTGATTTTCTTGTTTTTTTATGGGTTTTCGTAATTCGTCAAAAAGTTTTCTTTTGATAATCCCTTCTGTTGCAAAACATTCCATAAGTCGATTCCAAATTGCTTTGAACCAATCCAAAGGACTCTCTTTTCGCTATAATCATCCTTACTTTCTTTTAAAACATCGATTACGTTTTTATAAGGATGCTCTTGATCAAGAACCAATTCCACAGGAAAGATGCTTTTCCAAAAAATAAATTCATTCTTGTATGGAACATGATTTTTTGTAAATGCGCACATCCACAACTTGAAAGTTTTTACAAAAATCAATCCTTCTAAAATGGATTGTATCAAAGCCCTAATAGGAGCAATCCCAGAGCCCATCGCAAAAGCTTCGATAGATTGATTTTTTAATCTATCAAGATTAAATCCCTTGCCTTGAATATCGCTTAAATTTAACACATCATTGGGTTTTAAACTAAGAATTTCTTGAGCATTTTTTCCTTCGTCTTTAACAAGAATCTCTAAAATGGGTTCTTTCTTTAATGGAGCATTAGAAAAAGCCAAATAAATAGAATCATTTTTTTCTGGACTAAAAACACCATATTGACCAGGAATTTTATATTTTTTGTAAAGCTCTTCTGGTGCAAGCAGCTGTAAAGAATACAATAATTCTGCTTCCTGAATCTTATTCAAAATTTTTATATTATACATAAGAATAGTAGTTATTTTATTTTACGTTTGTTTGAAAAGTTCTTTATTATTCTGTTTGTATTTGCTGGATTCTGGGGCGAACCATAATATGGGGTTTCTAAGAAGTTTTCTTTTAGGTAATCTAAAAAACTTCCTTGTTTGTTGGTGCGACGAAATTTCGCAAATAATCCCCACGCCAACGAAGGAAATAAATTTGCCAATATTTTACTAATAAAAGGGGGAAATGGATAAAAGTTGGATCCTTTTCTTTCTAAAAATTCAAAAAAACCTTGTACTTCTACAAATCTTTTTAAGTCTGGTAAAGTAAATCCTCGAACATGTGGTCCAAGGGATTGTTGAGCAGTAGGTTGTTCTCCCAATAGCAATAATATTCTGTTGTGTAAACTGGCTAAATTGGGAACTCCTATGATTAAAATTCCCTCTGGTTTTAATAGTCGGGTAAATTGTTCCATGATCCAAAAAATCTCTTTTGTATGTTCCATCACTTGATTTGTTATAATAATATCAACGCTTTGATCCTCTAAGGGATAAACCTCTTTTTCTAGGTCGATAGAAAAAACCTCAATCCCTTTGGCTTTACATTCTTCTACAAAGGGTGCATAGTTTTCTATTCCATATAAATGCAACACTACATTTTTTAATTCCGGATCCTCTTGTACGTTATTTTTTATTAATTCTAAATCATCGCCATGACCACAACCATGATCAAAAATAACGAATTCTTTCTGCTTTTGGTAAATATGTTTATCCTTTATGTATTGAACTGCCCAAGAGGAAATAATATCCCTTCCATAGTTTAAATATTCTGTTCCTTCTTTCCATTTTTTTACGATATTTTTAATTGTTTCTATCATCTGACTTCTATCCCAAAAAAATGATGGATTTAGAAATTCAAATAGAAAATTTTTGTACAATCAATCACTTTATTTATAAAGAAACTAAAATTCTTTTTTTAGAAAAGAATTTCTTACCGATAATCAATCTATGGAATTACAAGATCGTTGGAATAAATTGTTAAAAATCCAAGAAGAATTAGATCAAGTTATTTTACAGATCAAATCGGATTTAGAAAAAAATAGAATTATTCGCGAAGAATGGTACTCACAAAAAAATGAACCGTTAAAAAATTGTAAAAATCTCTTTACGTTAGAAAATTACAAAAATAAAATGTAATCAATTGGTATGAATCAAGACTATTTTTATAATAATGACATCTTATCGATTCTAAAAAAAGAAAATATCTGGATCGTAGAACCCAAAGTTCGGTTAGATTTATCGTTTTCTGATAATTTTTACCACAAAGTAATGGAAATATTACAATTAGAATCGCAGCATCTTTTTATAGATATGGCACAAGTCCCCTATATTTCTTCTTCTGGTATTAAAGTAATATTAAAAATCAAAAACTTTTTAGAAATGAGAGGTTATAAATTTGGTTTGTATAACTTAACAAAAGAGGTTCATAAAATCATCCATATTTCCGAATTACATCATTTAATTCCTATTTTTAATAACTTTGACGAAGCATTATCATACCTAAAAAAATAACATGTATCGATTGTTTTTTTTTCCCTTACTATTGATTTTACTCTTTTTTGCTTACGATGGCTATTTTCCTCCCCCATGGCCAGACGAAGTATTGTTTTCTTCTGCTGCAATTCAGTTAGCAAAAACCGGTCAATTTCGAACAGATGTTTTAACTGGTATCGTTTATGGTATGGACAAGGCTACTCTATGGAATAGTCCCCTATATATGATTTTTCTTTCTTTGGTTTATCAATTTACAGATGAATCGCTCTTGGTCGGCAGGTTGTTTTCTTTGTTTATTAGTATTTTGTGTTCATATACCTTTTATTTTTTGATAAAGCAAATTTCTAAAAATTCCCAATTATCGTTTTTTCTTACGCTGATTCTATTGATTGATCTATCTTTTTCGCGTGCTGCAAATATAATGCGGATGGATATATTAAACCTTCTATTTGTTTTATTGTGCTTATATTCGTTAGAAAAGAAGAATACCATACTTTCTGGAATCTTTATGGGGTTATCCGGGTTAACTCATCCCATTAGTATTTTTTTGGTTCCTATTGCAATTTTATACAATAAAAATTCATACAGAAATCTTTTAAAAATCGGGTTCTATGCTTTTATTGTTATGGTTCCGTGGTTTTTGTATATCTATCAATATTGGGATATTTTTCATTTTCAATTTCTTGCTCAATTTTCTCGAAAATCAACTCATTACGATTTTAACACAATCATTTACTTGATAAAAGTTTTTGGCGGACAATATCAAAATAAAATCAATTTTGTTTTAATCTATTTATTTTTATTAAGTTTATTTATAATTTTTATTTATGATTTAATATCATTAAAAAAAACAATAAAATATTTTGTAGTTTTTGTTATAGTTCTAACAACAACATTTTTAAGTAGCGAAGCATGGTATTCTATCTATCCTATACCATTTGGTATGATTTATCTTTCGACTTTTATCAATGCTTACCCAAATACAAAAAAATATCTTTTATTGTTTGTAGCTTTAACTTTTATTTTGATCCAAACATTTTTTTGGTTCAAAGCATATCCTAAAATAAAATCATACAAACAAGAATACATAGAATATATAAATTTTTTAAAAGATCACACACGGACATGCAAAGTTGTGTATTTACAATCAATACCAGATCCGTACTTCGATTTACCCAAAGATAAAGTTTATAAAGAATTCCCACCTTATGGTTTGTTCAAAAACGATGTTCTAAAATCTTATGCAGATTTGCGAATTAATACTTACAAACAAATCGATTGTTTCATTATTACAAATGCAGAAAAAATAGACGAAGGGTTAATTCAAACATTAAATCAAAAGGATATTAAAGTAATACATTTTCCGGAATATAAAACCCTTCCAAGTGGTTCCATTTATATAAAATTTTAAAAATCATTTATTACATGCTTTTTCGTTTCCTAATTGACAAGAAAGCTTTAAATATTCCTGGGCTTTTTGTAGATCCTTTTCTACTGCAATACCTTGTTGGTAAAACTTTGCTACATTAGAACAACCTAAGGCATCTTTATAACTACAAGCTAATTGATAATACTCAAAAGCCGTTTTTGTATCTTGCTGAACGCCTTTACCTGTGTCAAATAAATATCCAATGTTGTTACAACTCCAACCATCTTGCTGATTACATGCAATATTATACAATCGAATTGCAATATCTAAATTTTGTTCTATTCCTAAACCAAATTCATACAAATAACCTAAATTACCACAACTCCAAACATCTCCATTCTGACATGCAATCGCATAATACTTGATAGCATCTTCGTAATTTTGCTTAACTCCCACTCCCTTTTCGTACATATATCCCAAATTTCCACAACCTTTAGGGAATTTTAATTGACACGACTTTTCGAAATATTGTTGAGCTTTGCTGGGGTCTTTCGTTGTATTTACTCCATTTAATAATAAGATGCCAGCATTATTACAACCCATACCAAAATCATAATCGCATGCTAAACGATAAAAATCCAATGCATTCGAAGAGCTCTGAATCAATCCTTTTTCTATCAAAAAGCCATAGTTATTACAACTTAATCCATCTTTTAGGTTACATCCCTTTTCGTAATAACTCTTTGCTAAGGGATAGTTGATTTTTTGGTCTATCTCTCCATATTGATAAATAATTCCCAAATTACCACAACTGATATTATGGTTGAGGTTGCACGCTATCTCGTAATATTTTTTAGCATTTTCGAAATCCTTTTTGTTAAAAAATTCTTCTGCGATTTTATAACATGCTTCTTTGGTTTCTTCTTTTCCTGGAATACAATCTTCTGCTTGAATACGAAAATTCATCATCACGTATATTATGATGAGGGCAATAAATTTAAAATGCTTCATAACTTTTGATTCTTTTTATGAGTTAAATTTCGTCAAATGATAATTGAATCTTAGAATAAATTTTGCTTTATGAACAATTTTTATGCATTAGATTAAAATTAATCCAAATAAACTTTCTTAAAAAAACAATTTTTGTATTTATATTTGGGAGGAATTTTTATTTTTTCTCAAAAAAAACATTTGTAAAGCTAAAAATAAGCTTATAAAGTGGCTAAATACATGAATAATATTAATTTTACGAAAAAACTGAATAATGGCACACAAATTGCTAATTATGAAATGAGGGGGAAAGTTAATAACTATCCTTATGCCCGATAGCCAGAAATGGCCAACAAAAAGGAAAGAGTGTGGCATGCGGGGGCCATTAAGCCCCTTGATTTCTATATGTACCATCACCAACAGATTCTTAAAAATAAGCTTTGAGTTGAAAATTTATCAAGTTTTTTTATTTTGCCATTGAATGAAAACGCAATCACCCATTCATCTTGAAGAAAAAGCATTTCTTTTTCAGAAAATCTTATCTCGAATGATTCAATATTACCAAAAACATCCATTACCCAATTTATTAATATTTTCTGGTCCTAATAAGATATTAAAGCATTATGTGGTTCTGCATAAAATAGCTTTTTATCATTTATGCATAAATCAAAACCATTGTAAAGAATGTAAAGCATGTCTTTTATTAGAAAAACAAGAACATCCAGACTTAATCATTTTTCCAGACGATAAAGTTAAGATTGGAGATGTAAAGGATCCTGAACCTTTCTCGATTCGATGGTTGCAAAAAAATATTTTAGTATACAAACCAGCAGTTTCTCCCATAAGAATTGTTTTGTTCCCTGCAGCAGAAAAATTAGGTTTAGAAGCAGAAATTGCTTTGTTAAAAACACTAGAAGAACCTAGTCCTTACACGAAATTTATTTTTTTTACTCCTTCTTTGGATCAATTAAAAGATACAATTATTAGTAGAGGTGTAAATATTCCTTTAAAAAATTTTTCGTTAGAACAAATGCATAAGATTACAGAAATTAATGATTATGAATTTTTAGAAATCCTCGGTGGTTCCTTAGATAACTTTTATTCTATTAAATATGAATTCTATCAAACTCTAAAACAAAAAATCTTACAAGCATTAGAACATCCTATCGATCTTATCGAATTAGAAGATTGGTCTATGCAAAACTCTAAAATCGAAATAGAAAACGAAGGTTTACAAGAAAACCAATTTTGGGAACTCTTTGTTCATGTATTTCTTCAATGTATACGTAGAAGCGTCTTTTATACAACATTAGCTCCTAAATTCATGGATTTTCTTATTGGATTAAGAGCAGAACAACCCGGGCTACTTCCTTATCTAACAAGCAGGTTATTTTACGAATTATTCTATCACATCTACTTAAAAACTACCTGAAGCTTCGAATTGTTCAAATACATGTTTTAATTTTCTTTTTCTGATTTCTTGGACCTTTCTTAGCTGTTTTTGGTTTAACAAAGATTCTGCAGAAAGGCCATTCTCTGGCATGATTGTCCCCTTATCGATGGATTCTAATACCTTCTTTTTGGTATAGTATATCTTCCAGTGTAAGTTTGGGTCTAATTCTTCGTAAATCCAGTCGTACATTTTATTTGCCTCCTTGCAATCATTCGCATCCTTGCGTTTAATTATACTGATCGGAATATCGTCTATTTTTGAATTTTCATTAGTTTATTTTCTAAAAAAAGATCAATTTTTTGGGAATATTCCTCTATGCCTTTTTCGTGTTCTACATAAAAATGATAACCAAATGCCAAAATCACCATCATATAAATTAAAACAAATAAAATGGTTATCATATATACTTGATCACTTTTTAAGATTACAGAAAAAATATTAAGTTGTAGTAAAAAGGGAGAAAGAACTACCCATAAGCCAATCAAAATCAACTGCCAAGTACGATAAAATGGTCTTAACAATACCTTCGCGATGATCTTATCTACTTCTATGGGAATATTTAATTCTGGTAATTGTTCGATGGATGATTCGATCTTTTTTGCTAATAAATATTCTTTTTTACATAAATCACATTCTTCTAAATGTTTTTTATCCCAATCTGTTAGTTGGTTTGTATCTTCCCAAATTTTTTTTATTATATGCTTCATATTTTATCCTTTTATAATGTTTTTAAGTTCTTTGATTTTTTCTTTTAAACGAAGCTTCCCGCGATAAACCAAAGACTTTAACGTTCCTTCGGGAATTTTAAGTTTTTCGCTCATTTCTTTGTAAGATAATTTTTCGTAGAATAATAATATAAGGGGTAGCCTATATTCCTCTGGTAAATTCATCAATTCTTTTTGTAATTTATCCATTAAGAGTTGATCGTCTATTTCTGTAAAATAATCCAACTCGGGATTAGATTCCAAAACCCCATCGGATTCGTACAGAACTTCCGTACTTTGGATTTTTTTTAATCTTTTGTTTTTTTTGATTTTATTCAAACCTAAATTTAATGCCAAAGAATAAATCCATGTAGATAATTTTGATTTTCCATCGTATTTATGAAAATTCTTATAGAACTGTAAGTATACTTCTTGTGTAAAATCCTCTGCTTCGTGAGGATCATAATTAAATAATCGTAAACCTAAATTATAAATCATTTTATAAGTTTCCTTAACAATTCTTTCGAATTCTTTTTTATTGATCGTTTCCACTTCTTAATACTTATAGAAAAATCAATCTTGAAGATTTTTTCCAATTGTTAATACATAAAAAACGATCAGTCCTATACCAACAAATAAGGGAACTAATCCACCAAGTATTGGGAAAGAAATACCACTTACATACAAGAATACAATTGTTAATGGTAATCCAGCCGATATAGATAAAATTCCAATCAACAAGATAAAAATACGAAAATCTTTAATCCGAAAAGGCTGATACTTCCCACTATCAATCAAATATTTTTTATATTCAAAATACCATTTAAAAAACAGAAGAATTGTAATGCCCCCCATTATAATACCAGTAATCGGTATTAAAGAGATAAGTATTTTTGCTATTGACTCTACTAAATCCATAGAAATATTTTCTTTCGTTCTATTATATTGGAAATCAAAAAAACGTTTGAGTTGCAAAATAAAATGAATGCTAAAAAAAAATTCACAGAATCCTTAAAAAAAGAATTAGAACAAAGAAAATCGCTGAATTTATTTAGAACATTAAAACCACTCGATACAAATCAAATAGATTTTTCTTCGAATGATTACTTAGGACTGAACTTTGATCAAAAGTTGAATCAGTTTTTAGAAGAAATTATCCATGATTATAAAGAAAGGACCGTTGGAAGCACTGGTTCTCGACTTATATCGGGTCATAGAACTATCTACGAAGTTGTTGAAAAACAATTTTCAGAGTATACACACACAGAAAGTACATTACTTTTTCATAGTGGATATGTAGCGAATGTTTCCAGTATTTTTGCATTGCTTTCGCCCAGTGACTATGCTTTTGTCGATAGATTGTGCCATGCAAGTATATTAGATGGAATTCGCATATCTGGTGCAAAAAAGGTCTACTTTAACCACAATGATATGAATCATTTAGAAGAGCAGATAAAAAAAAGTAACTCTTCTTCGAAATCTTTTCGATGGATTTTTACAGAAGCTGTATTCAGTATGGATGGCGATATACCTCCCTTAGAACAGTTGGTTTCTATTGCAAAACAATATGAATGCAATCTTTTTATCGACGAAGCTCATTCCATCGGTATATTAGGCAATCGAGGCATTGGTTTAACAGCAAGCAAACACTTACAAAATGAATTTACTGTAATTACCTATCCTATGGGGAAAGCTCCTGGTATGATGGGTTGTTTTGTTTGTGGCAATTCCATTCTAAAAGATTATTTGATTAATCATGCAAGAGGGTTTATTTATTCTACTGCACAACCTATTATCTTAATTTATTTATTAAAAAGAATCATTGAATATTTACAATCGGAAGAAGCAGAAATTCGACGTAAACACATAGAGGAACTTTCTAAATATACAAGAAACGCTCTAAAACAAAATGATTTTGATATTGGATTAAGCGAAAGCCATATCATTCCTATAATTTTAAAGGAAGAAGAAAAAGTAATTCAAATTTCCCAAAAACTTCGCGAAAAGAATTTTAATGTAGTGGGAATTCGCCCTCCTTCTGTTCCAAAAAATACATCAAGAATTCGTTTAAATATTCATGCTCATAATACCCCAGAACAGATCGATAGACTAATAGAAGAACTCCTTTTTTTAAGGGATAAAACCTATTAATAATACAATTCACTGATTTTTATAATATTTTCCCGTTGCATTTCGGATAGAGATCCAGAAAATAAATGATCTTTTTTTACGATTTCTCCTAAAAACATTTTTTTTACTTCGTTTTCTAAGTTCTCGGAAAACAAATCGATCGTTTTTACCTCTGTTTCTTTATTATTCCAATTGATTACATCGAACAATTCTTGTTGAAAGTTTTTTTTACTCTTATTCTTATAACCTTTTTGAGTATAATACACATTGGATTTGTTTTTAAATTCATTTCTTGTGGGAATTTGGGTTTTTCTTACAATCATAATTAGCTCCTTAAAATAATAAATAAATGTTTAGTATATTTTTGACAAGTATTTTTTGATTTTTTGGTTCATTTTTTAAAAAAATTTTCCTGTTTTTTTTGCTCATATTTTTATGATAATTTCTCACTAGGACATAAATTAGAAAAATCCTCATCTCGATAATAAGATAAAAAATGCCTTTAATAAGATTCTTGATTTATTTGTTAATTATTTTTATAAATTTTTTAGTATATTCGAAAGAGCAAGAAAGCTATGAACTATTGGGAGTTATTACCTCTATTCGAAATCAAGACATCTATACACTGGAAATACAAAATGCAATATCCCAAGATTTGTTGAATGACCTTAAAAACAATCATTTAAATTTATATAGCATCAATTCTTCTAACGAAATTACCCATTGTTTTCTGTCGCTTTTTTTGTATCATCATAACAAGAAACACTATTTGCATTTGATAAAAATTCCCTGCGAACACTCTGTAAATCTTTCAGATACGGTAGAAATGGGAGATAAGGTTTATCTAATCACAAAACAAAAAGAAGTCATAAACGAATTTAAAAGTAAAACCCAAGAGACGACTATCCCTAAAATTATTGTTCATCCCATCGATAAGAAAATCATGATTTATGTCCCAGAAGACTATTTATTGTTTGGTCAAGGAACTGATCCCAAAGATTCTTCGTTTAATCCCTATTATTTTAATTGGAACTTAGAAACCATTCCCAAAATCAATGCCTTTTACATCGACAAATACGAAGTAACAAACAAAGAATTCTTAACGTTTTGTTTTCAAACCAATTATTCTTGCCCAGAATTTTTAAAAAAACTAAAAAAAGAAGATTGGGATAAACCATTTATCTATGCTACTTATAAAGATGTAGAGGCTTATGCTGAATGGACGAAAAAAGAAATTCCTACGGAATGGGAATGGGAACTTGCTGCGAAAGGAGGATTTCAGGAATTTTTAAAAAAATCCCAAATCTTTTCGAAAGAGGTTTTTCCAGAGTTTCCTTCTGATCCGAATCATTGCAACACAAAGGAAAAATGGAAAACCCCCCAATTGATGAGTGTTTATCAACTAAAAGACGAAAATTTTCGAGGAATTGTAGGATTATGCGGAAATGCATTAGAGTGGACAAGCTCTTATTTTCTTCCGTATCCCGGAAATCGTTTTTTTCTAAAAGAACATAGATATTTAACTGGTAAATTTTTTCGCGTATTAAAAGGTGGTGCTTTTTTTCTTCCCTTAGAATATGCAAAAACTTACAAAAGAATCTTAGGTGGAAGTCCCAATTTTTCTGGGGATCCAATAGGAGGATTTCGATTAATTCTTCGCACTAAGTAAAATGGTTCGTTTTTGTATTTCTTGCAATAATCGCTTTTTAAACCCAACGATGGTAAAAATTTCTGTTTCTTCTGTTTTTCCTTTTAGAAGAAAGCTACCAACTTTTTTAATCTGAAATACTTCCGAAGATAATGGTAGTTTAAGTTTTTTTTGTTTTTCATCACACAATTTTAATGTGTTAGAGTCGAATAAAATCTTGTGCCCTACTTCTTTTGTTAGATCTTGAATTCTCGAAGCAGTATTTACTGGATCCCCCATTACTGCATACTTCATCCTTCTTACAGAACCAATATTGCCAGCAAAAAACTTTCCCGTTGCAATACCAATACCAAAGTTTACTTTTTCTGTTACATATTCGTTATAGCCTCTAATATAATCTACAATTTCGGCAGCAGTTTTTAGTGCATTAAACTGATCATTCTCTGTTGGAACAGGACAGCCAAAAGTAGCAAGTAATCCATCACCTAACAATTCATTTACTGAGCCTTGGTTGTTAAAAACGATGTCCATTAAATCTGAAAAAAGAGAGCTGATGTAATTGGCAAAATTTTTTGGTCCCATTCTTTCTGCAATTGTAGTAGAACCGCGAACATCAAAAAACATAACAGAACCTTCGATTATGTCTCCACCCAATTCTGCTGGAATCTCTTCGTTAAGAATCTTTTCTACCAAATCCGCAGAGAAGTATCTTAACAAACGGTTTTTTTCTTTCTCTAATTTTTTGTTAAGATCTTGAATGGTTCTTCTCGATTCTAACAATTCTAATGCAGATTGAATCTTCATAATAAGATCGGCCATCTTGATGGGTTTAACAATAAACTCATTTGCTCCATTAGACATGGTCACAATTTTTACTTCTTCGGAACTATCAGCAGACATAACAAAAACAGGAATTAAATCGTATTCTGGATTTCTTCGTATGTCTTTTAAAATTTCTAAACCAGGTTTATTGGGTAAATAAATATCTAATAAAATTAAATCTGGTTTAAATTCTTCGAGAACTTTCTGAGCTTCTCCTCCATCATACACAACTTGGATTTTGTACCCCCACATAGAAATAAAATTTTTTAGAAGTTCTGCTTGGGTAATATCATCCTCGACAATTAGAATCTTAAATACCTTTGAATTATTTCCCTGAATGTTTAAGTCCATAACATCATGTTAAAGCCAATTGATAAAAGGGATGCTCTTTTATCTTATTGAACATTTCTTCGCTTGCAAATTTTAAGATTACATCTCCTTTCCCACCTAATTGTTGGTATACTTGATTTGCTTTCTGATAATTGCTTGGTTCAACCGGTATATGTAATAATTCCATCGAACAGATAGATGCAATAAAAGTAATTTTTTCTAATTCTGTTTGCAATTCTTCTACTTTTGTATGAGTACCAATACCACAGCATCGAACCAATTCATTGGGCAATTTCCACATTTCTGCGATTTGTCTACCCAATTCCATGTGATCTGTACCATAAGAGGATCGTTCCATTTCTAATATATCGAATTCGTTTTTTTCACATTCTTCTAAGAGTAAGGCATAATGTTCACTTTTATTTACAGCCAATATACTCATTCCGATTTTATGTAGTAATGCAGATAAAAAAACTTCTTCTACCAAGTTTTCCTTTTTTAGATCTCGGGCTATTTCTTTTGCTAATAATGCAGCAACAATAGGTAATGTATTAACATATTTTTTTAGGATCGGTGTTTTAATCTTTTCGTTTAAATTTTTTGTTCCTAAAAAAATGATTAAATTTTTTAAAGCTTTCAAACCTAACAAACTTGTTGCATCTCTTAGAAGTTTTACTTTTCCCGAACGTCCATAATAAGCAGAATTTGCTACTTTTAAGATTTCCGCAGAAATTCCTTTGTCGGGAGAAACAATTTTTTCTATATCTTGAGGGTTTGCCGTAGGTGAATTATGATCATATTGTATTACTTGAAGAATGACTTGTGGAAGAGGGGGTACGGTATATTCTTTTATGTTTGCCATAACTTCAGTTTATCATTAAACCATTTATTGACAAGTAAATTTTTATTTACTTAAAATTACAATTTTAAAAAAATTGATTTAGTATTAAGAAATAATCTTATGTTTAAAGACGTTATTTTTTTCGATGAAGAAATATTCAAAAAAAGACATATCGCTCCCCATCGAGGAAAACCTATCTTTTTAATTCGGTTCGAAAACTTTAACAACATAGAAATATCAGATTTTGTAGAAATTCTTACAGACGAAATCCATTTTTTACTGAATACAGTTGCAATTGACTTTGGCTTTTTAATCACCCCAAAAAAAGATACTCTATTTTTGAGTATCTCTCCCATGAATGGTTGGAAAGAGAATGATTTCCCCAACATTGATAATGCAGTGGGGAAATTTCTCGATCAATGCGAAAAAGAGCGAAACATTTCTTTTCGTTTTGGTATAGGAAGAACTCCCTGTAATTATATTTCCGAAAGCGACGAAATCTACAAAGAATTAGTAGAATCTTCGAAAAAAAACCTCATCGATAACCTAACGCGATGGAAATGGACTTTTTTTAACAGAGCAAATACCTATCTTTCTACCTCTTCGAAAGATGCGATGATTCAACCAACGGTTTATTACAATCCTACAACAAAAACATTTTCTGTTAAAGGTGGTGAAGTATTTATCGGAGGAGGAATTTATCAGAATTATAAAGAACTTTTACATGATATTCCTCCTGATCAAGATTTAAATCGATTTGAACTTCTAATCTTAGAAAAACTCCTATTAGCAGTAGAAGGAAGTCCAGGAGTATTAAAATTTAATATTTCGCCTCAGTCTTTTATAGATATTTTTAAAGACCCAAACAAAGTAAAACGTTTTTATGGATTATTAATTAATAAAAATATCAATCCCAATCTTATTCGATTAGAACTTGTGGAAAAACCTTACGAAGAAAAAGATGTTAAGCTAAAAGATGTTTGTAAAATGTTCTGGGATTATGGAATTAGTTTTGCAGCAGATGATTTTGGTGTAAGAAGTCAATCGCATCAAGTTGTTTTAGAACTAGGGATAATGATAAAAGAATTTAAACTCGATCCTCTTAGCTTCCAGTTTAAACAAGATGATGACGAAATAAAATTTCTCGATAACTTAGCATTTATCGATTATTGCCAACATTTAGCAAATAACCGCGATGCAATCATAACCGCAGAAGCAGTACAAGACATAGAAACATTAGAGTTTTTAATCGAACATAAAATTTATTATTTTCAAAGCAACATTCTTTGCGGCAAGATGAATGTTGAACAATACAAAACTTACTTTTCGAGTATGCAAAACCTACCATTCGATACATTCAAAAAGATTTATTACTCAACACCAAAAGAAATCCTGTATTCGTCGAAAAATAATGTTTTTTTGTTAAAAGATAATTAGTGTTATCGTTATAACTTCTTGACTTTGATAACATATTGTTAATATTTTGTTATAAATGTTAGAATTTATCAAAAGTGAATACCAAAATCAAATCTTAGAAGGAATCGAAAAAAACTTCCTAATTTCGAAAACAAATCCAAAAGGGATTATTACATACGCGAATGATTTGTTCTGCAAGATTAGCGGCTATACCAAAGAAGAACTATTAGGAAAACCACACAACATTGTTCGACATCCCGATATGCCCAAAACTGTTTTTAAAGAACTCTGGGAAACCATCAAAGAAAAAAAACAACCATGGACAGGTATAATAAAAAATAGAACAAAGCAAGGTATTATTGGCTAACAGCAAATATCTTTCCCATTTTTAGCTCGGAGAATCCAGAAGAAATTGTAGAATACATATCAATTCGTAAAGAAATAACAGAGCAAAGGGATGGATACGAAAAGGATCAGCTTTTTTCTTCTTTATACGAAATTTTAAATCTTTACTATCGCACCAACGATCTAAAACAAACCCTTGAATTTAGTTTAGAAAAAATTCTAAAATTTAGTTGGTTAGAGGTAGAATCCAAAGCCGGCATAATGTTATGGAAAGAAGAAAAAAAAGCATTAGAACTATTTGTTTATAAAGGTGTAGGACCATCTCTTGTAGAAATGTGCAGTTTAGTACCTTTGGGAAGATGCCTTTGTGGTAGAGCAGCACAAAAAAGATCGATTCTCTTTAAAGATTGTGTTGACGAAGAACACGATAATAGACCTGCTGGGATCACTCCTCATGGTCATTACAATATTCCTTTAATGTATAAAGGCAAACTATTAGGAGTACTTTTTCTTTACTTAGAAGAGCACCACAAAAAACGACCTATTGAAGAAGAGTTTTTAAACATACTTGGACAAACATTGGGTTCAATTATTTATAAAGATCAACTGGAAAAAGACCTTCAAAATGTTTTATCGAAAAACCAATTAATAATTAATTTTATCAAAACCTACTCCTCGCGTAATACATTTAGCTATGTTAGAGAGAAAATCTTAAAAGAAAAAGATTTTTTGTATAAAATCGAATCGCAGCAAATCATTAGCCAAAAATATCTGTACCTAATGTTCTTAAATATAGTAGGTTTTACGAAGCTATCAGAAAACTTACCAACACATAAAATAGTAGAATTACTAAATCAGCTGTTTACACCAATCGTAAATATAATTTATAGATATCAAGGTGATATTGATAAATTTATTGGTGATGCAATCTTCTCTTTTTACGATAATCCTGTGTATTGCTTGAATGCTGGTTTAGAAATTTTAAAGATTGTTCAGGATCCAATATATAATCCCTATAAAATTCAAGTTCGGATTGGTATACATGCCGGAACTGTTGTTCAAGCAAATTTAGGAAATAACCTAAGAAGAGACTTTACATTAATTGGAGATGCTGTTAACACAACACAAAGAATAGAAAGAGCAGCTTTTCCTAACTCAATTCTAACAAGTAAAGAATTCTTAAAAAATATAAATAATTTTAATAAAAATTCTTATAAAATTTCTAAACCAATGCTATTAAAAGCAAAGAATAAATCCGAAATAATTCCAGTATTTGCTATTAGTTTAATTAATCAACCCCTTCCCAATCTTCTCCATAATGAAAGGTAATTTCTTCGCCGGGTTTTATGGTTCTTATTGCGTAAAGTTTGTCTCCTCTAAATTCTGCATTGGGCTTAGAAGAATGATTTAGATAACGTAATTCGTTTTTTCCGTCGATTAGTTTCCATCCTCCATGTTCTTGTTGAACCCATAGTACATAAGTTCCATCGCTTAATACGACTACACCTTCGTAAGTTCCTATATATTCATTTTTTCTGATAGTTTTTTTGGCAAATACCCCAAATCCATGAATTGGGCTCTTATCTATGTATACCTTTGCTTTTAAAGATTTATCAGAACGTTTAGATGGTTTATAATCTTCTTCGCGATAATATTCTTTCTTTTTTCTCTGGATGTTTTTATTAGACTTCATACCTAACTTTTTTTCTTAATGCCTAGTTTATCCTTCGGCGATATGATTTCTGTAATCCTAACACCAAAATTTTCGTCAATTACTACTACCTCTCCGCGAGCAACTAGTTTTCCGTTTACAAGTACGTCTACGTGTTCACCAGCTTGCTTGTCTAATTCGATAATAGAACCTTCTCCCATTTCTAGAATATCTTTTACGTATTTTTTCGTTCTTCCTAATTCCACTGTGACCGTCATCTGTACATCTAGCAATAAATCTACATTGGGAGATGCTAATCCTTGGGTTGTTGTACTTATGGGAGGAAATTCTACTTCTTTAACGGGTATTTCTGGCTCTTCTTCTACTTCTTCTCTTACAACAGATTTTCTTTTATCTTTATTTTCTAATTGAGATAATATATTTTTTGCTAACGAATAAGGCAATATGAATAGAATTTTTGTATCTACTAATCCACTAACTTCGAAATTATATTGAATACGAACATAGTGATCTTCGGTTAATTCATCTACAAATTCATTCCCATTAAATACATTCATTCCAATAGGTGTAATGGTTTCTCCTATCCTCGCAGATAAATGAGAAACTACCGAATACATCATTACATTCAAACCATCTTTTATCGTAGTGATTTGAGCTACATCTAATGGTTCATCGCTTGACTCTTCTCCCATACCTCCCATCAATACGCTTGTTATCTTTTGTGCATCTCTTATAGGAATTACGAAATAAAATTCTCCATTGAAGGAACCATTAATCTTCACTTGGAATACAACATTTTTTCCTTTAAGGTCTTTTAAAATTTCGCTCTTTTTTCTGATTTCTGCATAAGGATTATCAATATCTATATTTAAGTTTAAAACAGCACGAATGCCAGGTATACCTTTGAGTAAACCTTGGAGCATTTCGTCAGCAATTTTATCTCTTTCTAAAGGAGATAATTCTACCCCTTTGCCAGTTGTTTGTGTATTTTGTATTGGAGTTTCTCCCGATACCAAAGCATCCACATTTCCTAATAAAGCATCTATCTCCTCTTGAGACATGTTTGCATCAACCATCAAAAACCTCCAAAACTATGTTAATTATCTTTTTATAATAAATCAAATAAAAAATAATTTTACTACTTAAATCTATTAACGTTTAATTAGAACAAGATTTTAAGTAAAAAATTCAATTAAGATAATTGCTAAGATTCAAAATTATCTCTTGACTTATAAATATCAAGATTTTTATTTAATTTTAAAATGTCAGAACACTACAAAGTTCTTGCAAGAAGATATAGACCTCAGTTATTTCGAGAGGTAGTTGAACAAACCCATGCAATATCTGCAATAGAAAATGCCATTAAAGAAAATCGTTTGGGTTCCGCATATTTATTTTATGGTCCGCGAGGGGTTGGAAAAACTACCATTGCACGAATATTAGCCAAGAGAGTGAATTGTTTAAATCCGCAAGGTGTTGAACCCTGTAATCAATGTGAATCTTGTGTAGAAATTTTAAATGGATCTTCTTTGGATGTAATAGAAATTGATGCTGCCTCTAACAGAAGAATAGAAGACATAAGAGATTTAAGAGAAAATGTTAAATTTAAACCTATCATTGGTAAGAAAAAGGTTTATATTATAGACGAAGTACACATGTTAACGAAAGAATCTTTTAATGCATTGTTAAAAACATTAGAAGAACCACCCGAACATGTACTGTTTATTCTTGCAACAACAGAAATTAATAAAATTCCCGAAACTATCTTATCGCGATGTCAAATTTTTACTTTTCGCAAAGTGCCAATTGTTCGTCTACAAAAATATCTAGAAGAAATTGCACAAAAAGAAAAAATTCAAGTAGAAAAAGATGCCCTATTTTTGATTGCTAAAAAAGGCGATGGTTCTGTACGAGATAGTTTATCCTTCTTTGAACAAATCATCTCTTATTGCGATGGAAAAATAACAGCAGAAAAGGTAAGAGAACTTACAGATAGTTTTTCTGTAGAAGTAATGCTTACAATAACACAAAATCTATTTCGCGTATCTTCTTCGAATGAGTTATTAAAACCCATAGCAGATATTTTTAACGACGGAGGCGATTTAGAACGATTTATCTGGGAATATTTAGAATTTTTAAGAATATGTATTTTGATCCACAAAGGCATAAAAGATAAAGATTTGTTAGGGTTGATTGGCGAAGATATAGAAAAAATCCATCAATTTGTGGCAACTATTCCCTTCGAAAAATTATTCACAATATTTGACGAAATTTATCAGTTAAGATCCAAATCATATTTTCTAAGAATTAAAAATACTTACGAAGCAAGGATATTAATCGAAGTAACTTTATTAAAAATACAAGATAAGTTGAATAAACCTACTCTTGACGAAATCATTCATGATATAAATCAAATTTCAAAATTATTCGAAGGACAAGATATTTCCGAAGAAAAACTCTTTAAAAAAGAAAATAACAACAAGATTGTCAAAAAAGATTTTAGTTTAGAAGACGAAATCCAATCAAAATTTTTAGGAACATACATAACAGATGAAAACAAAATACCTAAATTACCTAATTTTTAAACTGATCATTATTTTACTCTTCCATTGTGAATTTTATTCAAAAAAATACGAAATTTACATCGAAGAACATCGAATCTTGGTTGAATTAGCAGTAACACCAGAACAAAGACAAAAAGGTTTGATGTATAGAAAATCTCTTCCAGAAAATGAAGGAATGTTGTTTGTATTTCCTGAAGAAGCAATTCAAAATTTCTGGATGAAGAATACCTACATCCCTCTTGATGTTGCCTTTTTCGATAAAGATGGATATCTAATTGAATATCAATCAATGGAACCCAATAGCGAAATCATTCATCAATCATCCGAACCAGCAAAATATGCATTAGAAATGAACCAAGGCTGGTTTAAAAAACGAAACATAAAGCGATATTCAAAATTAAAACTCCCACAAAATGTTCTTGAAAAAATAAAAGAATTATCAAATTAAGAATTATCTTCGTTTTTTTGGGGAGTAATGAACATCAAACTATTTCTTTCGATTTTTGTTTTTTTTATTTTTTTGAACAACCTTATTTCTAGAATGATTGATTTTTCTGAACTACCAGCTTACATTAAAATTGGCTTTGAAAATTGCGATATTAACGAAGATACATTAAAAAATTCAACATATTGGAAAGAAATTAAAACCAAACAAAAAAAATCGCCCTATTCAGATTCCTGCTCTAAACCTACCAAATTTACCCAAACGGCAATTGATTGAATTTCGCAGTTTACCCAAAAAGGATTTTACGTTGATTTTTTTATACAACTTAGTGAAGAAGAATACAATGATTTTAAAACCTCTGGCATCTATTTCGAAAGAATAGGCGAAAGTTGGGAAATTTTTTGGAATAATCAAGTCCTAGATAAAAAAGTTTCTTACGAAAAAAGTTTAACACAAAAAGGATATATCGTAGAAATTCCTCAATCTATCGTTCAGGTTGGTAAGAATGTTTTATGTATTCATCTTATTGGAGATCCTATTTCTACCCGCACTGGTTTTTATTACGGAAGAGAATATTATATCGATCAATTACAAAAAATATTTTATAATAAATTTTTAGATTATTTATTTATTATATTTCTTGTTACTCTTTACACTTCTTTTGGTCTATTCAACATGATTTTTTACATTAACCAAAAAGAAAATAAGTATAACTTGTATTTTAGTTTGTTTTGTTTTTTGATTTCTTTTTATATTTTTATTCGGTCTCCTTTAACACATTATTTTCCCGTAATAGAAAATACAGATGTATCTTCTCCATTAGAATTTATAAGCTTATTTTTATTAATTCCTTTGTTCAGTTTATTTTTTTACGATATTTTTAAAGAAAAAACACCAAAAAGGTTAAGACCATTTTTTCGCGTAGTAGAAATTGTAGGCATAATTTTTTCTTTGATGATTTTATTTGCTCCATCTCCCAATACCTATGGAGGTATATTAAAATTTTGGCAATATTCTACTTTTATTTTTATGACTACAATGATTCTTTTAATCTATTATTTTAGTACATTAGAGTTTAAAGAATTCTATAAAAAGAATTCGTTCTTTTCTTCCATTTATAAAACATTATTTCTTACTGTACCGGGTAGCTTTTTAGTAGGAGCAATC
>Ga0308419_1000667_pt1 | contig 24152 bp, 18 predicted proteins | sample HotsprSampleMS50_FD_203674 | JGI IMG/M metagenome (GOLD analysis project Ga0308419, IMG submission 203674) | Hot spring phototrophic mat microbial communities from Mushroom Spring, Yellowstone National Park, Wyoming, United States - 20090730_MS50 ... | reverse complement strand
CTGGATGTTTATTTTATTTAATTTAATCTTTGCAATTATTGTTTCGGTAATTGATACTATATTAGGCTCAACAGGTATATTTTCAATAATATATGCATTGTTTATATTTTTACCAAATTTGGCTGTTACAGTTAGAAGATTGCACGATACAGGACGTAGTGGATGGTGGTTACTAATTGGACTTGTGCCACTTATAGGTATTTTTGTATTATTGTTTTATATGATACAAGATGGAGATAACTTTGATAATGATTTCGGGCCTAATCCTAAAGAATTAGAATTATTAGAATGAAAGATATGGTAAATTTAAAAATTCAAGAAAATGAAAGTCTGAAAGTTGGATTTTATCGAATATTTTCAGAATTAGTTAGATATTCTTTAGATAAATTAACGAATATCGAACAATATGATTTTGCTATACACGAAGCTCGCAAAAGTTTTAAACGTATACGTAGCTTGCTTAGGATTTATAAACCAGCCATAGATGAACTATTGTTCGAAGAATTTAATATTTTATTTAGAGATTTAGGTAGAACTTTATCCCAATTTAGAGATTTAGACTCTATTACGGAGTGTTTATCTAAAATAAAACTGAAAAATGAAAATAAAAACGAAATAATCAATACTCTAAAAATTCAGATAGACAATATGCGATTTAATAATGATATTGATCAAATGAACAAAGCAATAAACGAAGTAATAGATAATCTTAATAATTCACTTATTAACCTAAATAAAATAGAACTACCCGATGATTGCAAGCCGTATATTAAAAAAGGTATAAAGAAAATATACGATATTGGGCGATCTCAGTATTATAAAAATTTGTTAGAAACTAATGACATATTAATGCACGAATGGAGAAAGAAGGTAAAACAGCTTTGGGATGTAAGTCTGATTTTCAATGATGGTAGTCCCGAAGACGAGACCTATGCCGAAGAAATCCATACCCTATCTACATTATTAGGCGATTATCACGATTTAGTATTAACGTTTGACTTTGTATATAACGAACAATTAATATTAGATGAAGAAAGTTTTATAAAGTTTAAAAAAATATTGATAAAAAGAAAAGATAAATTAGCTCGACAATCATTCGAGCAAGCACAAAATATTTACAAACTATCAGTAGAGGAATTTATAAAGAATTTCTCGAAGAATCAATTAATAAGATATGTGTAAATAAAGAATATTTATTTTATTCATTATTTCCTAAATTTTGATAAATTTCTCTATGTAATTTCCAATTTTTATGAAATATGTTCCATTCTTTAAATATGTAATATTTATTTTTATTAAATTATTGTGTTGAACAATTTCAAAATATACTTTTCTGCCAAATATATCATATATTTCTAAGTTATTTATATCTTCTAAATTAAAATCATCTGATAAAGAAAAATTTAAATAATCCTTCGCAGGGTTGGGAAAAATTAAAATTTTGTTAGTTTTATTTAATTTTACATTTGTCAAATGGCTTTCTATAGCACCGATAGAGCGTGGAGCAGAAAATTGATTACCATAAAAATCTAATTTAGGATTAATATAATTACTTACATAGGCTAAAGCTTTGCTATCATTTTTTAATCTAAAATTATAATTATTTAAATCTTCGAATAGAGGGTCAACATTAATAATTTGATAAGGATCGGGTGTAGGTAAATTAGGACCACTCCAATTAGTATTTTGATAATTATACCATAAATTATTCTTAAATACAAAAGTTTCGGGTGCAGTATTAGGACCTATGTTAATTGCAGGATTTAAATTTCCTATATATAATATATTATTTTCGAATTTACAATTACTAGCTTTGTAAAATCTACTTTCATCTACTGTTTCTTGGAGAATTCTAATTGCCCATTTCTCGGGCTTAATAATTGTATTATTTATTACTTCTACATTTACACAACCAACGTAATTTATAGCAGAAATAGAACCAATAAAGATATTAGACCATACTGCAATGTCACTTGCTTCGAATTTAGCATCTATTGGTCTGAAATATTGAAGTCCTGTGCTGCCACCTAAATTTAAAGTTCGTTGACCACAATTTTCAAAAAAATTACGGTAAATTACTATATATTGCGAACCACCTTTTGCTTGTATTGCATTGCTTCCCATATCATTAAACTTATTTCCTTCTATTACACCATAATGACATCCTACCATATCAATTCCACTACCACCAGGAGAGCCTTTTTCGAAGATACAATTCTCTACTACAAAAGTATCAATACCTGATAGTTTTAGTAAATCATTATTGCCTGTTGCATCAATATTTCTAAATGTGCAGTTTTTAAATATTATTCTTGTGCTTGGAGTATCGTAAGTACCACCGTCGTCTACATTTACACCATTTAATTTTTGTCGTTCGAAAATAATGTTCTCTATACAAATTGATCTAACTTCGCTAAATTGAATAGCGGTATTACCACCACTAATGATAATTTGTTTATTAGGCTCGCCAATAATATAAATTAAATTCTGTCCATCTCCTTTTAGATTTTGGATACTTATCCCGCCTTGATAAATACCTTCTCTTACTAAAATACTATCACCTGCTTTAGCAACTTCAGTAGCTTCATAAATACTTTTATAAGTCTCGTTCTGTCCTACATAAATTGTTCTTGAAATTAAAATATTTGTTTGGATTATAATAATTAATATTAATATTATCTTTTTCATAAAATATTCCAAATAAAAAAGAAAAAATTTATATTTTTATACGTTATAAATTTTTCCTTTTTAAAATATAATAATATTTTTTATTATAATTTAATACGTAGCCTAATAATAACGTCGTACTTTGCCCTTAGAAATGGAAAAATTACTACGGGGGTTTGTTGCCCTTTTATTCTACTATATTCAGTGTAAATATAGAAATATGGTCTTTTCTTTAGCATATCAGAAATAGCACGAGCGTTTTCTTCGGGTATTTGTATTATATGGTTAGCCGCACGATAATATTCTTGGACTTTTACATTTTTAAATTCGCCTAATATATATAATGGTGTAGAATTATCAGGTTCGAAGTCTAAAGAATCAGTCGAAAATTCACTTTTGCCTGCTTTAGGTTTTGCGAATTTTAATCTAAATGAAATATAATCAAATTCTAAATTATCGGTTTTAGGGTCGAATACTTTACCATTTTCTAAAACTAAAGAATCAATTCTATAATTGATTTGGAATATTTCGGCTGCATCTATTCTACCTTTATTGTCGTTATATTCTTTGTATTCATATAGATTTGTAAAATCAATAGAAGTATCAGGCGATGCCTTGTCTATATGGTCTGATTTGAAAAATACAGGCACTTGTACAGTAAAAGTTTCAAATTTAGTAATAGTATCCTGGATACAGGAATTTAAGAACATTACCAATATTATCGAAATTAATATTTTTATTTTCATTTGGATATCTCCTTTAGTTATTAACAGGAATTCTAACTTCTACAACAACTGTTCTACAGTAATATCTACCTTCGGGTGTAGAATTATCATATAAAAGTTCGTATTCACCTTTACCTTCGAACGCAGCTGTTGGGAAATCCAGAGCATCGCGAGTCGATTTAGCACGAGCAGTTGACAATTTCAAATTATAATCTTCCTTTCCAATGATATCAGTATAACCCGTTACTTTTACGATAGCATTTGGTGGAATTTCAGATTTGATTATGTCTGTAATACGTTTATTTGTAGGGTCTAAAGTAGATTTGTTAAAATCAAAAAGAATTAAATTATAGACATTAATAATTGTATCTTTGGTAGCATTTTTTCTTTTTTCTTCTACTGATAATAACTCTACTTTTATAGGTTTAGTTTGTGATTTATATCTTTGGCCGTCTTTATCTTCAACCATTATATAGTAGCTTAAATTATTTTTAATTTTTGGAGAGCGTAGATCATTAGCAAAATCCCATACCATTTCTTTATCGGGGTTACCTTTATCAGCAAAAGTTTTTAGATTAGTGCTACCTTCGTTGATTTCGGATTGCCAATTTGTTATTCCTAAGTCGGATTCGTAGCTAGCTTTAAGTACAATTTTATCGGGTGTAAGCTTTCTTAATGTATCTTGTAGGTCAATAGGTTTCATTATTTCCCAATTATCGGACAATATTTCTACTCGTCTATTTTCTTCGGCACCTAATGGGTCGTTATCATTAGATTTTTTAGGAGGTAAATTGCCAAATTTTAATTTTATATTATTAGGATTTATATTCCATACATTAACTAAATAGTTTTTGATAGTTTCTGCTCTTTGTTTAGAAATATTTTTATTTTTAGCTTCGGCACCACGGTTAGATTTATATCCCGAAATTGTAATTTTTGCATTAGGATTTTCTGATAATCTTTTACCATAAATATTTAATATATCATAGTAAGTTTCTAATGTTTTAAGACCAAGCAAGCGATTGTAGTTAAAAGATTTTGCTTCTTCGCTATTTTGGTAAATTTTATATTTAGATGGGATTTCGCTTGAATTTTCTTCAAAGAAAATATAAGGCATTAGTGGACGCATCTGACGAGATAAATATTCTTCAATTTTTACTTTGTCTAATGGGTATTCTATATCATTAATTCTACCGAAAGCCTGCACATTAGCACTTAAGGCGAAAACTTTATCTCTGTGTTGTTCAATTAGAGCAGTTTCTACAGGTATATCGAGTGCCCATAGTCCCCTGTTTGCAAGTAATGAGTCCACTTTGAATATAGGTTTATACTCTTCAGGAATAAACTTAAATCTAAATTCTTCGGGTTTGAATAACCAAATTGTAGCACCTAAATTAATCTGTGGTTGAGAAGCATAAGCAGCATCAGCGTGAATTTCAATAGGACCTAATTCGAAAGATAGACCGCCTGTAATTCTATAGCTTGTAAAAGATTCTACATTAACATTTAAATCTTTACCTTGTCTAATTTCTGTATAAGGGCTATTGATAATTTCATCAGTAATTTGAGATTTATCTCTTACCATTTTTATTGTGCCTGATATATTTTCTATTTGTGGACCTAAATAAAATGTAACCCCAAAATCTAATTTTTGGCTGATCCATAAACCCGCTGAATAAGATGATATGTCTATACCAGCATTACGATTTAACATAGAGTAAGCAGCTGTTAAAGATAAAGAAGTATTAGACTCTTCACCAAATAAATCGAAAAGCCTATCTATATTTTGATTAAGGCCAATATTATAATAATATATACTACTATTATCAACAGGTGCAGTAAAAAAGCGTAATCTAAGTTGACTACGAGTAGGCAATCCAACTACAAATTGTAAGACAGGTAAGCCCGACATAAACTGTATGTTATTTCCTTCCATAAATGATACAGATTTGTAAAATGAATCGGGCTGAAAAGAATTTTGTGGAGCAGCAAAAACTGGCTGTGCTCTACCACCATAAATGGTTGGTTGAGTAATACTGCCACTAATATTCCTAATAGTATTACCATCCAGATAAATAGCATTATCAGTAACAGTCTTATTTCCAAACAAATCGGGTAATTCTGCTTGATAAGATAATTGTTCTTTAGGTATAATCATTCCCATAAAAGAAATATCAATTCCAAAAGACCAATCATTTACCACATAGGCAGAATTCATCAAACTTGTGTTAAAACTTTGACCTAAAGTAGTAAATAATGGCTTAGCATAACCTTCGGCATTTTTTGAAGTAAAAAGTCTAAATTCTCTTGTAATAGTTAAATCTTTTTGAGAGAATACTTCTAAATAAGCAAATGAAAATAATATCACTAAAAGTAAAAATTTTTTCATAAGCAAACCTTTTAATAGAATTAATTTATTTTTTAGTTAAATAATATATGCCAAATACCTCTAAAGTCTTCGTTTTTGTAGTTTATAGCTTCGTCATCTGGGTATTTACTTTTGATAAGATTGTATGTAACGGGCTGGATTTCGTTATTCGGATTACCGTGACAATTTAAGCAAAAGGGTTTTGTTATGATATAATTAAAATAATGATATTTGTTATTAATTTTCATAATTACGGGTTTCAATTCTTCGCCATTCTTAAATTTTCTGTCAAAAATTTTGATAACTTCTTTTTCTATATTATCAGGAGAATTAGCTTTGTTCCTAATACGCGTACCAACTCTTTTAATTTCTACATTGTATTGCTGCTCTAATTTTTGAGTGATAGGTAATGCATTTAAATTACAAAAGGAAATAGCTGAATCTATACCATCCTTTTGTATTTTATCTAATAAAACTGTGCTAAGATTCAAAAAAGTTTCCGATGAAATCTTATTACCTAAATTTAGATAATTATCATTTTGGTAAATTTCTAATTTAGGTATTTCATTAGAATCTTTTTTGTTGCAAGAAAATAAAAATAAAATTAAAAAAAGCGATATAAAAAATATTTTCATAAAACACTCAACCTTAATGAACAAATATAACATATATTACAAATAATAGAATAATATATTTTTAAAGTACTCGGGTTTATTATCATTGATAGTTTGTTTAGAAACTCCAGTTAATTTAACTATATTAGTATTTAAATATTTTTTATAATAATCTATTTTACGTTTTAGTTTATAATCGATTTCTTTGTAGTATTTATCAAAAAATGTTTTTACTTTTTTACCTTTTATGTAAGGAATATATTCAATATTAAACCATCTTTTGTACAGAACAAATCTAATCCATTCTAATCCGGTATAAACAGCTTTTGATACTTCGGAATTAGCAGCAAAATCGTATACAATACACTCGTATCCTAAAGCAAGATACATTAAAAAGTTGTTATCAACATCTTGAAGAATTTGATTAAATTTTCTTCGTTCGCAATGCGAAGATTGTATTCTAATGAAATTGATATCATTAGTTACATTAATAATATCGGGGATAGCTTCTATCCCATTAGTAAGATTAATAAATATTTTAACTTTTTCCATAAAGTATTAAAAAAAATGGCTGTTACCATATATAGTAACAGCCATAAAAGAAAAATATTTAATTAATTATTTCTTAATAAATCTACTAATAATTGTATCATCGAATGTTTCTATAACAATCGAGTAAGTTCCTGCTGGTAATTTAGAAATATCTAATTGAGTATCTAATTGTTTTGATTCGCTCATAGTAGTATATAATACTAATTCGCCAATTAAATTATAAACTTTGATAACTGATTCAGTAGGTTCAGCAAATTCTGCTAATAAATTAATATAATCCGAAGCTGGATTTGGGAATGTAATTGCATAGCCCATACCTGTAAGACCAGTTACAGCCATATCATAAGTTTCTTTACTATTGTAACGAATAATTTTGAACTCTTTTTGTGGAGACGAAACGCAACCATTAGCATCAATAGCAGTTGCAAAATATCTTGATGTTCCTATAGGTGGATAAATTTCAGTTGGATCGATAATATTTCCATTTATATCTCTCCAAATTAATGTATATGGAGCAGTACCACCACTAATTGTTACAATAAGTACATTTGGATCAGTTAAATCTACAGGATCAGCATTATATACAGGATAGAATAATTTATTAAAACTTATAGAAGGTGATTGACGAACAGTCATATATAAGCTTTTAGTAACAGAATTACCTCTGCTTACATCATTTGCTTTGATATAATAGAATTTGCTGATAATTGTGTTCTTTACAGTAGCATCTTTTACATTAGGATTTACAAAATCCGCAGCTGGTGTCCAATTATAAGAATAATTACCACTTCCACCGAATACTTCAGGATAGAAAGTAGGAGAAGTATTTTTACAAACTGATACATTTTGAGTTAATACAGTTAATGGACAATCATCAGCAACATTTACTGTTAATAAGCCTTCTCCGTTTTTACAACCTGTTCCGAATACTTCTAAAGTAATGTAATTTGTGCCTAAGGAAGTAAATCTAATTTGAACAGTAGGACCTGTTCCAATTAAATTACCGTTTAATCTCCAATAATATTCATTTATACCTGGTTTATTGAATTGTGCGCTATAAGTAACATTTTCAGAAATACATATTTTATTTGGATAATATGTATTTGCAATAATAGTTACAATTACAGGATCTTTTGGATTTACTGTTATATTCTTTTCGATAAAGTCTGTATATGAGCCCCATTCAGCACTCGAACGAACTAATTTTAATTTACCAATACCTACATTTGTCCATTTTACAGTAACAACATTAGTTGTAGAAGAGCCAATAATTGTACCGCCTGTTACGTACCATTGATAATCAATTACACTAGAAGTAGGAGCAGTATAAGTAACCTGTTGATTTTCGCATACATCAAGACTACCAGTATAATCAGGTAATGGTATGGTAGTGAATTTATATGGAGAAGACCAATTAGAAGTGCCTAAAGAGTTTTTGCTTCTTGCTCTCCAGTAATAAACGGTATTGTATAATAATCCTGTTAAACTAAATTGAGTAACAGTTAAATTATTACCTGTTGCTACAATATTTACAAAGTTTATATCAGTAGCAACTTGAACATCGTAAGCTGTAGCTTGATTAGCAGGATCCCAGGTTAAAACAACATCAAAGAATACATCTACTCTGTTGTTAGCAGGTGATACTAAATTTGGTGGTAATAATTGGATAGTTGTAAATTGGAATACATTAGACCATTCACCAAAACCGCCACCTTTGATACCACGAACTCTCCAATAATGCAAAGTATTATTGTTTAAAGCAGTATAATTATATGTAGTTCCTGTGATACCTGATTGATTAATTACAGTAGTTGAGAAATCATTCACGGTAGAAACTTGAATCTGATAAGAATCAGCTCCGGGTGTAGCATTCCAAGTAAATGTGCCACTTAATGGTACATCAATAGCATTGTTTGCAGGAGATACAAGTGTAGGTTTATCAACTTTAGTTCCAAACATTCTAATGTCTGATAGCGGACCATCTCCGAAACCATCTTGTCCTCTTACACCCCAGTAATATGTGGTATTATAATTTAAACCATTTACAGTATAAGAAGTACCAGAAATACCGCCAACATTAACTATTGGTGAAGATAAATCAGCATTTGTTGAGAGTATAAATCTATACGATGTAGCACCGTTTAGAGATTGCCAATTAAATACTACGCCATTTAATTCTATACCTTGAGCACCATTAGCTGGAGAAACTAGTACTACTTTGCTTAGACCTGTAGTAAATGTAAATGTATTACTCCAGGTTCCTTGATTATTCACATTAAACGAATAAACACGCCAGTAGTATTGAGTTTTACTTAATAAATTTGTATAATTATATGATGTACTGCTTAGATTATTTTGATCAATAACAATATTAGTAAATCCATTGTCTAAAGCTACTTGAATTCTATATAATGTTGCAGTAGCAGGAGCATTCCACGTAAATGAACCACTTAAAGGATTTATATTAGTAGCATTATTAGCAGGACTAATTAAAGTAGCAAGTCCTATTAAAGTAGTAAATGTAGTAGGATTAGAGAAAGCTCCAGTACCTTCTGAATTTTTAGCACGAGCTCTCCAATTATATAAAGTAGCATTATTGAGTCCAATATAATTACCACTATTTGATGGTAAATTAGATAATGTTTGAACAATATTGGTAAATCCAGCATCTGTAGCGATTTGAACATCATATTGAGTAGCTGCTGTAACAGATGTCCATTATAAAGTACCGTTTAATGGTTGAGAAAAAGCATTATTAGCAGGACTTTGATTAGTAGGAATACCTACAATAGTTCTAAAAGCAATAGTAGATGTATAATCGCTTTCGCCATCTGGATTATGAGCCTTTACTCTTAAATAATAATTAGTATAATAATTTAGATTTGTATATGCTAATGAAGTAGCACTAATATTAGTTTGATTGATAATAGGACTGGTAAAGCTTGGATTATCAGCTACTTGCAGAGAGTAAAAAGTTGCTCCTGTAGTAGCATTCCAAGTGATTGTTCCATTAATAGGAACGCCTGTGGCATTATTTAATGGATTAGTAACAACGGGAGCTGCTAATTTAGTTTGGAAAGTAAACGTAGAAGAATAATTGCCATAATTAGCACCATTTCTAGCTCTTACTCTCCAATAGTAATTAGTAAAATTTGATAAACCAGTTACACTTGTGCTTGTTGTAGAAACATTAATATTTGTAACTGTAGTAGAAAAGTCAGGCACTAAAGATAATTGGAAGTCATAGGATGTAGCTCCTGTAACTGAGTTCCAACTAAAGTTAACTGTTAGTGGTTGTGCTTTAGAATTATTAGATGGCGAAGTTAATGTTACAGTAGGTAATATTGTTTGCCAAGAAGCAGTAGAATAATTTCCATTACCTACGGCATTTTTACCACGAACACGAAAATAATATGTAGTGCCATTAGATAATCCTGAATAAGCAACTGAAGTGCCTGTAGTATTTCCATTTAAAATAGGGGAAGAAAAATCAGCATTAGCAGACAATGTATAGTCGTAGCTTAATGTGTTGTCGGTAGCATTCCAAGTTAAATTTCCACTTAATGGTACTCCGACCGCATTATTCAATGGATTAGTAATTACAGGATTAGCTGGAACTAATTCAGCTTTTAAATTATTTAAAACTGAAAACTTGTTATGTGCGTAATTTAAATTAGCTGAAGTAGGTGTTGCTGTAACTATTGTATATTCAATATCTGTTTCGTTATCCCAAATACGAAATTTCATTAATTGACCTACGGGCATACCTGGCTCATCTGGTATTCCAAGATCTGGATCACCTTGAACAAATCCATATACAGTGATGCTTGCATTAGCATTATTCCATACAACTGCACCCCAACAATTTCCATCAGAATCAAATACTCCTATTTCGTCACCAGCGGTAAGAGGACTATCTCCAATCCTTGGATTAGCAGTCGTGGGAACTACAACTGTAGCATTTTGACTTGAAGTACCTGTAAGTACAAAATGGTTAAGAGCAAAAGAATTATTTAAAGCAAATAAAGATACTAATAGTAAAACTAATGTACCTTTAAAAATCTTAGATAAACTCATAGAATATAACTCCTAAAAATAAAAAAAATTATTGCCTTTATTGGTTGTATACAAAGATAAACATTTTTTTTATAATATTATTTTTTTCTAAATATTTTTAATTAAACTCTTAAAAAAATTTATACGTTTATTTAATTTATTTGTTTAACTAATTTTATAAAAATATGAAATACTGGTTTTTAACTCTTTCAGTAGTTTTTCTTACAATAGCTTGTGGTGGTAAAGAAGAAAAGCCCGACGAGCAAACCCAAGAAGTAGATCCTCATATTGGTGTAATGCCTGGTCATTCTGACTTAAGTGCTCTTACAGACCAAGAAAATACCGAAGATTTTAGGGACCCAATTTTGAGAATTTCTGGAATCGAACTTACTACTCCCGATAGTTGGGAAAGAGAAGCTCCTACCTCTTCGATGAGAGTTGTGCAATACGCTTTGAAAAGTGATAAAAATCTTAAAGTTACTGGATTTTTCTTTGGGCAACAAGATTTAGTTAAAGAAAATATTGATCGTTGGAAAGCTGAATTTACAAAACTTGAAAAATCTGATGAACAAAAATTAGTAAATGATAAAATTACATTTATTATATTAGAAGGAACTTATAAATTAAAACCTTTCCCGATGGCACAGGAATTTACTCCTACTGATAACTATATGGTGCTTGCTGCTATAGTGCCTTCGCCTGAAGGTCCTTACTACTTCAAAATATATGGACCTACAGAAACATTAAAAAAAGAAATTGATAGTTTTAAAAAATTCTTAAATTCTTATAAAATATCAAGTTAAATTTTTTTATTAAAATTAGTTAGGTATTTTTGTAAATACCAATTGTCCCGTGGTGTAATTGGCAACACGTCTGACTCTGGATCAGAAAAGTCTAGGTTCGAGCCCTAGCGGGACAGCGGAGAAATGCCCCCAGTACAGTGTGATTTTCTGATGCTGGGGGCGAAATTTTTTTATACATTTATATTTTTAAAAAATAATAATATTAAAATAGTTAAATTGCATTTTTTTGTTAAACTTATTTATTAATTTTTTTATTGTATGTTATTATCACTTAATTGGCTTAAAGAATTTGTTGATTTTAATATTAGTTACGAAGAATTAGAAAATATTCTTACGATGCTTGGTATAGAAGTAGAAAGCGTTGAATTTCAAGAAAAGAAATTCGAAAAATTTATAGTAGCAGAAGTATTAGAAAAAGAAAAACATCCGAATGCCGATAAACTATCTGTTTGTAAGGTAAATACGGGCGATGAAATTATTCAGGTAGTGTGTGGTGCTCCGAATGTAGATAAAGGTCAAAAAGTTATTTTAGGTTTATCGGGAGCAGTAGTTCCAAATGGTAAATTTATGCTTGAACGAAGGAAAATACGCGGTATAGAGTCTAACGGGATGATTTGCAGTTTAAATGAATTAGAACTGGGCGATTCTGGTGATGGTATTGAAATATTAAAAGATGATGCACCAATTGGTGAAAAAATATCTGATTATTTCGGATTAAACGATACTATTTTAGAAATTTCACTTACTCCAAATAAATCTGATTGCTTGAGTCATTTAGGTATTGCAAGAGAGTTGGCTGCTTATTTTCGAACAAAGGTTAAATATCCTGATACCAATTTAGTAGAAAATGACGAAAATATCAATGATATTGCAAAAGTAATAGTAGAAGATTTGGAAAAATGTCCACGATATACAGCAAGAGTAGTTAAAAATTGTAAAATTAGTAAATCACCTGAATGGCTCGAAAAAAGATTACAAAATATTGGCTTAAGATGTATAAACGTTGCAGTTGACGTTACTAATTTAGTATTAATGGAGAGCGGACAGCCATTACACGCTTTCGATCTTGATAAGATTAAAAATCATACAATCGTAGTAAAGACTGCTTTAGAAGGCGAGAAATTTGTAACATTAGACAGTAAAGAAAGAATATTAAACAGAGATATGCTACTAATTTGCGATGATGAAAAACCTATTGCAATTGGTGGAGTAATGGGAGGACAAAATAGCGAAATAGATGAAAATACTACAAACATTCTTATAGAATCTGCATTTTTCGATCCTTCATCGATTAGAAAAACATCTAAAAAATTAGGATTACAGAGCGATTCGTCATACAGATTCGAGCGCGGAGTAGATATTTCAAATGTTCCAATTGCATTAGATAGAGCTGCTAAATTAATTGCTGAATTAACAGGCGGCGAAGTTGTCGGTGGGAAAATAGATGTTTATCCTAATCCAAAGCCTAAAAAACAAATTACTCTCAGATACAACCGAGTTAATAAAATTTTAGGAACAAACCTAAAACCAAATCAAATAGATGAATTTTTAACTTCATTGATGTTTGAATTATCTAACAAAAATGAAGAGCAAGTAGAAGTAATTGTTCCATACCATCGCGTAGATATAGATTTAGAAATAGATTTGATAGAAGAAATTGCAAGGCTAAATAATTACGATAATATAGAAAATAGTTTTAATTCGAATATAAATTTTGCAAGTTCGGATGTTGCAAGCCATTTAAAAGTTCCTAAGTTAAGGAATAAATTTAGAAGTTGGTTTGTTTGTAATGGATTTAACGAAATATTAACTCAAAATCAGATTGATCCTAAATCTGCAGCACTTTTTACTGACAATCCAATTAGAATTGCCAATCCATTAGGTGAAGAACTTTCAGTAATGCGTCCTTCGATGATACCTTCATTTCTAAATGTAATTAGTAAAAATATTAGAAATTTCAATTTAAATCTTAAGTTGTTCGAAATTGGGAAAATTTACTTAAATAATCCTGAAGCAAGAGAATTTATCGAAGGAATAGAAGAAAATGAATATCTTACATTTGCTATTTCAGGTAATATTCAACCTAAACAATGGGGCATTCCAGATAAGAAATTTGATTTTTTTGATTTGAAAGGAATTTTTGAAACTTTAATTAATGAATTTAATATTAAAAATATTAAATTTAGTAAATTAGATTATAAAAATATTATATTTAGCAATGAAGTTTTACAAATTGAATCTGATACAGAAATAATTGGTATTATGGGAAAAATAAACGAGAATATATTGAAAATATATGATATAGAGCAAGATATATACTTATTGACAGTAAAAACAAAAGCATTATACTTTAATTATAATGATAAAATTAAGTATGAGCCTATTTCTCCTTATCCAAAAGTAACGAGAGATTTAGCATTTTTGGTAGATAAATCGATAGACTCCGAGCAAATTGGAGAAGTAATAAGGAAATTTGCAGGCAAATACGCCCGAAATATTACTCTATTTGATGTATATGAAGGGAAAAATATTCCAGATGGCACAAAAAGTTTAGCATATTCAATTGAATTTGTATCATACGAAAAAACTTTAACAGATGAAGAAATTGATAAATTTATAGATAATATTATAAAAAATGTAGAAAGTAGTTTTAAAGCACAGCTTAGAAAATAATGGAAAACGGTAATAACATATTGAATAATGATAATACTACTCAAAATCTTTTGATTCAATTAAGAGAATTAATTAAAAATGCTATCGAAAAAATTAATTCAAACAATAGCGTAATAGAAGATCTTAAATTTAGAAATTCTAAATTAGACGATACTTTATATGATGAATTAAAAAGAAGAAAAGAATTAGAAGAGCAAGTAACAGAATTAAAAGATAATGTAGAAAAATTATCTTCAAACAAAAGTTATTACATAGAATTAGTAAAATCTTTAGAAACGAAAGTTGGAGAATTAATCCCTTATAAAGAAGAATTCGAAAAAATTAAAAGTAAAAACGAACAATTAGAAAAAGATTTAATCAATTTTGAATCAGTTCAAAAGGGATTAGCAGAAAAAAACAAGCGTATAAGTGAATTATTAAACGAAATACATCAGCTAAAAGATAAGTTGATGCTTAATGAAAGTAAATTACTTCATTTAATTAATATAGAAAAAGAATTCAATCATTTAAAAATCGAAAATGAAGATTATAAAAATACTACAAATTTAGAATTAGAAAATTTAAGAAATGAAAAAATTCAATTAGAAATAAAGCTTGCTAGCTTAAAAGATGAATTAAATGCTACTAAAATAGAATTCGGAAATTTTACAGAAAGCTACAATGAATTAGAAACTAAGTTAAAAGATTTAAACAATTCATATTTAACAAAAAATCAAGAAATAAATAAGTTAATAAAAGAAAACGAAAGAATTAAAATTGAATTAGATAACATAAAAAATTATAACTCTATAATTACGCAAGAAAACGAACAATTAAAGTTGGATTTAGAAATTATACACTCCGAAATAAATTTAAAAAATTCTGAAATTTTATCATTAAACGATGAACTAAAAAGCAAAGAAAATATAATTACCCAATATAAAACCAAAATTGATAATCTAAACGAAAGTAATCGTAATTTACAAAATAATTTAAATTTAACAAGTAATAATTTATTTTTAAAAGAAGCAGAATTAAACAAAATTAAAAATCAATTAATCGAAAAAGAAAAAGAACTCCATAAATTAAAATTAGAAAACGAAAACCAATATTCCGAAATCATAAATCTCCGAAATCAAATTAAAATAGAAGAAGAAAGCAAATTAAAACAATTAGAGCAATTAAAGAATGAATTTACTAATAAAAATATAGAAAATGAAAATAAAATTTACTTACTCGAGCATAAAAATAATGAATTAGAAAAAGAAAATGCCGAATTGAACAAAAAAATTAAAGAAATAACTAATTTAGATACAATAAACAAAATTAGCATAGAAAATTATAAAAATAAAATAAAAGATTTAGAAGATTTACTTAAAGTAAGATACGAACATATAAATATTTTAGAACGTAAAATAGATGAATTATTGGATGTTCAAAATAAATATAAATCTTTAAAAAATGAATTAAAAGAAAAAATAGAAAATTATATAAAAGAAATAGATATAGAATTAGAAAAATAAATAAGTAACTCAATAAAATTATGATAAAAAAGTTTATATATTTTGAGAGTAATTTATAAGTTAAGAAATTGGAAGCTGTAAAAATAAAAATAGGTGATGTAGAATACAATTTAACAAGCGAGAATAAAGAAATATTACTCGAGGCAGCAAATATTGTAAATCAAAAAATAAAGGAGATAAATCGCGAGACAAAGGGAAAATTAAACAACGAAACATTATCGGTATTAACATCGATGAATATAGCAGAAATATTGCTTAAATTACAACAATCAAGAAAAATAGAAATAGAAAAAATAAATAAAGAGCTCTCGCTCTTAGTAGAAGAGTTGAAAGTAGCATTAAATAATTAAAACGTTCTTTGAATTTAAAAAAGATGCTGCAAATAACTATCGTCGTCTGACGAAATGTTAAGAACTATAACATTATAAAATAAGGTAAGTTTTAGGTTAATGATGACAGGCCTCGCACCTATAGTAGGTTTATCCCGCGTGGATACAGTGGAAGTCAGAGTTAATCGGGCTGCCTAAACGTGTCAGGGAGGTTCTTACTGCTCCACCAACGCCGATAGTTTTTGCAGTTATTTTAAAATTTAGAGGTAATTTTAAAATAACGTAAGGAGATACGATACTATGGATGTAACCATTATAGTAATAAGTTCGGTGGCGGGTTTTATTTTAGCCTATATAATCGGACAAATTTTAACAAAAAATTTATCAAAAACTAAAATTGCAGAAGCCGAGTTAACTGCAAAAAATATAATAAAAGATGCCGAAAACGAAGCAAAGAATTTAAAGAAAGAAAAGTTGCTCGAAGCAAAAGAAGAATGGCACAGACGTAAACAAGAATTTGAAAACGAAGCACAACAAAAGCGTAACAAAATTCAGGAAGCAGAAAAACAATTAAAGAAACGTGAAGAAGTAATCGAACAAAAACTAGAACAAATTACAAAAAAGGAAAAACAACTTACAGAATTAGAAGAAGATTTAAAAAAGCGAGAGACTGAATACGAACATAAAAGCAAAGAAGTAAATGCTTTAATCGAAGAACAATCTAAAAAGCTCGAAGCTATTGCAGGTTTATCAAAAGAAGAAGCCAAACAAGAGCTAATAGACAAGATGATAAACGATGCTAAAGCCCAAGCAGCTATTTATATTCGCCAGATTCGTGAAGAAGCTAAATTAATGGCTAATCGCGAAGCACAGAATATTATAGTGCAATCTATTCAGAGAACTGCTTCAGACCATAGTGCCGAAAATACCGTATCGGTAGTAAACTTAGAAAGTGATGAAATGAAAGGTAGAATAATTGGTCGCGAAGGACGTAACATCAGAGCATTCGAAGCAGCTACCGGTATTGATTTAATAATTGACGATACACCCGAAGCAGTTGTTATCTCAGGATTTGATCCCTTTAGACGCCACGTTGCTAAAGTTGCTTTAGAAAGATTAATGTTAGATGGTAGAATTCACCCAACGAGAATAGAAGAAATAGTTGAAAAAACTAAAAAAGAATTAGAAGCAGAACTAGGTACCATCGGCGAACAAACAATTTTAGAACTTGGCATACAAACTATGCATCCCGAACTATTAAAGCTAATAGGCAAGATGAAGTATAGGACAAGTTATGGACAGAATTTATTAAACCACTCTATCGAAGTATCGCACCTATGTGGAATAATGGCTGCCGAACTTGGTTTAGATGTTCATTTAGCAAAACGTGCTGGATTGCTACACGATATAGGAAAAACAATTGAGCAAGATCCTACTCCACACGCTCTATTAGGCTATGAATTAGCTAAAAAATATAAAGAGAAACATATTGTTTGTAATGCAATAGGTGCACACCACGAAGATATCGAAATGGAATCGCCAATTGCAGTTTTGGTGCAGGCTGCTGATAGTATTAGCGGGGCTCGTCCCGGTGCAAGAAGAGAATCATTAGAAAACTATGTAAAAAGACTACAGAAATTAGAAGAAATAGCAATGGGATTCGAGGGCGTTGCTAAAACTTTTGCTATACAAGCTGGTAGAGAAATAAGAGTAATAGTAGAACCCGAAAAAGTTGATGACGTTTTGGCAGACCAAACAGCTTTCGACATTGCCCAAAAAATTGAAAACGAAATGGAATATCCGGGACAAATAAAAGTAACCGTAGTTCGCGAACGTCGTAGTGTAGCTATTGCAAAATAGGTTTAATGATTATTGATGCCCGATATTTTTTGAAATAACGGGCATCTAATTTTATTATATTGCTAAAAATTTTAATTCCATTAGATACTCAATAGAAAAATAAATCTAACCAATACCTACCAAATTTACCTTAATTAATACATTCAAAATTAATTAATCATTATAGATTAACCGAAATAAATTTTCATTATAAACTTAAATCAATATAATTTAATTTTTCTAACTACATTCTTCTTAAAAATAATTGCGATTGTTTCCATTTGCTAATTTTCGGTGTATTGTTAATAGATGTCTTATGATTATACAACAAATTTTTACCAAAAGCAGCAATTGCAGCTACAATTTCTTCGTTTTCTGCTCGCATTTTTTCTAATACATCGAAATTGAAAGAATGCTCGATGAATCCAGTATCAAAATATCCGTATCTAAAGTCTGTATGTTGCATCACAGCCAATAGAAATGGGATAATTGTTCTAACACCTTTTATTTTATAATTTTTTAATGCCATTTCCATTCGATTTATTGCTTCTATACGGTCTTTTCCCCAAGTTATTAATTTAGATATCATTGGGTCGAAGTGCATCGAAATTTCCGATCCCGTCTCTACTCCACTATCTACTCTTACGCCATAGCCCGCAGGTTGCCTATAATATAGAATTTTGCCTGTATCGGGTAGAAAATTATTAAAAGGGTCTTCGGCATAAATCCTACATTCTATAGCATAGCCATTTAATTTGATATCATCTTGATTATAATTTAATTTTTCTCCATAGGCTATTTTGATTTGTTCTTTTACTAAATTTAAACCCGTAGTTAATTCAGTTACAGGATGCTCTACTTGTAAACGAGTATTCATCTCTAAAAAGTAGAAATTTTTATTTTTATCAAGTAGAAATTCTATGGTTCCAGCATTAAAATAATTACAAGCCTTTGCAGCATTTATAGCTACATTGCCAATCTTCTGGCGTAATACATTATCCAATACTGTAGAAGGTGCTTCTTCGATAACTTTTTGATGACGTCTTTGAATAGAGCAATCACGCTCGCCTAAATAAATATAATTACCGTGGTGGTCAGCTAATATTTGTATTTCAATATGCTTTGGATTTTCGATATATTTTTCTATATAGATAGAATCGTCACCAAATGCCTTTAGAGCTTCGCGCGATGCACCTTCGAAAGATGATTCTAATTCGTTTTCTAAATATACTTTACGCATACCTTTGCCACCGCCACCGGCTGTAGCTTTAAGTAAAATGGGATAGCCTATTTCGTTTGCTATTTCTTTAGCACGCTCTATATTATTAATTCTCTCTTTAGTCCCTGGAACGATAGGTACACCTGCTTTTGCCATCAATTCTCTTGCTTTTGTTTTACTTCCCATCATTTCAATAGAATCGCCCATTGGACCGATAAATATTAGTCCAGCATCGTTTACAGCACGAGAGAATTCTGCTCTTTCAGAAAGGAAGCCATAGCCAGGATGAATAGCTTCTGCACCACTTTTTTTAGCAATATCTAGGATCTGTTCGATATCTAAATAAGCAGATTTTGGGGTGTCCTTTTTTAATTCGTAAGCATAATCAGCATATTGAACGAAAGGCATCAATTTATCGGTTTCGTGATATATGGCCACAGTTTCTATTCCCATTTCGCGTGCTGTTCGCATTATTCTGATGGCTATTTCGCCACGATTAGCAACTAATATTTTTTTGAACATACAATTTATTTATTTCATAATTTTATTATTTTCTAATATATATATTTTTATATTAATTTACTGTATTTTTGCTTTTATAAATTTAAAGGAATTTAAAAAAATGTATGAGATTTTAAAAAATTCTGATTTAGAAGTTTTTGATGCTATTACAAAAGAATATAATAGACAACACGAAAAAATCGAACTAATAGCTAGTGAAAACTTTACTTCTCCTGCAGTAATGGAAGCACAGGGCTCTGTATTAACCAATAAATACGCCGAAGGTTATCCAGGAAAACGTTATTATGGTGGGTGCGAATATGTAGATATTGCTGAAAATATTGCACGCGATAGACTAAAGGAGTTATTTGGTGCGGAATATGTAAATGTTCAGCCACATAGCGGTAGTAATGCTAATTTAGCTGTATATATGACTTTTATTAAGCCTGGTGATACAGTAATGGGATTAAGCCTTGCTCACGGTGGTCATTTAACGCACGGTTCGCCTGTCAATTTTTCAGGAAAGTTGTATAATTTTGTGGCTTATGAATTAGAACCATCTACGGGGCTAATAGATTACGATAAAGCTTGGGAATTAGCCAAAACATACAAACCTAAACTAATTACTGTAGGGGCATCGGCATATCCACGCGATATAGATTTTGCTAAATTTAGAGAAATTGCTAATTCGGTAGGGGCATTTTTATTTGCTGATATTGCTCATCCTGCGGGATTAATTGCAAAAGGTAAATTAACTAATCCATTGCCATATTGCGATGTGGTAGCTTCTACTACTCATAAAACGCTACGTGGACCGCGTGGCGGAATTATAATGACATACAAAGATTACGAAAATCCTTTTGGAATTGTTGCCCCAAAATCGGGAAGAAGAAAATCAATCGGCGAAATATTAGACTCGTGGGTAATGCCAGGTGTTCAGGGTGGACCACTAATGCACGTAATTGCCGCTAAAGCAGTTGCTTTTGGGGAAGCCCTAAGCGATGAATTTGATAAATATACAACACAAGTTATAAAAAATGCACAAGCTTTGGCTAATGCTCTTGTAGAAAAAGGTTATAACTTAGTAAGCGGTGGAACAGATAATCATTTGATGCTAGTAGATTTACGAAATAAAGGTGTAACTGGCAAGCAAGCAGAAAATGCGCTTGACGAAGCTGGTATTACTTGCAACAAAAATGCTGTACCAAATGATAATCAACCACCTTTGATTACTTCGGGTATCAGACTTGGCACTCCTGCTATGACTACACGTGGGCTGAAAGAAGACGATTTCAAAATAGTTGCTGAATTTATTGATAGAGTAATATCGAATATTAATGATACTGAATTGCATCACAAAATTAGGAACGAAGTAAAAGAATTTACTTCTAAATTTCCATTATTTAAGAAAATAGATTAAGGAAAAATATGCCAGGATTCGAAATATTTGGTGATGAAGAAAGAAAAGAAGTAAACGACGTGTTATCTACAGGTGTTCTGTTTAGATATGGATTCGATGCTAAAAGAAACGATAATTGGAAAGTAAAAACATTCGAAGAAAATTTTGCTAAATATACCGGAGCTAAATATTGTTTGTTGACTTCGAGTGGCACTACTGCTCTTGCTACAGCAATGGCTGCTGCAGGCATTGGATTTGGAGACGAAGTGATAGTACCACCATTTACATTTGTAGCAACTATCGAAGGAGTGCTAAATGGTGGAGCAGTGCCAATATTTTCGGAAATTGACGAAACATTGTGTTTATCAGCTGATTTAATAGAAGAAAAGATAACCGATAGGACACGTGCCATTGTGGTAGTTCATATGTGCGGCTCTATGGCTGATATCGAAAGAATAAAGGATATTGCCGATAAGCATAATTTAATATTATTAGAAGACGCCTGCCAAGCAACCGGAGCTTTCCATAGTGGTAAATCTGTAGGAACTTTTGGTTTAGCAGGTTGCTTTTCGTTTGATTCTGTAAAAACTATTACCTGTGGCGAAGGTGGTTCAGTTATCACAGATAGCGAAGAAATTTATCAACGTGCAGACCAATACCACGATCACGGGCACGACCACATTGGTAATGATAGGGGAAAAGAAAATCATCCAATTATTGGGATAAATTTTAGAAATACAGAATTAAATGCTGCTGTAGGAGTTGCACAATTAAGAAAATTACCAAAAATTTTAGAAATTCAAAGAAAAAATGGATATATCATCAAAGAATTTTTATTTCAATATAAAGATATAACTTTAAGAAAAATAATGTCTGATGATTCTGATACTTGTACATTTATTAATTTTTTATTACCAAACGAAGAAACAACACGAAAAGTTGCTTCGGAACTAAATCAATATGGTGCTGATGGATGTTTTTATTGGTATGATAATAATTGGCATTATATTAGAAAATGGGAACATATTTTGAATATGAATTATCCTATGAAAATTGGTCAAACTATGTTAGATTATTTCCCTGATTATTCTAAACTGAATCTACCAATTTCTGATTCGATAATGAGCAGAACAATTTCTATGCAAGTTAAATTAAGTTGGACAGAAGAAGACCTAAATAATAGACTAATAGCGATGGAAAAAGTTTTTAAATCCAATAATATAAAATAGTATTAAATAATAAATTTTATACAATAAGGGAATACAATTGATAAATAAGTGGGAAACTGTTAATTCAAAAAAATTAGCAAACTATAGAATATTTGATGCTGTAATAAAGGAAAGAATTAATCCATTGACTAACGAAAAAGCAGAATTTACAGTATTAGAGTCTAATGATTGGGTAAATATAATACCTATTACAATAGATAATAAAATTATTATTATAGAGCAATATAGGCATGGTACTGATTCGATTACATTCGAAATTCCTGGCGGATTAATAGAAAATGGCGAAAATCCTGTAGACGCAGCAAAAAGAGAATGTACCGAAGAAACAGGCTATATTTCTACTGAAGAACCAATATTGACAGGAATTTCTCTGCCTAATCCAGCTTATCAAAATAATACTTGCTTTAGCTTTGTCTGGAAAAATTGCAAACTACAATATATTCAAAATTTAGATAAGCACGAAATAATAAATATTCATAAATTTACATTCGACGAAGTGAAGAATATGATAAAAAACGGTACAATAAACCATAGTGTAATATTAACTGCATTTTATTTCTTTCATTTAAAATTTGGATTTTAACTAATGGGAAAAGTAATATCGGTGGCAAATCAAAAAGGGGGTGTAGGAAAAACTACTACAGCAATTAATCTTGCTACATCGCTTGCAGTTAATGAGAAAAAAACTTTAATTATAGATGTAGATCCACAAGCAAATTCTACAACAGGTATAGGAATAGATGCTAAACTTTCTGACAAAACTATCTACGAAGCATTAGTAGGCAAATTAAAATTATCAGAAGTAATTCGTGATACTCAAGTTCCATATCTAAAGATAGTGCCATCTCATATTAATTTAGTTGGTGCTGAAATAGAAATGCTTAACATCGAAAAAAGAGAATTTATCCTAAAAAATTTAATAAACGAAATAAAAAGAGATTTTGATTATATAATTATAGATTGTCCGCCATCGTTGGGATTACTTACTTTAAATTCACTGACGGCATCGGATTCGGTAATTATACCCGTTCAATGCGAATATTATGCATTAGAAGGTTTAGGACAATTATTAAATACTATTTCTATTGTACAGTATCAATTAAACAATCGTCTTAAAATAGAAGGAGTATTGCTTACAATGTTCGACTCACGGCTTAGATTATCTAATCAAGTAGTAGAAGAAGTAAAAAAACATTTTGGGGATAAAGTATTCAATACAATAATAGCACGCAATGTAAGAATATCGGAATCACCAAGTCACGGTATGCCTGTAATACTCTATGATGCAACCTGTGTAGGTGCACAAAATTATTTAGAATTAGCAAACGAAATTATCGAAAAGAATAAATAATGTCAAAAAGTAACAAAATAAAACCTGGATTAGGCAAAGGATTAGGAGCCTTAATTGGCTCTGTAACATACAAGCCCGAAGAAGGGTTCTCGTTAAAGGGCGAACCCGATAAAACAGGATTTACTTCTCTAATAGATTTAGATAAAATTATCACCAATCCATTCCAACCGAGATATGATTTCGATGAAGTTGCTTTAGAAGACTTAAAAAATTCTATTTTGAAACACGGAGTAATTACAGCTATTTCTGTAAGGAAAAAAGACGACCAATACGAATTAATCTCGGGCGAACGCCGTGTAAGAGCCGCTAAATTAGCAGGATTAAA
>Ga0308419_1000664_pt1 | contig 24165 bp, 22 predicted proteins | sample HotsprSampleMS50_FD_203674 | JGI IMG/M metagenome (GOLD analysis project Ga0308419, IMG submission 203674) | Hot spring phototrophic mat microbial communities from Mushroom Spring, Yellowstone National Park, Wyoming, United States - 20090730_MS50 ... | reverse complement strand
TCAACACCTGACACCTGAATCCTTGTCTAACGGTAACAATCACTGCTCGTTTTACTATACCATACATCGCCACATCGCCGTGTCCACACAAACACGCATATAACTATTCCCACCATATCAGATTTATGACCAATGCCCCACCACACTCTGGTACACCTGCTCCACCCGCTCAAGCATACGTGCATGCGTAAATTCCTGCATCGCGCGGGTACGCCCCGCCTGGCCCATACGTTGCGCCAGCGCTGGATTCGCCAGCAGCACATCAAGCGCCTGCGCCAGCGCCAGCGGATGGGCGGGCGGCACTACAAAGCCCGTCTGCCCATGCTGCGTGACATAGCTGGTGCCGGTACCGATCTCGGTGCAAACGATGGGCAATCCGGCAGCTTGTGCCTCGAGCTGCACAAGACCAAACGCCTCGGCACGCAGGTGCGAGGGCAGTACAAAGACATTTGCAGCGGCATAGATCGCTGGCAACTCAGCGTCGCGTACATCGCCCAGAAACGTCACCCGCTCCATCAGCCCGCTCGTGTATGCCTGGTGTTGCAGGCGCTGTTGCTCTGGCCCACTGCCCACCAGCAATAGCCGGGCAGGAGTGCGCATATGGGTCAGCGCCTGCAGGAGAAACGTCAGCCCCTTGTAGTAGCGTAGGCGCCCGACAAACAGCACCAGCGGCTGGTACCCATAACGGGCACGCCAGGCACCAACCTGACCGGGATCGGGATGCGCAAAGCGTTGCGGATCGACACTCAGCGGCACCACCGTGCAACGCTCCCGGTGCGGCGCAAGCCAGGGCGAGCTGGCGCTATAGGCCGGACTGCTGGTGATAATGCGTGCGGCGCGGGCCAGTGTGTGCTGGAGCAGCGGCTGATAGACCGTCCGCAGCATACGCTGGCGCACAATATCGCTCTGATAGCTTACCACCAGGGGTGGGTGCCGGGGTATGAGCATAGCCGCCAGATCGCCCGGAGGGTAGGGAAATTGCAGGTGAACCACATCCACATTTTTAAGGCGGCGTGCATACACAAGCATGCGCCAGCTCATCGGCGTAGAGGCAACATGTGCCAGCCGTCCAGCCTTGATTACTGTGAGCAACCCGGTCTTGATGATCTGATCGTGTCGGTGCGGCCCGGTTACTAGTACGGTTACGCGGTGCCCTCGTGCTGTCAATCCCTCGGCCAGCACCTTGATGTGGTTCTCAATGCCACCCAGAACCGGGTAGAAATCTTTGTAGATGTGTACAATATGCATACAGGTAGATTTGTTCAGAAAGTCAGGGCGCAGCAGCGAGGTGCCATCGTATGTCCACTGGTCTCCGTCTACCGCTGCTGCACCCCTACGACCGCTTTGGAAACAGGTTCTGAGAAGCAGTATACCACTGCTGCGCACGATGGGCATTCTATGCTACAATACGCATAAAGAAGACAAGCGCAGTATGCAGCGGAGGGTAGATTGGAAGCACTCCTGGTATTGGAAGATGGACGTAGCTTCAGGGGACAGTCGTTTGGTGCCACAGGCGAACGGGTCGGTGAGGTTGTCTTTAACACGGGTATGACGGGTTATCAGGAAATTCTGTCTGACCCATCCTACTGCGGGCAACTGGTGATCATGACCGCGCCGCATATTGGCAACACTGGCGTAAACGACTTTGACCCCGAATCGTGGCAACCACAGGTGGCAGGCTTTATTGTCCGGTTTCACAGTGAACACTACAGCTCATGGCGCGCACGGGGCAGCCTGAGCCAGTTGCTCCGCGATCATCAGATTGTGGCGATCAGCGAAATAGATACCCGTGCACTGACGCGCCATATTCGTTCGGCAGGGGCGATGCGTGGCATTATTTCAACCGAGGACGATAATGTGGAACGCCTGGCTGCCAGGGCGAAAGCTGCCCCATCGATGGTCGGCCAGGATCTGACCCGACTGGTTACATGTGATGAACCCTATCACTGGACAGAAGGCAGTGGTGCGTTCGAGGCAACTCGGGCTGCGCGACAGACAACAGGTATGCAGCAGGCGCCAGCCGCCAATATGCTGCATGTCGTGGCCTATGACTTTGGCCTCAAACGCACCATCTTACGCCGCCTGGTCGATCATGGCTGCCGCGTGACCGTTGTTCCAGCCACCACCCCTGCCGCCGACGTGCTGCAATTGAAACCGGATGGTATTTTCTACTCCAACGGCCCCGGTGATCCAGCTGCAGCAACGTATGCACTGGAACCGTTGCGCTCACTGCTTGGACAAGTGCCGATATTCGGCATCTGTCTGGGGCATCAATTGCTGGCGCTGGCGCTGGGGGGACGCACCTTTAAGCTGCCGTTTGGTCATCACGGCACCAACCATCCCGTGCGGCATTTGCATCGTGACCGGGTCGAAATTACCTCGCAAAATCACGGCTTTGCGGTTGATGCCGATAGTTTGCCAGCCGAGGTCGAAGTAACCCATATCAATCTGAATGATCAGACCGTTGAGGGTCTGCGGCATCGCTCGTTGCCAGCGTTTAGTGTGCAATATCACCCGGAAGCTGGCCCTGGCCCACACGATGCCACCTATCTGTTTGCCGATTTTGTACACATGATGCGCGAACATACCAGAGTCTCAAACCATGGATGACCAACGACGCGACGATGCTTCCCGGCCTGACCCGCGCAATAAACTCAATAATCTCACAGGCCGTGAGTGGGTGTATGCGCTGCGTTCAGTCATTACGACGCGCTATCCCACCAGAGGGCCGGAGGCCTATGCCCACACGTTGCGGCGACTCCATCCTTCACCCAAGCCACCGCAGTTGATGGCCGAGTTGATACGCTTCTTCACACGACGTGGTGGTCACATCCTTGATCCATTTGCCGGCGTAGGTGGCACCCTGCTGGCCTGCTCACTCGAAGGGCGCACCGGTGTAGGCATTGAACTGGCCCAGAAGTATGTGGATTGCTATTATCATGTGTGTCGGACGCTCCAACTTACACCGCAGCCACTGATTGTGGGTGATGCACGCTATTTGCATATGTATGCCGAGGTCGTGGCCCGGCCTTTTGATCTGATTCTCACTGATCCGCCCTATGCCGCCATGCAAGCGCGAACCAAGACTGGAGAACACAAGAAGCGTGGACGGGGTGCAGCGACACCTTTTACCGAATCGACGGCAGATCTCGGTAATCTGGATTATCAGACTTTCCTTGGCGAGCTACGGAACATTGTGGAGCACGCGGTGTTATGGCTGAAGCCAGGCGGTCATCTGGTGCTATTTACCAAAGATTTGCAGCCCACGAGCGAGCATCATAACATGCTCCATGCCGATGTTGTGCAAACGCTGTGGTCGGTACCAGGATTAGTATTTCGTGGCTATCGCATCTGGCACGATCAGAGCCAGAATTTATATCCGTTTGGCTATCCCTTTGCATTTGTGGCTAATCAAGTGCATCAGTTTATTTTGATCTTTCGCTACGAATAAATAGATCTGGAAAGAATTATGAAGATTTATACCAGAACCGGCGATACTGGCCAGACCGGGTTATTTGGTGGGGGGCGGGTGAGCAAAGACTCGCTACGGGTACATGCTTATGGTGCCGTTGATGAACTGAATGCCGTCCTGGGCGTTACCCGCACGATTGGCCTGGACACGGCGTTGGATCCACTGCTGGCGCGGATTCAGGAAGAGTTGTTTGTGCTGGGTGCCGACCTGGCGACACCCGGTGAGGCGAAGTACATTCCACGAGTTGGGAGCGATTATGTAACACGCCTGGAGCAAGAGATCGATCAGTTTGAAGCCGAACTGGAGCCACTGAAGCAATTCATTCTGCCTGGGGGCACACCGGCAGCCGCCCATCTCCATCTGGCACGTACCGTTTGTCGCCGCGCCGAGCGGCACGTTGTTTCGCTTCAGGCTGAAGAAGCGATCAACAGTATCACGCTGCTCTATCTTAATCGACTGTCAGACTGGTTCTTTGTGCTCGCACGGCTGGCAAATGCTCGATCCGGAGTCGCGGATATACCGTGGCACAATCCGGCAAGCTAACACGCTGTATGCACCGGCATGGCTTGCGCACACGTTTCAAAAAGTGACCATAACGTATGCCAAACCGAGTCTTAATTTTATCAGCCAGCGTTGGCTCCGGTCACCAGGTGGCCGCCAGCGCCCTAGAGCAGGCCTTTCGTCAAACTGAGGGGGTCGAGGTGATTAACCAGGATGCCCTGGCGCTTACCAGTGATACCTATCGGGCTATTGCAGCCGATGCGTACACCATCCTGGTGCGGGAGAGTCCATGGTTGTTGGGCTGGTGGTACGATATGCACGACTTACCCTTTAAGAACGCAGGGCTGTTTCGTCGAGCCTTTGATCTGTTGCATGCCCAGCAACTGGTGCGGTTTATTAAACAGTTTGACCCTCATATCTCAGTCTGTACCCACTTTATGCCTGCCGGGATTATTGCCCAGTTGATGTCCCAACAGGAGATCAACACCTCCCTGGCGATTGTCACGACCGATTACGATTTTCATGGCATGTGGCTCAGTCCGACGTTCAACTGCTATTTTGTGGCGCTGGAAGAAACGCGCGCGCATCTGATAACACTGGGGATACCGGAGCAACGCATTACCGTTTCGGGCATTCCGATTCACGCAGCCTTCAGCCAGCCGGTGGATCGAGCGGCGGTACTCGCGCATTACCAGCTTGACCCTGAATGTCCGCTGTTGCTGATTTCAGCGGGGGCAGTGGGCGGTGGCCCGGCACGCGAGATCGTCCTGCGCGTGATGCAATTACAGCACGATGTCCAGGCAGTCGTGATCTGTGGACGCAACGAGCAACTCCGCCGCGACATTGAGGCCATCGTTTTTCCTCTCGTAACGAAGTTCCGCGTCCTGGGCTATTCAACCGATATGCCAGGGCTGATGCGTGTCGCCACGCTCTTTATTGGCAAACCGGGTGGCCTGACTGCGTCTGAATGTATGGCATCTGGCCTGCCGATGGTCATTATCTCTCCCATACCCGGTCAGGAGGAGCGCAACAGCAATCACCTGCTCGAACAGGGTGTGGCCGTGCGTTGCAATGATGTGGCGACCTTGACATTCAAGCTTGACCAGTTGCTCACTCATCCAGAGCGGTTACAGCGTATGCGCGCCAATACCCGGCACCTCAGTCGCCCTGACGCCGCTCACATGATCGTCCAGACGCTGCTGAATGAACACTTGACGCCGCTGCAGATCAGCCGCGCCCAACAGCGCAGTATGATTGAGGCAGCACGGGGAACGGTGTGGGTAGAACGCGCCCGCCGTCGTACAACCAGCTTGATCGCTCTGTACCATGATCAGACGGGGGTCTTGATCACCGTGATCCCACGCCAGCAGTTTCGACTGCTCCGCCGACGTATGACACCCTCTGGCCCCGCTACCTATACCCTGACAGCCACGATGATCGCAACTCTACGCCAGGATGGACTGCCGCCAGATACGCTACACAAACTGGAACAGGCGCTGACGAACCAGGAAACGATCACGTTGCGCCGCCTCGCGGTGTAAACGGAAACGCTCGTTGACCCTCCTGGCAAGATTGGGACGGCTTTTTACATGATGACAATCCCTTCACCCTGCTGGTAATCTCTTCCGGGCTGTGCTATAAAGAAAGCATGAGATATCCAATCGTTCTGATATACGATGTACACCAGTAGTCAGCCGATCAGGTATGCGACCGTAGAATAACCTGTCAGCGATAACGACAACCAGCTACCTGTTTGGGCTATGATGATGTATATTCTGGGGAGAGACTATGTCTTACCAAACTCGTCACATTGTTCGGTCTATCATCTTTGCTGTCCTTGGTATCACCCTGTTCGGTATCATTCTGCTCCTGCTACAGCTGGATAGCCCGCCATTATTACAGCCACCGACCACGAACGGAGCCACCATCAACAGCACGTCTCCTGCTCCTTCATCCGCACCCACCGAAGTTCCCCTCATCGTACCAGAGGTTGTCCCCTTTCCCCCCAAAGATACCCTTGCACTAGATGCAGACGGCGCAACTATCCGTCTTGACACAAACGCGCCAGCGATCAGCATTGACCGACGTATGTTGGGTACCAATGTCCCTGCATGGCTAACAGCCTCACGACTGGAAAATAGCACCTTTCAGGCCCGTACCCGTGCAGCCGGCCTTACTGTGATGCGCATTCCCGGTGGCAGTTGGAGTAACGCCTACGATTGGCTGGGCTGTGAAACCAGGAACAGTGCCACATGCTACTGGACATGGGCCGCACGACCGAGCGACTTTATTGGTTTTATGCGCAATACCAACACAGAAGGCATGTACATTGTGAACCTCAACGGTACAGCGAAAGAAGCTGCGGCCGCAGTGGCCTTCTTCAATGGAACCGTTGATGACGAACGCCCGATTGGTGTCGATGTACGTGGGCGTGACTGGTATACCGTTGGACACTGGGCACGCCTTCGCCGTGACCAGGGCTACCCGGAGCCTTTCAAGATCACATTGTGGGAAGTGGGCAACGAAATCTATGGTGGCAAGTCGGGAATGGGCAAGGATTGTATGCCCTGGGGATGGGAAGATGTATGGACCTGTGATGGTACCGAATATGTTGAAGGCATTGGCAGTGGTCGCGACCGGCGCGAGGGCTACCGCGAGTTTCGCAATGCTATGCGCGCCGTTGACCCGACGATTATGGTCGGCGCAGTCGGTGTGGCAGAGCAGTCCAGCTGGAACAACTGGGGCAATGAGGTGATCGCCGCCGCTGGCAACGAGATGGATTTTTACAGCATCCACCACTATGGGTACGATACGCCCCCCGTCAATCCTGCCGAGGTACTGCGCAAACCGCAGCAGACCTGGCAGGCAATGATGAACAATATGCGGACGGCCTTTGATCGTCACGCAGGTGGACGCCAGGTGCCGATTGCTCTTACCGAATACAATCTGGTATCGTTTTATGACAATGATACCGCGCAGTTGATGATCCGTGCCGTCAACGCCCTCTATCTGGCCGATACGCTCGGGCAAATGAAGTACCATGGGGTTACACTGGCGAACCAGTGGAATCTGGCAAATGGACGGAGTGGCGATAAAACAGATTATGGTCTGGTGGATCACGACAGCTATCAGCCCTATCCCACATACTATGTGTACCCACTCTGGGCACGCTTTGGCGAACGGATGCTACCAGTCACAACGACGTTCGATGCCGAGACGACCTTGAGCGTGTATGGCGGGCGCATTGATGATACGACACTCTCGCTGCTGGCGATCAACAAGACGGGTGAGCCGATCACGACCCGAATCGAGATCGAGGGCATTCGTACCGTGCAAAGCGGCCTGGTCGATATCCTGAGCGCTCCTGCCCTGGATAGCCTGACCGTGACCTTCAATGATGTCAGCACCCCCAATGCAGATCTGTCAAATGCACCCTCGCTGGTGTTAAACGATCCGAAACACCCGCTTAGCTATACTTTTGCACCCTACTCGATAACCCTGCTCCGCTTGAATGTCAGCGTCGATACTTCACAGATTGACCCGCCAGTCCCCGGCAGTAACCGGGTGTACCTGCCGCTGATTATAGGGTAGCAACTCGGGAGCAATCTATGCGTGCACCCATGCGCAAAGCGGGCCTGAGCGCAAAGCGCTATTGTAGGAAATAGAAATCTGTTGTAGGGGCACGTTGCAATCTGCCCCTACTGCCCTCTTTCCTATTTTGTCGCTCCTATTTCCGTTTGTCCTTAAACCCCCAACTCACGACGCAGCGCGGTTAATTCACGGGTTACACGCTGCAACAGCAAGGCTTGCTCTGGCGGCGATAGAAACGCGGCGGAAATGGCATTGAGTACCAGGCGACACAGATCGTCGGCGTTAAAGCCAAAGTAGCATACCGCCTTGCGATATTCATCGATCAGCGTGGTATGAAAAAACGTTGGATCATCCGTGTTGAGCGTCACACAGACACCGGCATCATACAGTATACGCAGAGGATGCCGCTGCCACGACTCAGCCGCGCCAGTTCGCAAATTGCTGGTGGGGCACACATCCAGTACCACCTTTTTTTCACGCAAATACCTCACCAGAGCTGGATCTTCGACACTGCGAATGCCATGCCCCAGGCGCTCCACTCGCAGCGCCTCCACCGCTCCCCAGACACTGGCGGGGCCAACCACCTCCCCTGCATGAGCCATCAACCGTAACCCGGCCTTCCTGGCAGCAGCAAAAATCTCAGCAAATGGTTCGGGCGGATGACCGATTTCGTTGCCACCGATTGACCAGGCCACGACTCCTTCAGCCATTGTCGCCTGCGCAATTTCCAGCACCTGCCACGCCAGTTCCGGCCCATACTGTCGTCCGTAATCTAACCCTAGCCGCACCAGCAATCCTGTTTCACGTTCAACCTGACGAAAGCCAGCAATCGTGCCTGCCAGCGCCTCGTGCATATCCATGCCACGCAGCAGGTGCTGCATGGGCGAAAGCATAACCTCGGCATAGTATACCTGCTGGGCAGCCAGCATCATCCCCGCCTCATACGCCAGACGCTCAAAATCCTCACCATAGACAATCGCTCGCACCAGCGCCATATACACCGTGAGAAATTCACTAAAATTGCGATAGCGGAACAGCTGCTCAACCCCCTCAACATCACGCGCCGGGATTTCAACCTGATTGCGTTGCGCCAGTTCCAGGAGGGTACGCGGCATAATGGTTCCCTCGAGATGGAGATGCAACTCCACTTTGGGCATACGCACAATAAACGCCTCGAGTTCTGGTGTCAGCACAACCCTCCTCCTTTGCATCGTCAATCTGCGAGCAACAGTAATATCCGGCCTGTTCAAAAGCGGGGGACAAAAAAGGAAATAGCCAACGCTATTTCCCTGGTTCTATGCATACGACGTATTGCTGTATCGCTACAGCCAGATATGGTTCAACTAATACCTGCCTCCGCCAGGCGCTGGGCATTATCATAGATAATCAACGCATCAATCAAGGGATCCAGATCACCGTTCAAAAAGCTCGGCAGGTTGGAGAAGCTTTGCTCAATGCGATGGTCAGTTATCCGATCTTGAGGATAGTTGTAGGTACGGATTTTCTCGGCCCGTTCACCAGTACCCACTTGAGCCAGGCGGGACAGCCCCAACTCACGCTGATATTTCTCTTGCTCAAGGGCATAGAGTCTGGCACGCAAAACCGACAGCGCCTTCTCTTTGTTCTTAATTTGTGAGCGACCATCCTGGCATGTCACCACAATTTCGTCGGGGGTACCACCCTTGTAGACGATGCGCACGGCCGAGTCAGTCGTATTCACGCCCTGCCCGCCATGACCACCGCTACGAAAGACATCCACGCGATAATCATCTTCACGTAATTCAATTTCGTTTGCTTCGGTTTCGGGCAATACGGCAACGGTTGCAGTACTGGTATGAATACGGCCCCGTGCCTCAGTCTCTGGTACACGCTGGACGCGATGCGTCCCACCCTCATACTTCAGTCGGCTATAGACTCCCTCGCCACGTACCGTAAAAATGACTTCTTTGTAACCTCCAACATCGTTTTCGGTGACATTCGCCAGTTCAACCTTCCAGCCACGTGACTCGCTATACCGATAGTACATACGGTACAGATCTGCAGCAAAGAGCGCCGCTTCATCACCGCCCGTTCCCTGGCGAATCTCCATAATCACATTCTTTTGATCATTCGGATCGCGGGGCAAGAGCAAAAACTTCATTTTTTCTTCTAAGGCGCGTCGTTGCTCACGCAGGCTGTCCAGTTCTTCCTGTGCCAGTTGACGCAGATCCGCATCAAGCCCATCGTTGAGCAACATCTGCGTTTCCTCAATCGCATGCAGTGTCTGCCTATACTGGCGAAAGGCTGCTACGATCGGCTCAAGATCACGCTGTTCACGCGCATACTGCTGCAATCGCAATGGATTCGTTGCGACATCGGGTTGTGCCATCAACTCGGTCAACTCATTGTAGCGCACTTCAATACCGGCGATTCTATCAAACATATAAACGGCACTTTATACTACATTAGCGAAGAGCTATTATACCATGACTGCGAATAGAAAAACACGGGGCAACAAGAGGCTCCCCGTCGCTCCCGTGTAATAAGCTTTGCTGGTTAGAAACTGACTTTTGCCATTTTTTTGCGTCGATTACGTTCAGCGCGGCGACGCTTTTCTTTACGCTGCTCACTCTTGGAAATAAAGTGCATTTTCTCGCGGTACGTTTTTGTAATCCGCTCGGTGACAACACCTTTGTTAAAGCGGCGGATCAATTGCTCAACGGATTCCCCGTCACGTCGTTCAACTCGCATGGTATGGCGGCTCGTGAACGAAAAAAACCGCGCCTGACGGCTGCGGCGAAGATTGGTGTTGGTCTAACAACAGCCGGGTGTGGATCTCTTCATTCACACGCTTACCTACTCACCCCCTTTGCCATGGGATTGACCCACCTGGTACACACAGCTGATATACCAGGATTTACGTCCATATCACTACCTAACAGTATAGCGGAAAATACCGAAGATCGCAAGCAAGCGTCACCCAAAGGTCTCGGCTATATCAACCAATGGTACCTGAGAGACCTGGCTTCAACCAGGCTGGTGCTCCCACACCCGACCGGAGTTCCGGCTGCGCCGGGTCGGAACAGGCCCCTCCGACAACCTTATCCCATACAGGTTTTTTGTTCTAACCACGTTGTGATGCGGAATGCAGGGGTTGCATCCCATAGTTGCCTCGCCGCATAGAGGGGCATGGCGCAGGCACAAGAGCCTGCCCTGACTGCAAAAAATCAACCGATGTAAGCCTCAACAACACCAGAACTGCGGTGCAGGGTTATGCAACCACACTTTCTGTTCATCCCTGGCTCACATCTCATGAACATCACTCACCCTATGAGCCAAGCAATTCCTCGGCCTCGATGATCGCCTGGGCAATGTCCTTCATCTTGGCACGCTTGTCACGTGCACGTTGGCGCAGCCGTTCATAAGCATCGCGTTCACTCAAGCCCAGCCGCTGCATCAAGATACCCTTCGCTCGCTCAATAAGCTTGCGGGCTTCCAATGAGTCTTGCAACTCCACCACCTCGGTGCGCAATGCCTGGATCTCCTTAAAGCGGGCCAGCGCAATATCAATTGCTGGTGGGAGCTCATTTTCATTGACCGGCTTGACCAGATAAGCCAGCGCCCCGGAAGCTTCGGCTTTTCGAATAGTTTCTTTATCTGCATAGGCTGTCAACATAATAATCGGTATCGGGCGCTGATTACGAATTATAGCTGCCGCCTCAGTACCTTCCATTTCCGGCATGCGAATATCCATGATAATAAGATCAGGAACGAGACGATGCGCCAGCGAGATCGCTTCCGTACCCGAACGGGCGATGCCCACGACATCATATCCCAATCCCTGGAGTTGCTCCTCAAGGGTCAGGGACACGAGATCATTATCTTCAGCGATTAAAATACGGGTAGCAGACATGGCTCAACCCTCAGTTCTGGCGAATAAGCAGAGATTCCCGTCGCCTATGCGGACTCACGACCCGTGTCTTTACTGGTAGAAGTGTTCTTGTGAGCGTTTGTTGTTCCTATATGATACCACAGTTTGCCCGGTTACAGCGAATAAAATAAGGAACGCGAGCAAGTCTCCCGCAATTGTAACCCGAAGTCTATGCTTTCGCCTGGGTATCGCTCTGCCATGCTTTCACCTGGCCCCCCTTTTTTATTAACAGGAGGTAGCCGGTTACTTGAACATCACGTCTACGCGCTTTTTAGACAGGCTCTCAGATTGTCAGATGTGCGCCCTGCAACATGAAGTAGGGGGTATTTGTGATACAATCAACACCATAATATACAGAATAGCATACCGCACAAGGAGGCGGGTTCTTATGATTGATACGATCACCAACATCGCTATTGAGGATTACCTGGCAGCGCTGATGCCACCACGCACAGGTGCACTGGCCGAACTGGAACAACGCGCCGAACAACAGGGGCTGGCGCTGGTTGGCCCCGTGCAGGGGCAGTTACTCTATCTGCTGGCCCGCAGTATAGGCGCACGCCAGGCTCTGGAAGTCGGCACCACAACGGGCTATGCCGCACTATGGATCTTGCAAGCACTGCAGCCTGTGGGGGGACATCTGACCGTGATTGAGAGCAACGCCCGGCGGTGTCAGCTGGCGCAGGAGTTTTTTGCCAAAGCCGATGTCGGCAACGATGTCACTCTGCACCAGGGAGAATGGAACGATACTTTGCCCCGGCTAAACCTGACAAGCTATGACTTGATTTTTCTAGATATTTTGCGCAGTTTGACGGCAGAGGATCAGGCGCTACAGGCATTGCATATGTGTGTGGCTCTCTTGCGACCCGGTGGTTTATTGATTGGCGACAATGTGCTGTGTAGTGCTCAGGTTTTGGAAGATCAGCCACCACCGACGGTACGTGGGATTCAGCTCTTTAACCAGGCACTTATGCGCCATCCCGAACTTGAGTCAACGATTGTGCCGCTACGGGATGGGGTTTCGATCAGTCGCAAAAAGGATGCATAAGCCCAGCTCTCATTCACCGAGTCACTCGTATGGCACAGGTCAATAAATACGCAACAATATATTACCAACTTGACCACCTGTGATGAGACAGATACAATCCCTGAAACAGGCGCGATGCCCATGACGCCCCATCTGGGCATCGTTATTGCCTATCTCACTGACAGCCGTTCTGTTTCCTGCTTCCGTATCTAACTATAGCAATCGTATGGCCATTGTAACCCTGAAGTCCCTGTTTCAGTCGGGGTTGAGCGAGATCAGGCCAGGCCGGGACTCCGGTTCTTCACAAGAGGGTTGCTGGTTGCAGCGTGAACGCTATTCGAGTGCCAGGCGTTGCTGTGACGCTGGCAATGACAGTGCGTGTGGCACAATATCATTGGACGCCAGGTTGTGTGCTGCACGGGTGGTTTCGGGTAGACGATATTTCGTGACACAATGCATAACCAGCCCTACTGCACTTGCCATGCTCACGCGATGACCAGGCGAGACATATACGGGTTTAACCCCCGCACGTGTGCGTACCACGACTCCAATTTGTTCCGACCCATCGAGCAGTGGCACCTGGGCACCACGCTTATCTGGCAACGGTTCATGGTGGCCGATTAAGCGTGACTTGGCACAGCCAATGCTGGGTAATCCGGCTACCAACCCCAGATGGCAGGCAATGCCAAACCGTCGCGGATGCGCAATTCCCTGCCCATCGCAGATGACCAGATCCGGTTGGATCGGCAACTGTGCCAGTGCATCGAGAATGACCGGCGTCTCACGAAAGGAGAGGAAGCCTGGAATATAGGGAAACGTTACCGGACGACGCGCCAGGGCATAGGCGCATGGTTGCAGTGTCGAATAGGTAAGCACCACCACCGCTGCCCGCGCCACGCTATTGTCGGCTTCAAAACCCACATCAACCCCGGCCACGGTCTGCACTGGCGCAAAGTCATCTTCAAGACTGATACGACTGCGTAGCTCTTCTTGCACCACAATCGCTGCATCAGGCGAAGTCGGCCAATTGTTATCCATACTATGACTCTATGTGACGGCTCCCAGGCCAAAAGTACCTGTTGCTCTCGGAGACTGTCACCCCGAAGAGGAGTGAAGAGCGAGAGAAGCGGAGGAGGGTTCTCTCTTCTCTCTCCTCTCTTCTCGCGGTACATACTTTCTTTGTTTTTCAGGAGCGCTGGCTCCTTCGGCTGCGCTCAGGATAAACTTCGGCGAAAAAATTGATGCGAGCTACCACGTACCTCGTGTTAACGAGACAAAGGACGTTACCTATATCATGATGACACACAAGCGATCGATGATCAAGCAACGCCTCCATACCATAGGGCTACGCCAACAGTCTGCCCGCCCCGCAACTGAAGTCGCGGATGAGGGCTGCAAAGCCCGCGCAGGCGGGCTTGCAAAGCCACGGAGGTGGTCTTTGCATACCAGAACCGAGGCGGTTACACCCACCGATCAACGGAACGTTGACATCGCCCTATCCATACCGTCAAGATCGGCTGCATCAATCCACTATGCAGGGTATAATGAACTAGATGGAGCAATTCTATCATATCCGGCAAGCGTTCATGCAACGCCGTGTACAAGAACATGAGGCAAAACCTATGGAGAAACAAACCCCGCTACCCTACAACCGGACGATTATCTTTGTGTTCGGACTCCTGATTGGCATAATCGTCGGTGGGGCAGGTGGCATATTGCTGACAGGGCGCAATAATGCTGGGAAACAGACGGCCGGCGAGCCAGCACGTACAGCGCTCCCGGCTACGGACTCTGCCGCGCCAGCGCCCAACCCTGCAGCCAGTGATGTGCGCACCACCTTGATGCAAGCCGTGGTGAATGAGACACGTCACTTCAGAGGGGACGCAGATGCGCCGATCACAATCATTGAGTTTAGTGATTTTGTGTGTGGTTTCTGTGGACGCTTTGCTACCGATACGCTCCCGCAGCTTCTGGAACAATATATTGACACCGGCATGGTGCGCTTCGGCTACCAGAGTGTAGCCTTCTTAAGTGAGGAGTCTCTGTTTGCTGCCGAAGCCGGTGAATGCGCTGCTGACCAGGGTGCGTTCTGGGAGTATCACGACCTGCTGTTTGAACGTCTGGCAAGCGGTCAACGTAGCTTCAACAAGGATAATCTGAAACTTTTTGCGCAGGAACTCAATCTGGATACAGCCGCGTTTAATACCTGCCTCGACTCACAGCAACACACGGCCCGGATTGCCTATCAAACTGAGACAGCACACTCAATTGGCATCCAGGGTACACCGTCTTTTCTGGTCAACGGACAAACCGTGCGCGGAGCACAACCGTTTGAGGTGTTCCAGCGCATTATTGAGGCCGAACGCGGGGCGCAGGGTCAGTAGAGCAGACACGCATGGCAATTGTGGCACAAGATATGCAAATGCAACATCTAAGAGGCTTCCATCGTACCATTAGCGAGAAATAACTGGAAGCACACAGTGTATTTTTGTTAAGACGAAAGGGATCTTACCATGCAAGATAAACTTACTCGCTCGCGCAGTGATCGTATTCTTGGGGGTGTATGCAGTGGTCTGGCACGTTACTTCAATATTGACACGACGATTGTCCGGCTGATCTTCGTCATTGCCGTATTGATGGGCGGCGTCAGCCCTCTGCTTTACCTGGTTTTATGGATTGTGATGCCTGAGGAGCCACTCAGCTTCCCATCTTCGCCCATGCCGTCGCAGATACCGCTAAACCAGCAAGATCCAACTGGTGAGTGGCAGTACGATCCCTACACTGGCGAGCAAATCAAGCGATAGTGGGCCAGGAGGTTGAGTATGAAGGCGTTGGGTACCTCAACGCCTCACCATCCTACTATTGACAGCGCACGACCGTTCTGGTATAATGAGCTTTGTGTGTCATACGGGGATGCATGGTTTCGACAGGGAAAGAACGTTGTAGATTGCAAGCCGAGCCGCCCAGTCTCGTTAAAGGGGCAACGGCAATAACTGCCAACAACCACACTCGGGTTCAGCCTCGGCTGGCCCTCGCTGCTTAATTAAGGAGCGCGTCTGTCCAGCATTCGCTCGATGATGCGGAGTTAGACGTCAGTAAGTCGAGTGCGACCAGTCTCGTTGCTCACACGGGCTAGTCTAAGATACGTGAGATTGCTCGAAGACCGCTTTGCTCATGGCGCGGTTCAGAGCGAGCTAAAAGCAATGAGCTAAGCTTGTAGTATATCTACAACCTATTTTTCTGGACGGGGGTTCGACTCCCCCCATCTCCACCACCGTTAAAAAAGAGGCGAGTCGTGGCAGTGGCCCGACTCGCCTCTTTTGCCACTACCGCTCTGACAGCCTCACTCGTCATCAATATACCGCCGTGTCAGGTCGGCATAGGCGTCGATGCGACGGTCGCGCAGGAAGGGCCAGTGGGTACGCACGCTGGCAGTGCGGGCCAGGTCGCAGGGCACCACCAGCACTTCCTCACAGTCACTGGCGGCCCGCGCCAGTACGACGCCGCCTGGATCGGCCACAAAGCTCTGCCCCCAGAACTCAATCCCGCCATTGGCCGGCCCTTCATGCCCGGTACGATTGACGCTGACCACGTGGCAGCCATTCGCAATCGCATGCGAGCGCTGTATGACTTCCCAACTGCTGTGTTGGGTGGCTCCATGCTCTTCCTTCTCGGACGGATGCCAGCCGATCGCCGTCGGGTAAAACAGGATCTCCGCGCCGCGTAATGCCGTCAAGCGCGCCGCTTCCGGGTACCACTGATCCCAGCACACCAGCACACCCACATCCGCATAGCGCGTATGAAAGACCTTGAAGCCTAGATCGCCCGGTGCAAAGTAGAACTTCTCATAGAAGAGCGGGTCATCAGGAATATGCATTTTGCGATACTTGCCCAGGTACGTGCCGTCCGCATCCAGGACAACGGCAGTGTTGTGATAAATGCCTTCGGCACGCTTCTCAAACAGGCTGGCAATGATCACCACCTGCAGTTCGGCCGCCAGCGGTGCCAACGCAGTCGTGGTCGGGCCAGGGATGGGCTCGGCTAGCGCAAAGTGGTCGTAATCCTCGCTCTGACAGAAGTAGAGCGAGCGGAACAACTCCTGCAGGCAGATGATCTGCGCCCCCTGCGCCGCCGCAGCGCGAATTCCAGCCAGCGCTTTCTGCATGTTGGTGCCTGGCTCGGCATCACAGGTCATCTGAATCAGGCCTACCTTAACGATCCGTTGCACACGTTTCACAAAAATAGTACTCCTTACTCCTCATTCGTCACCTGCCTATCCTGCACAATGATATTGTCGATCAGGCGTGTGCTGCCAATATGCACGGCCATTGACAGCAACCCACCATCCATGTCGAGCTGGTCAAGCTCTTGCAGCGTGAGCGGGTGCGCAGCACTCACATACTCGACGCGGGCCAGTGGTTCGGCGCTGAGGACTGCCCGCATTGCGGCCCGCAGCTCTTCGGCATCGCGGCTGCCGGCCACATAACGCTCACGGGCAGACATTAAGGCCCGATACAACACGGTCGCCGCCACCCGTTCGTCGGGCGTGAGATAGACATTGCGACTACTCAAAGCCAGGCCATCTGCTTCACGGACGGTCGGTCCAATGACGATCTCGATCGGCAGGTCAAGATCGCGTACCATTTTGCGCACCACGACCGTTTGTTGCGCGTCTTTCTGCCCAAAATAAGCATGGGTGGGCTGTATAATGTTAAACAGCTTGCAAAGAACGGTGGCAACACCCCGAAAATGGCCCGGCCGGGCAGCGCCTTCGAGCATTTCAGTGACGCCCTGCACTTCAACATAGGTGCTATAGCCATCGGGATAGATCTCGGCCACATCGGGGACAAAGACCAGATCGACACCCTGTGCCTGTAAAAGCTGGAAATCGCGTTCAAGGTTACGCGGATAGCGATCCAGATCCTCGTGTGGCCCAAACTGGGTCGGGTTAACAAAAATGCTGACTGCCACGGTATCACACTCGTTCCGTGCCAGACGCACCAGGCTCAAGTGTCCCTCGTGCAGATAGCCCATTGTCGGAACCAGTCCTACCTGGGCAAATCGAGCACGTACCTGCCGTAACCGTGCAATGGTTTTGATAATTTCCATCAATTTTCCTTGTTAAAGAGACGCGGAGACGACGATGCAATAACGTGATAAGGCCGCAGCACCTCGCGTCTGACGCCACACGCTTTTTTAATGCAACGGCACAGAGGGATGGGTGATGAGACGTGCCAGGATGCCAGGGCACCAACGCAAAGACGCCTCACGTCCCCTGCTTATGGCCACGTCGCTATTGCCTACCACGCCCCGGAGGGACACACGGGCAAAGCGGAAAGCAATCTGAGCGATTGAGCGGCATGAGCGGGCGGTGTGCTGGAACGCTTGAACACTTTCATGTTTCAATGCCTCAACGCTTCACAGCACCTCGCACCTCATGCCTCACACCTCACGCCTCCGCGCCTCGCGCCCCATCAGCGACAGCCACGTTCCCATCGCCCGCCCGCGCCCCGGAGGGACACGCTACGGCGCACCCTGCTTCGTCGCCTCCGCGCCTCGCGCCCCATCAGCGACAGCCACGTTCCCATCGCCCGCCCGCGCCCCGGAGGGACACGCTACGGCGCACCCTGCTTCGTCGCCTCCGCGCCTCGCGCCCCATCAGCGACAGCCACGTTCCCATCGCCCGCCCGCGCCCCGGAGGGACACGCTACGGCTACGGCGCACCCGCTTTGCGCTTTGCACTTCGTTGCACCTCTGCGCTGCCTCATCTCCATCCAACGTTCCAATTGCCACCCGGAATTTTGTGGAACTGACCGGCACGGATCGCCGTCAGCGGTTGCAAGCCAGCCACATACATCCAGGCAGCAACCTGCGCACCGGCAGTCTGGACAGTATGGGTGATGCGCTCATAGAGATTCCCGGCAGCACCTGGCTGATACCCTTCCAGGTCATCCAGCGCTTGCAGGGTCGCCATATACACTTCCGGGCAAATGGTCAGCAACATACCATAAACGTATTCTGTCGGCTGCGCCAGACCGTTCCCAAGCACCAGATAGGGAAAGGGGCCAGCAGTGTAGAGTACCGCACCCACGACCCACGCTGGTTGCTCGTATAGCGTACGTCCGGCCAGATAGTCGGCATAGTTCATCTCACCCGGCTTGAGCGTTCCATACACAAACAGCGACACATTCACTGCCTGACCCACTATTGCTCGTCCAGCGCTGCGAGCGCCGCCTGCAACTCCTGTACATCCATGCTGGAACTGTGTTCCTTAGTAGGGAACATTCCCTCACGCACATCGGTGGCATACTGCTGAAGCGCGGTGGTAATCATGTCGGCCAGCGTGGCATAGCGGCGGGCATGACGTGGGACAAAATCGGTGTACAGACCGAGCATATCATGCCACACCTGCACCTGTCCATCACAGTCTGGCCCGGCACCGATGCCAATGGTTGGAATACGCAGACGGGTAGTAATCGCACGAGCCAGTTCAGCCGGCACCAGTTCCAGTACCAGGCTAAAGACTCCCGCTTGCTGCAAGGCCAGCGCATCCTCGATCAACTGACGCGCCCGACCGGCTCGTCTGCCCTGGACGCGCACACCCATCTGGTTGACTGACTGCGGAGTAAAGCCGATATGTCCCATTACTGGAATACCCAGTTCAACCAGACGCTGAACGGTAGGCGCAACGCTGGTGCCGCCCTCTAGCTTGACTGCCTGCGCTCCGGTTTCTTGCAGCACCCGCCCGGCAGAATGCACTGCCTGATCTACAGTCGTATAGGTGAGAAAAGGCAGATCGCCCACCACTAGCGCCTGCTGGCTCCCACGTACCACTGCCCGGATATGGTGCAACATCTCGTCCAGCGACACCGGCAGGGTCGTCGGATGGCCGAGCATGACCATGGCCAGCGTATCGCCCACCAGAATGAGCGGAATACCTGCTCGATCAACAATTTGCGCCGAGGTATAGTCATAGGCGGTGACCATGGGAATCCGTTCACCACGCCGCTTCATGCGTTGAATATCAAGGATTGTCAGGCGCACCAGAAAGCCTCCTTCGCTGGAATAGGTGGTTCATTCACACAAGTTAAGCGGTTGCTCAACCACAACGTCTTTTTCGCCTGCACCAGTGGGGCACATACAACTTTAGAACCGTAGCTCGTTCCAATCCTTTCAGGCTGCCGTAGGCGAAAACGGCCGACAGATGATGAGCCACCACGTAACTTTTATCATTCAGCACTGCCTGTTTTAAGCTTACCATGCTGAGTTACGCAGAGATTCTATCGATATCAAGTGACTTCCTACCTTCATGCATGTTATTATAGAGCGTGCTGAGTCTTCACGCCAATGACAGGAGGGACACGGTGATATAGTCCTTTCATCTTTTCATCTTTGGAAGATGTCACTTCGCCATTGCGGTACCTTCCAGCGTTGGAACATCTCAATATTCCAGCGCTTTTCCGCTCCTGTAGGCGCAAAAGGTCATGTGTGGGAATGACTGCGCTCCTCGTGTCAATGAATGGAGTAGGGATAGTATGCCAACTTTATGCATACAACGTGCCCTGGAGCATCTGGATGAGCCGGGACTGATCGCGTTTTTGCGGCAACTGGTGGCAACACCCAGCGTCTATCAGCCCGATGTGCCAGGTGCCAATGAAGCGGCAGTGGCGCAACTGGTGTATGATCTGCTGCGCGATTGGGGCTGGCAACCAGGATGGCAGCCAGTTGCGCCTGATCGCCCGAATGTGATTGCCGATCTGAACGGTACGGGTGGAGCCGGGCGCTGCCTACTCTTTGAGGGCCACACCGATGTGGTGACACCTGGTGATCGGGCGGCCTGGCAGTACGACCCCTTCGGGGCACAGGTGGTGAACGGGCGACTCTATGGGCGAGGCGCGGCTGATATGAAGGGCGGCCTGGCCGCAATGTTGTTTGCAGCACGGGCTATTCAACTCAGTGCGTTACCTTTCCGTGGGCGCATCCGCCTGGCAGTGCCGGTCGATGAAGAGGGGATGATGCTGGGCATCAAGGCGCTGATTGCGGCCGGTTATGCCGATGGCGTGGACGGAGCCATTGTGTGTGAGCCGGAAGAGCGCGAGGTATGTATCGCCCAGAAGGGTGCGTTACGGCTGCGGCTGTTGTCACATGGGCGCATCGCGCATGGGGCGATGCCCAACGAAGGGGTGAATGCACTGACGGCGATGGTGCACCTGTTACAGCGTTTGCTTGACCTGGAAACGCGCCTGCAACACGACTATGGGTCACACCCGTCGCTGGGCGACCTGTACATCACCCCAACCGTTTTGCGTGCCCCGCTCACGGGTGATACCGCTCAGATCAACTGTATACCAGGGGCGTGCGAGGCCTATCTGGATGTTCGTAGCGTACCGACCATCACTCACGCCGAACTACTGACGGCGATTCAGCAAGAGGCAACACTATTGACCGCGACGTATCCTATGTATCGCTTTGAACTTGAGACGCTTGATGATCGTCCATCCACCGAAACCGCTGTTGATGATCCGGTAGTACAGGCGGTGATCGCGGCCCACACGCAGATCTACGGTACTGTGCCAGTGATTGGCGGTGTTCCTGGGGCGACCGATGGGACAATTCTGTGGCGCGAGCGGGCGATACCGATTGTGGTATATGGGCCAGGCAAGAAGCGGATTGCCCATCAACCCGATGAGTATGTTGAACTGGATGAGGTGGTGCGGGCAGCGCAGGTGTATATCAGCGCGGCACTGCGGTTCCTGGGTGTTAGAACAGTATGAACGTAGCGGTTATTGGGGTGGGGGCACTGGGCAGTCTGCTGGGGTTTTATCTGAGCGGGGTACCCGGACATACGGTGTGGTTGCTCGGTCAGTGGCCCGATCAGATCACAACCTTGCAACAGGCGGGCCTGGTGTGTGTACGGGAGGATCACCAGCAACGTCGGGCAGTCCAGGCAACGACGCAACCAGAGCAGATCGGTGCCTGTGATGTGGTGCTGGTGGTAGTCAAGAGCGGTCAGACGGCGCAGGCAGCCATACGGGCGCGGGCACTTCTGCACGCGACCACGCTGGTGGTGACGCTGCAAAACGGCCTGGGCAACCGCGAGGTGCTGGCGCAGGCGCTCCACCCACAGCCGGTTCTTCAGGGTGTGACGACCCTGGGGGCCACACTGATCGGGCCGGGGCAGGTGCGCCATGCCGGTATGGGAACAACGTTTTTTGCCGCCTCGCCAACAACCGGCGAGTCGGCGTCGTTAACACTACTGGTTGATCTGTTTCGAGCGGCGGGCTTGCCCGCCGAAGTCTCACCCGACGTCGAGACGTTGATCTGGAACAAACTGGTGGTCAACGTGGGCATCAACGCGCTGACAGCGCTGCTGCGCGTGCCCAATGGCGCGTTGCTCGACCTGCCGCCTGCACGCACCTTGATAGGTCAACTGGTGACCGAAGCAGCCGCAGTAGCCACGGCACGCGGCACGCCGATCACGGGGGATCCCCTGGCACAGGTGATGGCGGTAGCCGAGGCCACGGCCGGTAATCACTCGTCGATGCTCCAGGACGTGCGACGCGGCGCTCCGACCGAGATTGCCACGATGAACGGTGCGATCGTGCGTGAGGGCCAGCGCCTGGGCATTGCTACACCATACAATCAGGCGATCACGCTGCTGGTGGAGGCACTGGACTACACCGCCAGCACTGCTCGTACTGCGGCCAGCACTGTCTGCACATCGTCGTCACTGATGCCATAGTGTGTCACCGCCCGCACCAGCGGCCCACCCATGGTGCCGAGCAAGACACCATGCTCACGCAGCGCGGCCACAAACTGCTCTGGCGTATAGCGCGAACTGGTGAGCGTGAAGATGATGATATTGCTCTGCACCCGTGCCGGGTCGAGGTTAATACCAGAAATGCTCGCCAGTTCGTGGGCCAGTCGTTGCGCATGCGTATGATCCTCAGCCAGGCGATCAATCATCTCATTCAGGGCCACAATCCCGGCGGCGGCGATGATGCCCGCCTGGCGCATACCACCACCGAGCATTTTACGCACCCGTCGCGCCCGGTCAATAAAAGCCTGCGAACCAGCCAGGAGCGAGCCGACCGGTGCCGCCAGGCCCTTGGAGAGGCAGAATAATAGCGTATCGACGTGCTGCGTCAGCGCGGTCACATCTACGTTGAGCGCAACAGCGGCATTGAAGATGCGCGCCCCATCGAGGTGCAGCGGCAAATCATGCGCCTGCGCCAGCGCATGCACGTGCGCCAGGTAATCGACGGGTAGCACCGCACCGCCGCAGCGATTGTGCGTGTTTTCCAGGCACAGCACACCCGGCGGCGCGTGGTGCGGATCATCGTACCAGTCCAGCGCCGCCTGGAGCGCTGTCGGGTCGAGCCGGCCGTCGGGCAGGTTGGGCACGAGGTGATAAACCAGGCCCCCCAGGGCCGAGGCACCACCAGCTTCATAGTGGTAGATATGGCATTCGCTGCCCGCAATCACCCGCTGCCCGCGGGTGCCGTGCGTTAGCAGCGCGATCAAATTGCCCATCGTACCACTCGGCACCAGCAGCGCCGCTGGCTTCCCCACCTTCTGCGCGGCCAGCGCTTCCAGGCGGTTAACAGTCGGGTCTTCACCATACACATCATCGCCCAGCTCAGCCTCAGCAATCGCCGCATGCATGGCCGGACTGGGCAAGGTAACCGTGTCACTCCGTAAATCGATCACTCTTAACTCTCCTGTCAGGCCAGGCGTTGTAGCACATCGTTGACGTGATCGCAGTCAAACGCCTCCGGGTCGAACGAGCCGCCGCTCCACTCCAGCATCTCGGCGTGAGCTGGATGATCAGGGGTGCTGATCGCTTCGAGAAAGTCGGTATAGCCATAGATACCGCCGCAATCTTCGGGTGGGCAGGCACGTTTGCCCGAGATACAACGCGGATAGACGACACCTTCGGCAGGAGACAACACCTTCTCAACCAGAATCGTATGTTCCCAGTTATCACCAAAATCATATTGGTAGCTAAACTTCATTTTGGAACCGGTAACAACCTGATGCAACGGTACCAGGCGCTCATTATGTACCTCTACAAAGTCATTGGGATGCGGAATGCCATAAATGACACCATCGACCGTAAACTGATGCAAATGATAATCATACCAGCCCATCGCTACCTGAATAATACGGTGTAAGGTAGACAACGTGGTATCGGCCGAGACCTCAACACGCCGCCAGATCGGAGGTTTACTACCAACCAGGGTAATTTTAAGTTGATAGATTTGATCGGGTGTAGAGAGTGATGAGTCGGGCATACGTACTCCCTTCTTGTGTTAAACAGGCTTAACGTATTGTACCACGTGCAACGCCAGGCGGCATGGCTCTACCTGCTGCACGCCCGCCCGCGCCCCGGAGGGACGCGCTACGGCGTTCTACCGAGCGGTTCGTCTCGCGTCTCGCGCCTCGCGCCGCACGCCTCGCGAGCGGTGGCACGGCTCTACCTGCTGCACGCCCGCCCGCGCCCCGGAGGGACGCGCTACGGCGTTCTACCGAGCGGCTCGTCTCGCGTCTCGCGCCTCGCGCCGCACGCCTCGCGAGCGGTGGCACGGCTCTACCTGCTGCACGCCCGCCCGCGCCCCGGAGGGACGCGCTACGGCGTTCTACCGAGCGGCTCGTCTCGCGTCT
>Ga0308419_1000663_pt1 | contig 24183 bp, 20 predicted proteins | sample HotsprSampleMS50_FD_203674 | JGI IMG/M metagenome (GOLD analysis project Ga0308419, IMG submission 203674) | Hot spring phototrophic mat microbial communities from Mushroom Spring, Yellowstone National Park, Wyoming, United States - 20090730_MS50 ... | reverse complement strand
CCTCAAGGATAATTGCTGAGAAAAAGGCATTTTCTGGTGTTGAGGCAGGTATAAATCAGTTAAGATATTACAGCGAGATAAATGGAGGGAGCATAGCTGGTTATTCGGTAACTAACCAGTCCTTTGGGACTGACCCTTACACACTGTACAGTATATCAGACCCACTACCTGGTGCACCTACAAATTATCCTAAAAAGAGAGACATGGCAGGCTATTCTATTTCAGGGGGGCAGACATGGGGGCAGTTAGTAACTGCAAAGACTGTAACAGGCACAAATACAAGGTATCAAAGCAGGGTGGATGTAGATGTTGGTGTAGGATATGGTCCTGTGGATATATCTACTCTTTATAGATAAAAAGGAGGAATGGCAAATGAACAAGACTTTTTTAATTAAGGTGAGTATTAGCATTGTCGTGGTCTTAACCCTTTGTGGTGCGGTCTTTGCAGTAACACCAATGGGGTCAGAGACACAGGATTCAAGAGGTGATATCAGCAAGGGTGCAAGTATTGTCAAGACCAAGGTAGCGGTTAAGGGTTTTAAAGACAACACAATAGAAACACTAACAGGCAGTTACAATACCTACGGCGCTAAGGTGATAGACCTAAGTAAAGGCGAGTTTGCAAAGAGGCCTGAGGGGAGGTCTGCAACCCTTACATTTAAAGATGGAAGGCTCATAGAGGTAGTCCTTCATTGAGACAAAGGAGGTCTGAGATGGATAGATTGATAAGTTGGAAGATGTCAGCAATATTTTTATCAATACTTTTAATGACCTTATTTTTTGGCTCACATAGTTATGCAGACGAGAGTGCTACCTTTACAACAGCGGTATCCCCTAATGTGTTGATCATACTTGATAACTCTAACAGCATGGATCAAGACTTCTATGGCAACGCTGTGGGCTCTTGGAGGCCCTCAAGCAGGTCTGTAAATGCAAGAAAGGCGATAATAGACTATATCGTTAACCCTTATTACAATGTGGTACGTTTAGGGTTGATGTCTTACAAGGTAGGTTCTGCAAGTAAGTATCATCTACACTACTCTAATTACTTCTCATCCTTTAATCCTGCCTCATGGTGCCCCCTTGGAGATAGTGATGACGATAAGGCCTGTTTACAAGCCTGTGAGAATTATTGTAAGACCGATAGCGGTGCAAGCACCTGTGATAGTTGTTGTAAGGCAAGAAACCCCAATTTTAATGTAAATGTGGCACTTACCCTTGATGAGATGTTCTCTGCACCTAATAATACCTATTACCCTGTTGGTTCAGAACAGAGAAATAGATACTGTGGTTTAGTCTTTCCAAGGACACAGAGGGTTGAAAACCCCACAGACCCTGGGAACTACCTCTACTACAAGACACCAGGCACATTTTATGCGAGTTCTAATTATGGCAATGCTTTCTGCTATGCCCAAACCTATTCAGCCCGGGAGGGCTCACCACCCAACTACACAAGCGATAGTTACACCTGTAGGACTACAAAGACAGGGACCAGTGATGGTTTTGTTGGTTATGGTAGTGGCGTGGCCTATAATGGCGCTTTTGGTCCTACTGACGAAGACCTCGCATTAGGTTTTTTAGGTGAATTTGGAAGGAGAAACTTCTGGCTTTACTCTGGAAGGACCTGGTTTAAAAACTCTTCTCCCGGTGGTGGACATCTACATCTATCATGTCAAGATGGGACTACTGCACACAGAAACAATCTGCTTGCAAAACTCAATCCTTATGAGAATGATGAATCGGGTTATATTTCCTGCAGTAGCACAAGCAATGTGGAGAACTGTTCTTACATCGTAAATGCTGGACTTACACCTATGGCAGGGACCTTACAGACTGCGATAGACTATTTCAAAGGCTCAAGTAGCCCTATACAATACTGGTGTCAGAACAACTTTATAATCTACATTACCGATGGCCTTCCGAGCGTTAATGAATCAGGTCAAACAGGAACGGCTCAATCTTTAATGCCGGCAGTGATTAGTAAAATAAAGTCACTGAGGAGCCTATCTAAAACCATATCTGGTAAAGCAAGGTCCTTTGACATTAAGACCTATGTATTAGGTGTAGGTCTTACAGATACCGCAAAGGTCTATCTTGATCAGATGGCAGTAGAGGGTGGTACAGCTATAGATGGCAAGGCATTTTACGCCGATAACCCAACCCAGCTTCAGCAGTCATTACAACAAATAATCACTGATATAGTAGAAAGGACATTTTCATTTACCACTGCATCAGTAAAATCTACACGGGTGCAAGACGAAAACCACCTATTTGAGGCATCCTTTGAACCAAAAAACAATGCGCCCTTTTGGCCTGGTCATCTTAGACGTTACACATTAAATGCAGATGGCACCCTCCCAGAAGAGTATGACTGGGACGCCTACAATACCCTCATGCTCACCTCTGCATCAAGTAGAAACATCAAGACCTATAAGGGTGGTAGTCTTATAGATTTCACTACCTCAAACATCACGGCAGGGGATTTGACAGTACCTAACGACACAGAGAGAAATGCAGTTGTAGGATTTATTAGGGGTGAGACAGCCCATAAACCTGATGGGATAAAATTGGGCGATATCTTTCATTCAAATCCTGTTACAGTCGGCACCCCTTCAGTGTATTACAAGGTGTTTAGTGGAGATCAGTCTTTTACAGACTTCTATAATAGTCATCAGAGGACTGGTGATAACAAGATAGTATTGGTAGGTAGCAACGACGGACAGGTCCATGCCTTTGGTGCCGCCACAGGGGCAGAGAAGTGGAGCTTTATACCACCAAACATGCTACCTAAGCTCAAGCTCATAAGGACAGGCTCACTTCATCACTATCTTGTAGATGGTCCCATTACAGTGGCAGATGTATGGCTCGGTAATAATGATTCTAATAAACAGGCCTCAGACTGGAAGACCCTTGCGGTGATCAGCTTAGGAAAAGGTGTGAGTGAACAGAGTAACTGTGTAAATAACTGTGGTTCCTGTCCCCAAGGAGGGTATTATTGTTATAAATACAATGTCTGCTCTATGAGTTCCGCTACCTGTAAGGACCAGCAAGATAGGTGTGTTAGACCAACCTATTTGTGGAGTTCTTCGGCGGATTGCTCCTCTGGTTTTAGCCATGTATATGGTGGTAGCTTCACAAACTACTGCGGGTATCACGCCCTTGATATTACAGACACATTATCACCTGCATACAAATGGATAATAAATGGTATATCACCTTCTGATGCGTCTTATCTTGGTGAACCATGGAGTAAGATGGCAATGGGTCGGACAAAGATTGGGGGGCAAGAGAGATGGATTGGCGTAATAGGGGGTGGTTATTGCCCACCATCAAACAATAATTGTGGTAATAGAGGCAGGGGGCTATTTGTAATAGATTTAAGAAATGGCTCTGTGATAAAGGCATTTACAGGTTTTACAAACTATGCAATGCCTGCAGGACCTGCTATCGTTGACATCGATAACGATGGTTTTATAGACACGATCTATGCAGGTGATTTACAGGGAGATGTATGGAGGTTTAAGCTTTGTAACAAAAACAGCCCACCCTCATGTGGCGTAGCCCAATGGACATACAATAAATTGTTTAACGCAACTGGCGGTGGAGAAGGAACAAGACCTATATATGGTCAACTAACTGCAGCAAGAGACCCAAATGGTGCTTTATGGGTGTATTGGGTTACAGGCGATAAGTCAGACCCCTTAGCCTCAAGCACAAATGAAAGGGTGTATGGTGTTAAAGAAGACCCTAATCAAAACACTACATTTACGGTCAGTAGTCTAAGAAATGTTACATCAAGTGCCCAGAGTTGCACTTTAGATGATCAAGGCTGGTTTATAAACTTTACAGGTTCTGAAAAGGCATTCAGCGATGTAAGTGTATTTGGAGGTGTTGTCTATTTTACTACCTATTTGCCTCCTACAAGTTGTTCTGATCCTTGTTCATCAGCTGGGGAATCAAGGTTTTATGCGATTAATTATTTAAATTGTAGAGGTGTGTTAGATGGTCAACAAAGGTCATTAGACTTAGGTGGAGGGATGGCCTCATCGCCAGTTATATCTTTTAGGCCTGGAATACCCGGCTCTAGTCAGTCTCCTGCAGATGTATATATTACAATTGGAGGTACAACATTTAGAGTCCCCATTCAGCCACAGACTGTCTCTACCAGGAGCAATCTGCTCTTCTGGCGTGATAGGCGGGTGCAGTAGTGGTACCGAGGTAGAAGGCAAATGGACTAAGGTCAATTGACATTATTGCCCTGTTTAGCCCCCTGTCCTCTATTAGCAAGACAGGGGGCTTTGTTTTTTTGTCAGTGCTTGCTATGATATAGAGTGTAAGGTGTATCTTACAGGAGGTAATGATGAAGAAAGAGCTGGTTATATTTTTAAGCCTTTGCATTATTGCTGGTTATGTTGGCACAGGTACTGCTAAAGAAATCCAATATTCTTTAGAAGACAGAGAAAGGTTGACGAGATTGGAAGTAAAGGTTGAAGAAGGGCTAAAGGCTGTCAATCAGCGAATAGATGGGCTTGACAAGCGAATAGATGGGCTTCAGGGATTAATGTATGTTGTGATTGGAGCTGTTATAGCACAGACAATAGGCATTGTTGGCTTTGTTCTTTGGGATAGACGCTCTGCACTTGCTCCTGCAATCAGGAAAAACAGGGAGCTTGAAGAAAGAGAAGAAACGATTGAGAAGATTCTCAAAGAGTACGCTAAACAAGAACCCCGCCTTGCGGAGATCTTGAAATCTGCAAAGTTGTTGTAAAGAATAAGATTTTTCACATTCGTTCGGAATGACATCTGCCATTGTTTGGGTTTAAAATCTCTTAATTTGGGTAAAACATAAATTGGAGGTTAATGTGAGGATTTGTTTATTAATTGTTGCATTGCTTTTTATCTCAATTGCTAACATCTCCTACGCCAAAGAGGTGCCTTTTACCCTTGAAGACAGAGAGAGAATGGTTAGGGTAGAGGTAAAGGTAAAGGTAGAGGAGGGTCTAAAGGCGGTAAACAAAAAGGTAGATGGTGGTTTAAGGTCTGTAAACCAACGGATTGATTTTTTACAGAACATAATGCTTGGAGGCTTTGGTGTCTTATTCAGCGGCATGATAGCCCTTGTGGGCTTTATCCTTTGGGACAGGCGGTCAACCCTTGCACCAGTGGTAAGGAAGAATAAGGAATTGGAAGAGGAGTTGCTAATTACCCAGAGAAGGACGAGGGACCTTGAGGAAAGAGAGGCAAACATTGAAAGGGCGCTGAGGGAATATGCAGAAAAAGACAGCAGGCTTCAGGAGATACTGAGGGGGTTCAGGCTCTTATAGCTTGTTTAACCAAAAAAATGCAATTAAAAAATTGGTAGTGGGGGGGTGCGTTGGAGGTTATACCACCAAAGTTCAGAAAACCCCGAGTTAAAAGGGTTTTGGCAGTCCTGCCTCCACTGTAACTGCGTTTTTGGGTTTGATATACAGAGACATTACAGTTGCCCAATTTTGGTAGGGTCCTCTCTTTTGTCGGGCCTGTCTTTTTGCTCATAGGCCCTTGCCTGAATAGTAGCAAATAGACGTGCAGTAAAAGATACAAAAAGGCCACCCATTAGTCCACCAATTAGGCCCACCAAAGAGATCACCGCTATTACTCCCAAAATTACTACAGGATGGCTCGTGGCGTAACGGACACCAATGATGCGATAGAGGTCATTTGAGACTGCCTCACCCCAGCCACCACCGAGACTACCGCCGAGCATGATGTCCATACTTAGACACACCACTACACCTAAGATAAAGCCGCCCCAAAAACCGATCTTGAAGGGTGATTTCACTGTCTGTAACTACTCTTCAATGCCAAATTTTTTAAATTTCCTGTAGAGTGTTGCAAGGTCAATCCCAAGGGCACGAGCAGTCTCTTCTTTGTTCCTGTTATGGCTGTGGTAGGTCTTAATTAATAGGCCCTTTTCATAATCGCCTAAATAGACCTTTAGGGGTGAGGTCTCTTGGACATGCTCGGTCTTTTGTCTTAGTTTATCTGGGAGGTTATCTAAGGTGATGTATTGTCCCTCCGCAAGCACTACGGCCCTCTCTACTACATTTTTGAGTTCTCTAACATTACCAGGCCACGAATAGGCCATAATGGCTGTCATTGCTGCCTTGTCAAAACCTTTTATATTTCTCTTATGCTCTTCGTTGAACTTCTGTATAAAATGCCGCGCAAGGACCTCTACATCGTCTTTTCGCTCCCTAAGGGGAGGGATCTTTATCTCTATCACATTAAGACGCCAGTAAAGGTCCTCTCTAAACTTGCCCTCTTTGATCCTCTGTTCTATATCCACATTGGTGGCAGAGATGATCCTCACATCCACATTTTTGGTCTTTGTGTCTCCAAGGGGCTGGACCTCTCCTGTCTCTATGACCTTGAGGATCTTTGCCTGGAGGGTAACAGGCATATCACCTATCTCATCAAGAAAGAGGGTGCCATTGTTGGCAATGGCTATCATGCCCTGCTTGTCTGCCACTGCCCCTGTAAAGGCACCCTTTTTATAGCCAAAGAGCTCAGACTCCAGAAGCCCCTCTGGAATGGCCGAACAGTTAATAGATATAAAAGGTTTGTCCCTCCGTGGACTATTACAGTGTACCAATTCGGCTATTAGTCCCTTGCCTGTACCACTCTCGCCAAGAATAAGTATGTTACTTTTGGTTGGGATAACCTTTTCAAGGGTCTCAATGATCTTGATCATTGGGTCTGAAACGACTATGAACTCCTTGCATGCAATCCTCTGACTGATCTGCTGCTTTAAGGCAATATTCTCATTAAGGAGCTTTTGCTGCTCAATGATCTTTTTTACGGTGAGTTTGATCTCTTCATTTAAAAAGGGCTTTACGATGTAGTCAGAGGCACCCTTTTTCATGGCCTCTACGGCAGATTCAATAGAAGAAAAGGCCGTCATCATGATAACTGCCGTGTTAGGGGAGATCTCTTTCGTCTTTTCAAGGAGTTCCATACCATCCATCTTGGGCATCTTGAGGTCTGTAATAACCACATCAAAAGATGAGTCCTTGATCTTAGTTATTGCTTCTTCCCCGCTATTGGCAATTGATACCTCATAGCCCTCGCGTCTTAGCAGAAAATCAAGGGCCTTACAGATGTCTGTCTCATCATCAACAACAAGTATCCTGTGTTTCATGGCTCGCTTCCCCGTGTATCTTTAATTAATCGGCAAGGTGATGGTAAAGGTCGTCCCCTTACCTATTTCACTGTCAACGGTAATGGTGCCGTTCATCTTTTTAATAATATTGTAGCTAACTGCTAATCCCAAACCAGTGCCCTTTTCTTTTGTGGTATAAAAGGGGTCAAAGATCTTTGCCTTGTCCTCGTTTTTGATCCCTACACCAGTGTCTCTAAATGATATGACCACCTTGTGGTCTCTTGTCTCTGTTGAGATCGTCAACTCTCCTCCCTCAGGCATTGCATCTACGGCATTTAGTATGAGATTTACAAAGACCTGTGATAGTTGATTACCATCGGCCATTACTGTGGGCAAGTTAGGGTCAAGATGTTTGGTCATAGTAATTGATTTGGCCTTTTTGTCATATTGTATCAGGTTCACAGAGGTCTCAATGATCTCATTTATATTGCATTCCCTTGTGTATCCTGTAGGCATCTTAGAAAATCCCGAGAGCTGTTTCAGTATCCCAGAAACCCTGTTTACATGGAAGTATATTGTATCAAGGCTCTCCTTTTTAAAGGGGTCGTCCTCCTCCTCCTCACGCAATATCTGGACAAAGGAGAATATAGATGTCATAGGATTGCCTATCTCATGGGCAATACCTGCCGCAAGCCTCCCAATAGAGGCGAGCTTCTCAGAATGAGCAATCTGTTCTTCCATCATTTTCATTTCTGTCACATCGTGAAATAGCCTTATATATCCGTGTATTTCTCCGTCCTCTCCCTTAATAGGGGCGGTGGTTATCTGAAAATAGTTATTCTTTTTGTTGAATAGGTTTGTCATGAGCATGGTATCTACATCTTTTTCTTTATTTTGATGGAACCCAAGAATAGAGCAGTCGGGAAATATCTGTTCGCAGTATTTGCCTGTCACATCCTCACCGACCAACTCTTTCATTGCCTGGTTAGCCCATTGGATCTTTGCCTGTTTATCAATCATAATCACACCCACTGCAAGGGCAGAGAGTATGGTGTTGAGCTTTTCCTTTTCACTGACCAGTTCAGCCGTTTTCTCCTGAACCTTATCGGCAAGTTCCTCTGCGTACTGTTCAAGGACCTGTTGCCGCTTTGCGAGTTCCTCAGACTGGATACGCTTTTTATTGAATATAATAAGCATAGTAGATATGACAATGGTGGTCACAAATATGGCAATAATTAGATAAGAATAGAGCGCCATGCTGTTTTCTGTGGCTTTTGTGACATCAGAATAGGGTGATGATACGGCAATAATCCAGCTGATCTTGCCTATTTCAATAGGGGCAAAGGCAATGATCTTATTCTCGCCCGTAGGGCTTATGTACTTGCCAAAACTGGTGACCTTGCCCTCCAGTATCTTATTTTCAAGGTTAAAATTGCTATGACAGCTGTAACATCGGGGTTCAGTATTATAGATATTGCCACCCACCATAGAAGGCTGGGTAGGATGATACAGTAATGTGCCGCTCCTATCTATCATCCACGGATACCCACCTGCACCAAATCTTAGCCTTTTAAGATAATGTTCGGCTATGTCGTGGATATTAATCGTAAAAAAGAGGAGGCCCTTAAAGTGTTCTGACCTATAGATAGGTGATACAATGATAAGGTCATTATCTTTACTTAATACCATTGATCTGTCCTTCTCCCTCAATTCTCTCTTGTCAATTAGCATTAATGCTATGGAAGAGACCTTCTCACTGTTACCGTCAGTCAATATCACTTTGCCCCATTCATCTACCACGCCTATATAGTGTCTTATATGACCCTCCTTATCTGTAGGGTTTTTAAGTAGTGAGGCCATTTCACTTGCCCTAATTACGCCCTTTCCTATGAATCTTGAGATTATGATTAGGTTTTCCTGAGCAGTTTCAATGTAAGATAGGACATTTTCTGAGATAGACCTGGCGAGCATATGCTGCTGGCTGTTAAACTGCTCTGCAACCTCCATCTGAAGGGATTGCTGAAAGAATATGTTTAGGGTGATTAAGATTGAGATGATAAGGACTATAGGTGCAATAATCAAAAAATAATCACGCATGATTAACTATACCCTAAATTGAGCGATTCTTCAAACAATAACAAAAGATTGCCACCATTCGCACAATTTAGGGTGCTGGCCTAAAACCTTTTTTGTAATATACCCTTTGAGGTAGAATAGTCAAAAGGTTATGGAAACTATGGCAGTATTATGAAGAGAAACCTATATTTTATAGTACCGATAATACTTGCAAGCCTAATCATAATGGTTGACAACATCATTACCTTTAGACATGCCTACAAATTGGCTGAAGACACCGCCAAACTACAGACCCTTGGCATTGCCGTAAGCCTTGAGGCAGCCTTAAAGGGTATAGGCAGCGATGACTATCTCGCAAAGGGAAATATATTTACGGACATAATTAACGAGGGAAGGTGGGAGGGTATTGCATTTATCGCACTCTATGACAAGGATGGCAAGATCCTGCTACACTCTAATCGTAATCTTATAGGCAGGATTGTCAATGATAGCCTGCTGAGTACTGTAAATGAAGAGGTCAATTATGGATATATTGAGCTTGGCACAGGAGAGAGGGTGTTTACCATAAATATGCCCGTGCACACTGTTGTATCTGAAGAGCACCCTGTGCTTAGGGTGGCGATTCATACCCATGAGATGGAGAAGATCAAGGGCAGTGCCTTCATAAAGGCTGTAGCCATGAGTGTTGTGCTATTTATCCTGTGGGTGTTTGCATGGTTCCTGTGGCGAACCATTAGGAGGAATGACAGATTGTTAGAGGCCATGATGGAGAGACAGAGACTGGCCTCTATTGGAGAGATGGCAGCCGTATTAGCCCATGAAATACGCAATCCCCTTGGTAGTATCAAGGGCTTTGCCCAGTTTATACTTGAATGCACCGATAAAGATGACCATCGCGAGGCGTTGGACATAATTGTCAGGGAATCAACAAGATTGGAGTCCCTTACAGAGGACCTGCTCATCTATGCCCGACCTATGGAGGTGAAAAAGGAGTATTTCAATATAAATTCACTAATTATAGAGGTTGTAAAGGGTTTTAATGACAGTCATTCAGGGGTCAATGCAGAGGTCTATTTTGATGTGCATGATTTTTACATATGCTCAGATAAGGACAAGATAAGGCAGGCACTTTTGAACTTACTTAACAATGCTAAGGATGCAATAGGCTCAGGGGGCCTTGTTCAAGTCAGGTTATCAAAACTAAACGATGGGGCCGTGCTCTTAGTCAAGGACAATGGAACAGGTATAGAGGAGGCTATTGCCAAGGATATCTTTAAGCCCTTTTTTACCACAAAGGCAAAGGGCACAGGGTTGGGTCTTGCAATCGTAAAAAAGATATGCGAGGTCATTAGTGGTGATATAACCTTTAGCAGTGACAAAAGGGGGACAGAATTTAGGCTGTTTATAAGGGGCCTCAGGTGCGATGAACAGGAATAACTTTAAGGTCTTGGTCGTTGATGACGAGAAGTCCTTTCTATTATTACTGACAAATATACTGAAGAACGAGGGCTACGATGTTCATTCTGTAAGCCACCCAAAGGACGCCTTAGAGTTAGCAAAAACACTCTGCCCTAATCTGGTGATCACTGACCTTAAGATGCCTGACATGGATGGGATTACCCTGATGGAGGAGATAAAGGCTTGTCAGGATCCTGATTTTATAGTCATAACAGCCTTTGCTACTGTAGATACGGCAGTTGAAGCCATGAAAAAGGGGGCATTGGACTATATTACTAAACCCCTTAAGGACCCCAATGAACTGAGGAGGGCTGTCAATAAGGTCTATGAGCGACAGGTGCTTGAGACGGAGAACAGATTTCTCAAGGCCTCTCAAGTGTCAGATATACCGCCTTATGAGGTCTTATTTGCAGGTATGCAAAAGACGATGACAGAGGTCAATGATGTAGCAACGACCAATTCAACGGTCATGCTCTTTGGGGAGACAGGCACAGGCAAGAGCCTTATCGCAAAGTTTATACACAACATTAGTGGTAGGAAGGGACCTTTTGTTGACCTTAACTGCGCCGCCATTCCTGAGAGCCTACTTGAGTCTGAGCTCTTTGGTTATGAAAAGGGCGCCTTTACTGGTGCAACTTCTCAGAAGAGAGGAAAGTTTGAGATAGCCGATGAAGGCACCATATTCCTTGATGAGGTCTCAGAGATGAGCCTTACACTACAGGCGAAGTTTCTCAAGATACTACAAGACAAGACCTTTCAGAGGCTTGGCTCCTTGACCACACTTAAGACAAATGCCCGCATCATAGCAGCGACCAACAGGGACCTAAAGGCAATGGTAGCTGAGAGGAGATTTAGGGAAGACCTATACTATCGCCTTAATGTTTTCCCAATCCACATTCCACCCTTAAGGGAGCGAAAGGACCACCTGTTATTATTAGTGGACTTTCTTCTAAAGAACATAGCCCAGAGGCTTGGCAAGGAGGTCAGGCCTTTAGATGAGGCCTCTATAAAGAGGATTTTAAGCTATGACTGGCCTGGCAATGTAAGGGAGCTTGAGAATGTGATTGAGAGGGCCATAATTGTCAGTAAGGGTAGCACCGTAACTATCCCGTCCCTTGAGGCCCATAGTTATGCCACCAACAGTTTATCGTCCAATGAGGTTGTTAGTATGGATGAATTAGAGAGGGAGGCCATTAAAAAGGCCCTGGCCTCAGTGGGAGGCAATAGGAGACAGGCCGCGACAAAGTTGGGCATCTCCCTTAGGGCACTCCAATACAAGATAAAGGCCTATGGTTTGGGATAGTTGTTTAAGCATAGGAAATTGGTCAACCCAACTTGCGCCATCATTCAAGAGATCAACCACTTCATGGTCTGTCGGTTTCGGGTAACACTGTAGAAAGTTGCAAGTTGGGTAAAAGAGGCATTTATAGCGACAGGGGCCTCGTCTTTTTGACAATTATAAGGGAGAAGTAATCCCTTTCTGTCTCAGCTATGCCCCTTAGGTCTTGATAAATCCTCTGGTCTTTCATCCCTACATGGGAGATATAAATTGCCTGATTCAGCAGCCCGAGCCTCTCAAGTATGGCCACTATCCTATCAAAGACCTTATGGACCTTCATAAGGATTACGGTGTCAAAGTCTCTTAGTATAGCCTCAAGGCCCTCATCTTCATAAGTGGCAGGCAATACTGCTAACCTCTCATTGCCAAGGGTAAGGGGTATAGAGGCACAGCAGGCAGAGGCATTTATTGAGGATATGCCGGGGACAAAACTTATTTCTGCCTCAGGGAGCCTGTCCTTCAGGATTGGATGGACATAATAGTATGTGCTGTATATTGAAGGATCGCCAAGGGTGATAAAGGCAGCGGTCTTGTAGGCTTTGAGGACATCCAAAATTATCTCAGCAGCGGCCTTCCACTTGGTGTCCAATTCTGCCTGTTTAGTAGTGTCTGCTGTAGTTTTTACCATAGGGAAGTGCACCTCCACTATGGTCTTATTTGACAAATCCACTGCCCCTTGGGCAATTGTAAGGGCAAGGCTTGCACCTTCCTGTTGTCCCTTCGGTACAATGACACATCTTACCTCTTTAAGGGCCCTTACTGCCTTAAGGGTCAGGAGTTCGGGGTCTCCAGGGCCTATGCCAATCACATATAGATGAGCCCTGCTCATCGGACCCCCCTTAAGATGAATACTGGATTTAAGGGTTTAAAGGAGTTCCCCCTTGCAAGGGGACTGAGCCTTGATACATTGAGCTGTGAGCAGTCTGTTTGGAATCCGTAACCTCCAAGCAGGTCTAAACCCTCCTGCAAGGTCTCAAGCATTGAGGCCGTGATTACTATCACCAATTCCCCATTAGCCTGTTCATTAACTACCGTTAATATTTCTGCCAATCTCCTGCTACTACCACCAATGAAGACCCTTTGTGGGCTTGGTAGAGTAAGTAGTGCCTCTGGTGCATTACCCTCAATTAGGGTTACATTCTTAAGACCAAACCGCTCAATGTTAGTCCTAATGATACGGCATTGTTCGGGGTCTTTTTCAATGGCATAGACTCTCAGGCCAGTAAACATGTTTGCTGCCTCTATGGAGACCGAACCCGATCCCGCACCAATGTCCCACATAATCCCCTCTTTTGGCAACCTAAGCCTATGCAGTGCCACGGCCCTCACCTCGTCCTTACTAATCAAGCCCTCTCTATGATTAATCTCTGATTCTGACAGGCCAAAGGCTACATCGGCACTATAACCATTCTGTCTTGCCCCCTGTTTTCTTAAAATTATCACCACATTAGGCTCTCTAAAGACCTTAACTGCAATCTCATCAACGGTACCAGAGATGGTTTCTTCATCTACATAACCAAGCCTTTGGCAGACATGGACTGTAATCTCATTTCTGAAGGCACATTCCCTTAGAACTCCTGCTATTGACTGTGGATTATTTTTGGAGTCTGTAAGGATGGCTATTTTATGGTGTCTTTTCAGCAGGTGTGGTAGGTCTTCTATGACATAACTGCTGTGTTTGCCGCCTATCAGACCACCATGAAGGCTAATCAGAAGGGCATCATCCCATGGCACCTTTATTCTGCTACAGGCTACCTGAATACTACTGAGTTCGGGATAGATTGACACATTGTCAGCGCCGCAGGTATCAATAACCCTCCTACCAATGCCATGAAAAAGGCAGTCACCAGATGCAAGGAGGGCTACAGGTTCGGCTACATGGGCCTTTAAAAAGGCAAGGGTCTCCTCAATTGACACTATTACTTTGATACGGCCTTGAACACTCTCGTACTGGGCATAACCCCTAAATACCTCCTCAAGCCTTGGGGATGTAACTATGTAAAGGGCATTATTTAGTGCCTCTACGGCATTATGGGTAAGGGGCTTATAACCAATACCAACAATGTGTATCAAGGGTGGTTCTTCTTTATCTCTTCAGAGACTTTTATCAGTCGTTCACGGGTCTTTGCCCTAAAGGCCTCCAAGTGCCCTGCGATCTCAGGGTACTTGATAGATAAGATTGAGCAGGCAAGATAGGCTGCATTCTTTGCCCCATCAATGGCGACTGTTGCAACTGGGATGCCCGGAGGCATTTGCACAGTGCTATAGAGGGCATCAACACCATTAAGGGCGCCTGATTTTAGCGGTACCCCAATGACCGGCAAGGTTGTATGGGCGGCTACAACCCCTGCAAGATGGGCTGCCATGCCTGCACCGGCTATAATTACCTCAATTCCCCTGTCCCTTGCTGAGCGGGCAAGTTCTGCGGTCCTGTCCGGTAGCCGATGGGCAGAACTTATGTGCATCTCATAAGGGACATCAAATTCCTTCAACACCTCTGCTACCTTTTCCATTACAGGCAGGTCGCTATCACTGCCCATCAATATCATGACCTTAGCTTTAGCCATTTTTATACCCTCCTGTGTTTGAGTCTTCAAGTTTTACCAAAAGAGATACATGATGTTATTTGTAATTATCCCCCATTCTGAAGCAACTCCTGAACTGAAAGGTCTAAATCGGATTTGCCCCCCATTGCTGAGCCTTATAATACTGGTATAGCTGTAGTTCATTGTAACAGAACTTCAGGTAGAAAGTGCAGTCACAACCCCGACACCTTAGAGCTTTTGTTATCTCAACCCCTGCAAACTACCATTTTTCTCTCACTTGTGTTATCCTTCATTTGGGTTCATCACTGAAGAATGAGGGGGCAATGGAATTTAATATCCTATGGAATTTAATATCCTAATGATTAGGAGGGTATTTTTAAAGATGCTTGCAGGCATAACGGTGCTCTTTTCCTCAGCCGAATCGGCATGGTCTTACTTTATCTCAAAACTCGGCGTGAGGACCGTTGAGAAGGACAACTTTAGGTTCGATCCCAATACTGGTATGGTCCACTACAAAGACACAGGCCAAAAGGTACCATACAAACTTACTGTGGATGGCCTTGTAGAAAAGCCTCTTACACTCACTTACCATGACTTAAGAAGGTTAAACCTAATAGAACAGGTATCAGACTTTCACTGCGTAGAGGGATGGTCTGTAAAAGACATCCGTTGGAGGGGTTTTAGGTTTAGTGAGATAGTAAAAGGCATTAAACCCCTCAAAGAGGCAAGGTTTGTGACCTTTCATGCCCTTGGTCAGACAAGGTCAAGGCCTGCTGGACAGGGACATTACATAGAGTCCTTCCCCCTTGAGGCATTGCTTGATGACAAAAGACAAATCGTCCTTGCAATGGACATGAACGGCAAGCCGTTGGAGCATGACCATGGGGCGCCCCTTAGGGTAATATCTCCCTTTGATCTGGCTTATAAGAGCATAAAGTATGTGCACAGGATAGAGTTTGAGGACAAACAGAGAAAGGGTTGGTGGACCCTTGCAAACCCTATATACCCTGTGGAGGCCCCAGTGCCTTCAGAAAGACTGGGCAAAAAATGAAGGAGGAGGCAATATGACAAACATTATAGTCATGGGTGCATTAGGTAGAATGGGTAGCAGGATTGCTACCTTGTCCAGGCAAAACCCCGACCTAAGGCTTGTGGGTGCCATAGAGAAAAAAGGCCATGATGCTATTGGTAAGGACATCGGTCTATTACTTGGCCTTGGAGAGATTGGTGTCTATGTGGGCGATTCCCTTGAGGCAGTTATTGAAAAGGGCGATGTGGTCATTGACTTTACCCATAAAGAGGCTGTGGCTGGGCATGCAAAGATAGCCTCTCAACACAAAAAGGCAATGGTCATCGGGACCACAGGGCTATCTACAGAAGAAACTACCACCATTAAAGAGGCTGCAAGGTCGTCGCCCATTGTCCTTGCCCCAAACATGAGCGTGGGGGTGAACCTACTCTTAAAGGTGCTTATGGATATTGCACGGGTGCTCGGTGATGACTATGATGTAGAGATAGTGGAGGCCCACCACCGCCTTAAAAAGGATGCGCCCAGTGGCACCGCCCTGAAGATGGCACAGGTCATAGCAGAGGCCTTAAATAGAGACCTTGAGGAGGTAGGGGTCTATGCAAGAAAGGGCATAATAGGCGAGAGGACACAGAAGGAGATTGGCATTCAGACCTTGAGGGGTGGAGATATCGTAGGTGAGCACACCGTATATTTTGCAGGCCTTGGTGAGAGGATAGAGATAACCCACCGGGCCTCAAGCAGGGATACCTTTGCAAGGGGGGCCTTAAGGGCCGCCCAGTGGATAGTCAATAAGGATGCAGGCCTTTACGACATGCAGGATGTGCTTGGGTTAAAATAGGGCGCTGTCCTTAATCTTTAAGGGGCTGAGATCAGCCACCAGGCTGTTTGGCCTGAGGGGGTCGGCTTTCCGTGCGGTGGTGGTCAATTCTTGAGTAACCAAGGCCCTCAGGTTTTCAATCCTGTTATTCCAACCTTTCAGATACCTCGCAAACCTCTCGGGCCTCAGTTCAGCAAGCCTCTTGTATCTCTGCTGTCTGAGCGAGAGGTATGCATCCACATCCCCTTGGGACTTCTCAAGGATCCTTCGGGCAGCAGCAGGGCTATTTACATAGGTATCAAAGTGCACAAGGCTTAGGGGATAGGGTAGATTTGCTGCCCCTGACTTTTCCCATAATTTCTTATAAATCGCCTCTGCATCCTGCCTTGTTAACTTGCCCATTTCGCCTTTGTATCCATACTGTCTTGCGGTGCTCTCAAGGATGCCAAACTTAGAGCTCTCCCCTGTGCCACCATCGTTTTTGACTAATGACTTCCCCTCATGGCCAAAGACAATGTTGATGATCCTCTCGTAATCGCCCTCAGAGGGCCCTGGTACACAGTGCTGAGGTAGCCCCCTAATTGGAGCCCCCTCAAGGGCCGATGGTCCCGCAGAGGCAGTGGTATTATCTTTGAGGGATTCGCTTAGGATCTGTTGGAAGTTTTTCTTGGAAGGCCTGTCCGCAGAGGGCCTTGGGGTTTGCTCAAGGCCCTGACGCAAAGGGTCTATCTTTGTAGTTCTATCAATCATATTAGACCCCTAATGGCAAAAAGCGGGCGACGGGATTCGAACCCGCGACCCCAACCTTGGCAAGGTTGTGCTCTACCAGCTGAGCTACACCCGCATTAATTCAGACGCTTAGAGGGCTCAAGAGAGGCCAAAACCAGATTGAGCATATAAAGCCTCTCCTCAAGCACTGTCAGACGCTCCTCCAGTTCCTGCATCCTGAGTTCTACATTCTCCTCAAGGGACTGGAGCTTCTCTTCTGCGGTTATTTTTAGGATCTCTAGCTCCTCTATCAGCTGCTTGAGCCGCCGTCTGAGTGCCTCTTCGTTAGGGATATTTTCCTCTGCCTTTTTCTTTTTGAAAAACATGGGATACAAGTTATCACAAGCGAGTTCCTTATGTCAATTTGCCCAGATAGACTTAGTGCGACAGTCTGATAGAACGAAAGCGAGTATCAAAAGGGTAGGTTTCTCTCCCTACTGCCTATCGGGATGACATTTTAAGATGCTTGCGTAATTGGCCTAAAACGGTTTTTGCCTATGTGCCATCGCACTACTACACTATAATGGTTTAAAATATCTGAATGTCCAAAAGAGAGTTACTCATAGAAGGGGCCCGTCAGAACAACCTCAAAAACATCTCCCTCCGTTTGCCCCATAACAGGCTCATAGCTGTTACTGGACTTTCGGGCTCAGGGAAGTCCTCTCTCGCCTTTGACACGATCTTTGCTGAGGGACAGTGGCGGTTTATTGAGTCCTTGTCCACCTATGCACGGGTCTTTATTGAAAAACTAAATAGGCCTGATGTAGATAGGGTCCTCAATATCCGCCCTGCCATAGCCCTACAACAACACAATCCTGTAAAGGGGTCAAGGTCAACGGTAGGCACCCTCACCGAGATATATGACCTCCTTAGGTCAGTATATGCCAATATTGCTACCCCACATTGTCATATGTGTGGTAGGGAGCTAATAAAGTGGGATATCAGTAGCATAACTCAACACTTACTGGACAGATATGCTAATCGCAGGGCAGTGATATTATTTGAGACTAATGAGTCACCTGAGGCCATTGTCATGAAAGGTTTTGAGCGGCTCTGGATAGACGGCAAGATCTGTAATCTCTTAGAGCAACAGTCTAACAGCTTAGACATTGTCAGCAATAGTTGTTCCAATAGGCTCGTGGTGACAGATAGGCTTGTCATTAAAGACGATGAGCGGCTATACGACTCCCTTCGCATTGCATGGTCTGAAGGTAAACAGAGGGTAAAGGTCCTGATATTCCCTGAGGGTGGCGACTCTGAAGGATCACCACAACAGCTCGTCTTCTCGTCAGGCCTGACTTGTGACTATTGTAATGTCTCGGTCTCTGAGCCCTCTGCCCTCTTGTTTTCTTTCAATCACCCCATTGGGGCCTGTAAGAGGTGTAAAGGTTTTGGCAACATACTGATTTATGATGAAGGTGCGATAGTGCAAGACAAAGGCCTGTCGCTCAGTGAGGGGGCCTTAGGTTTGCTTCAAAAGGATAGCCTCTTCTGGTGGAGAGAACAGCTCCTAAGGGGTGCCGAGAAGAGTGGTATTGATATCCATCGTCCCTATGGTGAATTGTCTAAGCATGATAGAGAGACCCTCTTCATGGGGAATGAGCACTTCTATGGTATAAATGACCTCTTTGAGGAGCTTGAGAACAAACGCTACAAGCTCCATGTAAGGGTCTTTTTGAGCCGATACAGGACACCTGAGCGTTGCCCTCAGTGTGGGGGCAAGAGGCTTTGCAGCGATGCCCTTGCATACAAGATAGAGGGACAAGATATAGCCGATCTCTGTAACAAGTCAATTGATTCTCTGCTTGAGTGGTTTGATCAACTCCATCTGGGCCCCATGCAAGAGGAGGCCATCAAGGAGGCCCTCAGGCAGATAAGGCTTAAACTCAGATTCCTCAAAAGGGTTGGGCTTGGTTACCTCACACTATCAAGGCAGGCAAAGACCCTCTCGGGTGGTGAATACCAGCGATTAAACCTTGCCAATCAGCTCTCTGCCCAGCTGACAGGCACACTCTATGTCCTTGATGAGCCCACCATCGGACTCCATCCAAGGGATACAGATAGGGTCATAACCATCCTGCAGGAGTTGGTATCTCTTGGCAACACTGTAATCGTTGTGGAGCATGACAGAGAGGTCATTGCCTCTGCAGACTATGTGGTAGAGATGGGCCCAAAGGGTGGCGCCTCAGGTGGTGAGGTCGTCTTTTCGGGGAGCTATGAGGACTTTGTCCACTCAGACACCTTGACAGCAAAGGCCATGCAAGAGGATATGGCCCTCTATATCCCAGAAAAAAGGGGTTACACCGTCTCTGCTAACCATAGCATCCATATTAAGGGTGCAAGGGGCAACAATCTCAAGTCCATTGATGTGCAGATTCCCTTAGAACGGCTTACGGTGGTAACAGGGGTCTCCGGTTCTGGCAAGAGTAGCCTGATTGTGGAGACCCTCTATGCAGCCCTTGCAAATTACTTCAAGACAGACCGCCTCCAGCCCCTTCCTTACGACTCAATTACCGGGCTCTCAAATCTAAGGGATGTTAGGCTCATTGACCAGTCCCCTATTGGTAAGACACCGCGTTCAAACCCAGCCACCTATCTAAAGGTATTTGACCTGATTAGGAAGATCTATAGCCAACAACCAGAGGCAAAGGCACACCGCTATAGCCCCGGATACTTCTCCTTTAATATAAAGGGCGGCCGGTGTGAGGCCTGTAAGGGTGAGGGGTTTCAGAGGGTAGAGATGTATTTCTTTGAGGACCTCTATATAAAATGTGAACACTGTGGCGGTAGCAGATACAATAAAGAGGCCCTCAAGGTATTATACAAAGGTAAGAACATAAGCCAGGTGCTTGATATGACCTTCTCTGAGGCGGCCGAGTTTTTTGGTGATCACCCCGAGCTGATCGGCAGGCTCAGCCTCATTGAAGAGATAGGGCTTGGGTATCTGAAGCTCGGTCAGCCGGCAAATACCCTTTCAGGAGGTGAGGCCCAGAGGCTCAAGATATGCTCTGAACTTATTGACCATCAAGGCATGACCCCAAAGGGACACAAGGGCGTCCTATACATAATGGATGAGCCCACCGTAGGCCTACACTTCTATGATGTAGTGAACCTGCTTAGGATAATCTTCAGGCTCCTAAAGGACAGAAATACGGTGGTCCTTATTGAGCACAACCCCGATGTAATTATGCAGGCTGACCATATTATTGACCTTGGGCCTGAGGGAGGACATTTAGGTGGAAACCTTGTATTTCAGGGTAGCCCTGAGGAGATAATAGCCTCAAGTAAGTCTATAACTGGCAGATACCTGAAGCAGTACAGGCAGGACAAATGGACATAATTACCACCCATATCAACGCAGACTTTGATGCCTATGCCTCAGTGATGGCGGCAAAGAAATTTTATCCTGAGGCACACATAGTCTTTCCGGGCTCAATGGAAAAGAAGGTCAGGGACTTTGCCGAGGTCTTTCACCCCTTTGAGGTCATTAGGCTTAAAGACATAGACCTCTCAAGGGTCAAACGGCTAATCATAGTAGATACAAAAAATCCTGACAGGATTGGTGGTCTTAAGGCCCTTTTAACAAGGGCCGATGTAAAGGTCCACATATACGACCACCACCCCCGAGCATCGGGTGATATCATAGGTGATCTGGATATAACAATAAATGTGGGCTCTGTCTCTACTTTATTTACAGAGCTCATAGAGAAGAAAAAGGTCCCCCTCCTACCGATAGAGGCAACACTACTATGTCTGGGCATTTATGAAGAGACGGGCTCACTCCTATATTCATCAACCACCTACAGGGACCTCTCTGCTGCGTCCTATCTACTTAAAAAGGGGGCAAATCTCAATATAGTCTCAAGCTTCCTTAAGAGTGACCTATCAGTAGAGGAGTTCTCGCTACTAAACAGGCTCCTTGAGTCCTCAGAGGAACTCTTTATACATGGCATAAAGATAAGGCTCTGTGCCGCCAATACAGAGGGATATGGCGATGTGGCCCACCTTGCCCATCGCATTATGGATATGCAAGAGGCCGATGCAGTCTTTCTTGTGGTCTCTATGAGTGATAAACTCTTGATTGTAGGTAGGAGCAAGACCTCTGAGATAGATACTGCCACAGTGCTTGCAGAGTTTGGTGGCGGTGGACACCCCTTTGCGGCCTCGGCCACGATACACGAGACCCCTTTGGAGATCGTTCGGGAAAGGCTTAAAAACGCCATAGTCAGCAAGATAAAGCCCCTTAAGACGGCCTCTGATGTGATGACCACCCATGTTATTTCTATCAACAGTAACAAAACCATTAGAGAGGCAGAGTTGATCATGACCAAATACGGTGTGAATGTCTTGCCGGTGCTTAAGGGTGACCAATACTACGGGATACTCTCAAGAGAGGTAGTGGAAAAGGCCATCTTTCACGGCTTTAAGGCCTCACCATGCATAGACTTTGCATCCTCTGATGTCTTCTATGCATTTCCTGAGACGCCTATAACCGAGATAGAGTCTTCTATGATTGAGCTAAACCAGCGATTTGTCCCTGTGCTTAAGGACGGCAGTATTGTGGGTGCCATTACAAGGACCGACCTTATGAGGGTTATGTATGAGGAGGTACTAAAAAAGAGCCGCCTATCTTCTACTACAACCACCTCTAAGACAGGTCTTTACAGCAATGCTTCAAAGGTCCTCAAGGAACGCATGCCCTTAGAGGTCTATGAGATGCTAAAACTCGCTGGCTCTGTAGCAGATCAGATGGCCATGTCTGCCTACATGGTGGGTGGCTCTGTTAGGGACCTCTTAAGGGGTGAAGAGAATTTAGATATTGATATAGTGGTAGAAGGTGATGGCATTGCCTATGCCACTGAGCTTGCAAAGAAGATTGGTGCAAGACTCTCAATATACAAGAGGTTTGGCACTGCAAGGCTCCTCCCCATTGAAGGGCACAATGGTCCATGGCTTGGTAAGGAAGACCTCAAGATTGATGTGGCTACTGCAAGGACCGAGTATTACGAGACCCCGGCTGCGCTACCAAAGGTAGAGACCTCATCAATCAAAAAGGACCTCTACAGGCGCGACTTTACGATAAACACCCTGGCTATTAGACTAAACAGCAAGGACTTTGGTGAACTGATAGACTTTTTTGGCGGGCAAAGGGACCTTAAGGAGAGGTCCATAAGGACCTTGCACAATCTAAGCTTTGTAGAAGACCCCACGAGGGCCTTCAGGGCCGTGAGGTTCGCCGAGCGTTTTGGCTTTAAGATCACGAGGCACACAGAAAACCTTATAAAGGCGGCCCTTAAGATGAAAATATTTGATAAGCTCTCAGGCACACGGATTTATGACGAGCTCCTGATTGCCTTTAAAGAAACAAACCCTGTAAAGACCTTGCAGAGGACGGACGCCTATGGGCTTTTAAAGGTCATACACCCATCCATAAATCTTACAAAGGATATGCTAAGGCTCCTGGAGTCCCTCTATGATACAGTTACATGGTTTAAACTGTTGTTTTTAGATGAACCTTGTAAAGACCATGTGCTTTACATCATGGGCCTACTCTTTAGGCTCTCTGAGACCGACAGAATAGAGGCCCTCAAGAGGTTATCTGCACCTTCACACCTTATTGGATATATCTCTAATCTCTTTAAGACAACTCGCGATATACTTGTTAGACTTGATGCCACAGACCCATATCTAGTTTACAAGACCCTTAAGGGCCAACCTATTGATGCCATCCTCTTTAGCATGTCAGTTACTCAGGATACAGAGAGAAAGAAGGCAATTTCACACTTCCTGCTACATACAAGAGACACAAGGCCATTTATAGATGGCAACAAGCTAAAGGAATTGGGCATAAGGCCGGGCCCAATCTACTCGGTGATATTAAACAGGCTCATAGAGGAACGCATTAGGGGACGGGTCCATACAATAGAGGAAGAGCTTGAGATAGTAAAGGACATTATTGGGCAAGGGAATACCAACTAATTGGACCGTCCTGTGTGTTTTCGTTGCTATTTCCATTTACACAAAACTTCGGAATGACAAATCCTACAAGTCGATGGAGTGCTTGCATTAGTTCATGATTGTCTTGCCCTGAAAAAGTGTTTGTAGCGGTGACAGGGTTGACACCACTACAAGTGTATCGTTGGGTTAATGCCTTATTGAGCTGAAAATGGTTTATAATGTATAAGTCTCTTGCCTGGAGAGGTGCCAGAGCGGTTGAATGGGGCGGTCTCGAAAATCGCTATGGGGGCAACTCCATCGAGGGTTCGAATCCCTCCCTCTCCGTAAGGTAACCCTACCGACACAAGGTAACTCACTCGCCAAGGGTGTGCAAACACTTTTCTATGTAGATAGTCAAGACATTTGACCCCTTTTATGCAAATAAAATTGACCCCCCTCTAATATACCTTTTTGAGACACTTTTAGTGCTCTAAAAGGCGTAAGTGTTTTATCCCTTTCGAAAACGGCTTCGCCAAATCGCCTTAGAGACATTTTTTTAAGCCAACCCATACCTAACTATCCCCTCAAAACGTCCTCTTTAATGCCTATTTGCCTCAAGTAAGAGGGCTAAATACTCCTCATACTGAAGTTTGCCTCTTGTAGCCCTCTCTGAGAGCTCTTTATATACAGGAAGCATCCCCTTCAGCTTTAATGCCCTCATATATCCTTCTACCTGTCTTGTCAGTTCACTCATGGCTCACCTCTACCCTATAAGCAGAAAGTCCCCTCGTTATATCCACAGATGGAAATATCAGGGCAGCAGGTGCAGCGGGGGGGGATAATAGATGACTTTCTAATAGAAGATGTTGGAATAAAGGAGGTGAGTGAGCTTTTGAGATAATAGATGAGAGGGCTGAAAAGGGTGGTATAATAATGGCAAGCCACCCGACTTTGACCATTTATTTCCATAACACATTGATATACAAAACTTTTAGCAAATAGATAGGCACTACTTTTGGCTTTTTCCTGAAAAGTATCTCTGGTGGGTTATTTTATCTGAAATGGAACTGA
>Ga0308419_1000662_pt1 | contig 24231 bp, 26 predicted proteins | sample HotsprSampleMS50_FD_203674 | JGI IMG/M metagenome (GOLD analysis project Ga0308419, IMG submission 203674) | Hot spring phototrophic mat microbial communities from Mushroom Spring, Yellowstone National Park, Wyoming, United States - 20090730_MS50 ... | reverse complement strand
TCAGTGTAAACGACGATGATAAACTCCATATATTATCTGCAGTAAAGATGCTCTCAGAATGCCGTCTCAATATTGTGGCCACAAAGGGGACTGCAAAATTTTTAGAAGAAAACAGTATATCAGTACAGACCGTTAAAAAGATGACAGAGGGCAGACCCCATGTGGTGGATCTAATAAAAAACAACGAGATAGCCATGATTATAAATATCCCAAAAGGGTCAAAGTCTGCTAAGGAATCATATTATATAAGAAGGGCAGCCCTTATCTATAACATCCCCTATTTTACCACCGTAGCAGGTGCAAGGGCAGCGGCTCAAGCAATATCAGCCCTCAAGAAAGAAGAGCTACATGCCACACCCATTCAGGAACACTACATGTTAAATAAAATATGCAATAATCTTGGGGCAAAATATGAGAGATAGCTTAAATGTCAGATAAACCATACTATTGGCTACCTAAACTAAAGGGTAATAAGGATAAAATCCTTGAATACCTTCTTAAGGCAGGATCTATAGCTTGCCATCACTGGATATCCTCCTGAAGACCTTATACTTAAGCCCCATTTTATCAAGAAAAACATAGAGGCCATATAGAGATTAAAACAGGTCTCAAATTTGCAAAGGCCTTATGTTATTGATTTTCAATATTCAAATGACTATACTAATTCAATTTCATATATGGATACAAAAACAGTAACCATCCTCGATTATGGTGCAGGTAATGTAAGGAGCGTAATAAATGCAGTAACACACCTTGGCTATAAGGTAAATCTTATAAAAACACCCTATGATGTAAAAGAGGCTGAGATACTCATCTTCCCGGGTGTGGGTTCCTTTGGGGAGATGATGAAGACCCTTGAAAATAAAAAACTTACAGAGCCTCTTCTTCTTTATCTTAAATCAGGAAGGCCATATCTTGGTATATGCCTTGGTCTGCAGGCATTATTTGAATTTAGTGAGGAATCCCCAGGTATACCTGGATTGGGTTTTTTAAAAGGCAGGGTGAGAAGACTAAAAACAGACCTTTCTATCCCCCATATAGGCTGGAATGGCATAAAACCAAAAAAGGCCTCAAGATTATTCTATTCGCTAAAAGGTGATGAACACGTATACTTTGTCCATTCCTATGTGGTTGATCCACAGGATAAGGCCTGCATACTCACTACAACAGACTATGGAGAGGAATTCGTAAGTTCTGTTCAGGTAGAAAATGTTATGGCCACCCAGTTCCACCCTGAAAAAAGCGGGGATGTAGGGTTAAGGATATTAAAAAACTTCCTTGAAGATAATATAAAATCTGTTATGCCGAATTTTATTCAAAAGTCTACAGCCCTTGCAAGGCGTATAGTGGCATGTATGGATGTCAGGGAGGATGATAAAGGCAGGCTCGTTGTCACAAAGGGAGACCAATACGATGTGAGGGATACGAAAACAAAAGAGGTTAGGGATCTGGGCAGCCCTGTTTTACTGGCACAAAGATATTATGAAGATGGAGCAGATGAGCTGGCATTTTTAAATATCACAGGCTACAGGAACTTCCCCCTTTTAAACCAGCCCATGCTTGAGGTTTTAAAAGAGACATCTCAAAATGTCTTTGTTCCATTAACAATAGGTGGTGGCATAACATCCTATACCAATGAAGAAGGGAAAGACTATTCTGCCCTTGATGTAGCATCTGCCTATTTCAGGTCAGGGGCAGACAAGGTCTCAATAGGTAGCGATGCTGTGTTAATAGCAGAAAGGTTTTTGCTATACGGCATAAGAGGTAATACATCCATTGAAGAGATTTCAAGGGTATACGGCAATCAGGCTGTTGTTGTGTCCATTGATCCAAAAAGACACTACGAATCCTCACCAAGGGGTGTTGGCCATTATATTATAGAAACTGCTGAGCCAGGGCCAAATGGAGAGAGATACTGCTGGTTTCAATGCTTCATAAAAGGTGGCAGAGAACCAAGGGATATGGATGCCATAACCCTTGCAAGGATTTGCGAAGAGTTAGGGGCAGGAGAGATACTCCTAAACTCCATAGACAGGGATGGGACAAACCTTGGATTTGACTTAGAACTTATAAGGGCAGTGTCAGAGCATGTAAATATACCTGTTATTGCCTCAAGTGGTGCAGGTTCTCCTGAACACTTTTTTGAAGTATTTTCCAAAACAGAGGCAGAGGCAGCCCTTGCTGCAGGTATACTCCACAGGAGAGAAATAGGCATTGAAGATATAAAAAAATATCTTAAAGGCAAGGTTGCCATAAGGCTTAATTAACATCGGATAAGTTCTTTACTCAAAAATAAGCACATGATTGTGATAGGTGCTGGGAATGTGGGTATGGATGTGGCATCAGAGGCCTATATTTTTGGGACAAGAGAGGTCACTGCCATAGATATACAGAAACCCGCTGCATCGGGCAAGGAGCTTGAACTTGCCAGGAGAAAAGGCACAAAGATCATCTGGCCAAAGGCTGTGGATAGATACGACGCTTGCGAGGCAAAGGTCTATTTCAAAGACGGTACATCCATGGATGCCCATTTTTTAATTTTAGCAATAGGTGATATGCCTGTACTCGATTTTATCACGCCATAGGCGATGCCACAGGACTGTGTCTTGTAAGACACGCAATCGGTCTGGAAAGGCTTGTATCCCGGCATATCCATTCCAAACTTACATCTGCCCCGTATTCCTGTGAAAGAAAAGATGTGATCCCCTATGACAGGATAAAAAGTCAGTATTATGAGATATCATTTATCGGACACGATAACCCTCTATCAGAGGCTGAAAGGTGTTTGTTTTGCGGCACATGCAGGGAATGCCACATATGTGTGGTAGCTTTACCTATGAGGATAAAATTACGCACAACAAATGTAATCGAAAGGGCATTCAGGGAGGTTAAAAGAAGGATACTTACTATGAGCTGCTTTAATAATAACAAGACATTGAGAAGATCATATATGCGTTACTCAGGTCATTTAAACGACTAATGGGGGAAAAAACCCTTAAAAGAATTTACACAGAAGAATTGACACTACCGATTCTTATTGCAATATTGTATATCCCCTTTTATAATGCTATGATTTTAAATTATCAAAAATGGATGCTAATAACTTTAAAAGGGAAAATTATTTAGATCATATTTTTTTAGTCCAGTATAGAATAACCTTTCAACCAGAGGATGTTATAATAATGCCCCCTTCAAATAAAGGCAATATAATAAGGGGCGCATTCGGAAGAACCCTAAGGGGCATATGCTGCGTAAACTATCGATCAGGATCATGCAAGAGATGCGAAGAGGGGTCTCGATGCCCCTACCATTTAATATTTGATCCAGTGGAGATCGTCGAGCAGAAAAGGATGAGAAATGTGCCCAGGGGCTATGTAATTAAGCCTCCACTTGATACGGCTACCGCATATACAAAGGACAGGCCCTTTGTATTCGATATGATCCTTATAGGCAATATCATAAAGCATCTACCCTGGGTGATTGTGCCCTTCAATCAGTTAGGTACTATAGGCATAGGCAGAAACAAAGGCAGATTCACCATAGGCGATATCTATCTTGTAACCGGTAGCTCCATTAAAAAAGCATATGATCCAGAAACCCGCATATTCACAAACCATGAAGATTATATCACAGGTCAGACCATTATGGATCAAGCAAAGAATCTGGACCCTTTCTGCATCACCATTGAGTTTTTGACCCCTGCAAGGATAAAGTATAACCCTACGGGCAAAAAGGCAGGTAGCATTATTGTAAGAGAACCCCAATTCCACCACATCATAAGAAGACTCATAGCAAGATCGAGTATCCTGTCCCTTGCATATCTTAATAAACCCATGGATATGGATTTTAAGGGCATGATAGCCCGCTCTATGGATATTAAAAGAAAAGACATGGATATTATTTGGGTGGAAGAAAAAAGGTATAGCAGGACTGAGACAGATCGCAAAGGCAGGCATGCCATCCACGACCAGAGCGGTTTTAAGGGAAAAATCACCTTTGAGGGGGATCTAACTGAATTTCTTCCTTTAGTCGCCCTTGGCGAGTATATACATGTGGGAGAGGATACGGTATTCGGTAATGGCTGGTACAGGGTAGTTTAAACTGAAGAAAAAGGTGACATGCTGTTAATGGTGAAATAAAGGCAGGGTTTACGGTTATACCCCCTTTTATCCTTGACATCGTGTATACTCATTTTATATTATGGGAACATAAATAGACTATTTCTGGGGGACATGTGACAGGGAAACTTGCCTATGAGCGTTATCACTGGTTCCACGGTCAGGTGGGCTCAAACTTATTCCCCAATGCCCGTCACCTTTCAGAAAGATTTGGTATATCTATAAAACAGGCCCAGCGTGATATCGAATTCATGCGGGACAGACTCGATGCACCCCTTGTTTATAACGGAACAAAAAAGGGATACGCATACGAAAGATCAGGCTATGAACTGCCTCCCATCTGGTTTACAGGCGATGAATTCGTTGGGTTCTGTCTGGCCTTAAGGCTTGCAACGACCATACCCGATGGCTCTTTGAAGAAATCACTGCGCCACTTTATCGAAAAATTTTATTCTGTCAGGTCGTTCAATGATGCCCCTGCCATGGAAGAGATAGAAAGGCTTGTATCAGTAAAAAATATTGAATACTACAGGGTAAAGGAGGATGTATTCAGGGCTGTCCTGGCCGGTCTTCTAAAGAAAAGGCCCTTGAAAATCGTTTATCACACACCCCACAAGAATGAAAAGACAGAAAGGGTCATCGTGCCTTTGCACCTGCTCTGTTATATGGGAAGCTGGCACGTAATCGGTTACTGCACAATGAGAAATGGGCTCAGGGACTTTGCCCTATCGAGGATACTAAGTCTCACAACCCAGGAATATGCGGTTCATATCCCGGATGATCTGCCGCCAATAAAGGACTATCTAAGAAAAAATTTTGGTGTCATATCAGGAGGCAGGCAAAAAGAGGTAGTATTAAAATTCTCACCGGATATTGCATCGTGGGTTTACCAGCAGATATGGCACGATGCCCAGAAGGCAGCCTTCGAAAAAGATGGAAGCCTTATTTTGAGCTTCCCTGTATCCGGTTTCGAGGAGGTCATAAGGGAGATATTGAAATATGGTTCGCAGGTCGAGGTCATATCACCGCCTGAACTTAGGAGAATGATTAAAGATGAAATAAAAAATATGGAAAAAATTTACATGTAGGACATCATTTGGGGGAGTAGTGGTTGTAAAATGATAATACGATAAAAAGAATGGCCAAAAAGAGGGGTTATATTATGGACAGGCGCAGTTTTATAAAATCTATCCTTTCCTTGCCCTTATTTAGCTTTTTCCTGCCCTTAAAAGAGGGGATTGAAAGGTATGAAAAGATTCTTCTACTCGATACAGTTGTGGCTGGAATTAGATACTACGATGCAGAAAGGATATGGAATAGTCTTTATATCGGAGAACCCCTTCTGCTCAAACGAGAACCCCATAACCCATACGATGAAAGGGCAATCGAGATCTATCGTGGCAATAACAAATTGGGATATATACCAAGGAAGGACAATGGGGTAATCTCACAGGTCCTGGATAGAAACGAAAGGCTTTATGCAAATATCTCCTGGCTAAAAAAAGACCCGGACCCATGGAACAGAATAGGGATTAAGGTATGGATGGAGGTTAAGGCATGAAAAGCTATAGAAAAGAGCTCTGGTTTAATGTGCCCACAAGGAGGGCATTTATAAATATCACACCACAGGTGGAAGAATGTGTGAGGGAAAGCGGGATAAAAGAAGGTCTTGTGCTTGTAAATGCCATGCACATAACCGCATCGGTATTTATAAACGATGACGAATCAGGACTCCATCAGGACTTTGAAAAATGGCTGGAGCAACTGGCACCCCACGAACCCGTATCCAGATACCAGCACAACAGAACAGGTGAAGACAACGCCGATGCGCATCTAAAAAGGCAGGTAATGGGCAGGGAAGTGGTAGTGGCCATAACCGAAGGCAGGCTCGACTTCGGCCCCTGGGAGCAGATCTTCTACGGCGAATTCGATGGCAGAAGAAAAAAGAGGGTGCTTGTGAAGATTATAGGGGAGTGAGGTGGTATACATATAAAAATTCTACGAAAAGAAGCCACAAAATGACCCGATATATTCTCTTTGGAGGGATGGATGAAAATAACAATTAGAACCTTGACACCTTTGTGGACCGGTGGTGTGGACCAAACCTGCGACCGCCTGCACGAGACGGGACTTATCGGCTCGTTGCGCTGGTGGTATGAGGCCCTCGTGCGCGGGCTGGGAGGGAATGCCTGCGATCCGACGAGTGAGGATCGCTGTCCTGATAAGGATGGCAGGCACTGTGTGGCATGTGAGTTGTTCGGCTGCACGGGCTGGGCGCGCAAGTTTCGACTAAGAGTATTGAATGCACCAAAAATCGAAAATAGAGCGATTGTAAAAGATCAATTTCTTCAAGTTGAAATTATCCCTCTCCGAAAAATTGAGAACGAAGAATGGTGTTTGCTGAGCGCCACTTTTCGCCTAATCTCCAAATATGGTGCTATTGGCGGTAAAACAATCTTCAAGCCATCCGATGAACAAACCCGACAGCATGAATTTCACCATTTAGATTTTGGATTGGTCACAATCGAATGGCCCGAGGAAAGTCTGTATTGCACTCCAGATTTAGAGAAAATCAGGGAATATGTAATTTCCAGACAATGGCGCTCAGGTACCCATAAGTACCAAAAAGATGGCAAAGAGCATGATTATTCTTGGGCTTCCCTGCAAAATTTTTGGTTTGTAGGAGAATGGTATCTGGCAAGGCAAAATGTCGGCAAAAGTGCTTTCAATCAGGTATTGGGTAGGAAAGAGTCAAAACAACAAGGACAATCTTTCGCGGATAGTAGTAGTTCCTCTCGTTGGCTCGCGGGAAGTCAGCAAGAAAGTAAAAAAGTCTTTAGTTTCAAAAAACCTGCGAGAACATTTGGCTTTGTCAAGCCAGGTTTGGTAGATTTTGAAGAAATCAAGGAACGTCTCAAACAGGTCTGGCAAGATTTTGACTCCGACAAAGAATTTCTAACGGGTGAGCAAATTTTGAAAGATATTTTCACGGCAGGAGGAGGTGCTGCATGAGTTATGACTTGTATGTAGAAAAACCGCAGGGCAATATTGTGACGCAATTACAGTTGTTGGTCTGCGAAGACAGCGTAACGGCTGCCAGAAAGTTTGTTCAAATGGTACATAGCCGCCGCGACCGAAATGGTAATCGGTTATCAAGCAAATATGAGCGTTTCATAGCACAAGAAAAAGGCCTCTACATAGACCGATTGGGATTTATTCCATCCTCACCCGATCTTTCTGCCCTCCCTCCCGGCTCCTGGTTCCTGCAATTCACCTTCACCCTCGCCAAGCCCTGGATTAGCAAAGACGATGACCCCTTCTACGTCGCCGAGAGCGTCAACCCGGTGCGCAAGGACAAGGTCTTCAAAGTCCCGATGATGTCGGCAGCGAGTTGGAAAGGGCTGTTGCGCTGGACCGCTATGCACATTTGCCTGGCATTGCAAAAGGATAGACTTTCTCCCGAAGAATTTGCCCAAGAACGCTTAGTTCAGACTTTACTCTTTGGCGATGAGAAAGGCGAAGAAACAGGGGAAACAAAAGACTTTGCCGGTTATCTGGACAAGTTAGGTGGTAAAGAGGCACGAGAACGCTACGTGCAAAAGATACGCGAGCGTTTCCGCCTGGACGAAAAGGCAGAGATGCTCCACCACAGCGGGCGGCTGATGTTCTATCCCACATTCTTCGACCTGATTGACGTGGAAGTCATCAACCCGCATTTGCGCGAGACCAGGGCCGGCACACACCCGATTTACCTGGAATGCGTGCCGCAGGGGGCAAAAGGCATTTTCTCCCTGCTCTACGTCCCCTTCGACATAGTTGATCAAATTCCGGAATCAATCGTTGAAGAGTCTAAAAAACATCTTTGTTACCTTGCGCCAATGATCAAAAATCTGTTCCTCACCTACGGCTTCTCCGCCAAGCGCAGCAGCGGGTATGGGGTGGCGAAGGATGAGATTGTCAAGGGAGAGATCAAGACAAAGGCAGACAGGCGTGATCTGGAGAAAAAGAAGTTAAGCGATCTGAAGCAGGAGGTAGGAAATGTCTTCTTCGCTTGAAACCCTGTCCGTGACCCTGGGGCCAGTCGTTGAGTCCCTGCGCAACGGCCTGGGCGATGACCTGGTCGCGGTGGTGCTTTTCGGCTCCCGGGCGCGGGGGGAGGCCGGCCCTGAAAGCGATTGGGACCTGCTGGTGATTGCCGAAAACCTTCCCGATTCGCCCTGGCATCGCCAGAAACGAATCCTTGCCTTGCTCCCTCGGGAGTGGCAGCATCAAGTCAATCTGCTGGCATATACGCCCGCCGAATGGTTCGCACGAGTCACACCGCTCGCTTTGGACATCGCCTTGGATGGAATTGTGCTTTACGATGGTACCCGCGCCCTGTTCTCTGCTCGCCTGTCTGCCTTGCGCAGGCAGTTATCCGATTTGGGGTTGGAACGCCAGGCGATTGGGGAGGGCGAATGGGTCTGGCTCTGGCGGGATGAGCCGCAACACCACTGGAGGTTGGAGTGGACGACATGAAAGAAAGCGTTACATTTCGCCTTGAACTGGCGCGCGGCTTTTTAGGCGAGGCCCAACAAGACTTCAGGCTGCGCCGCTGGCGTGCTACTGTATCCCATGCCCAATTAGCGGTCGAGAACGCCTTGAAGGCCCTGATTGGAGCGTTCCTGCCGGTTCCCAAAACGCACGACCCGGCGCGTGTTTTGCTGGAACTCATTGCCCGTCAACAGATTTCCCTTCGCTGGCAGAAGGATGTGCAACAGTTGGCCGAAATGGGTCGGCCACTGGGTCCGCAGCTCCACGTGCAGACGGATTATGGAGACGAATTTGGCGGTCGTTTACCCTGGATACTGTTTGGTGAAGAGGAGGCCAGAGAAGCCCTGACCACAGCGGAGAACATCCTCGCTGGAGTGGAAAAACTCGTTCGGGAGGTGACGCATGACGATTGACTTGAATGTGCTGGCCGATAACCGCGACGCCCTGCTCCTGGCGGAGGTGGCGGCGTGGCTGCACAATATCAAGCAGGGTGGCCGTTTAAGGGCTTTGTTACATGCCCAAACACCAGAGCCAAAATCGACCAGGCTGAGCCAACTGGCGCAGGAGGTAATATATGAGCAGCACCGAAAAATCCGCTCAGCGTCACGCCCTTTTAGCGGCTGAACTGGCGCGCTATGTGAAAACCTTGCTGGAATCATATCACCCAGAACGTATCCTGCTCTTCGGCTCGCTGGCAACCGAACAGGTTGGAGAGTGGTCAGATATTGACCTGGTGATTATCAAAGAAAGCAATCTGAAATTCCTGGATCGCATTCGCGAGGTCATGCGACTTTTGAACCCGCGCGTTGGCGTAGACATCCTTGTTTATACCCCTGAAGAATTCGCTCAGTTGAGCCAGGAGCGCCCTTTCGTGCGCCAGGAAATTTTGGCCAAGGGGAAGGTGATCTATGAAAGAAAGTGAACGCTGGCTGCTTTTTGCCCACCAGGACCTGCGCATGGCTGAAATGGCAATGGGAGAAGGGTTGTACAATCAGGTCTGTTTCCATGCCCAACAGTGTGCTGAGAAAGCCATCAAGGGATTGCTGGCGCATCAACGGAAGATACCGCCGCGCACGCATCGCCTCGCAGACTTGCTGGGACTCCTCGAGCCGGATCCATTTGCAGAGGACAGGATTGAAATCCAGTTACTCGACCGCTTTTATCTTCCCACTCGCTATCCCGATGCGTTGCCCGGTTCACTGCCAGAAGGGCTACCGGATGCCCAGGATGCTCAAGAGGCTCTGACCATAGCTGGAAAAGTCCTTACTCAGGTGAAGCAGCTCCTTCAGGAGGTGAGTCATGACGATTGACTTGAATGTGCTGGCCGATAACCGCGACGCCCTGCTCCTGGCGGAAGCCCTTGGTTGGTTACATGATTATCGTAAATGCTCTGAAGAACATTTACAAACACAAGCGCCAGGGAGCAAAACTCAGGCATTGCCTCGCTCCGAATTGTCAAAGCAGCAACCGAACTTGCAGAATATTTCTCTTGTGCTGCCAACTCTTCAATCATCTTCACGGACAATCACAAGTTTGCTCGATGATAAAACGTGGAGTCAGGATACGCTGGGACAACTTCTCTCGCGCTGTCATAACACTGCCCACTTTGACAAACAAGAGCCTGTGGGGGGCGAACAAAACTATCCTGGCGCTCAAATCAGCTCTGCTTTTGGGTTCGAAAAACCTGTCGGACAAAACCTGACAATCAATTTATGGAACTTGCCTTGGAACGATCTAGGTGCTCTGGGGTCAAACAGAGATAACGTGAGAGGAAAAGTAAGCGCGCTATTTTCTCAAACGGTTGCTGACATCCGCCGTCCTATCAATGAGGTGGATTTGTGGAGTTGGGGATTGCTGGTAGGTGCGTTATATAAATCGGCACTTGCAGGCGCTCTGTTGGGCTATCAATCACAAGCGAGCGATCTCCGCTGGCGATTGCTTGGAATTCGCGTTAATGGGCTGGATTACCTTTCGGGTGCTGCGCGCATTCCCGACCTGCTGGCAAGGCAGGAATTGCTCACAAATGGGCTTGATAGGGTGCGTGACCTGTTGGAAGTCACTTACCCGCTTGGCAGCGAAGTGTACCGCGATGAAAACGGCAGCGTCTTTGTCGTTCCCAATATCGCTAACCTGCTCGAAATCACCGACAAGCGCGGAACGAGCCTTCGCACGCTCATTCTGGAAACTTTTTCTACAGGTACAGTAAAAGGCCAGCCTGTGCTTCAAGTGGGTGGCGAGATTCTGCCGCAAATTGAATTAGAGCAACAACCCTGGTGGGGGCAGGATCCAGACTGGGAAGCAAAGACTCAACTGGATAAAAAAACCAATTTGCCTAAAAACCCTGCTCTCTATGGACAAGAGCTAAGGAATGAGATTCCAGGAATTGGCGCTTTTATTCTGCAGGAAATTGTTTTATCGTCTGACCCTGATTGGGTAAAAAAGTTCTGGACCAGCAATTCATCGGACATCTGTACTGTCTGTGGCTTGCGTCCACAAGGACCCGGCAAAAAAGCCAAAGACCGCAAAGTCTGCGATATTTGCGAAGAACGTCGGGCAGACCGTTCTCAAACATGGGTGAAATCCCAGCCAGATAGGACGATTTGGACTGCTGAAGTTGCCGACACAAACGGGCGATTGGCGCTCCTGGTTGGACAATTTGACCTGTCTCATTGGCTGGATGGCAGTTTGGTTGAATCGCTGCTGGTAATTGCTCCTGATAACGCTCAAAATCCTGTCAAGAAAACTCCTTCTTTCAGCCGCATTCGCCGCATTTGGGAAACAACGCACTCTTTCTGGAAAGAGGTGGAAGATGATGCTTTGCACCGGCTGAGCGACGACCGCCGCCGCTTGAAAATTTATCTGACGCAACAACCTGACTTGGGACCCTATCATGTTTACGATTTGCAACTCGGTCAAGTCGAACTTAATATAGTTTGGGTTCCACCTCATGACAATACAGAAGGCTATCTCCTTACCGCAGATAATCTGAATTACATCGCTCGCCGTTTGGGCGCAGAGAAGAAAATCTATGAACACCCTGCGACTGCGGCGATTTGGGTGGAAGATTACCTGCGCGAACAATTTCTATCTTCCGACTCTCAAAATCAGCCTGTTTTATACAACCCTGACTTACCTCCAGGCAAGAGAAAGTCTAACCTGATTAGCAGAATTTTCATCCGTGACATCCAATATCAATCCAATCAATACGCTGCCGCCATCCCCATCCTCGCCGAGCCGCAAATCTTCATGGCGCTCGTCCCCGCCGACCGCGCTCTGGAAGTGGTGAAGGCCATCAAAGCCAAATACGAGCGTGAGATGGGCAAAGTCCAAAACCGCCTGCCGCTTTTCCTGGGGCTGGTCTTCTTCCAACGCAAGACCCCGCTGCTGACGGTGATGGATACCGCGCGGCGGATGCTGGATCAGGTCCAACTCACGGAAGAAACGTGGCAGGTAGAATGCAATCGTCCATCAGAAGATTCTCAGAAGCGATATTTACGCCTTTCCAGGGGGCAGGCGCGTATCGTCTATGAAGTTCCGGTCAAGATGGGTGACGATCAGACGGACGACCTTTGGTATCCCTATTTCTTTTTCCAGGGAGACCCCTCTGGCCGCCCCTTGTGCTTTCAACATAAAAGTAATGGTGAACATAATCAGCGCTTGCTGATCCATGTCAGGGATTTGCGGGAAGGGGATACGGTCTTTGTCACCCCCTCGTGCTTCAGCTATCTTTTCCTGGTAAGCACCGCCCAACGCTTCCGCTTCGACCCGGAAAAAGACGTGTTGCTGCTGGACGAACTTCCCCGGCTGATGAAAATGTGGGACGCCTTGAAGCAAAGCGGCATCACCGATACCGGCCTGCGCAATGTGCAGGCGCTGCTGGAAAGCAAAAGCGCCGCCTGGAAGAATCCAGGAGATGAATTGGCGCATCTGGCCGAGACGACGCTCAAGCGGGCCGAGTTGCTCAATGCCCTCACCGTTGAGGACGTGCTCAGCGGGAGCTTTGCCCGCTGTCTGGAACTCTATCTGCACATTATGAAACTAAAGTTGAAGGAGGCTTAACATGACCTATCAACCAGACAAATTAAGATATTTTGCCCTCGCTCTTGACCCGATCCACGTTGGGACGGGCGGCTATCGGTTGGGACGTGTGGACATGACTATTGTGCGTGAGCCAGGTACGAATCTCCCTAAAATTCCTGGTACGAGTATTAGCGGCGCGGCTCGCACCTATGCTGCGATGCAGGAGAACGACAAGTTCCCAGGATGCGCCGGACAAAGCGGTCACTGTGGCCAGCCCGATTGCCCCATCTGCGTCACCTTTGGCTTTGCGGGAACGCAAAACGGCAGTTTCCAGGGTCTGGCACAGTTTTTTGACGAGCGGCTACTCTTCTTCCCCGTGCACTCCCTGGCTGGACCGGTGTGGGTGACCTGCCCGGAGGCGCTCAAGGACCTGGAAATCACCACAAACGGGCTGGCGGATGAGCAGGTGCACGTGGCACAAGGTGTGAAACAGAGCGGCAGACTCAACCTGGGCTGGCTGATGCTGGAGGTGGCAAGTAATAATTTTGCACCGCAAGTCACCCATGTTCCTCAGGAGATCTTAAATCGTTCTGTCCTCGTCTCCAACAAGATGTTCGGCCACATCGTTAACGACAACCTTGAGGTGCGGACCTCGGTGAGCATTGATCCGCAGACCGGCGCCGCCGCCGAGGGCGCACTCTTCACCTACGAAGCCCTGCCCCGCGCCACTGTGCTCTACTTTGATGTGATCGTCAGTCATCCAAAGTACTATTGTATCGCCAGAACTGTGGAGAAAAATGGCAAGAAAGAGACCGAGTCGGTCATTCCGCTCAGCGATAATAATGGACATCCTGAAGGCAATATTGATAAAGTCAAGAGCACGGTGAACAACGGGCTGAAACTCTTCGAGACCCTCGGCGTGGGCGGGATGAACACCCGTGGGATGGGGCGGCTACGCGTGCTGAATCTCAGCGTGGGAGGTGCGCAATGAGCGAGCAAAAAAACCTTGACCAACTGTGCGCCCAATTCGGCTACGACATAGCCCAAAAGGTGAACGAAATGTTTGAAAAGAAAGCAACAGATACAGAGAATCTCATTAACAAGTCCCTGGGTGTACTCCAAGAGAATGGCCTCTATGCATTCTTCCTCTACCTGGCTTCTCAAATTAAGAGCGATAAGGAAGACAAAAGATCAAAGGCTGCCCGCGCCCTGGGAAATCAAGCTGCGAAATTTCTCCAACATAAATGGCTGGAGTTAATCAAGGTGGACGATGGGAAGGATGCGTACAAAAAGGCGATGGAGGAAATCCGACGCGAAGGTGGCCTCGCCTCCAGGCTCAATGACCTTCTCCTCGCCAAGCGCCTTTTGGAGCAGGCCCTCATCTACGCGCGTTATCACGCCAAGGCGCTGGGATAGGAGGCCGCAATGGGTTGGACGATGTATACGGCCATCTACGAACTGCGCAGCCCGTTGCACATCGGCTATCACAAAGTAGGCAATGTTCAGCGCACGCGCTACTATATCCCGGCCCGCAACCTCTGGGGCGCGGTGACCGAGGCGCTGACGCGGCGCGGCTTTTCCACGCCTGATGCTCCCCAGGGTGATTATCAGCAGATCGGTGAATGGGTCAAAAAACACTGCGCCTTCGGCTACTGGTTCATTCAGGAGAATGGCCAGTTGCTTTACCCCCACTACGAGGAAGGGAAACTGAAGTATGGTAACCTAACTGCGTCCGATTTCGAGCGTCGCTATCTGGATGCTCACGTTACAACAGCCCTCGATCCGTCCACCACCTCCGCCGAGGAGGGAAGCCTCCATGAGGTCGAATTCATCGCGCCGTACAACCAGGATGGGATGCAGACGCGGGTCGGCGGTTGGGTATTCCTTGACGAAACGGCGCAGGCTGCCCTAAACTGGTACCATTGGCTGAAGGATCTGCAGGTCGGCGGCGAGCGGCGTTATGGATTCGGGCTAATGCATCTTATTAAACTGGATAAACAGGTGAGAGAAGAAGAAGGTTATAAACTGCATCTTGATGGGGACCGCCCCAAAATTGACGTTAAGAAAAAGTGTACTCTTCTTGCCCATGCCGACACAGATGGTGTAAATGGAAAGGGCATGATTGAACCTTTAGTGGGGAGGAAAACAGATACAAAAAACAGTGCTCTCTTTGGATGTAAACTTGTCCAGGGTATAATATGTTGGTCACCTGGAACGATTTTAGAGTCTTCTTGTGCTTTTGAGATTTTAAAAGATGGAATTTGGAGGACCACATTATGAGAATAGTAACTTTTTCACATTGTATTATGGAGGGTGATTCATGTTTACCTATACTGGCCATCCCTTGTTAGATGTTGGTATAGCAACTATCCTCGCCTTTGTAAAAAAGCGAGATCCCACTCACATAACAAGTGATGATCTTGTAAAAATTTCATCCTACATGGAAGAAAACTATGTAAGAGAGCCGTTGATTTCTTTTCTGACGGTTGCATTTCCTAACTCTGGTTTTACAAACCCAGCCTTCAGTAAAAAACCTGAAAAACGAAAGGAATATGCGAAGCGAATACTTCAAAGTTATAGATTAGAAACGCAAACCTCGGATATATTTTGTATCTTTACAGGAAAGCCTGCTGTAAGTATTCCTTTATCTGAAAGACTTCCTGCTGGAAAGGCCTTTAGACAACATATTCCACTAATTACCGGAGAAGGCATCATAAATTTTTTCCCATGGGGTGATGCGGGTTTGCCGGTATCTGGGGAAGCCCTGATTGCAATCCATGCCTTCCCTCTTGGCTGTGCAAAATGTGATGGTAAATTATTAGCAGTACATTCAGATAATTCCGATCTTCTTCTTGATTTTGCAAAAGAGTTTCTGGACTACAATCTAAAGGCCATAAATCTTTCCCAGCTGAGTAAAAGCAATAAGCTCGAAGAGGCTGAGGCATCTGCAAAGACACTCCTTATTAAAACTTTAATTAAAATAGAACAGCAGAGGATGGATGAAGCGGCTGAATTTAAACCTTCATCGGTCACGGCCTATCATTTAAGCAATCTGGGAGCAAATCCATATCTTGAAATATACCATCTTCCACTTGAGATAACGGGTTTCTTAAGCCAAATACTTACCGCTGAATATAAGAACGAGTGGAATTCAATTGTTACCAGGGCGTGGTGGTTGTCCCAGAAGAAGAAACGCAAAAAACAGCAGACAGAAGAAAATGATGAAATCATTCAACCTCGAAGAAACGTACTTTACGAAGACCTTTTCAGATTGCCTGATAATGCTCATTCCTTTATAAGGCTGTATTTCTTGCGTGTTCCTAAAAGGTACACTTCAAAAGATGATCCTCGTGCTACATACTCATTTAAAAATGAAGCCGATTTGGTTTCTTGGAAAATAACTGAACTTTTTCTAAGGAGGGTTTTAAACATGAACAAAGAAAAGATTGAGCAGATCAAAGTACTGGGAGATCGTCTGGCGACTTACATCAAAGAAGAGAACGACAGACAGTTTTTCACATCACTTTTTCATCACCGTTATGATAGATTAAGGAGTGCACTTATAAAGGCAAATTTGACTCAGGTGAAAAAAGGCAAAGGGCCGCTTATTACATTGGACCCTTATCTTGCTGTTTTTGAAGATGGAAATGATATAGTCTCTTCAGATTGGAGGCTAAGTAGAGATCTCGTTCTTATAAGAATGATAGAACAACTTTACAAAATTGGATGGTTGGGAACAAACATTGAGGCCATCCCAGAGATAAAATCAGAGGAAGAAACTGAATAAAATAATAGGAGGTGCACTATGACATTTGTAACGGGATTGTTGTTGATAGATGCTCCGGCATCTGCACTGAACAATCTGGGTAAAGTGGAAGGCCGACTCGTTGACAACGTCGCTGGGGTAAAGGTTATAAGAACGAGGGAAGGGGCTTATCCTTATGTATCTGCCCAGGCCTTCAGGTATTGGCTGAGGACAACCCTTGAAAAGTATAACCCTGAATGGAAATCAGCTCCCATATGGCGCGGACAAAAAGTGGCCTATACAGATGCAAACCCAATCAAATACTGGGATGATGATCTTTTTGGTTACATGAGAGTAGGGTCTAAAAACGCAAGTGCCGTGGAACAGAGAGAGGCAGATGAAGGTCGTGCGACAGAGACACCTACTGCCGAGACGGTAACACGTTCTTCTCCGTTCAAGGTAAGTACCTTTGTATCTATTGCCCCGGTTAATATAGTGGAAGACTGGGAAACTATGAGTAGACATGAGGGTGATCCGGTTCCTTACAGTAGCCAGTTTTATAGAACCACTTTAAAAGGTTTATTCTCCCTGGACCTTCATGCATGTGGTACCTTCTGGTACAGAAACAAAACAGGTTTTCTAAACTTAGATGAGGTTAGAGTTGAGGAGGCGAAAAAGGTAGCTTTGGAAGAAGTACCAGAAGAAAAGGCTTATCGCTTGCCATATTCTGAACGCATTAAAAGGATAACTGCTCTATTTGAAGGCATGATTTTTCTTGAAGGTGGCGCAAAGCAAGCACTCCATTATACTGATGTATCACCTGTAGTAGCTTTGCTTGCTGTAACCAGAGGTGGAAATAACATCTTTGGACATACCATAGGAGTCAATTCCAGGGGATTACCGGAGATAAAACTCGATGCTTTAAAAGAAGTTCTTACAGTTTTTGAAAAGGAGATTCTTTCAACTGTTTATATTGGCTGGACTAAGGGCTATCTGGATGAAGAGCGGCAAAAACTTGAAAATTTTATTGAGAAGGAAAATTTTTCAAATATCAAAATATCCCATCCACGCAACGCATTTCAATCACTTATAGATGATCTGAAGAAGAAGGAAAACGAAAAATGGTTAGCTTAGGAGGACAGGATGCAGGTCTTAAAAATTGTGGCCGAAGGCCTCACTACCTCATTCAGATATCCCCATTTCATGCATGGTATACATCCTTCATTCGAAATGCCCCCTCCTGCCACAATTTACGGGCACATATGTAGTGCCCTCGGCTACTGGGTAGAACCTGAAGGCATTGAATTTGCCTATCACTTTACCTTCCAGAGAGCATTCGATGATCTGGAACACATACATTTAGTTGAGTCCTCAACCGGAAAAATCCCGGGGACTAATCACAAGAAAGTTCTTGAAGGGGTTATTAACCCTTTCAAGCGAACTCAACTTTTTAGACCAAAACTCATTCTTTACCTTAACCGCCCTGATTGGAAAGAAGCCTTTATTAGCCCAAAATACACCGTTGTTTTAGGCCGTTCACAGGACCTGTTCAGCTATACAAATGTAAAGGTTGTAACGCTCTACAAAGCAGATCGTGCTTATTTTGAGCATACCCTTGCACCTTACAGAATGGTCCTTCAGATTGGGCAGGGTTATGCTGTTTTAATGCCAAGATATTTAGACTACAAGAAAGGTAGATTTCCAACATTCAGTCGTTATTTGATATTGAAACGAAGGGTCTACAGTGAAGAATTTTTGAGGTTTGAGAAGTCTGATGCTGACCCTAAGACCCAATATTGGATAGATAAGGAAACGCCTGAGCTAAACGGAGCCTATCTCGGCCTATTTTTTCATAGGTTTGTGGGGGAAGACTGAGATGTCTCTGAAATGGCCTGAATGGCTTGAAGATATCTGGGCGAAAAGCCCAAATCAAGAAGAAGGGGACAAAGCTGAGAGTTTAGCCGAACATACCTTCAATGTACTCCACAGACTATCTGAACTAATTACCCTAAGACCCGATTTGCCTGTTTCAACTAATTTACCAGACCTATGGAATACAGTCTTTTGGGCTCTGTTTTTACATGATTTTGGAAAGTCCGCAAAAGGCTTTCAACGTGCTCTCAGAGGCGAAAAACGCTGGCCACATCGTCATGAAGTCCTTTCAGTCATGTTTGTTGACTGGATTTCAGATGGGATCTCTGAAAAGGAGTGTGTGTTAATAGTAGCAGGAATTGTCTCTCACCACAGGGATGCCGATGAGATTTCCCGTTTATATATGAATCCCCCGGATCCTACAGAAGATCCTCTGAATAATGTTGTGTCAGAGATAGACATTAAGACACTTGAAGGTTTATGGAAGTGGTCTATAGAATGCTGTGAATCCTGGATAAGTGAATTGGGACTTCGTGATAAAGGAATCAAGATACCAAAATGGCCGCCAAAAGATCAGGCCATCCAGCTCATTCAGGAAAAAGGTTCAGAAAGAATTAGATACTGGATAAAGCAATTCAGACAGTTGTTGAAAAGTATTACTCGTTACAATGACCTCCAGAACATAATAGAAGCTGTCTTTATGAGGGGACATGTACAGATGGCAGATCACATGGCATCTGCCGATATAAAAAGGCCTCTATATACTTCGCTGCCTTGTGGTTCGGAGATTTTAGCACATCTTGGACTTTCAGATAAGGATCTATATGATCATCAGAGGGCATGTTCCAAGCCTTTAAACTCTGCCATCCTTATGGCACCAACTGGAAGTGGCAAAACTGAGTCTGCTGTTATTTGGGCACTCAGTCAAAAAAATAATGGCAAAGGGATTCCAAGGCTATTTTATACCTTGCCATACCACGCAAGCATGAACGCCATGTATGACCGTCTGAACAGCGGGATATTTCAAGATATGGTAGGGCTTGAACATTCCCGCAGCGTTCTTGCCTTATACCGCCTGCTTCTGGACGATAATATTCCGGATGAAGCCAAAAGGAAAGCTCGGTGGGCTAAGGATCTGGCAAGGCTACACTACTATCCCGTGCGCATTTTAAGCCCTTACCAGATATTAAAGGCCTTTTACAGAATAAAGGGCTATGAATCACTCCTGACAGACTTCTTTGGTGGAGCCTTTGTCTTCGACGAAATACATGCCTATGAGCCTAAAAGGTTAGGTATGATAATGAGCTCGATAGAATTTCTGTTTAAGGCTCTCAAGGCTAAGTTCTTTGTGATGTCAGCTACACTTCCCAAACAAATAATTAATGAACTTTGCAAACTTGTGGGTGACGTAACTATCATTAAGGCATCATCGGACATCTTTAAAAAATTTGAGCGTCACAGGAGTTTTCTTTTAGAGGATGAGATTTTAGACTATGTATGGCTTGAACGAATCTCAAAAGAAGCAATCAATGGTAAATCAGTACTTGTCTGTTGTAATACAGTTAAAAGGGCACAGGAAGTTTATGAATGGTTGAAAAATAACATAAATATTGGTTTGCCCGTCATTCTTTTACATAGTCGATTTACTGCGAAGGACAGGCTTATCAAAGAAAAAATCGTCAAGGAAGCTTCTGGAAGTCGATCTCAGCATAGAAAACCTATCATCCTTGTTTCCACACAGGTTGTAGAAGTAAGCATGGACATTGATCTGGAGGTAATCTATACAGAGCCTGCTCCAATTGAAGCTTTAATCCAGAGGTTCGGTAGAATAAATAGAAGAAGATTAAAGGACTGGGCACCAGTATATATCTTCACAAAACCAGATGACGGACAGAGTATATATGAACAAGACCTTATAAAAGGTGCGTTGGAAATCCTGAAAAGCCATAATGAACAAATCATAAGTGAAGAGGCAATACCTGATTGGTTAGATAACATTTATCAAAATGCGGTATTTGAAAGATGGCTTGGCTTATACAGGAAAGGCTACGAGGAATTTCAATCAGCATGCATTGATACCTTAAGGCCATTTGCTTCAGATGATAGCCTTGAAAAGTTGTTTTATGAGGCTTTTGATGGCATAGATGTTTTACCGATAGTTTATGAAGATCAATACAATTTGCTTAAAAAAAAGAACCCCTTAGAAGCGAGTGAGCTTTTAGTACCTATCAGATGGAGGCAATTGTCTCAACTTGAAAAGAAGGGAAAGACAAAGAGACTCCATGAAAATGGTACAATTGTAGTAGATGTACCCTATAACAATGAATTGGGGCTTATATTTATATAATATTTTGTGTTTTTTCTGTTCTTTGACAACTGAATATGTTTTCCCTTGCGGGGCTGAAGAATTAGGAGGGGTGGTCTGATCGTGGCGGGTTATTCCGATTCTCATGATGGTTGATTTTTGCTATAATTATAGTATGTTACGTCAATCACGTTCAGACTTTGCCGGAGGTGGCGGATGAACTGCATCGTCATATATGACATTGTGGAGGACAAGATCAGGAACAAGATTGCAGACATCTGCCTCGACTTTGGCCTTACCCGCATCCAGTATTCTGCATTCTTTGGGGAACTCACCCATAACCAGAAAGAAACCCTCTTTAAGAAGGCAAAACGCACCATTGGAGACAGGCCCGGCAACATCCAGATCTTTCCAGTTTGCGAAAAGGACCTTGCATTGAAGCTGGAGTACATAGTGGAAAAGGAAGAGAAATCCCAATGAACCAGACCCAGCCCCCTCTGCCTTCTACCCCCATTCTGACTGTGGGCGACATAAAACAGTACTTTTACTGTCCACGCATCGTGTATTTTAAATACCTGATGCCGTCCTTTCGGCCAACCACATACAAGATGGAGGAAGGAAAAATAAGGCAGACCGAGGAGATACGCCTTGAGTTAAGACGCAGCCTCTCGAGGTTTGGTATAAAAGGCATAAAACCACATGCAAGAAAACAGACAGGCGATATGGATGCACAGAAACTGTTCGGGGTAAGGCTTACCTCTCACAGGCTCGGCCTTACAGGGGTGGTGGATATGGCCATAATCGCCCATAATGAAGTAATCCCTGTGGATTTTAAAGATGGGGCCTTCTCCACTGGAGAGGTAGTGGCCATCCATCACAAGTATCAGCTTCTAACATACGGCCTTCTCCTCCAGGAGCTATACAGAAAAAGGGCAGAAAGAGGTTTTATCCACAGTTTAGAGGATGGCAACACAAAATCCGTCTATTTCACCGATGGAGCAAGAGAGTTTTTAATGGGCAAGATAAAAAAGATAAGACAGATGATTCAGAAAGAAATCCTGCCTTATGAAACACCGCATAAGGGAAGATGCAACGAATGTGAGTTCAAACCGGTATGCAAGGGTTAATAAATGCAAAAAGAGACCGAAAAATATAGTGTATATGGAATCGAAAAGAGGAATTTATGTATTTTTTAAGCCCTGAAGAACATAAATACGTGACAAGAAAGCTCCTTATGGATGCAAGGAGGGACGAGGTGCACCCTGACCTTCGAGGCTGGAACTGGGCTCAGCCACCGATTGTTACTAACTCCACGGTGAGGTTAGGTGTATCAGACATTGCAAGCCTCTACTGTGGAAGCGGTAGAGACCTCTATCTGAAAAAGATAGGTCATGTGGGGTTTCGCTCTAACGAGGCCATGGTAGAAGGGCTCCTCCTGCACAGGGTGGTATCCGAGATCTTTACCAGGGCAAAGGTTATTATCTATGATGATAATGAGATTACAAGTGCCGATTTTGTTCAAAAGATAGGGGATATAGACCTTATAAGAGAGGCTAATTCCTGGGGGTTTAACCTTGATGAAAAAAAGGGCCGAGTCCCACCTCTTACCGAAATTATGCTCCAAAAAGGAAGGCTGATCTGGGAATTCGAGAAGACAAGGATTGCATACAGGATAGATGATATTCGCTCTCGCTACCCATACTGTCAGGCCGATGCCTTTGTCTTTCTTGTTTTGCCTGTCGTTGTGGAGCAGAGGCTAAACGGTGCCTTCCTTGGACTATCCCAGAATCTCGCGGTAGATGGCTATATATTCTCTCAGGGGATGGTGGTGGATCTTAAATTCGACCCTGAACAGAGGGATTTCCACAGGCTTACCACTACAGGCTATGCAATGGTAATGGAATCACTCTATGAATTTCCAGTGGATTTGGGTTGCATTGTCTATGTGAGGTTCAAAAACAACCAGATAAGGCTGAAACGGGATTTCCATCATATAAGCGACGAGTTAAGACAGTGGTTCATAGAGGAGAGAGACAGAAGGATAAGACTTATACAGGACGAGATAGACCCTGGAAGACCGGATGAGTGTTATGAAGCGTGTCCATATAAGGATATTTGTGAAGGTAAAGCTTAGAATGGAATTAATCCATGAGTGAAAAACGTCAGCTCATCCTTGATAAATACGGTATGTTTCTGAGCAAGCATAGCGAAAGACTGAGGGTGAAATCAGAAGGGCAGATTGTGGAAGAGGTGCCGCTAATCCATCTCGATTCGGTACTTATTACATCAAGGGGTGTAAGCATCTCCAGCGATGTGGTGGAGATATGTGCGGAAAGGGGCATAGACATTATATACATATCAGGTAACGGCGATGTATACGGAAGACTGAGCGGGCCCTATCTTGTTGGGACGGTGAAAACAAGGAGGGAGCAGTTGCTTGCCTATGGGGACAAAAGGGGGCTTGAGCTCGGCCGGGCCTTCGCTACTGGCAAGATTCACAACCAGAAGAACATCATCAGATATTTTGCCAGATATCGAAAGGTGGTAGATAAAGGGCTCTTTGACTTTCTTGAAGATTCAAGGAGAAGACTTGAGGATAACATAAAGACACTCATGGACATGGAAGGGCAGAATGTGGATGAGGTGAGGGAATCGATTTTAAACATTGAAGGGAGGTCAGCATCCATTTACTGGGATGCAATGAAACAACTCCTGAAGGCAGATATGGAATGGCAGGGCAGGGAAGGCAGAGGAGCGACAGATCCGATAAATTCTGCATTAAATTATAGTTATGCCATATTATACGGTCAGATAGAAAAGGCCATAATACTCGCAGGTCTCGACCCTTTCGCGGGATTTGTCCACACAGACAGGGCAGGAAAACCGAGCCTTGTTCTGGACTTGATAGAAGAATTCAGGCAGCAGGTGGTGGACAGGGTGATATTCGGGATGCTTGGTAAGGGAAGCGATATAAAGGTGGATGAAGAAGGAAGACTTGACGAGAAAACAAGAAAGGCTGTTGCCCAGAGGGTGTTTGAAAGGCTGGATGGCGAGGAGAGATACGCCGGTATGAAACAGAAGATAAAGACCATAATGATGAAACAGGCACAGGCGATAGCAAGTTTTGTAAGGGGTGATAGGCCGGCCTATAAGCCTTTTGTAGGTGGATGGTAGAAAAGGTGGTCGTGTGGATCAACGGATGGGAAGAATGAAAGACAAGCCGTGAGGGATAAGATGAGATGGGCAAAAGTCCATAAGGAATGTAAGGGGATTGGTGGATACAGAAGGATTTTCGAAAATGAAAGGGGGTTTACGACAATTAAGGTATTTCCGGAAATTTTTTGTGGAAAAAGATTGGAAACTCATTTATTTTATAGGGAAATCAGGGGGGGCTGCAGCCCTATTCCCTAAGACAAGGGAACTGAAAGACCCGCAGAGCCATAGCTGAGGCACTTGGCGTTTCGTGCTGCAGCCCTATTCCCTAAGACAAGGGAACTGAAAGTTCTTCGGGGATGATGTGATAGCCAGATATGAATGGCAGCTGCAGCCCTATTCCCTAAGACAAGGGAACTGAGGGATTAAAAAAGAGGCTTATCGAGGAAGTCCTTGAGGCAGAAAGAGATGAGCTCATATGCAGC
>Ga0308419_1000659_pt1 | contig 24269 bp, 16 predicted proteins | sample HotsprSampleMS50_FD_203674 | JGI IMG/M metagenome (GOLD analysis project Ga0308419, IMG submission 203674) | Hot spring phototrophic mat microbial communities from Mushroom Spring, Yellowstone National Park, Wyoming, United States - 20090730_MS50 ... | reverse complement strand
TAATAAATACATGATCAAAAGGACGGTCTATCTCTACGCGCCTGACAACACTTAGTCCAATATTCTCCTGCAACATATGCTGCATGACCTCTCTGCGGGGCCAGTCAATCAAATCATCGGAGTAAGCAATAGAGCGTTTATCAAACGGGCGGTAGGCGCACCAAGCGATTATCTGATTGATATTACCCTGCGAGATGAGCTTTTTTCTCGCTTCTGCCAGCTTCCAATCGCGGTTGTCTTTCAGATGAAACGTTTGAGCGACAAGCTCATCTGACATATTTCTATTGGTGAAAATGCGCAACCGTTCGAGCAATTCTTTTGGTTCAAATGCAATCACAAAATCATCGCGATGTGTTTTGATACCTGTCGAGTTGACAGGGAAAATATCGGGAACACTCAGCCAGTCATTGTAATGCTCAATGCCTCGCGTGGCTTGTTTGACAAAGAAATAATGCGGGCTTGCGGGTTGCAATACGTCATAGTCTGCCACATTAAAAGAGGCGCTGTCCAACCAGTCATATTTTACCTGTCTTCGCCCGAATATATCGCGGTGGAACACCTTACAGCCCTTTGCATCAGGCTTTTTCACAAAAATGGCGATGGCTGTGCCTTTGGTAATATCGAATATGTTTTCATCTTTGCCGCCGTCGGGCGCTTTTTCTTTCTTCTGACTGTCGCCGTGCAAATCGATGATATAAATTTCGTTGAACGTCTGCATCAGGCTTTGCCTCATACCCGGAAAGGTAACGTTGCTCAGGTAGCCGTGGTTGGTAATCATTGCTACAATGCCTTTGCCCGCCTTGTGGATTTTCCACTGGGCAAAGCGCAGAAATTTGACGTAATCATCCTGCAACAGTTTGGAGTTTTTTTCTTTCAGTTTTTGCCCATCTACTTTGTAGTAGCTTTGAGCGCCGTCTAAATCCTGTTTCAGCAGTTTTTCTGTCCATTCGCTATAATTGGCAGAGTTGGCGCTGTACGGTGGATTGCCCATAATGACCAGCACGGGTTCGCTTTTTTTGACCTTGCCCGCCTGATGGCTTTCTTCGCTGAGGCTTTCCAGTCCAGGGATTTGGGTTTGTTGCAGGTCTTCCATGTCGAGCGTATTGGTGAGGTAGAGTTTGAAACGCTCGTGGTTGCGCATGTTGTAGCCCAATTCTTCCAACAAGAAACTAATTTTGATATGTCCGATGGCATAAGGCGCCATCATGAGTTCGAAGGCATAAAAATTTTTCAGGATGTGTTCTCTGATGAATTGTTGGGTGCCGCCGTCGCCGTATTTATCCTCAAATTCGCTGACTGCCAGTTTAATGGCTTCGGCAGGAAACGTAAGCGTACCGCCTGCGGGGTCGAGTAAGGTTACTTCGCGTGCCGCCAGCCCATCAGCTAAGCCGAAATGGGTTTTGAGGAGGCTATGAACGCTGCGCACCATGTAGCGCACCACCGGTTCGGGCGTGTAGTAAACGCCGCGCTTTTCGCGGGTGGAAGGGTCGTATTCGGTTAGGAAGGTTTCGTAAAAATGGATAATTGGGTCATCGCCTTTGCCTGCTTTGTAGTATTGGTGTAAAATATTTTTCACATCGGCTGCATTAAGTACCTCAGCAATATCATCTATCATTACCTCCATGTTGAGCGGTAGGTCGCTCTGCGATACGAAGCGAAAAATATTGCGCAAAATGCCTATCGTTTTGGGAATCAGGTCATAAGCCAGTTTTCGGTTAAATCCGTTGTTGCTGCGCGTCCGTGCGGCAAACATGCCGTAAGTAATGGTTTGTGAAAACAGGTCGGCAAAATCGGTTTCTTTCAGGTCGGCAACTAAAAACCGTTTGAAAGTATCGTAAAAGCCGTAGAGTTCGCCTCTGCCGCTTTGCCGTTGCCTGATTTCTAGGCTGATGACCTCATCGCGGAGGAATCGGGTACGCTTAGCCAATTCGCGGGCAAGTTCTTCGGAGGTACGCACACGAGGCAGCACAAAGCTGAAAAACTTTTCTAAGAGCATAAGTGCCTGCGATTCGTTTTCCACAGGCGGTGCAATTTTTTTCTGTGCCAGTTTGCTGCGGGCAATAAAGGTTTTATCAATCAGTTCGCCGTTGCGGTAGAGTCGGAACTCATAAAAATTAGTTAGTATCAAGTTAGGGAACGTGCTGCGATAGCGTTTGAGCTGCGGGCTGTTTTCAATCGCATCTAAGTTTTCGCCAGGCTTTTTGGCTTCTATGTAGCCCACAATGTTTTCTTTACCGTCCCAAATGCGGAAGTCGGGGTTACCTGCCTCTGTTTGCTTGGGCAGCGTGGTAATGTGTATGTTTTTTCGGTTGATACTTGCTGCAAATGCCTGCAAAAGCGATTCAAGAATGGTGTAGTAACTTTCTTCGCGTGCATCGCCGCGTTCGGTTTTTTCAAAAATTTGTTGCAAGTAGGTTAGAAACATTAGCGATAGATGTTTGGCTGGGTATTATTCGTAACATACGCTTTAGCGTGTGCAAGCGCTTTCCCTCCAAGACACCCTAAAGGGCGTGGTACAGGGTATATACATGTTGGATAATACTCCCAAAAATAAACATTGAACAGCGGACACACAATTAAACAAATATAAATATGTATATATTTGCATCTAAAAATGATTCCTCTCACACACATATGGAAAATAAAGACTGGCTCAATCACTGGAGCAAAGCAACCTATCAACTCACAGCGCTGATTATCATTGCGTTAGTATTGTTTCTGGTACAAGCGTGGTACTTGGTGTATCCGCCTGCTGCACCCAAACAAGATTTTTCCGACCATCCATTTTTACAAGTTCCAGCAAGCGCAGTTCCTTCGGTAGCAGTGTCGGCAGTCTGGAAAGCGCCCGACATCAGCAATATACCTGCCAATGAGTCGGGAGACAGCATCCGCTACGGTCGTGAACTAATTGCCAATACAGCGGCTTATTTCGGTCCGAACGGTTCGCTGAGGCATACTTCTAATGGCATGAACTGCCAAAACTGCCACTTAGATGCAGGAACGCGCCCCTGGGGTAACAACTACGGTGCGGTGTGGAGTACCTATCCTAAGTTTCGTGCGCGCTCAGGCACAGTAGAGACAATTGAAAAACGCGTCAATGACTGTTTTGAACGCAGCCTGAACGGTAAACCACTGCCCGAAGACGGCAAAGAAATGAAAGCAATTGTGGCTTACATGCGCTGGCTGGGGCAGGATGTACCCAAAGGTAAAGCGCCCGAAGGCAGCGGCATCTTAGAACTGCCTTATATGGACAGAGCCGCCGACCCTGTAGCAGGCAAAGAATTGTACAACCAAAAATGTGTGGTTTGTCACGGCAAAGACGGGCAGGGACAACTCGCTCCTAACGGCAAAACCTACACCTATCCGCCGCTTTGGGGTCAGCACAGCTACAATGTGAGCGCAGGGCTGTACCGTCTTTCCCGACTGGCAGGCTATCTGAAGGCTAATATGCCGCTGGGCGCTACCTATGAAAAACCGCAACTGACCGACGAGGAGGCTTGGGATATTGCCGCTTACGTGAATAGTATGCCACGTCCTGAAAAGCGCTTCGCCGGCGACTGGCCTGATATCAGCAAAAAGCCGATAGACCACCCGTTCGGACCTTTTGCCGATTCATTCAGCGAAAAACAACACAAGTTCGGTCCTTTCCGCCCTATTAAAAACTGGTACAAGCAACAAAATGAGAAGCGATAGCATCTGCATTGGGCTAATGTTGTCGGCGATGCTTGGGATGGCTTCGCCGCTTAAGGCGCAGCAGCAATACGAAATGGACAGCTTGCAAAAGGCTGAGGAGGAAGAGCCAATACTGCATTTTCCGCCACCGAAAAACGAGTTCCGCTTGGAGGTGCGCAACTTTACATCGGCAACCATCAATTACAAATCTTTGTCGGATTATTTAGCTAACGGTGTTTCCATCGCACTAGATTATCATTCGCCTTCGTGGCATGGTTTTTCCTTTGCTTTTGGCGGCGCACTGATTGAAAATCCATTTCATACCAAGCACATTTGGGTAAAAGATTCGCTTACCAATCAGCACAGCCGCTACGAAAGCGAATTGTTTGATTTGGGTGAGCCCTACAAACATTCTGACCTGACGCTAATGGAAGAAATGTTCGTCCGCTACACGGGTAAAAAATTTACGGCTTCTTTTGGAAATTTATTGCTCAAAACACCTTTTATCAATCCACAAGACGGCAGATTGCGCCCAACAATGGTGCGAGGATTCTGGACAGAGATACAACTTTTCAAAAAGTTATTTGCTGAAGGCGGCTGGCTCACGCACGTTGCTCCGCGTTCTACAACTGAATGGTACAAAATAGCCGAATCGATAGGCATTTACTGGGCAGGTCTTGCTCCGAGTGGGCAGTTATCCAACTATCGCCACCATGTCCATTCTAAGGGTGTAGGAATTGCTGCGCTCATTTGGAAGGGTCAGGAGAGTAAGTTTCAACTTTGGAATACTTACTTTGACAATGTTACCAATACACTAATGATGCAGGCTGATGTACCTCTGACCTACGACGAACACGGTGAAGCAATCTGGGAAGCAGGTTTGCAATTTACGCGGCAAGATGTCATTGGGCAGGGAGGCAATGCGCAACCCGAACTAGCTTATGCTGAACAGGGTAAACATAGCCAAGTAGTTTCGGCACAATTGCTGTACCGCTTCGGCAAAAATCGCTGGAAGATTGCCTACACCAATATTAATGGCACTACGCGATTTCTAATGCCGCGCGAGTGGGGCAGAGAGCCGTTTTACACCTTCATGGAGCGCGAACGAAACGAAGGGCTGCGCACCGCAAACGCTTTTATGGGCGAAATAGAAACTAATTGGCTGCCTAAACAATTGCAAAGTAGCTTGGGCTTAGGCTACTATAACCTGCCTTCGCCGCACAATGCCGCCTACAACAAATATCAGATGCCTTCTTTTATGCAGTTTAATGCAGAGTTGAACTACTGCACCAAATTTATCAAAGGGCTGAATTTGCAGGCACTGTATGTGTACAAGCATGCGATACGAGCAGCTGATATACCTATTGAATTTTTACATAACCGCGCCAATATGCACCTAATCAATTTTGTAGTTCGCTACGAATTCCATCAGTACGCGAATTAATAACCCATAACTCCGAAAACGCATGCTTTTTTGCCATTGTTCATATCCCTTTCAAATAACTTTGCGTGTGAGAATATGTGCAACGGCAGCGTGCAACAGCAGCGAATTTAGTATGCAAATTAACAAGCTACACACATGCGAGAGTTTGCTATCCTGTAGCATACTGTAACATTTACATTCAAATAATGAAACAATTTTTAATCATGATAGCCACTTTTTTACTTATCCTCTCTGCCCAAGCAACACCTCCGGATACACTACAACACCTACTGCGAAAAGGTAAGTTCGAGGTACAGGCACGTACATTTTTCATGGCAACCATCAACGAAGGCAGCTTGAAAGACTTCTACGCATGGGGGGCAGGTATAGGCAGCAGTTATGAAAGTCCATGCTGGAAAGGTTTGCAAGTAGCTGTTTCGGGCTTTGTGTGGGACAATCTGGTATCTTCTGAGCTTGCTCCTCAAGCTAATGTTATCAATCGTTATGAAGTCGGGCTGTTTGACATCACCCGACCTGATTATACGGGTACGCTTGCCCGTTTGGAGCATTTGCGGCTGATGTATCACTACAAAAAATCATCGGTCGCATTGGGGCGCATGTTACTGAAAACACCTTTCGTCAATCCACAGGACGGTAGAATGCGCCCTAATATGCAGGAAGGGCTTTGGATAGACTGGAAAGAAGGTAAAAAACTCAAAGTACAAGGAGGGGTTCTCTGGGCAATGTCCCCGCGCTCTACCGAACGCTGGTACACTATTGCTGAAACTTTTGGCATTTATCCTCAGGCGCGTGCCGTAACAGGTCGTCCGGCACAGTATGCAGGGCAGATGCCACAGCAGCCGCTGACAATCGGGCAGTTGAGTTATACCTTTTCACCTAAGTCGGAAGTACAGTTTTGGACTTATTATATGCCGCAAACCTTCTATACACAACTGCTGCAATGGGAAGGCAGCCGGAAAATCGGTGCGGGTGAATGGCTCGGGGGCGCACAGTGGGCTTGGCAGCAAGGTTTAGACACACGCACCAACATTAGCCCTGAACAGCGCTATATGCCTGAAAATCACCATGCATGGGTAGTAAGTGGACGGCTTGGCTACCGCATCGGTAAACAGACCCTTACACTGAACTATACCCACATTGGCGATAGCGGGCAGTGGTTGTTTCCCCGCGAGTGGGGACGCGACCCCTTCTACACCTTTATTCCCCGCGAGCGCAACGAGGGTTTTGCCCATGTAAACGCCTTTACGCTGAACTACCAAACTGCACTCCATAAAACCCTGCAATTGCAACTGTCTGTAGGCAATTACTCCGTTCCTTCACCTACCAATGTAGCAAAAAACAAGTATGCCATGCCTGATTATCAGCAGTTTAACATAAGCCTGCAATGCCGCCCGCAAGGTTTCTGGAAAGGTCTAGAAATGGAAATGCTTTACATGGTAAAAAACAATGCAGACGAACTGACGAATGAAAATTTTATCATCAATAAAGTTAATATGCACCACGTCAATTGGATTGTGAATTATCGGTTTTAAGACAAATATGCCTTACCCTGCTATCAATGTTGTTCGTATTAGCGCAAACGATGTTGCATGTAGGACACACGCAACGGCAAGATGCAACAGAGACGTGCTCCTTTTTGGATTTAGCTGCTAACTTGCGGTAAGTTTTGCTAAGTAACCATGAACAAAAAGAAATTCGCCCGCGAGTCAGAAGTGATTATGACCGAAATGGTACTTCCCAATGATACCAACACGCTCCACAACCTCATGGGCGGGCGCATGATGCACTTTATTGATATTGCTTCGGCTATTGCCGCGCAGAAACACTCTAACCGCACCGTAGTAACGGCTTCTATGGATAGTGTTTCATTTGAAAAACCGATTAAATTGGGTAATGTAGTTACGATTCGTGCCAAAGTTACCCGTGCTTTCAACTCGTCTATGGAAGTGTATGCCGAGGTAAGCGCGGAGGACATACCCTCAGGAACGAAACAAATTACCAACAAAGCATTTTGTACATTTGTAGCTGTTGACCAATCGGGTAATCCGATTCAAGTGCCCGAATTAGTACCTGAAACTGCCGAGGAGCAGCGGCTTTTTCATGGAGCACTGCGCCGCCGACAGTTACGCCTCATTTTGGCAGGTCGCATGAAACCCGATGATGCGACAGAGTTAAAGTCGCTTTTTGTGGATAATGAGGAATAGGCAGTTGCATCTATCCTGTTAGCGGTCAAAGATTCCAACAGCAGCTTATAAGTGTAAACGACTAATTTTTTCATTATGCAATATGTTCGGTTCGGAAGTACAGATTTACAAGTAAGCCGCATTGGGTTTGGCGCTTGGGCAATTGGCGGCGAGGCAGAAGTAGGTGGCATCCCCATTGGCTGGGGACCTGCCGATGATGCAGTATCGGTCAGAGCACTACACAAGGCACTAGACAGCGGTATTACTTTCTACGACACTGCCGATTTCTACGGACTTGGACATTCAGAAGAACTTATTGGCAAAACTTTTCGTAGCCGCCCAGACGTAGTAATTGCTACCAAAGTAGGGCAGCGGCAGGGCGAAAGCAACACTATCCAGATTGACTATTCATTAGAATATGTACGCAAAGCCTGTGAGCAGAGCCTGCGCCGCCTGCGCCGAGAGGCAATCGATTTTTATCAATTACATGTTGCCAAAGTAGCCAACCTACAAAGCGGTGAATTAGAAGGGCTGTTGCAAGACTTGCAAAAGGAGGGAAAAATCCGTTGGTATGGTATTTCATTGGCAACTTTTATGCCAGAGCCAGAAGCTGAGTTTTGCTTAGAAAACCGTTTCGGGCATGGTTTTCAGGTAGTGTACAATATTTTTAACCAACTAATTACGCCTTATTTAGCGCCAATGCAAAAGGAGAGTTACGGCGTAATTGCGCGAATGCCGCTGCAATTTGGTTTGCTAACAGGCAAATTTGATGTCCATGCAAGTTTCCCACCAAGCGACCATCGAAGCTTCCGCCTGACAAAGTCCGTTTTGCAAGAAGCCACCAAACTCTTGCGGCCGCTACAAAAAATGGCGCAAGACTATGGTATGAGCCTTACAGAATTGGCATTCAGTTTCATTTTATCCAATCCTGCTATTAGCACTGTTATTCCGGGTATTCGTACCCCCGAACAAGCAGTTCGCAATGCACAAATACCTCCGCCTCTTAGCGCTACCGACCGCGAGTGGCTCGTGAAATTCTGGCAGGAAGACTGCCGCTATCTATTTGCAGCTATGAAACAAGCGGGATAGCATTACCTGTATATAAATCCATTCGCGTTTGTGCCAATAATATTATCGTTTTGGATACGATTGGCCAACATTTCATTTTTGAGATAGCTCATATAGGACTTAGTATAGACACCAAAGCGATTAGGCAGGTATTCTAATGAATTAAATCGGCCTGTTTGTAGTGAATAAGGCAAATTTACATGAATGCCTGTAACGCTATTGCCTTGTTTGTGTTGTACCTTGTACTTTCTGTAAGACCATGCGCGCTCAGTATCTACAAAAATGTGGATATTGTAGTTTTTATTATTGAATATAATTTGAAAATCTACACCAATTTTATCAAGTGCCACATTGCGAATGACATTTGAAGCGCCAAACACTTCCTGCGAAAGATAATAAGCATGGTATTCGGTGAGCATACCAAATTGCGTTCGATAGAGTCGAGCCTCAAGCCCCTGACAGAGTTGTTCCCAAGCCATGTGAGGAAATGACTGGCGAAGCAGCGATTGGTTGTTTATCAGATAATATTCATAGAACTCTCTGAAATTCAGCAGCTTACTTTCTTCAAAAAACGCTTTATTCAGCCACATAGACGGATTGAGTACGCCACGCAAATCATCTTCAAAAGTTTTGATTTTGTAAAGCTCAGGGCGCGGTTGCAGGCTGCCAAGAAAAGCGGTAAAACTCTGTAAGTCAGGCATTTATAGATTTGGTTAATTCATTAAATGCTTCTAACAATCGGAGAGTATTGCGTCCGGGTTTGCCATCAGCTACGGGTTTGCCGTCTATCATCGTAATCGGCATGATGCGCTTGGTAGTACCTGTGGTGAAAACTTCGTCTGCCTGCCAAAGTTCTTCTAATGTAACAGGGCGCTCTTCTATTTTGTAAATATTTTTTGCCAATTGCAAAGTAACATGGCGTGTGATGCCTTTCAGGATGTTGGTATCGGGCGTAACGAGCGTATTGCCATGAAACAAGAACAGATTACTACGACTCAATTCGCTGACCGTGCCGTTTTTGTGGAACAGCACATCTACTGCACCAGCAGCCTTGATTTGGTGGCGCAGCATAATTAACCGCACGTAGTTCGTCGACTTGATTTCGGGTAGTTCGCGAAGATACTCATCAGTGATAATATGTATGCCTTTCGTAAATTTTTCGGGCGCCACATAAGGAATATCTTCTGTGATAATCAGCAGGTTAGGGCTTTCAGCAGGTGTTACGCCGTCAGGGGTATAGCCGCCTGTTAGCACCAAACGGAAGGAAATATCCTGCATGCCCGTGCGTTGGTGCAACTCATCCATTTGCTGCCAAATAGAGTCTTTCTGAAACGGAAATGAAATACCCATCAGAGCAGCTGAACGCTCAAAGCGCTGCAAGTACAAGTCGCGCATAAACGCTTGTCCGCCATAGGTGCGGCAGTAGTCAAAAAGCCCGTAGCCGCGTAGCAGCCCGATGTCGTTAATAAAAATATGCCCTCTTTCGGCAGGCATAATTTCGCCGTTAATTGAACAAAAATGAGCCATGCAAAGCCAATGAAATTGCAGGTAAAAATACCCAAAAAATGGATAGTTATTAGTAAAGCAAGTGTACCAGTTTATCTACTCTGTACCAATCATGATAAAAGCGCCCCAATATTTAGGAGAAGGATACTCTTTGCGCAGTTCTTTTTTAGCATAGTTAAAGGCTTCGCGTTTATTGCCGTTTTGCAGCCAGCGTGAATAGAACAACTCCATGAGGCGTTGCGTAGCAGCATCATCTACTTTAAACAAACTCATTATCAGGGTTTTAGCTCCTGCTACGCGCAAAGCGCGCTGTAACCCATACACTCCCTCGCCTATTTTCGTGTCGCCGCGTGCTGTTTCGCAGGCGCTCAAAACGACTAACTCGGTATTATCCAGTGCCAAATCCATTGCCTCATAGGCTGTCAGAATCCCTTCTTCTTTATTGTAAGCATACACATTGTCGGTTTCTGCCAAATCCCCACCGTTACGCAACAGCAAACCTGAACGCAGCAAAGGATTATTGATGGTTTGCTTGCTGCTCAATTCATTATCGGATAAATTAATTTCCAAGTCAGGTTCAAAAAAGCCATGTGTAGCAATGTGAAATACGCGAGGACTTTGCAATTGTTTAATTTGCTCTTCGGTGGCTTCGGTTAGTACAAATTCGTTGATGGATTGGCTGTTTTTACCTATGAGTCGTGTCAGATTTTTTACTTCATTAAAAGCGCCGGGCAGTTGCGGTATCTTTCTGCCGCGTGTTTCCAAATATTCTTCGGGCTTTAAATCTTTGTAAAAAACAGGATTGCCGAAAAATACAAAGTTGCCGGTTCGAGCAGTAGTTGAATTGCGCTCCAACAAGTCTGTTGTATTGGTCAGTAAAACAATTTCCCGCTGGTCTATTACATACGTATCATTACTTACAAGTAGCGCTTCCACATTTAACTGATTGTAAACTCCTTCTACCGAAAGATATACTTTTTTGACATCGGCAAGAGCTTTATCTACCACCTCCCAGTAACGTTTGTAGGATAGGCGGTCGGTTAGTTCGAACTTGATAGAATTGCGGTAAAATCTTATGTAAGCATTTTCTAAGGCATTCCCATTAGCTATCGGGATAAATTTAGGAGCGACTTTTTCTCCATGAGGGAGTACGAGCGCCGCATATACTACCGAATCAGTAAAACCTTTATCATAATAAGGATAGCGAATAATTTCAACAGCTGCCTCGTTGGGCTGCAATTGTGCGGCTACCTCCTGCCAGCGACGGACTTTCAGTTGTTTTGCTTCAATAAATACTTTAGAACGGCGGCTCAAATCTTTATCCAAATCATCAATTTCTTTTTGCAATTTGCGAAGGTCGATGCCAGATTCTTGCAGCTGTTGTGGTGAATAAGCAAGTGCTTTGGTAAGTAATTGCTTTTTCTCTATCCAGTCGCGGTAGCGGCGCACTGTTGCCGAGTCATTCGAATTCATTATTAGGTTGCGCAATTTGCCTGCATTGCTCACTAGTAAAGACTTAACAAACGTAGCGTTGTCATATAAAGTGCCAGCAAGGGTAGGTTTGTCGGACAGGCGACGCACCAACAGGTTATTGAAAAACTCGTAGTCGGCACGTACTAGCCCTAAATACTTAATTTTTTCACGGTCGCTCAGTATGGGGAAAAAAGTGGTGATATACTGCTGATAACTCGCTAGCACACCTTCCATGATTTTCTGTGCCTGCGCATCATTTTTCTTTGCAAAAAACATTCGAGCATATTGCGCCTGCGCCTGTACATATAGCGGATGTTTAGTGCTAAGAATTTTTGCCACAATGCGCATTGCGCTTCTGTACTGCTTGTCTGCATTGACAAAATCACCAGAACGAGTATAAACATTACCTTTCAGGATGGCTATTTCAGCCGCATTGGTATTGTTGCCTGTTTTCAAAATGCCATTCCAAATGCGATTAGCGCTGTCTAACAACTGCAAAGCCTGTGCAGGCTGATTGCTTTCAGTGTAAATCAGTGCGAGGTATTTCAGGGCGTTGGCGTAAATAGGATTGCGCCCACCTAGATTGCGGGCAATAATCTGACGCGATTCATTGAATAATTTTTCTACTGACTGTGGCTTTTCTTTACTGAAATAGCGAATCAGGGCTTCCTGCCGCAGCAAATTAGCCACCGCAATATTATTTCGCCCCAAATTGCGTTCTTTAATCTGTCGAACTTTTGTAATATCGGCGATGGCTTTTTCATAATCGCCGATAGCCGTGTTGATAAGTGCTTGCGTTTCAATGACTTCAGCAGTAATTACCGAATTTTCGCCAAAGGTTGTGCTTGCCAACCTAAATGCCTTAACAGCAAAATCATCGGCTTTTACATAGTCGCCTGTTGCCAGATAAAGCCGCGCCAATTGGTTATAAGGATTGATTAAGAAACGATTGTTTTCTCCGTAACGCTTGCGACGCACCTCGACAGCATCAGTTAGGAGGCGTTCGGTTTGAGTAAAGCGCTCCATTGCAATGTAAAGCCCTGCCAAATCATCAATGGCAGAAGAGCTTGCAATAGAACTGTTGGAACGCTGAAACAGGCGGTCAGCACGCAGCAAAGCTGCTCTTGCATCATTGAACAAACCCATCGTAGCATAGTAAGTCGCTGCCGTTTCTAGTGCCTGTGAATATTCCAGATTCAAGGTGCGGTTATAAGCTTTTTTGAAAATATCCAGAATACGGGTAATGTTTTTGTCTGCATCGGCAAACCGCCCTTGTTGCATCTGTACTTTGACTAATTTTTGCAATTCAACCGCATAGGCAACATCGTTTTCACCAAAGCGTTTTTTAGCAATAGCTACTGCTTGATTGATTTGTACCAGCGCTGAATCGTAGCGCCCCGTCATTTGGTAATAAGTAGCAATATCGTTCAGGAAATCTACACGGTCTTTGTGTTCGGGGGCAATCTGCTTGCTGATAAAGCTATGGTAACTCTCTCTAATAATGCTATCTGTTGTACTAAATCGATTGGTAAAAGCTGCATAATAAGTTGCTAACCTCATGCGGGCGTAATGATAAGGCAGCGAATTTTTGCCTAATGCTTTTTCTGCACTTGCGATTTGGGCTTGCAAATAATGCTCTGCTTTGCCTAAGTTATCAGTAGCGAGGGCAAGGTCGTAAGCCTGCTGCATGAGTTTGCGATACTCCTGATGCTCAACAGGCACTTTTTCAGGTAATTTGAGTGCATCTTCTAGCAACTCCTGCGCTTGGCGGTAGTTTTGGAACTTATAAGCCGTTCGAGCATCTAACCGTTGAGAAATAGCGTAAGGCATTTTGTCTCGCCCGTAGTATTTCAGCGTATTTTGGCGTAACTCCCAGCGTTGTTTTTTGCTTCGGCGAATAAATTTACTTTCTATATAATTGTCTATCAGCGTTTCATGAATTGCCAAATAGACTTTATGAACAGGAGTAAAACGCTTTTCGGCAGTAAAAATATGGCGGTCTAGGTCTTTTTGCAGCACTTCCTTGTTGCCTCCAACGGCTAAGTTGAGCAAGTTTTGAAAATGTTGATTGATAATCATTGCCGCATCGCGTCGGCTTAGATGGGTGCGAATCCAACTGCGAGCTTCTGAGAGTTTATTACCTGCTTCACCGTATTTGCCGGACTGTCGCAGTAGGTCTCCCCACACATTTAACAAATTGGCATATTGATTCTTACGACGACGTAGTTCAATTGCATTAACAGTTCTTGTTTTTTCGGTTTGTTCAATTTCGTCAAAATAGGTCTCTTCATTGGTTAGCGTAGCTTCCCGTGCTTTCAGTGCATCGCCGATTAGTTGCTGAAAAGTGGTAAAGTCCTGCCGAAGCACTGCAATTTGTAAACTTATGCGCAGTATCTCTGCCCGAATTAGCGGGTTTTTATCATCGACAAGCAGCGTTTGCGCTTGCTTGAGATACTCCTCCGCGCGATTAGCATAACCATACTCAGTGTAAGCAGCAGCGGCATGAAGCAAACCAAGCGCATACACACGGCTTTTATTGCCGTTATTCAGGCGTAATTTGAGCATTTCTTGAATCGTGCGTTCAAAATTCAGATACTGCCCCATTGCCTCCTGGTATTTTGCCAAGTACGGCAATACATAAGCAACCGCTTGCCCGTAAGAACCTGCTTTCAGTTTATCTGTTAAGTTTTTGCATTTTTCAAGCGCCTTTTCATAGTCGCCATCGTCGTAGTAGCGCTCGCAAACGGCAACCGCTGCATATGTTTTTTCAGAAGATTGAGCAAACATCCTTACGGATAAAGGCAGAAAGATTAATAAGCATAAAAGATAGCGGAGCATACGCAAGAATCGTAATGTAACAAAGTTAAAAAAACTAAGGCTACCCGTAAAAAAATAAGGGTAGCCTTTGTAGATAGTTTGCAAGTAGAACTACTTGACTAATTCAAAACGATAAGTAGTTGTTGATTTGCCCGGAAGCATTACATCGAACTCAAAAATTAAGCGGTCGGGGCGCAAGTTGCCTCGAGTAATTTCGCGCGCAGTAGTTTCGCCGCCGTCAAAAACCAGCACGCGCTCAGCTGTAACAGCATATCTGCCGCTTGCGCGACGCGTGAAAGAAGGCGCTCCCTTAGGATTAGTTACCTGATAAGTTCCGTCGGGGCGGAAAGTAATCCGGTAGTCATCAAACATGTTCAGTGAAGCCTCTTCATCGCCAAAACTTGCGCTCGCTACACGCCATGTGCCGTTGCCTTGCGCAAGAATGTTTTGCAATATGTTGATAAGTTGACCGCCACCGTCTGTCAAATTGCTGCAAGCAGAAACAAAAATCATTGCCGCAAGCATTGTTAATCCTATAAAAATCTGCTTTCTCATGAGCTTTTCTCCATTTAAAAACTTTGAAATTTTATCGTATGATGCTGATTTTGCGACGATGAACTCCTTTGTCCGTCTCAATAGATAAAATGTACATGCCACTTGGCAGAACGCTTGTATCAATAGCATCTTCAATGCTGCCCGTATATTTTACTTCTTTCACAGAAACTTCCTGACCGGCGGCGTTTGATAATTTAATGCGTACTGCGCCACTTGCTTGTGCTTCGCGGAAAGAAATATTCACAATATCTGCGCTTGGATTAGGGTAAACGTTCAAAAACGTTTTAGTGGCGGCGTTAGCATCCAGCTCTGTCGCCAATATGATGGATGGTCGCAAATCTACGCGGTTGGTAAATGCGGTAAAACGACCGTTTCCGGCTACTCCACGCACGCGGAAGGAATAAGTTGTGCCGTTTATCAGATTAGTAACAGTAAAGTTAGGTTCTGTAGTGGTGCCAACCAGCGTTTCGATAGGGTTTGGAGAAGAAGCTACTGCATACACTTCATAACGCACTACTAATTTGCCTGGTGCAGGAGTCCATGTAAGCTCTACGCTGCCGCTGCCCGGACGACCGCGCAGGTTAGTAGGGGCGCCCAAAGGCATGGCGTCAATTACCGCATCGGCTTGAATTAGACCTGAGCCAGAGGCAAAGTCAAAACCGCGGTCAAATCCGGCGGTGCGGTCATCGTCCATGTCAAGTGAAGTAGATTGCAACAATTGGCGCACAACGTGGCTTGGCATTCTGCCGCCGTTTGCCTCTATCATCATCGCTACAACAGCAGCTACATTGGGTGCAGAGGCCGAGGTGCCGAAGAAGTTGGGAAAAGGATCCGGGTCTAAGGCAATGTCTATGCCAAAAAACGAAGTGTTTACACCATCTACTCCTGTCATGTCAGGTTTTCTAAGGATGAGCGGCTCTGATAGGCGGCGCCCGCGCGAATCAAAAAACAGCGGCGTGCCGCCAATTCTTCCGCGCGAAGAAAAAGGCTCTAAAACGGGAGGATTAACACCAAAGGCGGGCGTATTGAAATAAGGCGCCGCCCCAATGGTAAAGCCGTTTACCATAGTAGAGTTATTGCCCAGCATCGTGCCGCTGCCTGTTTGTGCAACAGTGTATTCCAATAAGGTACTTTGGCTATTAAATCCAACATATTTCACATAATTAGGCGGCACAGTACCCGGCGATACTTGGTAGCCAATCGCCAATCCGGCTGTAATATCAGACGTTGTGAAATTGTCCAAAAAGTAATAGTCTACCGCATCGCCGCCAATAGTGGAAAGCGAGACGCCCAAAAAACTTAGACTACCACCACCTGCAACTAGCAAGTCCACGTTGTTGCTTGCACCAGGACAGCCGGGGCATACGGAAGCGAAAGGCTCATCCCACTGTAAAATAATATCATTGAGACTAAATGAAGGAATCAGGATAGATTGCAGAAAATCAACTACGGGACTTGGGTCAAAGTCGTGCAGGGCATAAGTTACGCCGCTAATAGTTACAGTCGTGCCAGACAACCTGAAAGGAGATTCATAGGCATACTGGTCGCCAAAGTTGCCAGCAGAGGATAAATATACAGCGTTACCGCCCGGCGCATTGCCGGCTACTGCATCGGCTGCCTGCGCTATTACACCTTGCTGGAAAAAAGGTTGCAAAAGATAACTGATATCATCTACTATTACATCGCATTTAGCTTGGAAAAACAAATTGCGAATATTTTGCGCAAATCCGGCAGATCCGGTAAAAGCCGTTGCAAAGGCAAGTTCAGCATCCGGCACAATATCGTGAATCAGTTCAAGCATGCCGCGCCCTTCGTCGCTGCCGCCACCACCCAAATCTTGCAATACTTGCACGGGGGTGGTTTTTCCATTGGGGTTGCCTGGGCCAGGGAGGTTGCCGGAAGCGATGCCTGCCGCCTCGCCGCCCAAGTTGTTATAACTATCGGAAAGCACTCCTATTTTTACTCCCTTGCCTGTCAAGCCATAGCGTTGGCGCGCTATATCAACCGCTTGCGCTTTCACTGCTTGGCTAATAGGGTTATTATTTTTTCTAACAAAAACAGCACGTGCTTCTAAGAGAAAACTCATATCATTAAGTTGTTCCACATTGGCAATCGGCAAAAAACCTGAAACCATGCGCCCTTCTACACCTGTTTCTACAAAGCCTGCCCGTGCAAGTTGTGCTCTCAGCGAATCTGTATTAGTAGTTGCTACGGCGTTAATCAGGATACGTCCATCTCTGATGGTTAGAAAATCAGGACGGTTGTGCGCAGCCAATGCAGCCCTTGCGTTCAATGCGTTTAACACGTTGCCGGCTTTGCCGCCAATGCCAGTAACTCTCCTAAGAGTAGATAAATCTTGCGCATATAGACTGCTTCCCCATAAGAGAAAGACAAAGCCCCATAAAGCTCTGCGATAGTAGTTTAGGTTCATCATTGGATAATAAGTTTAATGACGCGTAAAAGTACTAAATAAGGGCATGTTTCTGCAAATTTTACCTAATCAAAATAATTCGGCAAATTTTGTAGCGTTTTAATTGATGATGCCAGATTTGCTCGATATAGTCCCTGCAATCTATCTCCGCTTGGTTTAATTTTGCCCCAATTATTTAGCAACAACCCATTCATGCAAAGTACTTCTTCGCGTCTGCCATCGCTATTTGCTGCTAAGCGCAACATTCTGAACATTTACTTTACGGCAGGTTTTCCACAACTGAACGATACAACGCGCATTGTCAAAGCTCTATCGGAAGCAGGCGTGGATATGATAGAAATTGGTATGCCTTTTTCCGACCCGTTAGCCGATGGACCCACCATTCAGCAAAGCAGCCAGCAAGCATTGGACAACGGCATGACCTTGCAGCTGCTTTTTGAACAGTTGAAAGATGTCCGCAAGCATACAGAAGTGCCTTTGCTGCTGATGGGCTACCTAAATCCTGTTATGCAGTTTGGTATTGAAAATTTCTGTCGGGCTGCACAAGAAATTGGCATTGACGGTCTGATTCTGCCCGACTTACCTATGCACGAATATTTGAGTGAATACAAACCGTTATTTGAGCATTACAGACTGTCTAATGTATTCCTCATTACACCACAAACAGCAGAAGCCCGTATCCGCCAAATAGATGAACTTTCGCAAGAGGCGTTTATCTACATGGTATCTGCGGCAAGCACCACAGGAGCAAAAAAAGGATTTTCGGATGAACAGCTTGCTTACTTTGAACGCATTGCCGCCATGCGACTCAAAAGCCCCAAACTGATTGGCTTCGGCATATCCAACAAAGCGACTTTTCAAACAGCTTGCCGGTATGCAGAAGGGGCTATCATAGGCAGTGCATTCATTACGTTATTGAGCCAAAGTGCTGATATAGAATCCGATATATGGCAGTTTATAAATGGTTTGCGGTAATAATGCCTCATACTCAGGCTTTGTATTTCTCTGCCAGACGGCGGATGATTGCCAAATCCTCTTCGCTGATGTTTTTAGGGGAGCGGATTTGCAGCGTTACGTACAAATCGCCGCGCTGTTCGGGATTGTCATAAACAGGCATGCCTTTGCCTTTCAAACGGAACACTTTGCCGCTATCACTGCTTTTGGGAATAGAAAAGGCTACTTCTGTTCCTAAAACATCTATTGAAACTTTATCTCCAAGCAGCGCAGTAAAACTATTGACAGGCAAGTTATAATACAAATCGTCGCCTTTACGCTCAATGTGCTTGTGGGGCTTTACCCTGATTTTTACGAACAGATCGCCTTTTGGACCGCCGGGCGTTGTACTTTCGCCGCCGTGTCCTGCCAATTTAAGCACTTGCCCATCTGCCACGCCGGGCTTGATTTTGATGCGCAACTTTTTGCCCATCACTGCCAAAATGCGGGAAGCACCGTGAGCAGCATCTTCTAATGAAATTTCCATTTCGGTTTCATAGTCTTGCCCGCGCATACTTGCTGCACGCCGTGAAGAGGTGCGCTCTTCACCGCCAAAAAACTGCCTGAAAAATTCAGAGAAACCACCTTCGCCGAAGATATCACCAAAGCTGAAGCCGCCGTCTTCTTCCTGTTGCGGGGAGCGATATTGATATTGCCATGAACGTTTGCCGCCATAGCTGCGCATAAAGTCTTCGGGATTACCACCATACTGAGTGTATTTTGCCCAATCGGCTCCGAGTTGGTCGTAATACTTACGCTTTTCAGGATCGCTCAGTACCTCGTTGGCTTCTGTAATTTCCTTAAATTTGGCTTCCGCCACTTTGTCGCCCGGATTTTTATCAGGATGATATTGTTTGGCTAATTTGCGGTAAGCCTTTTTAATATCGTCAGTGCTCGCGTTTTTAGGTACGCCCAAAATTTTGTAATAGTCTTTGTATTCCATGTTTTGGTTAAAAAAATAGGCTTCTTTGTATTAACGAAGCCTAAGTGTTTTGGGTTCGCTACAATTTAAGGATTTTCATTTCTACGCGCCGATTTTTCTGCCGGCCTGCTTCTGTTGAGTTGTCGGCAATTGGCATAGAGCCTCCAAAGGCAGCGGTCTTGATACGCTCTTCTTCTATGCCGCGCTGGGTCAAGTAGTTTTTCACCGCCGCCACGCGCCGTTCGGAAAGCGTCTGATTTTTTTGTGGATTGCCTACATTGTCAGTATGCCCTCTCAACTCAATAGCAACGTTAGGATTTTCCTTCAAAAAAGCAACTAATTTATCTAACTCTGCATAAGATTCTCTTCTTAAAATGAAGCTGCTTTGCTCAAATAATATGTTGGACAATTGGATAGTTTTCCCTACTTCCACTTTTTCATCTTTGAACACAATGCCACTATCTTTGCCGTTACTGCTTATATTGCCTTCCGTAGTTGTATTATTGTGAAGTCGCTCTCCTTGTGTGCTTGACTTAGGTTCTGGTTTGATAGGTTCGGGCTGTGGTTCTGATTTTTTAGCTACAACAGGCTCTTCGGGTTCTGATTTTTTCAATCGCCAGAGTTTGATGCTGCCGTCATAACTGCCTGAAGCAATCAGGTCTTCCGTAGGGCTAAAGCGCGACATACGTACTATTTGCCTGTGTCCTCCTAAAGTAGCGATGAGTTTGCCATTGTTCAAATCCCATACACGCACAGAAGAACCGTAAGCAGCCGTAACCATCAGCTTTCCATCGCGACTAAAAGATGCGCCGCTGTAATTTTCAGGGTCAGTTACCTGATAACTGCTCAGGATGCGTCCGTTGGTGGCGTTCCAAATAGTAACTTTTCCATCGTAGCTCCAAGTAGCGATGCTATTAGGGAAAGGACCGTTTACCACATCGTTAAGATAATTGCCATCATAGCGGAAGTAACGCACCATTAAGCCATTATTAAGGTCTATAAATTTTACCAAATTGCCTACCGTTACTACAAGGTATTTCTCATCTTGCGAAACGGTTCCGCCTGTTACGGTGCTGTACCACCTGCCGCTAGGCTCGTTGGTTGAATGAATCATCTCAGCAGGCTGCACTTTGCCCGACACTGCTGTTTTGAGATCGGCTTTCATGATATAACCGTTGTCGCCGCTAAAGTAAATATAGCGGCTGTTGGGTGAGAATACTACAAAAGAAACCGATACCAAGTCCTGCTTAAAAATACCCGAAAAAGTAGGAAAAGGCTTGTTTTGAAAGCAGCCAATGTTTTTTCCGGTAGCTACTTCCCACACACAGGCTGTTCCGTCTTCGCTTGCGCTTGCTAATAGTGAGCCGTCTTTATTAAAAGTTACTTCATAAACGGTTTTGGCATGACCTTTCATTTTGCGCAGGATTCTGCCTGTGGCAACATCCCAAAGGATAACTTGTCCATCAAAGCCACCGCTAGCAAGTATTTTTCCATTGGGGCTGAAACGGATGTTTTGTACCTGTCCTTCATGACCTTGCAGGGTGCGTTCCAACTGAAATTCCTGTGCTCGGCTGCTATATACCCAAAGTGTAAATAAAGCCAATAACAGGAATAGTGTGCTAAAATGTTCTTTGCTCATCGCTTTGCAATTGAGTTATAATAGATGAAAGACGCGATTTTCTCCCAAAGATTAAATTTATTCAGGCACGTGAGATACGTTTTAGACAAATTTTAACAAATTTCCTGCCTAATTAACAACAGAAACCCGTCGGATGTTAAAGTCTCCGACGGGTTTTACGTAAACAAAGTTGATTTGACTAGCCTTGTACTACAGGCTCAACCGATACAAAAGAGCGGTCTTTCCTGCGCTTAAATGTTACAGTGCCATCTACGAGAGCAAATAGGGTATGGTCTTTGCCCATACCCACGTTTTTACCTGCGTGATGCTTAGTACCGCGCTGGCGAACGATGATGTTACCGGCTACTACTTGTTGGCCACCGAAAATCTTGACGCCGAGGCGCTTGCTTTCCGATTCGCGACCGTTTTTGGAGCTACCTACCCCTTTCTTATGTGCCATAGTCGTATCAGATTTAAACTTATGCGTTAATTCCTTCAATGAGTACTTTGGTAAACTGCTGACGATGTCCGTTGCGCTTCACGTAAGTTTTGCGGCGCTTCTTCTTGAAAACCACCACTTTCTCACCTTTTACATGGGCAAGCACTTTACCTGTTACTTTCGCACCCGATACTGTCGGAGTTCCAACGCTTACGGTGCCGTTATTATCTACCAGCAATACGCGGTCAAAAGTGAGTACGTCACCTTCGGCTGCTTGTAAACGATGCGTGTAGATGAAACGGTCTTTTTCTACCTTGAACTGTTGTCCGGCGATTTCTACAATTGCGTACATCTTATTGGTTTTTGAAAATGTAAAAAGTGGGGCAAAATTAGCCTAATCATTCCGAACTGCCAAAACTGCTGACAAAAGTTTTTAAATAATCCTCCTTAGAAGAATTTATGCCGTACGAAGGCTTCAATGGCTTCATATTCAGCTAAGCCGAGTTTGTCGTACATTTCGGCAGTTGCGCGGTTGCGGTCTTCGGCACGCTGCCAGAACTCGCGGGCGTCAGCGCCAGGAAACAGCGGGCGGTCTTTCTGCGATTGGTGCTTGAAGATAGCGCGGCGTTTGCGTAATAGCTCCTGCGGGCTAATGGGTACAGCCATTTCAATCTGGTCGATGTCCCACTCTTGCCAAGCACCACGATACAGCCACACGTAGCAATCTTTCATCCACTTTTCGTTTTTCAAACGGTTGCAAGCTTCAAGAACTGCTTGTAAACACACGCGATGCGTGCCGTGTGGGTCAGAAAGGTCTCCTGCCGCATAGATTTGATGAGGTTTGATAGATTGCAGCAAGTCTATTGTAATTTGAATATCAGTCTGACCAATCGGATTTTTCTTTACGCGTCCTGTTTCGTAAAACGGTAGGTCGAGGAAGTGCATATTGCTGTCAGGTACACCACAATAGCGGCAGGCAGCTTTTGCCTCTCCACGCCGGATCATGCCTTTAATCATCTGAACTTCGGGAATATCCACCTGTCCAGGCTGTTTATTGCGAATAAATTCTACTACGGTATTGAACCAATTCTTTACGGCATCGCCTTGTAAATTTATTGACTTGCTGATGTCGTTCACAAAATCGGCAAAGCGGATGGCATCGTCATCAAAAACGGCAATATTGCCCGAAGTCTGGTAAGCGACATGTACATCATGTCCTTGGTCGACTAAACGGAGCAACGTGCCGCCCATAGAAATTACGTCGTCATCGGGGTGTGGGCTAAAAATTACCACCCGCTTGGGGAACGGCTTGGCGCGTTCGGGGCGGTGGCTGTCATCAGCGTTAGGTTTGCCGCCTGGCCATCCGGTAATAGTGTGTTGTAATTGATTGAAAACCTGAATGTTGATGTTGTATGCAGGACCGTATTCGGTTACTAATTCGCTCATGCCATGCTCGGTGTAGTCATTATCGGTTAGTTTCAGGATGGGTTTATTCACCTGTTGGCAAAGCCATACAACAGCGCGGCGCGTGAGTTGCGGGTCATTCCAGCGGCAAGGTCCAATCAGCCAAGGAGTTTTGATGCGGGTTAGTTGTGCTGCTGAGGCTTCGTCTAGCACCACTACGCTGTTGCTGTGCGATTGCAGAAAGGTGGCGGGAATCATTTCGGTCATCTCACCCTCAACCGTGCTGCGAATCATTTTGGCTTTGCCTTCGCCCCACGCCATCAGTATGATTTTGCGCGCTTTCAGAATAGTGCCTACGCCCATTGTGATGGCGCGACGCGGAACGTTTTCTTCACCGAAAAAGTCGCTTGCTGCATCAATACGCGTAAGGCGGTCTAAGGTAACCATACGAGTTACCGATTCTTTGGATGAACCCGGCTCATTAAAACCAATATGTCCAGTGCGCCCAATACCCAACAACTGAATATCAATGCCTCCGGCAGCTGTAATTTTGCGCTCATATTCATGGCAAAAAGTATCTGCCTGTTGCATAGGAATTGTACCATCTGGAATATTAATATTTTCGCGCGGAATGTCCACATGGTCAAATAAATATTCGTTCATAAAGCGAACATAGCTTTGCAGCGAATCGGGCTGCATAGGGTAGTACTCATCTAAGTTAAAGGTAATCACATTAGAAAAGCTTAGCCCTTCTTCACGGTGCATGCGCACCAGTTCGCCATATACCTTGATTGGAGTAGAGCCTGTGGCGAGCCCCAGCACAGCCATCTCCCCTTTCTTTTGCTTAATTTTGATAAGTGCCGCTATTTCCTGTGCAACGGCTGTAGATGCTTCTACTGCATCGGGATAAATTTCTACTGGTATTTTTTCAAATTTTCGCAACTGACCTAATTCTGCGGTCGTCCGATATTGTCCCATAGGTTTCTGATAATTTGTCGCTCAAAAAATTTATGTTTGTAAAGCTAATCAAACCGCTTATGAAAAGCATGAAAAAAAGTCTTGTTTTCCTTGTAGTAGTTCCAACGACTATTTTTCAAGTATATGCGCAGCAAGACAACTTACTTGCAAACCTGCTGGAAAGCCGTCGCGACTTGTTTGGCACTGTTCTTAGCAATCCTGCCAAATATGAAGTGCAGATTATCTATACTCAAATAGACCGCGACAAAAAGAATCGCCCGATTCTGACAGACTATACCTACCGCTTAGACGACAAACAGTATTTCTATCCAGCAAGTACAGTTAAACTACCTGCTGCTATTGTTGCATTAGAAAAAATCAACCGGCTAAATATCAAAGGCTTAACACGCGATACGCCTCTACGCATCGATAGCGCCTACACTCGCCAGATTGCTGTTAGCAAAGATGAAACTGCCCCCAACGGGCTGCCTTCTATTGGGCATTACATCAAAAAAATATTGCTCGTAAGCGATAATGACGCTTATAATCGCTTGTATGAATTTGTTGGGCAAGAAGAACTCAACGAGTCGCTGCGCAACAGGGGGTTTAACTTGCGCATTGTTCATCGCCTCTCGGTCGGCGATACGGAAGAAACCGCCCGCTACACCAATCCTATCAGTTTTTACAATGGCGACAACATTATTTACCGACAGCCATTAGTTAAAAATGAAAAAATTTACCCCAACACACTGACTACCACACTCAAAGGCAAAGGCTATATCAGTTT
>Ga0308419_1000657_pt1 | contig 24280 bp, 17 predicted proteins | sample HotsprSampleMS50_FD_203674 | JGI IMG/M metagenome (GOLD analysis project Ga0308419, IMG submission 203674) | Hot spring phototrophic mat microbial communities from Mushroom Spring, Yellowstone National Park, Wyoming, United States - 20090730_MS50 ... | reverse complement strand
AAAAAAAATTTTTTTGTGTTTCTTAAATTTTAACTAATGGAATTATCTTAAAATCAAAAAAATTAGGTTATTTCTACATTTAATCCTCCAAAGCATTTTCGGGGCAGACACATAGGTTCACCTCTCCCATTCTGATAATGAAATGGTTTGGAATTGTGTTTTGTTTTGGGGCTAATAATTTTTCGCCCCTACACCCTACAAGATATTAAATCATTTGGTGGCTTGACCGAAAACCTTTGTTCTTGACCCTAAGGAAATTCATTACAAAAAGACATCGGATGTTTTTGAAACATCCGATGTCTGGGAAATTCTCAAAAGGGCGAACCTCTGTGTTCGCTTAATGTTCCTTTGTTTTCGCCCCTTGAACTACATTCTATGAGAATAAATTTTGGTTATGATGATGTGCTTTTTTAAAAGGCAACACATAAATTGTCCCAACAATTGAGTAAATTATGATAAATTTTAAGTTTAAAATTAGGGTTGATTGTATTGGGTAATTTTCAAAAATTTAAATGTCTTAAAATTCGATGTTATTCATAGTAATTTTACGAAAACAAAGTAATCAAACTTAAAAGGTAAAATTACATACAATTCATAAATCAAAATACTTATGATTTAACTTTTGGAATTAAATATTCCGAAATTTCTTGCATCACCCCAGAGAAACATCCAAATAAAGCATAACAGCAGCACCAAGCATTAAACCCAGAGTTGCCGCTCGCTCGTGTCCTTTCCTGTGGGTCTCGGGAACAATTTCGTCGCTAATCACATAAAGCATTGCCCCAGCAGCAAATCCCATTGCATATGGCAGAATTGGATTGGCAATTTGCACAGCCCAAGCACCTATGATTGCCAAAGGAATTTCGACCAGCCCTGCTCTGATTCCGACAAAACTTGCATAGAAATAAGTTCCCATCCCAGCACTCAAAGCAGAAACCGAGACTGCCAAGCCTTCGGGAATATTTTGCACTCCAATTGCAATCATAAGCTTAAAAGCATTCGATAAATCTCCCGAGCCAAAACCAACTCCAACAGCCAAACCTTCGGGCATATTGTGTAATGTAATTGCTATGATAAAAAGCCAAACAGCCCGTATTCTCTTGGTTTTCAAGCCTTCCGCTCCCATCACCGAATGTGTATGGGGAATTATGTGGTCGGACAAATCGAGTAGAGCGACCCCCAAACCCATTCCAACAATTACAGGAATGACCCCACCTTTCTCAATCCCCGGGATTATGAGACTTGTGAAACTCGCTGTTAGCATAACACCAGCGGAGAAACCCAACGCCGCATCTAAAAATTTTTCCGAAGGTTTACGCCAAAACAAGACAAACAATGCACCAAAAGTATTTAAAAGCGTTATTACTATACCCCCGAGGAAACCTTGCCAAATTGGATTTGTTCCTGCAATCCCAACAAAAATATCTCTTAAAAAATTCTCTAACATATTTAAAATTATTAAAATTAATTTTAGATAAGCATAAAATTAAGAATTTTTACTTTAAAAATTGTTAAAAAGAATTTGTTTACCACCGGTAGGAGATGGTCAAAAATGGAATTTGATTAAAAGTAGTTTTGGTGAATTCATTGGGTTTATAAATCAAAGCAAATGGGTTCAAATTGAAATTTAATTTCCCCGTGTTTTCTTCATCTTTCTTTTGTTTCTTTGTTATTGCAAACAATGTTATATCAAAGCCTAATTCCCCAAACAACATTGTGATTATCGGTATTGCATCATTATAATCTTTGAAAAGTAGTAAACAAATGCCAGAGCCAATCAAAGTTCCCCCAACGAAGCCAAGGATTAGGTAATTCGCTTGCGCATTCGAAAAATCATATTTATTTACCAAAATTCCCCCACGCAAACTACCTAAAGTCGCTCCAAGAAGCAATGCACCAACATCCAGACGAAGGTCATCGACTTTTGCAGCCATAAGTATTGCTCCTGTCTCGGCAGTAGCCAGCAATGCAGTTGTTGTGAAAACACAGGCATCACCTGGAGCAAAATTGAATTTATTACTCAGAAAATTCCCTAAAAATGCTCCACCAACTCCGCCAAGAATAAAACCGCCAGCAAGCTGCTTGGGAGTAACTTTCTCACCGATAATTACATAAGTCAAACCTAACAGATAGGGTGCTCCAAGACCGGACAAATTCACAATTGATCTTGCCTTGCCTTCGCTAATTTTATTGGATTTTGCATAAAAATAGCCACCAACAAGCCCCGAAAGACTTGTAATTGTCGGTAAAATAAATGCTTCGGATTTCGAGCTTTCAATACCTACTACATAATTTAAGGCATATCCATAAAAAATCCCAAGTACTCCAGACCAAATAGCCAAATTTGACATTCCATTCGTAACTTCCTTGTTCATAGTTAAATAGAAAGGTGCGAAAAAACCGGCGCCCATTGTCAAGGGAACAATAGCAGCCCTCACATTACTCGATGCATTGGTATACTCCCCAAGTCCGATAGCATAATAAATTGACAAAGCTGTGGTTCCACCAATAAAAAAAGGCCTTCCATCTTGATTAATATTCAACTTCATAGACTTGCTGAGAATCAGCTCCCGAATTTTCTCTCTTAATTTATTCACCTGATGGTATGTAATGTCCTTCCTATCTTTAACCAAATCGCCTTTATCGAAATAATAAATCTCCAAAATGTAGGATGTGTCGCCTTTTTGGTACAATTTTGCTTCTTCGAAATTTGTATACTCGGGAAAAAGATTCAATGATTTCTCAAGCTCTTTGTCAATGACCCTAATGTTATTAACGGGGTCTATCGGAATCTGCCTTTCCTGAGAAAACATTTCTAACGGAAGAAATAAATAGAATAAAAGAACAACCAGACAACAATTTTTCTTCATTGCCCCTCCAATGAAAATTTTTAAAAGAAGTACTATCAAAATTACAATTTTAATATTACATAATAGATTCAAAATTTTCTAAAGAAGGATTCTGAACATAATCTAACACTGCTTGGAAGGCTTTTTTTCCCTTTTCTATTATTTCTAAAGTTTCATTAATTTCTACAGTCTTATTAGAAGGTGGAGAAAAAAATTGCTGTTGCATTTAATTACTCTCCTGAAAATTAAATTTAAACTTTTTATAAAAGTTATTTATGTTTTCTAAAATATAATCTAGATTTTTTTCTTTTAGTTTTTTTTCAATTTCATCCCATTCATTGCCAGTTAAATTTCTTTCATAATACAATTCAACTCTATTGTCAGGATACTTAAAACCTTTTAATTCTCTTCTTTCCTTAGGAAATATTTGATCAAAACTTCCTTTTCCAAGAACATTATCAAATGCTTCTTTAAATTTAGCATTATCGTCTGCAAAGAATGCATTAAAAAATTCTTTAGGGCCCATTGTATAATAAAAAAATAACATCATATCAAAAACTAATTTTTCTTCTTTAACATTCAGAATATAACCCATGTATTGCTCAAGAATATATTGGCGTGGTTTGTCTTTTATGTAATCACAAAAAATTAGATAAGAATCGTAAAAAGGATCGTTGTCAAAATTAAGAAAGTGAAGACCTCTTTTTTCTTCCCATGCAAAATGAAGAAAAGAAAAGAAAAGTTTTTCTCTTAATTCATTATAAAGTAATGGTCTAGAAATATTAATTAACATATTAGAAGGAATTCCTGTATCTGAAACAGATTTTTCTCCCTCAGTTTCAGAATTTTCATGAAACTCTTTATTTGTTACAAAACCAATTTGAAATGATACTTCAAATCTTTTTGAAGCTAGAATATCAGGAAGTGCCGGGACATATTCAAAAAATTTTTTTATTTCAATTTTTATTTCTTTTATTATTTTATCAATATATTTCTTAAGTTTTTTGTCCTTTCCTTCTTTATATGGTACTTCTATTTTAGGAAAAAACACATTTTTTTGATTAGTTTGACTAGATAAATAAGAAGGGCTTAGTAACAAACTAGATGCAACAATACCACTTACAATAATTTTTTTTGCTTTTAATAATTTATTAGAGAATTTATTATCTTTTTCCATAATAGATACCCCAATTAATAAATTTAGCTTAAATAAATGTTTTTGGCGGATGCTGCTTGAAGACGAATCCATAGATTACAGAGGATTTCAAAAGCCAATGTTTCAACCTCTATTGCGATATTTGGTCTAAATAACAAACTTACAAAAAAATTTTAACTTTGTCAAGTACCTATTTCAATCCTTGTTTTAGCAGATTTCCTTATAAGAATCTGGTCGAGAATTAGGAATTTGGTCAGTTCGCCAAGTTTCAATCCTTGTTTTGATGGATTTTGCTCTAAAACACTTACCCTCTCGCCGTGAAGCAATTCTTTTTGCAGGTTTCAATCCTTGTTTTGATGGATTTTGCTCTAAAACTGTTTGATTTTTTGAGCCAATGTTTGCCCCCATAGGTCGTTTCAATCCTTGTTTTGGTGGATTTTGCTCTTAAACGGATTTGCACTTTGTTGTTGATTGTGTCTTTTTGCACGTTTCAATCCTTGTTTTGGTGGATTTTGCTCTTAAACTTTGCGAGAGCGGAAGCAGAAAAATTATTGACACTTGTTTCAATCCTTGTTTTGGTGGATTTTGCTCTTAAACGGTAGGTATGTAAATATGCTTCATTGCGTAATCTTGTTTCAATCCTTGTTTTGGTGGATTTTGCTCTTAAACAATTTGCATCATATCGATATTGGATTGAGCAAATTCAGGTTTCAATCCTTGTTTTGGTGGATTTTGCTCTTAAACCAAATACATTGTTATTGCCTGTATTATTCATATCAACCTGTTTCAATCCTTGTTTTGGTGGATTTTGCTCTTAAACGGGATTTTCCACACCATTTTTTCGATGCAATCTATATGTTTCAATCCTTGTTTTGGTGGATTTTGCTCTTAAACCCAAAATCCTTTCGTGTTCACCTTTTGTTCCTTGTTTCAATCCTTGTTTTGGTGGATTTTGCTCTTAAACTCGCTTTCCACTACAAAAACATACTTCGTGTTTTGATGTTTCAATCCTTGTTTTGGTGGATTTTGCTCTTAAACGAAAGAAATGCGGGACAAGGCATTTAAGATTATTGGTTTCAATCCTTGTTTTGGTGGATTTTGCTCTTAAACTCAAGTAGTCCTCTCATTTTAAATCCTTGACTTTATGTTTCAATCCTTGTTTTGGTGGATTTTGCTCTTAAACCCTCGCCGTCGGGAAATGTGAAAATTCGGTTTCGTAAGTTTCAATCCTTGTTTTGGTGGATTTTGCTCTTAAACATTCTTTTCTCAATTCCGCGCTCAGTAAAAATCCAGGTTTCAATCCTTGTTTTGGTGGATTTTGCTCTTAAACCAGAAGATTCATCAGATATATTCTGGCACTGTGATTTGGTTTCAATCCTTGTTTTGGTGGATTTTGCTCTTAAACTTCCGCCATTGTAGCACGAACGATGGAAGATGTGTTGTTTCAATCCTTGTTTTGGTGGATTTTGCTCTTAAACCCAAGATGGCATTTTCGTCTTCTGTTGTCATTTCCCAGTTTCAATCCTTGTTTTGGTGGATTTTGCTCTTAAACTCATTTCGATTGTTTCAGCAAGAGATTGTTGACGCGTTTCAATCCTTGTTTTGGTGGATTTTGCTCTTAAACTCAATCAGCACAAGCATTGACGGGGATAGAATTAGGATGTTTCAATCCTTGTTTTGGTGGATTTTGCTCTTAAACTTGTCTCCGAACAAACCGAAGTCCTTGACAAAAACAGTTTCAATCCTTGTTTTGGTGGATTTTGCTCTTAAACATGCAGTCTGGATTGCTGCTGGTGGTTGCGAAAACTTGTTTCAATCCTTGTTTTGGTGGATTTTGCTCTTAAACATGCAGTCTGGATTGCTACTGGTGGTTGCGAAAACTTGTTTCAATCCTTGTTTTGGTGGATTTTGCTCTTAAACCTTTTACACAGCAATCCACTAATCGCTGTGATTTCCGAGTTTCAATCCTTGTTTTGGTGGATTTTGCTCTTAAACTCTTTTCCAAGAATCCCTGTTTTCTCTGTGTTTACGTTTCAATCCTTGTTTTGGTGGATTTTGCTCTTAAACTCTTTGAGGTATTCCTCATTGGATTGTAGGAAGTTGGTTTCAATCCTTGTTTTGGTGGATTTTGCTCTTAAACACTGTATCGATTGTTCCAGCGAATTTGTATTGCTTGTTTCAATCCTTGTTTTGGTGGATTTTGCTCTTAAACTTTTGTCTTTGTTTGGTTGTTCTTATCCTTATTATTGTTTCAATCCTTGTTTTGGTGGATTTTGCTCTTAAACGCTCACCTCTTTGGGAAGAGGCATTGAACTTATACTTGTTTCAATCCTTGTTTTGGTGGATTTTGCTCTTAAACCCAAATGAGCCAAGTCTTTTTGGTATGGTTGTACTTGTTTCAATCCTTGTTTTGGTGGATTTTGCTCTTAAACTGTTCTTTTGTTATCTGCGGTTCGGACGGGATTTGATGTTTCAATCCTTGTTTTGGTGGATTTTGCTCTTAAACTTGATACAAAATTTTGCCATTTGACCTAAAAATTTTTGTTTCAATCCTTGTTTTGGTGGATTTTGCTCTTAAACTTAATTAGCAGAGGGAGCAGAGCTCCCTCCGTTGGTTTCAATCCTTGTTTTGGTGGATTTTGCTCTTAAACTCAAAACATTTGTAGGATATCATATCCCCCTCACTGTTTCAATCCTTGTTTTGGTGGATTTTGCTCTTAAACTACCAATTTGTCTAATCCTGCATCGGAAATCCGCACGTTTCAATCCTTGTTTTGGTGGATTTTGCTCTTAAACCGACAATTTTGTAAACCAAAGGATTGGGAGACATATAGTTTCAATCCTTGTTTTGGTGGATTTTGCTCTTAAACAGACAGATTTTATGTCTTCTCTGCCAATGCATATCCCTTGTTTCAATCCTTGTTTTGGTGGATTTTGCTCTTAAACGTTGGCGGTTTATCCATCTCCGATGTGGTAGTTTTATGTTTCAATCCTTGTTTTGGTGGATTTTGCTCTTAAACCTCAAATATTTGCCTTCTTTTGTATATTCGAAGCTGGTTTCAATCCTTGTTTTGGTGGATTTTGCTCTTAAACTCAACTCCTTATAGGTCAATTGGCAATCCTTTGTAAGTTTCAATCCTTGTTTTGGTGGATTTTGCTCTTAAACGAACAGGAACGGAAACGACTGGAAGAGCTCCGCAGATGTTTCAATCCTTGTTTTGGTGGATTTTGCTCTTAAACTTTCTCAACAATTTTCGTGCCAATCCGCTTCATCTTTTTGTTTCAATCCTTGTTTTGGTGGATTTTGCTCTTAAACCTATGGGCATTCAGTGGAAGGCGACTCGGGTATTCTTGTTTCAATCCTTGTTTTGGTGGATTTTGCTCTTAAACCATTCGGGACTATATCCGGGCACTTCGCCGTGAGAAGTTTCAATCCTTGTTTTGGTGGATTTTGCTCTTAAACCGAATTCATACTTCTTGGAAACAAGAGGCAATTCGGGTTTCAATCCTTGTTTTGGTGGATTTTGCTCTTAAACCCCCGTCGTAGAAAAAAAATGCGGGAAATTGATTGTGTTTCAATCCTTGTTTTGGTGGATTTTGCTCTTAAACTCGCTGATTGCATATTGGGAAAGCGTCCTAATTTCTGTTTCAATCCTTGTTTTGGTGGATTTTGCTCTTAAACCTTTGGGACGCTATCTTTCGATGTCGGATGAGGATTGTTTCAATCCTTGTTTTGGTGGATTTTGCTCTTAAACAAGCAAAAACGAAAATTGAGTATGCAGCAAAAGAAAGTTTCAATCCTTGTTTTGGTGGATTTTGCTCTTAAACCTTTGCTGAACTCAACCAAAGTCAACAGCATTGCCTGTTTCAATCCTTGTTTTGGTGGATTTTGCTCTTAAACTTGAAAAGCGAAGGTAGACGTTCGAAATGGGAAATTGTTTCAATCCTTGTTTTGGTGGATTTTGCTCTTAAACCCTAAAATTGAAGGTGTTTCAATACTTGAAGCCGGTTTCAATCCTTGTTTTGGTGGATTTTGCTCTTAAACCCTTCGTGTTTGTGAACCTGCTCATAATTGGTAACGAGTTTCAATCCTTGTTTTGGTGGATTTTGCTCTTAAACGTACAAATTCATTAGCAAGATTCGGAGTTAACAAGTTTCAATCCTTGTTTTGGTGGATTTTGCTCTTAAACGGAAATTAAGAGTTGGAAAATTAATCCCAATTTGTTGTTTCAATCCTTGTTTTGGTGGATTTTGCTCTTAAACCCAGTGTCCATTTTTAGTATGCCTATGTCCATTTTAGGGTTTCAATCCTTGTTTTGGTGGATTTTGCTCTTAAACACACTCGGCGAATTTATTGCCGAGATGGCAAGGGGGTTTCAATCCTTGTTTTGGTGGATTTTGCTCTTAAACCGACTTATTATTTCCGCAGAGATTTTGGTTTATTTTGTTTCAATCCTTGTTTTGGTGGATTTTGCTCTTAAACATTACAATTTGCCTCAATTCCAAAGGTTGTTACAGGTTTCAATCCTTGTTTTGGTGGATTTTGCTCTTAAACAACCTAAACTTTTAGCAAGCCGAATTAAACAGAGTGGGTTTCAATCCTTGTTTTGGTGGATTTTGCTCTTAAACATACACGGTTGCGTTGTTCCCCGCCGTTACATTTTCGTTTCAATCCTTGTTTTGGTGGATTTTGCTCTTAAACTTCTTGAAACTTTACGAGATATACTTGGCGAGGCAATGTTTCAATCCTTGTTTTGGTGGATTTTGCTCTTAAACTTTTTTTCTCTTTTCTCAAAAGTTCTACTATTTCATGTTTCAATCCTTGTTTTGGTGGATTTTGCTCTTAAACTTTTTTTCTCTTTTCTCAAAAGTTCTACTATTTCATGTTTCAATCCTTGTTTTGGTGGATTTTGCTCTTAAACACAACCATTTGGTATGAGGAAGCAGACCAAATATCGTTTCAATCCTTGTTTTGGTGGATTTTGCTCTTAAACCCTTACACAATCCTTTTTTCAACTATGTATCAAGACCGGTTTCAATCCTTGTTTTGGTGGATTTTGCTCTTAAACATATCCAGTAAAACAAGGTTTGGAATTTTTTGAAAAACGTTTCAATCCTTGTTTTGGTGGATTTTGCTCTTAAACAGGACAAAAGAATTTATGAACAAAGCGTGAAATTGTGTTTCAATCCTTGTTTTGGTGGATTTTGCTCTTAAACAAAAAAGCAATTGACGACCTCGCAAAATCACTCACGTTTCAATCCTTGTTTTGGTGGATTTTGCTCTTAAACTTCAAACACACTTAACACCAGACAAAGTAGTTGAGTTTCAATCCTTGTTTTGGTGGATTTTGCTCTTAAACGATAACATACCACCCCGTCAATCGAACGGCTTCGGGTTTCAATCCTTGTTTTGGTGGATTTTGCTCTTAAACCGAATTTCAAATACTTGTCAGCCATTTTATCACCTCGTTTCAATCCTTGTTTTGGTGGATTTTGCTCTTAAACTGATGATACCTTTACAATGCTTCTTTGCAAGCATATGTTTCAATCCTTGTTTTGGTGGATTTTGCTCTTAAACTTGCGAAGTAATATCGTTCTCGTTCAATTTTCGAACGAGTTTCAATCCTTGTTTTGGTGGATTTTGCTCTTAAACCCGTTTTCATACCATCCCTTTTGACGGAACGCTTCGTGTTTCAATCCTTGTTTTGGTGGATTTTGCTCTTAAACTTTATTAACCCCAGGTCTCTTGTTTTGACAAATGGAGTTTCAATCCTTGTTTTGGTGGATTTTGCTCTTAAACATCGTGCCAATTGCCCTTGTGTCATATACGGGAACGTTTCAATCCTTGTTTTGGTGGATTTTGCTCTTAAACGGTGGGACAAAATCGTAGACATACCATTCCCTAATAGTTTCAATCCTTGTTTTGGTGGATTTTGCTCTTAAACTTGGTCGGGTTTTGTAAAGAGCAAACAAAATTCGTGCCGTTTCAATCCTTGTTTTGGTGGATTTTGCTCTTAAACAACCATGATGTAAACATTTGGCAAGAACCACGAGACCAGTTTCAATCCTTGTTTTGGTGGATTTTGCTCTTAAACTATTTGACCTTGCACCATTCTCCGGCGAGGCTTACACGTTTCAATCCTTGTTTTGGTGGATTTTGCTCTTAAACCTCCTCGCAGTTTTAGATTCGAGCGAAGAGGAACTGTTTCAATCCTTGTTTTGGTGGATTTTGCTCTTAAACCTCGAACGTAATACGTCGAGCAACATCTCGTAGGCAGTTTCAATCCTTGTTTTGGTGGATTTTGCTCTTAAACGTGCTATCACTTCCTGCAAAATCTTCCTCTAATTGTTGTTTCAATCCTTGTTTTGGTGGATTTTGCTCTTAAACCCACTATCTCGCCCAAAGAGTTATCGTTGCTGGAAACAGTTTCAATCCTTGTTTTGGTGGATTTTGCTCTTAAACAGATAGAATTAGCACGGCAAGCCTTTGAGATACTGTTTCAATCCTTGTTTTGGTGGATTTTGCTCTTAAACTTAATAAAGGAAGAAGAAACCTTGCTGATTGATTACTGTTTCAATCCTTGTTTTGGTGGATTTTGCTCTTAAACAGCTCCAACAGCCCATCCCCCAATGGCTTTTCCACGTTTCAATCCTTGTTTTGGTGGATTTTGCTCTTAAACCCCAACATTCCGTATCTCAAAGGGCATATCGATGGAGTTTCAATCCTTGTTTTGGTGGATTTTGCTCTTAAACCGGCAGAAAGGCGAGAAATTGCACTACAACCCACGTCGTTTCAATCCTTGTTTTGGTGGATTTTGCTCTTAAACTCCAACTAATCCTCCAAGACTTGCTACCTGTGCAGGTTTCAATCCTTGTTTTGGTGGATTTTGCTCTTAAACAAGACCGCAACGGGAAGGAAATTTTTGAAGGGGATAGTTTCAATCCTTGTTTTGGTGGATTTTGCTCTTAAACAGAAACTTTTTGAAGGAAATTTTCCGCAAGCTTTTTGTTTCAATCCTTGTTTTGGTGGATTTTGCTCTTAAACTGAAAATTTTGAAACAGAATGGAGGCAAAGGGGCAAGTTTCAATCCTTGTTTTGGTGGATTTTGCTCTTAAACCCATAATTCCCGCCAACAAGAAGAGGGGAAACATTGTTTCAATCCTTGTTTTGGTGGATTTTGCTCTTAAACCTTCCTTCGGATTTATCCAGATTAAACGAGTATCTCTGTTTCAATCCTTGTTTTGGTGGATTTTGCTCTTAAACTCTGCATATTTCTTTTCAATTTCCAGCCGTCGTTTCAGTTTCAATCCTTGTTTTGGTGGATTTTGCTCTTAAACTGGAAAAAGACCAATTGAAGCAACGAAATGAACTCGTTTCAATCCTTGTTTTGGTGGATTTTGCTCTTAAACAACTTTTTCATTTCTTCCCCTTTTTAATTTTCTTTGTGTTTCAATCCTTGTTTTGGTGGATTTTGCTCTTAAACGATTTCGTATCTCTTGCCTTCTGAAATGCGGTATGCGTTTCAATCCTTGTTTTGGTGGATTTTGCTCTTAAACAAAAGAAAAAATCTTTGGAATTAGCTCGTGAAGAAGGTTTCAATCCTTGTTTTGGTGGATTTTGCTCTTAAACTGGTATGTATTCCAAACTCAATTTGATTGCATATTTCTGTTTCAATCCTTGTTTTGGTGGATTTTGCTCTTAAACTTTTTTGTCTGACTTTGCGCTAAACCAAATAGTGTTGGTTTCAATCCTTGTTTTGGTGGATTTTGCTCTTAAACCTTTTGTGCTGCTTCTATGATTTTTGTCCATTCTTCGTGTTTCAATCCTTGTTTTGGTGGATTTTGCTCTTAAACCTTCTTGTAAAGTTACAGGGTGCATCCGATATTTTTGTTTCAATCCTTGTTTTGGTGGATTTTGCTCTTAAACAAGAAGGACGCAGCCACCCCAGTTCACGCCAAGTCATGTTTCAATCCTTGTTTTGGTGGATTTTGCTCTTAAACTCGGAAGCTATTCAATTTGCATACCAAACAATCTCGTTTCAATCCTTGTTTTGGTGGATTTTGCTCTTAAACACCGATGGCAGCTGATGCTCTTGTTAGCATAGGATGTTTCAATCCTTGTTTTGGTGGATTTTGCTCTTAAACCTTTTATGGTGTAGGTATTGCGAACAATTGGACGTTGTTTCAATCCTTGTTTTGGTGGATTTTGCTCTTAAACCATTTTTCCGAAATCAAGATTTTCGACGACGTAGTGTTTCAATCCTTGTTTTGGTGGATTTTGCTCTTAAACTGCATTTTCGAGGATGGCGAAATTTACCTTTGGGACTCGTTTCAATCCTTGTTTTGGTGGATTTTGCTCTTAAACTTCCCCCACTTCTTCTAAGCTCTTATCAACTTCTTTGTTTCAATCCTTGTTTTGGTGGATTTTGCTCTTAAACCCGCAAAAATAGGCAAGGAAATAATAATCCGCAAGAAGTTTCAATCCTTGTTTTGGTGGATTTTGCTCTTAAACCCACAATGCCTGTGTTTGTGAGCAATAGGAAACACGAGTTTCAATCCTTGTTTTGGTGGATTTTGCTCTTAAACCCCACATCCATTAAAACAAGGTTTGGAATTTTTGTTGTTTCAATCCTTGTTTTGGTGGATTTTGCTCTTAAACTGGAAGAATATCTAAATAAATTAATTCAAAACAATGGTTTCAATCCTTGTTTTGGTGGATTTTGCTCTTAAACTCGGGGAATGATTTTCTTAAAACAGATGAGGAAGCAAGTTTCAATCCTTGTTTTGGTGGATTTTGCTCTTAAACTTGGCGGATTGAATAACCCTTTTCCAGTAAAAGCGGAAGTTTCAATCCTTGTTTTGGTGGATTTTGCTCTTAAACATCATTGCGAAATCATTACGAAAAAGAAAACAATTAGTTTCAATCCTTGTTTTGGTGGATTTTGCTCTTAAACAATTATTTATTGACGGAAGTTCTACAAGGCTGACTATTGGTTTCAATCCTTGTTTTGGTGGATTTTGCTCTTAAACAAGGAAATTTACGAAGGTGATTTTGTAAAAGATGTGTTTCAATCCTTGTTTTGGTGGATTTTGCTCTTAAACAATGCGTTCTCTTCATTATTTCTTCAACTTCTGCGTGTTTCAATCCTTGTTTTGGTGGATTTTGCTCTTAAACCAGATTGACCACCATTGCCGCTCTTCTGAATAGGGCAGTTTCAATCCTTGTTTTGGTGGATTTTGCTCTTAAACAGAAGAAGAAAGAAAAAGGAAAGAAGAAGAGCTCCGGTTTCAATCCTTGTTTTGGTGGATTTTGCTCTTAAACGATTTTGCACAAATGACCCAAGACGAACTCTTGGAGTGTTTCAATCCTTGTTTTGGTGGATTTTGCTCTTAAACAAAAATGCAATGCAGGATATGAAAATGCTTTTCGCAAAGTTTCAATCCTTGTTTTGGTGGATTTTGCTCTTAAACTATAATTTTTAGGCAGGTTCGTTTTGATTTTATCTTAGTTTCAATCCTTGTTTTGGTGGATTTTGCTCTTAAACTTAATAAAAGAAGAGGAAACTTTACTTATCGATTACTGTTTCAATCCTTGTTTTGGTGGATTTTGCTCTTAAACTCGCCTTCATTATTGGTTTCTCAATAATTGTATATTTTGTTTCAATCCTTGTTTTGGTGGATTTTGCTCTTAAACAAAACAAAAGGAAAATGAACTTCAAATTGAATTTGAGGTTTCAATCCTTGTTTTGGTGGATTTTGCTCTTAAACTAAACTATTTTGCTGGAAAGATGCCACTGATTGAAGCGTTTCAATCCTTGTTTTGGTGGATTTTGCTCTTAAACCATAATCTTGCACAAGTTGTGGAAAGTTTTCCTCAAGTTTCAATCCTTGTTTTGGTGGATTTTGCTCTTAAACTTCTGGGCGATTCTGCTTTCGATTACACCACAAAGTAGTTTCAATCCTTGTTTTGGTGGATTTTGCTCTTAAACCGTTTTATTCTGCTGATTGCAGGACGGCGTTTTGGGTTTCAATCCTTGTTTTGGTGGATTTTGCTCTTAAACCGAAGTCCACCTGAATAAAGAATCTGACTACTTTCTGTTTCAATCCTTGTTTTGGTGGATTTTGCTCTTAAACCAAATAGAAACACAAAAAATCATTTCCGAGCGAATTTAGTTTCAATCCTTGTTTTGGTGGATTTTGCTCTTAAACGTATGATAGAAGCTTGTGAAAAAAGCTCGCTGATTAGTTTCAATCCTTGTTTTGGTGGATTTTGCTCTTAAACCTCGAATGACTGTCATCATCAGATCTTTGTTTCGCTTGTTTCAATCCTTGTTTTGGTGGATTTTGCTCTTAAACTTACTCATCACACTCATTCCCAACTGGTGAACCTAAGTTTCAATCCTTGTTTTGGTGGATTTTGCTCTTAAACATCGGAAACAGGAGTAGCTCGAAACCGAAGGACTTATGGTTTCAATCCTTGTTTTGGTGGATTTTGCTCTTAAACCGGGAACCCAAATAAAATTGCGTGGTCCACATACCTTGTTTCAATCCTTGTTTTGGTGGATTTTGCTCTTAAACTCGAAGCAAACTTATGGACATCACAGAATTGGTGCCTGTTTCAATCCTTGTTTTGGTGGATTTTGCTCTTAAACCTGGATTAATATAGCTCGAACTTTCCATATAGGAACCAGTTTCAATCCTTGTTTTGGTGGATTTTGCTCTTAAACCATACATTAAATCTACATTGCTTTCATAATAATAATGTTTCAATCCTTGTTTTGGTGGATTTTGCTCTTAAACCCGCAAATCTGGGGCGATTGGGTCGTTACCGAAATGGGTTTCAATCCTTGTTTTGGTGGATTTTGCTCTTAAACAAGAAATGGGGAGGGTGGGTTTGTTCGTGGAATTGTTAGTTTCAATCCTTGTTTTGGTGGATTTTGCTCTTAAACGTGCTTGCGAATAGTCATTGATATTGTAACCATTGAGTTTCAATCCTTGTTTTGGTGGATTTTGCTCTTAAACTCAAGAAGAAATGAGAAAGAATGGGAAGGAGATTTCTTAGTTTCAATCCTTGTTTTGGTGGATTTTGCTCTTAAACAAACGCAAACAAAAGAATGAAAACTCAGCAAATACTTGTTTCAATCCTTGTTTTGGTGGATTTTGCTCTTAAACAAAGGTCCTAACTCGGTATATTCGGGAATTCTTTTGTGGTTTCAATCCTTGTTTTGGTGGATTTTGCTCTTAAACTTTAACAGAGGAAATGGCCAAAAAGAATAAAGAAGTTTGTTTCAATCCTTGTTTTGGTGGATTTTGCTCTTAAACCAATCCGCTTGCAGGAGCGTTCGCAAATACAGGAAAGTTTCAATCCTTGTTTTGGTGGATTTTGCTCTTAAACACAATGAACCAAATCCAAAATGCCCCCGGAAATGGACGTTTCAATCCTTGTTTTGGTGGATTTTGCTCTTAAACTCAAGTAACAGATGTCGAAATTGTTTCCAAGGGGATGTTTCAATCCTTGTTTTGGTGGATTTTGCTCTTAAACAACCCAAAATGTTACAAAAGCAATTACGGGCGAAGGTTTCAATCCTTGTTTTGGTGGATTTTGCTCTTAAACTGAACCTAAAACCGGTCCAATTCCCTTAACATCTTTGTTTCAATCCTTGTTTTGGTGGATTTTGCTCTTAAACCGGTAAAAGAATATTTTCAAACTTTCATTTCATATCTGTTTCAATCCTTGTTTTGGTGGATTTTGCTCTTAAACAATTGGTCACTGACCAATCGAATTTGTTCTATTTGGTGTTTCAATCCTTGTTTTGGTGGATTTTGCTCTTAAACTTTCTTTCGGGGCATCATCATTCCACTTGATATCCTGTTTCAATCCTTGTTTTGGTGGATTTTGCTCTTAAACTATCGTGAGTTATACGAACAGATGCGAGCGAAATAGTTTCAATCCTTGTTTTGGTGGATTTTGCTCTTAAACCGGACGTTCAAGCAGGAATACGAAGCGGAATTTGTGTTTCAATCCTTGTTTTGGTGGATTTTGCTCTTAAACCAAACTTTGGCGATATTCAGGATATGCTTGCATTGAGTTTCAATCCTTGTTTTGGTGGATTTTGCTCTTAAACAATTGACGAAGAAACCCAAAGACAAAAAGCGGAGATGTTTCAATCCTTGTTTTGGTGGATTTTGCTCTTAAACAGCCATTCTTTCTAAATGTTTATGGCCAGTGGTTTTGTTTCAATCCTTGTTTTGGTGGATTTTGCTCTTAAACTATTAAACGCAAATACTGTGAGCTCGGCTCAAATCTAGTTTCAATCCTTGTTTTGGTGGATTTTGCTCTTAAACTTGCTTATCTATTTTGTTCAACATTGAGTCCGAAAAGTTTCAATCCTTGTTTTGGTGGATTTTGCTCTTAAACTAGCGGTCAAAAAGATAGAACACCGCAAGAAAAATCGAGTTTCAATCCTTGTTTTGGTGGATTTTGCTCTTAAACACTTATGGCGTGGTGCTTGTTGAAGCTGGTGGCGCTAGTTTCAATCCTTGTTTTGGTGGATTTTGCTCTTAAACTGGGGATATATCAGCAGCATTGAGATAACCTCAATTAGGTTTCAATCCTTGTTTTGGTGGATTTTGCTCTTAAACAATTTTGTTAAACAATTTTTTTTAAGAAAGGAGTTCGTTTCAATCCTTGTTTTGGTGGATTTTGCTCTTAAACGGATTTGACATCAAGTTCGATTATGGGCGTCCAGAATGTTTCAATCCTTGTTTTGGTGGATTTTGCTCTTAAACCCGAAAACGAAAAGTTGACCAAACTCGCATTGGGAGTGTTTCAATCCTTGTTTTGGTGGATTTTGCTCTTAAACTTTCCCCGACACCAACGAACCACCCGAGAAAAGAAAAGTTTCAATCCTTGTTTTGGTGGATTTTGCTCTTAAACTTCATTTCGTTGTTAGAGAAGAAATTGTCAAATCCGAGTTTCAATCCTTGTTTTGGTGGATTTTGCTCTTAAACCAAAAAAATGTCTGAAAGAGAAAAATCGAAAATCGGGTTTCAATCCTTGTTTTGGTGGATTTTGCTCTTAAACTTCAGCCTTGAACTTGTAATAAATCGCAATATTCTTGTTTCAATCCTTGTTTTGGTGGATTTTGCTCTTAAACCAATATCGTTGCCATTTTGATTTACTTTAACTTGGATGTTTCAATCCTTGTTTTGGTGGATTTTGCTCTTAAACATAAATCAACTTTTTGTTCACCCAGTTTTCTTTTGTGTTTCAATCCTTGTTTTGGTGGATTTTGCTCTTAAACCAATATCGTTGCCATTTTGATTTACTTTAACTTGGATGTTTCAATCCTTGTTTTGGTGGATTTTGCTCTTAAACTGATGGATGTTAGAACAAGGCCATCTCATGCAGAATGTTTCAATCCTTGTTTTGGTGGATTTTGCTCTTAAACTGTCTTATTCTTTGGTCTCGAGTCGTGCCATACATTTGTTTCAATCCTTGTTTTGGTGGATTTTGCTCTTAAACCCTCGCTCGAAAAATTAATGGTAAGTGTTGAAGCTTGTTTCAATCCTTGTTTTGGTGGATTTTGCTCTTAAACCTGAGCCATCGTCTCTTTGTTGGTAACCTTTTTGTTGGTTTCAATCCTTGTTTTGGTGGATTTTGCTCTTAAACCTGTTGTATTGCTTTCAATTGTTCTCGCCAATTCCAAGGTTTCAATCCTTGTTTTGGTGGATTTTGCTCTTAAACATTTGCGCAGTGGGTTTTTACAAAAATCAATTTTGTGTTTCAATCCTTGTTTTGGTGGATTTTGCTCTTAAACAAGAAAACTGGACTGGCAAATGAGATTTTCAATGATGGTTTCAATCCTTGTTTTGGTGGATTTTGCTCTTAAACAGATTAATGCGTAACCTGATTCGCCTCGGGTTTCAAGTTTCAATCCTTGTTTTGGTGGATTTTGCTCTTAAACTTCCTCCTTGATGATTTTTCACCTTTGGTAAAACCTAGTTTCAATCCTTGTTTTGGTGGATTTTGCTCTTAAACGAGAACAGTTAGTTGCCAAGCTGAGAGAAGCAGGGATGTTTCAATCCTTGTTTTGGTGGATTTTGCTCTTAAACGTGCTCTCATTTTTGCTGTCTTGCTTGTGTTTTGGTTGTTTCAATCCTTGTTTTGGTGGATTTTGCTCTTAAACTTGGAGAACTTGGTAAAAACCTTAACTTAAAACCAATAGAGTTTCAATCCTTGTTTTGGTGGATTTTGCTCTTAAACGAAGAGAGAAAAAAAGAATGGGGAGAAACCCCAAAAAGTTTCAATCCTTGTTTTGGTGGATTTTGCTCTTAAACCATTTCAGAATAAATACCTTTCGCAGCGATATAACAGTTTCAATCCTTGTTTTGGTGGATTTTGCTCTTAAACAAGAGAGAAAAAAAGAATGGGGAGAAACCCCAAAAAGTTTCAATCCTTGTTTTGGTGGATTTTGCTCTTAAACGCTGCTTCGGGAAACTCCCGAAGCCTATTTCTTGTATCGTTTCAATCCTTGTTTTGGTGGATTTTGCTCTTAAACTAGCAGGGGTTTTATTGTTTAATACAATATTTGTTCCAGTTTCAATCCTTGTTTTGGTGGATTTTGCTCTTAAACGGGTAGAATTATCCGAAGCGGATATTGCTCTTGTAGCAAGTTTCAATCCTTGTTTTGGTGGATTTTGCTCTTAAACAAGAAAAAGATTGAAAATGTGGAAAATTCTTTGTTGTTTCAATCCTTGTTTTGGTGGATTTTGCTCTTAAACCATTCTTGGAAGTATGCATCTTCCCCCAATTAATTCGGTTTCAATCCTTGTTTTGGTGGATTTTGCTCTTAAACTTTTATAATTTCGAATATTGTAGTATTTTGAGGAAAGTTTCAATCCTTGTTTTGGTGGATTTTGCTCTTAAACAGCCCTTTCTTTATTTTCTGGATTTGGTATATTCGCAGTTTCAATCCTTGTTTTGGTGGATTTTGCTCTTAAACTATACTTATCGACGCAGCATTGAGAACAATTTCGAATGTTTCAATCCTTGTTTTGGTGGATTTTGCTCTTAAACCCAAAATCGCTGGGAGGATTGGGCTCGACATCTTCTCAGTTTCAATCCTTGTTTTGGTGGATTTTGCTCTTAAACTAAAAACCCACTGCGCAAATCCTGACATAAAAATGGGTTTCAATCCTTGTTTTGGTGGATTTTGCTCTTAAACGTCGGTTCAGATATTCCAGCATTTTAATAATCTCTGTTTCAATCCTTGTTTTGGTGGATTTTGCTCTTAAACACGGGAAAAATCTAACATACCGGTATATTTATATTCAGTTTCAATCCTTGTTTTGGTGGATTTTGCTCTTAAACTATTTGTGCCTGATTAAAAAAAAGATAAAATTTTTTTGTTTCAATCCTTGTTTTGGTGGATTTTGCTCTTAAACAATGAAGGTTGATTTTGAGTGTTTTATACCTGGAAGTTTCAATCCTTGTTTTGGTGGATTTTGCTCTTAAACTCAATACGAGGTTTAGGTTTCGATGGTGTTATAATGTTTCAATCCTTGTTTTGGTGGATTTTGCTCTTAAACAAGTCAATTTTGTTTGCGAAGCGATAGTTATCGATGGTTTCAATCCTTGTTTTGGTGGATTTTGCTCTTAAACCGAAATAATATCGTTCCCGCTCAATTTTCGAGCGAGTTTCAATCCTTGTTTTGGTGGATTTTGCTCTTAAACAGTCAGTGTAAGTTTCGAGTAAACGGCGAATATAAGTTTCAATCCTTGTTTTGGTGGATTTTGCTCTTAAACTATACACCCTATTTCGCACTTCTAATAATCTTGCTGAGTTTCAATCCTTGTTTTGGTGGATTTTGCTCTTAAACAAGGAAAAACTATGGCGAAATATTCGAGGCATAGTGTTTCAATCCTTGTTTTGGTGGATTTTGCTCTTAAACTTAACGCCCGAAGAAATGGAAAGGAATGGCATACGGGGTTTCAATCCTTGTTTTGGTGGATTTTGCTCTTAAACTGCAAAAGCAAGCTGATGAGGCAGGAGTTAACATTGAGTTTCAATCCTTGTTTTGGTGGATTTTGCTCTTAAACTCCAACCAAAGAGCAGTTCGATAATAGACATTGAGGTAGTTTCAATCCTTGTTTTGGTGGATTTTGCTCTTAAACCGTAAATCATCTCGACGGGTATTAAACGCTTCGTCGGGTTTCAATCCTTGTTTTGGTGGATTTTGCTCTTAAACAAGTATCAATCCAGTTCAAAAGGTCTCCCATTAATCGTTTCAATCCTTGTTTTGGTGGATTTTGCTCTTAAACAGTTTTTAACAAACATTGATTTAACAAAAAACGAGCTTGTTTCAATCCTTGTTTTGGTGGATTTTGCTCTTAAACATTCTGAAACTCTTGTGGTTTCATCGTGTTACTATGTTTCAATCCTTGTTTTGGTGGATTTTGCTCTTAAACTTTCAATTTCATTTTTCATTCAATACAAAATTATAAGTTTCAATCCTTGTTTTGGTGGATTTTGCTCTTAAACCCATAGATATCGTAAAACCTCATATATGGCAAATCTCGGTTTCAATCCTTGTTTTGGTGGATTTTGCTCTTAAACCGGTTAGAGCTTGCAAAAGCTCGCCCTCTTTGGCTCGGTTTCAATCCTTGTTTTGGTGGATTTTGCTCTTAAACTCGAGGTATTTGCTTTGGGATCCAATGCATTTGGAGCGTTTCAATCCTTGTTTTGGTGGATTTTGCTCTTAAACTAGGGCAATTCAAAATGGCGTGCGTGAAATTCCGGGATGTTTCAATCCTTGTTTTGGTGGATTTTGCTCTTAAACAATGGAACGGAAGGTTCTTGGGCTGGAAATATAAGTTGTTTCAATCCTTGTTTTGGTGGATTTTGCTCTTAAACGATTCTCCCGCCGTGCTGCCGCTCGAACTCGATGGTGTTTCAATCCTTGTTTTGGTGGATTTTGCTCTTAAACATTAGAAGAAGAGAGAAGAAGGAAAGAAGAGGAAGTGTTTCAATCCTTGTTTTGGTGGATTTTGCTCTTAAACTTCCTGCGGAACTTCGGTGTTTTCTAATTTGATTTTGGTTTCAATCCTTGTTTTGGTGGATTTTGCTCTTAAACAATCCTGAAACCATTGCCCACAATGATAAAGTCATAGTGTTTCAATCCTTGTTTTGGTGGATTTTGCTCTTAAACCCTATAAGGAGTTGATACTCCTCGATTTTCTTTTTAATGTTTCAATCCTTGTTTTGGTGGATTTTGCTCTTAAACCTACCATAAACATCAAAATTGTTCTGGGTATAATCCTGTTTCAATCCTTGTTTTGGTGGATTTTGCTCTTAAACTTCCTGCTCGAAGCAAAAGCATTTGACCCCACAACGTTTCAATCCTTGTTTTGGTGGATTTTGCTCTTAAACGCCTGCGAAATATCCAATATCGAAAATCACCAAAGGATGTTTCAATCCTTGTTTTGGTGGATTTTGCTCTTAAACCTTGTGCTACTTCTATTAAGGTTATAGAAAGAACAAGTTTCAATCCTTGTTTTGGTGGATTTTGCTCTTAAACAAAATTGAGCGGGAACGATATTATTTCGCTTACATCGAGTTTCAATCCTTGTTTTGGTGGATTTTGCTCTTAAACAACATATCAATTCGTGATAAGGGAAACCGCTTCGAAGTTTCAATCCTTGTTTTGGTGGATTTTGCTCTTAAACATTACAAACCCTTCGAGGCTTTGGCTTTTCGCCAAAATGTTTCAATCCTTGTTTTGGTGGATTTTGCTCTTAAACTTCTTTCATTGGTTTGCCACCGAATATACGAATGAGTGTTTCAATCCTTGTTTTGGTGGATTTTGCTCTTAAACGTGCTCGAAAACTCCACGGGGAACCCATCTTCGGTCTGTTTCAATCCTTGTTTTGGTGGATTTTGCTCTTAAACCCGAAGCATCTAATAATATAGCCGATGCAAAGGCTGGTTTCAATCCTTGTTTTGGTGGATTTTGCTCTTAAACGCTCATTGAAAGGACAGATGGTAGAACATTCTCTATGTTTCAATCCTTGTTTTGGTGGATTTTGCTCTTAAACCCAGTCCCAGAGTGGAACAATGCAGCGCCAATTTCGTTTCAATCCTTGTTTTGGTGGATTTTGCTCTTAAACTCCCTGCCGAACCGCAGATAACAAAAGAACAAGACTAGTTTCAATCCTTGTTTTGGTGGATTTTGCTCTTAAACACTGAAATTACGCACGTTTCACCTCTATTTTTTTGGAGAGTTTCAATCCTTGTTTTGGTGGATTTTGCTCTTAAACTCGAATCTCGTCTAAAACAACTTGCGCTTCCTCGGGGTTTCAATCCTTGTTTTGGTGGATTTTGCTCTTAAACACATTTTGATTACATAAATCAATTTTTCTAAAATTTTCGTTTCAATCCTTGTTTTGGTGGATTTTGCTCTTAAACTTTGCAAGAAGACACCGCAGGCTTTCGAGTTGAGCTTGGTTTCAATCCTTGTTTTGGTGGATTTTGCTCTTAAACCCATAATCGAACTTGATGTCAAATCCCGGCGGTGGAATGTTTCAATCCTTGTTTTGGTGGATTTTGCTCTTAAACCGAACGGGCGATGGAACGCCGTCAGCAAGCTGCTCATGTTTCAATCCTTGTTTTGGTGGATTTTGCTCTTAAACAAGCCTCTTCTAATTGAGAAGAAGTCAAGGAAGGTGAAGTTTCAATCCTTGTTTTGGTGGATTTTGCTCTTAAACTATTCCACCCTTTTTCACTTTCAAACGGGTGAGTTTGTTTCAATCCTTGTTTTGGTGGATTTTGCTCTTAAACAGCTTAACAATGCTCTTCAAACCCTTTCCCCAACCTTGTTTCAATCCTTGTTTTGGTGGATTTTGCTCTTAAACCTTTTTTCACAAGCTTCTATCATACTTTGTGGTATAATGTTTCAATCCTTGTTTTGGTGGATTTTGCTCTTAAACAATTAAAGGAATTGCAAATGCTTTCCAAGACCTTTAGTTTCAATCCTTGTTTTGGTGGATTTTGCTCTTAAACTTGAAATTATCCAGTCAGCGTCACAAAGACCTTTGGCGAGTTTCAATCCTTGTTTTGGTGGATTTTGCTCTTAAACAATGAAATCAAAAATCTGCTGGTATATTTTTTCCGCATGTTTCAATCCTTGTTTTGGTGGATTTTGCTCTTAAACTGTATTGCGGGATAATGTTTCAACAACTGAGAAGCTGTTTCAATCCTTGTTTTGGTGGATTTTGCTCTTAAACTCACAGCTAAACAAAGAGAGGCTTTCGAGATTGCTGTGTTTCAATCCTTGTTTTGGTGGATTTTGCTCTTAAACAAAAAATGGATCGTCGGCGTTGTTGCAAATGCCCTGTTTCAATCCTTGTTTTGGTGGATTTTGCTCTTAAACGCGGAACTGGAAAATGGAAAATAAGTATCAAAGATGTTTCAATCCTTGTTTTGGTGGATTTTGCTCTTAAACTGTATGTAGATGGACTTGGGGAAGTGCAGATTCCTGTTTCAATCCTTGTTTTGGTGGATTTTGCTCTTAAACAATATTATGCCGAAACTTCTATCCCTTCCACTGCCGAGTTTCAATCCTTGTTTTGGTGGATTTTGCTCTTAAACAGGAACTTTTTGCCATTGCGATATCTTATTGAAATGTTTCAATCCTTGTTTTGGTGGATTTTGCTCTTAAACCGATTCTTTTCTTCTTGCTTGGCGTCCGCCCTATTGGTGTTTCAATCCTTGTTTTGGTGGATTTTGCTCTTAAACGCTCGGGACAAAATGGAAAAATCTTGCAGCGTGACATGTTTCAATCCTTGTTTTGGTGGATTTTGCTCTTAAACTTACCGAAACCATTTACTCCGAAACGTATGTAAATTGGTTTCAATCCTTGTTTTGGTGGATTTTGCTCTTAAACACTATATCACGGTTCAGGATATTTCAAAGATTACGCAAGTTTCAATCCTTGTTTTGGTGGATTTTGCTCTTAAACTTCATTTCCAACCTCCTTTATTTTTTTAAAAAAATAGTTTCAATCCTTGTTTTGGTGGATTTTGCTCTTAAACATTCTTGGAAGTATGCATCTTCCCCCAATTAATTCGGTTTCAATCCTTGTTTTGGTGGATTTTGCTCTTAAACAGGTGCAACTTTTTCGTTCAAAAACTGGAATTTAAACGTTTCAATCCTTGTTTTGGTGGATTTTGCTCTTAAACCCTTCATACTTCTTAATCATTTTGAACCTCTAATTT
>Ga0308419_1000656_pt1 | contig 24302 bp, 23 predicted proteins | sample HotsprSampleMS50_FD_203674 | JGI IMG/M metagenome (GOLD analysis project Ga0308419, IMG submission 203674) | Hot spring phototrophic mat microbial communities from Mushroom Spring, Yellowstone National Park, Wyoming, United States - 20090730_MS50 ... | reverse complement strand
CTTTTGACGGTCAGGTGGGAGGGGAGCGCGGCGACCGCCTGGCGCAGTTCGCTCCCGACGGAGCCTTCGAGCAGTTGCAGGCGCGGGATCGAGGAGAGGTGCACCCGCAGCCGGCCGGTGAAAGTGGCCTGGTCAACGCTGAGCGTTATCCCGTCGGGATGGGAGGCGGAGTTGCTGGCGGCGGTGAGCGCCTCGTAGCCAGTGAGACCCAGCCAGCCCGGGAGGAGGCAAATGAGTATCATAATGGCAACCACGATCGCCCCATATACCCACACCCGTGAGCGTATCATGTCGCGGAGGTGGGTGATGGTTGCATCCAGCCTTTGCCCGGAGAGCATAGGCTCGGCTGGAGGTGCGGAAACAGGTACGGCCGCGGCAGGAGATTGAGGAGTCTGTGTAGAGACCGGGGCCTGTGGGGCGAATGATACAGGGGAAGCGGATGCAAGGAGGCCGCTCTCCGCAAGACATTTTTTAAGCTCAACCAGCGATTTAGGGCCGAAGCCTTTTATGTTAAGCAGTTCCTCTTCGCCCCTTGCCAGAGCGTTCAGCACATCACCCACTGTGTTGAGACCACTGTTGAGCAGGAGATTGCGTATGCGGGCAGGAAGCGTCAGTTCTGTAACTGAGAGGTCAGGTGAGGGATGTGCCTCAGACTGTGGAACAGCCATGTCCAAATCTTGCATAGGGACTCCTTAGGGTATTCTCGATTTCAGGCTCTTCTTCCGCCGAAAGCGAGGTCTTCTATATACTCGCGGTTGTGGCAATAAAAAAGCGGCGAGTATTTTAGCATATAGCAGGGCTTTTAGCAAATGTACATGAGCCTGTGCCGTAGGGTGGCCATCATATATTTGCATCCACCCGCCGCGGTGTAGTACAACTGCGAGCAGTTGTACTACAATTCAGTATGACTGAAAATGTTGACATTTATGAACGATTATGATATAATGTGAACACATTAAGTTTCGAATACATTCTCCTGTGTACATATACGCTCAATGCTGAAAGAGGAACGTCAACGTCTGATCCTTGACATGCTGCGCAGCAACCAGCATGTCACCGTGGCTGACTTAAGCCGCCGTTTCGCCGTCAGCGAGGTAACCATTCGCCGTGACCTGGGCGAGCTACATGCACGAGGTGAACTTCGCCGCGCGCACGGTGGGGCGATTATGGCAACGCCGGCCCCGCCCGAGCCGCCGGTGGTACAGCGTATGCTCCAGATGGAACGTCATAAACAGCTCATCGGACGCACGGCGGCGGCACTGGTCGCCGACGGCGAATCGGTCTTTATCGGCTCCGGCTCCACCACCGCTTACGTCGCCCGCCATCTGGTGAACCGTAAGAACCTCACCGTCGTCACCAACGCGCTCACCGTCGCCACCGAGCTGGCCACTGCATCGGGCGTGACCGTTGTGGTCACCGGCGGCATAATGCGCGCCTCGGAACTCTCGCTGATCGGCCACATCGCCGAGCAATCGCTGCGCGAGGTGCGCGTGGATAAAGTCATCATCGGCATACCGGCCATCAGCCTGGAGTCCGGCCTGACCAACGACTACCTGCCGGAGGTGATGACCGACCGCAAGATCATCGAGATGTCGCCCCACCTGATCGTGGTGGCCGATCATACCAAATTCGGCCGGGTCGCCTCAGCATACCTGGCGCCGTTAGAACGGGTGGAGATTCTGGTGACCGATTCCGAGGCCGATCCGGAGATGGTCGCCCTGTTCGAGCAGACGGGGATCCGCGTGATCATCGCAGAAGCCGAGGGGAACGGATGAATGAGACGCCACACCCTGTGCTCGCCGGATCAAAACCCGGCGGGCGGGGGCGCGGGTGGCGCGGGTTGTGACCCGCGCAGCACGGTTGTGACCCGCGCCGCACGGAACGGATGAATGATACGCCATACTTCTGTGCTCGCCGGATCAAAATCCGGCTGGCGGGGGCGCGTGCTGCGCGGGTTGTGACCCGCGCCGCACGGTTGGGTGCCCGCCGGACCACAGTCCGGCGGCCGGACCAGGTGCCAGCCGGACCACAGTCCGACAGAGCAGCAAATCAGTGCAAGGAGAGTGAAATGACCGAGGGCTCGAATACGTGGAAGGAAATCATCACTCAGCCCGAAACGTGGCGGAAGACGCTGGCAGCCTTTGACGCCAGCCGCCCGGCATTGGCCGATTTTCTGAAAGACGCCGATTTCGACCGCATCGTCGCCGTCGGCTGCGGCTCCACGCACTACCTGGCGCAGACCGCCGCCGCGACGCTCGCTCATTGCGCAGGTCTGCCCGCCCGCGCCGCGCCGGCCTCGGAACTGTGGCTGTTTCCACAGACCTGCCTGAACGGCAAGACGCTGCTCCTGACCATCTCCCGCTCCGGCACGACGACGGAGATGCTCCGGGCGCTGGAGCAGTTCCGCAAGGCGAACCACGGCCCCGTCGTGGCGATCACCTGCTACCCCGAGAGCGCCCTGGCGCAACAGGCCGATTTCGCCCTCGTCGCGCCGGACGCACAGGAACAGTCCGTTGCCCAGACCCGCTCTTTCACCAGCATGACGCTGCTTGCGCTGGGACTGGCTGCGCTGCTGGCGCGCGACGGGGGGATGGTCGAGCGCCTGCAACGGTTGCCCGCTGCGCTGGAGGGCCTGGTCGGCAGGATGGGGGACCTGCCCAGGCGCCTGGGAGAGGATGAGGGCATCGAGCGGCTCTTCTTCCTGGGCGGGGGGCCGCTCTATGGCCTGGCCTGCGAGGCGATGCTCAAGACAAAAGAGATGTCCCTTTCCCAGGCCGAAGCGTATCACCCCCTCGAGTTCCGTCACGGGCCGATGTCTATGGTGAACGGGCGGACGCTGGTGGTGGGCTTCCTCTCCGATACCGGCCTGGCCGAAGAGGTGCGTGTGCTGAGGGATATGCAGAGCCTGGGAGCGCGCGTCCTGGCCTTCGTCGAAGACGCGGTCGCCTTTTCTGACTGGCGGCCCGATTACATTATCGAATTGCGGAGCGGCCTGAGCGAGTGGGAGCGTGGGCCGCTCTACCTGGTGCCGATCCAGCACCTGGCCTGTCACCGGGCGCTGATGAATGGTTTGGACCCCGATCGTCCAACCCACCTGACGGCAGTGGTGGAGTTGTAGATATGGCGAAAAAACTGGTTTTGATCGGCGCCGGCAGCGCCATGTTCACCCAGGGCCTGGTGGCCGATATGATCCTCTCACCCGACCTGGGACCGTGGGAACTGGGTCTGGTGGATATTGACCCGCAGGCGCTGGAGACGGCCATGGGGCTGTGCCGGCGTATGGTCGAAGCGAAAAGCGCAGAGATTACCCTCACCGCCTCCACCGACCGGCGCGAGCTGCTCCCCGGGGCGGACGTCGTCGTGACGACTATCGGCGTGGGCGGGCGGCGGGGCTGGGAGATGGACGTCTTCATCCCGCGCAAGTACGGCATCTACTAGCCGGTGGGGGACTCGGTGATGCCCGGCGGTATCTCGCGCGCTATGCGTATGATCCCGGCGCTGGTCGAGATCGCCCGCGACGTGCAGGCGCTCTGCCCTGGAGCCTGGTTCTTCAACTACGCCAACCCGATGACGGCCAACTGCTGGGCCATCCGCCGGGCCACCGGCGTTCCCGTGGTGGGCCTCTGCCACGGCGTATTCCACGTCGAGCGCGAACTGGCCACATTCATCGGCGCGCCGCCGGAGGAAGTGACCTCGCTCTACGCCGGATTGAATCACCTGACCTTTATCTTCGACCTGCGTTGGAAAGGGCGCGATGCCTGGCCGCTGGTGCGGGCGCGCCTGGCACAGGAACGCGGCGAGCCGTTCGACTCCGAGGCATTGGGTGCCCTTTTCCCGGAGATGGGCACGCCCGGCGGCGCGTTCAGGGCCGCCGACAATCCCTTCTCCTGGTCGCTTTTCGAGACTTACGGCGCCTACCCGGCGGTCAACGACCGGCACGTGGTCGAATTCTTCCCCGAACGCTTCCCAGGCGGCCGCTACTATGGCAAGACACTGGGGGTGGATGCGTTTTCGTTCGAGGCCACCATTGCCTGGGGAGATCGGATCTACGAGGATATGCGTGCACAGGCGCTGGGACATCAGCCGTTGGACCAGAGCATTTTCGAGCGCTCGATCGGCGAGCACGAGCAGTTGCTCAACATCCTGCGCTCGATAGAACGCGACGAGCGGCGCATCTTCTCGGCGAACCTGCCCAACAACGGCGCAGTGCCCAACCTGCCCGCCGACGCGATCCTGGAACTGCCCGCTGTGGCGACCGGGCGGGGGCTTCGCCCGCTCCAACTCCCCGACTTTCCCGACACTCTGGCCGCGATCATCGTCCGCAAACTCGCTGCCACCCGCCTGACGGTCGAGGCGGCGTTGACGGGCGACCGCGGACTGTTCGTGGAGGCATTGCTGGCCGATGGCGCCGTGACCGATCCGGAAGCGGCGCGTAAGATGGGCGAGGAATTACTTGAGGCGCACAGGCAGTATTTGCCCAACTTTTTTGCCTGAGGGGCGGCCACATGATCAGGTTGACTTCCCGCGAGCGTATGTTACGCGCACTGCGCGTGCAGGACGTAGACCACATCCCCTGCTGCTTTATGAGCTTCACCGCGCTGCGCAGGCGATGTAACGAGAATTTCTACGAACTGGCCAAAGCCGAACTGGCCATGGGGCTGGATTCGATGCTGTTCATTCCCACTGCCCCGCGCCCCGCGCGCCCCGATCACCCCGACCTGCGCGGGCTGCCGGTGCGCTTCGACCCGCGCGTCGAGACGCGCGAATGGCGGGATGGTGACATTCTCCACAAGGAATACACCACCCCCGCCGGCAAACTCTCCACCAGCGTGCGCCTGTCCGACGACTGGCCGCACGGGAAGCACATCCCTTTTGTTGACGACTACCAGGTACCCCGTGCGCTCAAGCCGCTCATCACCCGCGCAGAGGAGTTAGAGGCGCTGCGTTATTTCCTGACCCCGCCGCATGAGCAGGATGTGGCCGCCTTCGCTCAGGAGGCGCAAGAAGCTCACGCCTTCGCGCAAGAGCATAACATTCTCCTGGCCGGCGGCTGGGGCGTGGGGATGGATATGGCCAACTGGCTGTGCGGCATGGAGAACCTGATGGTGCACACGATGGAGCAACCCGAGTTCGTCACCGATCTGCTGGACATGATCCACGTCTGGAACAAACAGCGGATGGAGGTGGTGCTCTCCGCGCCGGTTGACCTTTATATCCGCCGCGCCTGGTACGAGGGCTGCGATTTCGTCACGCCGCGCTTCTTCCGTCAGGCAGTCCTCCCGCGGCTGAAGGCGGAAGCGGAGCTGGCGCACGAGCATGGCGCGCTGTTCGGCTACATCTGCTCCAGCGGCACGCAACCGATGCTCGATTTCTACCTGGAGGCAGGGATTGATGTGCTGATCGGCGTGGACCCGATCCAGGGCACACACACCGATATGCCGCTGATGAAACGGCGGATCGGTGGACGGGTCTGCCTGTGGGGTGGAGTGTCGGGTGCGGTGACAGTGGAGATGGGGGACGAGGATGAGGTGCGCGCGGCGGTGCGCCATGCCATCGAAACGCTCGGCCCGCACGGCTTTATCCTCTCGCCGGTGGACAACATCACCGTGGACACGCCGCGCACATGGCGGAATTTAGACGTGTTCATCGAGGAATGGCGGAGGTGCTGGTAGATGGACAAAATTGACGCCCATGTACACTTCCATCCCGCCAAGGCGAAGATAATCGCCAGGGTGATGGACGAGAACGGGTTGGCCTGCATGGTCAACCTGGGAATATTGGAGATACTGGACATCCCGTTCGAGGAAGGGATGGCCGCTTTCCGCAGCGTGTTGGGCGAGCGCATGGTCTACTTCGCCACGCCCGACTTCCGCGATACCGCGCCTGGCTTTGGCGAGCGCATGGCGCAGGCCCTGGAGCGCAAGGTCGAGGCCGGCGCGCGCGGACTCAAGATCTTCAAGGAACTCGGCCTGCGCCACAAGGACTCCGCGGGGCGTCTCATCGCGGTGGACGACCCGCGCCTGGACCCGTTGTGGGCCAGGGCCGGCGAACTGGGCGTGCCCGTGCTCATCCATACCGCCGATCCGCTGGCCTTCTTCGGCCCGCTCGACGCGACCAACGAGCGGTGGGAGGAATTGCAGCGCCACCCCGACTGGCACTTTGGCGCGCCCGGCTTCCCCGCGCACGACGCGCTCCTGGAGCAGCGCGAGCACGTCATGGCGCGTCACCGCAACACGATCTTCATCGGCGCGCACCTGGGCGAATATCCCGAAAACCTGGCCTACGTGGACGGGTGCCTGGAGCGTCACCCCAACTTTTACGTGGACACCAGCGCCCGCATCGGTGAGATCGGCCGCCACCCGGCGGAGGAAGCGCGGGCGTTCTTCATCAAGCACCAGGATCGCATCCTCTTCGGCAGCGACCTGGTCATGGGATGGGAGGCATTCGAGGAGCAGGATGATCTGGCGGGCATCCGGCGCTTCTACGACCTCCACTGGCGCTTCTTCGAGACCGACGAGCGGCAGATCGAGCACCCCGGCTACCCGATCCAGGGCAGGTGGAAGGTGGACGCGCTCAACCTGCCGCCGGAGGTGCTGGAGAAACTGTATTTCCGGAACGCTCGGCGTCTGTTCGCCTGAATCAGGTATGCAAGGGAGGGGGTGGTGTATAGGACATAATCAAGAGAACGGCTTTTGCAAAGAAGAGATGTCCTGCGTCAATGGTAATTTAGAAATTTGAGGAGGGAAAAAAATGAATCAGAATCAACTTAGCCGTAGAGAGTTTTTGCGCCTGGGCGCAATGACCGCCGCCGGCGCACTGCTGGCGAGTTGCAAGCCCGCCGGCCCTACCACGCCCACGGAGGGGCCGGGTGTCCAGCCACCAGCGGAAGAAGCGATCACGCTCCGTATGTGGTCACACCAGAACCCCTCTTTTGTCGCAGCGAATGAGGCCACAATTGCCAAATTCCGGGAAGCGAATCCCACCGTCACGATCGCCTACGAGAATTTCCCCTACGATCAGTTTATCCAGACCATCCAGACCTCGATGGCGGCCAAAAACGAGGCGGATGTGATTGAGATGTTCGGCAGTTGGGTCCAATCCTACGCCAAAGGTGGCACACTGGCGGAGGTGCCGGCCGACATCATGAGCATGTCGAAGGCACAGGAGCTGTTCTACAAGGCCCCTCTCGACGGCTATGTCTGGGAGGGGAAACTGTACGGCCTGCCCAACGAGTACAATCTGGAGAACGGCGCCGTGCTGATCAACAAGCGCATGTTCGAGGAGGCCGGCATCGCCTTACCGCCGAAATGGGATAGCTGGGACGCGCTGGTCGCCGACGCGAAGAAGCTGGTCAAAATGGATGGCGACGTGATGACCGTAGCCGGCTTCCACTACGTCAACGGCGATGGGTTGGGCTTCCTGTACTGGGAGGGGGTGCTGGAGCGCGGCGCCGATTATTTCGCCAACGACGGTATCCACCTCAACTTCCTCTCACCGGAGGCTAAGGCGACCGTGCAATGGTTGGTGGACATGGCAGTTGTAGATAAAGTCGTCGATCCCTTCACCTTCAACCCGAACTCGAACTGGGTGGGCACAGCGTTCTTCCAGGGAATGGTGGCGATCGGCTTCATCGGGCCGTGGATCGTGCCGGAGGGAAAGCGCAACTACCCGGATTTCGCCGACCCGTGGGATTATGTGCGCTGCCCGTACTATGGCAATCAGATGTCCTTCGCTGCCGACTCCGGCTGGGGCAAGGTAGTCTCGCCGAACAGCCCGCACATCGCCAAAGCCTGGGAATTCTCCAGGTTCTGTGCGGCAGATGCCGCCAATGCCCGGGCGTGGAACGTGGCTACCAGCACAGTGCCGGCGCTGAAGGCAGTCGCAGAGGACCCGACGCTGCTCAACGATATGAACTGGCTGGCTCCCAGCCTGGAGGTGCTGCCCTACGGACGTTACGTCGGCATGCTCCAGGACCGTGACTACATCTGGTACAACGTCATTGCCACACGCATCACCGAATGTATGCAGGGGCAACGTTCGGTGGACGAGACGATGGCGCTGATGCACGAAGAAGCCAACGCGATGATTGACAGCAAGCTCGGCGGGTAGTTTCCACAACCGACGGCATCCGGCGCCGGCCCGGCGCCGGATGCCCTCTCTACGAAAGCGAGGCGAATATGACGACTGGCGTGCGGAGACGAAGCCGGCTGTTGCGCAGCCAGCACATCTTTGCCGGCGTGACGCTGACGCCGATTATGGTCTATCTGATGTTCTTTGCCCTGTTGCCGATGGTCTGGGCAGTGGTCATCACGCTCTTCCGCTATAGCCCGACCCGGCAGGGCGATATCCTGGGGTTGGGAGGCGGCAACCCGTTCGTCGGCCTGCGGAACTACCTGGACCTGTTCTCCGCTTCCCCGAACGGGCAACTCTTTCGTGTGGCGGTCAAGAACACCCTGATCTTTGCCCTGCTGGTGCTGCCCTTGAACCTGCTTATCACACTCCCGTTGGCCGTCCTGATCGAATCGGTACGTGAGCGGCTCAAAGTGGTTTTCCGCACGATCTACTTCCTGCCGACCGTTACTTCTATGGTGGCCGTCGCCATCATCTGGGGCGCGGTGTACAACCCGACCTTCGGATTGCTCAACCTGGCGCTGCGCGCGGTGGGCCTGCCCGGGAGGCCCTGGCTGACTGACGCCACCGCGCGCGTCCTGGGCGTGCCGATCCCGATGCTCTGCGTCATTGTGACCTACGTCTGGCAGGATATGGGTTACAATCTGGTCATCTTTATCGCCGGATTGCAGGGTATCCCCGAAACATTCCACGAGGCGGCTGTGGCGGATGGCGCGAACGCCTGGCAGCGCTTCTGGCGCATCACACTCCCGTTGTTGCGCCCGACTTTGACCTTTGTGATCGTGATGACGATGCTCTCATCGTGGCAGCAATTCGTCCTTGTGGATGTGATGATGGGCCATGGCGGACCCAGCAACGTCACACGCACATTAGTCCTGCACGTCTATGAGACCGCTTTCCGCTTCCAGGAGATGGGGCTGGCCTCAACCGTTGCGATGGCACTTTTTATCATCATCATGGTTACCACACTGATCCAGATGCGCCTCTTGCGCAAAGAATGGGAGTATTAGACTATGGCTATAGCACAGAATCAGTTCTCATCTGTGCCTGGCTCCCGGGGACGCCGCACACTCAGTCCACTGATCGGCCGTATCCTGGTCCACAGCCTGCTGATCGCCGGCTGCCTGCTGAGCCTCGCCCCTTTCCTGTGGATGCTGAGCTGCTCGCTGAAATCCTCCACCGAGATCGTGCGCCTGCCACCAACGCTGTTCCCCGAAAAACCGACCCTGCAGAGTTACCGCACGATCTTCACCGACCCGCGCGTGCCACTGGGGCGCTTCTATATGAACAGCATCATTGTCGCCGTGAGCGTGACGGCCATGGTCCTGTTCACCAGTTCGCTGGCCGGCTTTGTTTTCGCCAAGTATCAGTTCTTCGGCAAGAACCTGCTTTTCACACTGATCCTGGCGACGATGATGATCCCCTTCCAGGTCGTCATGATCCCGCTCTACCTGATCATCGCGCGCCTCAACCTGGTGGACAACCTGGGCGGTTTGATCGTACCGGGCGCGGTGAGCGCGTTCGGCATCTTCCTGATGCGGCAGTTCATCGAAGGCATCCCCGGCGAACTGATTGACGCCGCCCGCATTGACGGCGCGTCCGAATTCGGCATCTACACGCGAGTGGTTTTCCCACAGATGGGGCCGGCGCTGGCAACGCTGGGCATCTTCCAGTTCATGGGCACATGGAACGATTATCTCTGGCCGCTGATCATCCTGCGTACGACGGAGCGACGCACGCTGCCGGTGATGCTCACCTGGTACAACTCACAGCACGGCTCGCGCACCGACCTCACGATGGCGGCCTCGGTCCTGGTGATCCTGCCTATCCTGATCGTCTACTTCCTGTTCCAGCGCTGGATCGTGCGCGGGATCGCGCTCACGGGGTTCAAGTGATCTCTTTACGCGAACGTCTGCTCACCACGTTACGCGGCGGCGCTTCAGACCGTATCCCCTGGAATATCTACGCCTGGCTTGCCCCGGACACCGCAGCCAGACGCACGTTGCATCGCAAGGGACTCGGCTTTATGGACACGCGCCGCATCTTCCGCCCGGTTTATGAGGGGGTGAGCATCCACGAGGAACGTAAGAATGTGGGCGGCCGTACCTGCTTCTATACGCGCATCGAGACACCGGTCGGCGTGTTGAGCGAAGAAGCCGTTCTGGAATCCAATTACGGCAGCCGCTGGATCCGCAAATACTTCATCACCGGCAACGAGGACTATCCGGCGGCCGAATACCTCTTCCGCCACACCCGCTTCGAGCCGGATTTTGCGCCCTGGCGGCAGGCCGACGCGAATATGGGTGAGGGCGGCATCGTCGTCGGCGAGATCATGCCCATCCCCATTATGACGCTGATGGTCTCATGGATGGGGGTCGAGCGGTTGGTCGAGGGCATCTACGATCATCCCGGCGAGTTTGACGCGCTGATTGACGCGCTGAACGTGCACTACGACCGACAAATCCAACTGGCTGCCGAAAGCCCGGCCGAGATCATCTGGTTCTGCGACAACGTGACCGGGACGATTATCTCGCCCCGGCTCTTCGAGCGCTACTGTGCCCCGGTCTATGCGCGGGCCGTGCCGGTCCTGCGCAGCGCCGGCAAGATCCCCATCGCCCATTACGACGGCTCTAACCGCCCGTTGGTGAGCTGCCTGGCGCGCACCCCCCTGCCGGTGATCGAGGCCTTCACCCCGCCGCCTATGGGCGACCTGAGTGTGGCTGAGGCCAAGGCCGCCTGGCCCGACAAGGTGGTGTGGGTGAACTTCCCGGGTTCGCTCTTCCTGGAACCGGCTGAAACCATTCACGCCTACGCCCTGGACCTGTTGCGCGAGGGCGCGCCGGGCGGCCGGCTGGTCATCGGCTGCACGGAGGATTTTCCGCTCAGCGAGTTTGAGAAGACCTTTACCGCGATCGGCCGGGCATTGGCAGAGTATGAAGGGTATGAGTGGTGAATGCGTCCCGGGGAACATCCGACTCCACGGACCGGTCGCCCGTCCAGCCGGACCTGTGCCGAAACTGGGGTGGGCCGACACGGGACTGGCAACGGCCAGCGCTATCTTGAGCCTGGCGCTCTACGTGCGCACGCTGGCCCCCGGCCTGCTGTATGGCGACTCGGGCGAGTTCCAGACGCTGGTCTATAGCCTGGGCATGACTCACCCGACCGGTTACCCGGTCTATGTCCTCCTCGGGCGGCTGTTCACCCTGCTGCTTTCGGGCGATCCGGCCTGGCGAGTGAACCTGTTTTCTGCCGTTCTGGGCGCGTGGACGGTGGCCTGTCTTTACCTGATCGTCCGCCTGCTGGCCGGCTGGCGTCTGGCGGCTGTAACGGCATCCTTGACCCTGGCGATTATCCCTTTGTTCTGGTATTTCTCGGACATCGCCGAATTGTATGTTCCAGCCTGCGCTTTCCTGGGCAGTGTGATACTCTGCCTGTTGCGCTGGCGTCAAAGTGGGAAATGGCCCTGGCTGGCGGCCTCGGCCCTGCTGGGCGGGTTGAGTCTGGGCGTGCATTCCTCGGTGGCCCTGGCGGCGCCAGGCGTGCTGGTCTATCTGGTATTGACCACCCGCGCGCGCCGTGACTGGCTTGCGGCTTTTGGCGGGGCGTTGCTGGGCGTGCTTCTGGCTCTGGCTGCCTTCTTCGTGTTGGATGCGCACAATCCGGATGCCGGCTACTATCACGCCACGGTCGAACCGGCGCTGAGCGTCTGGAACATGACCACCGCCGACTTTGACTCGCCCTTCGAGCGGCTGCGCTTCCTGTACGCGGCCCGGCAGTTCCGCTATGCCATGTTCCCGGACCCGGCCAGGACCATGCCGGAAATCTTCGGCGCTTACGTTGATGCCCTCAAAGCCGGTCTGGCTCCCGGTTCTCTGGCCTGGATAGGATTGGGGCTGGTTGCCCTGGCCGTTCGGCGCTGGCGCGAAGGGCTGTTGTTGTTCCTCGGCTGGGGAATGCAGTTATTTTTCATCACCAACTATGCCATTTCGGATGTGGTCGTCTTTTTCGTGCCAACCTTCGTCTTTTTGGCCGTCTGGCTTGGGAGCGGGCTGGGCATGTTGCTGGACATCCTCGCTGGCGGTCTGAAACGTCTGCGGTGGCAGCGGTGGACCATCCCGACTGCCGCTCTGCTCGGAGCCGTTGTCCTCGGGTTAACCGTCCGCGCCATGGGTGGAATGGTTGCCAGGGCCTGGGCGGCGCGCGGGCCGGTTTTCATGTACGGCAGTGACTTTGCAGAATACCCTTATCCGCTTGCCGATCCGGATGCCGTTCGCAACAGGGCGCAGGCCATTGTAGACGCCGTTGAGGAGAATGCCATTGTCTTCCTCGACTGGGACCTCCTCTTCCCGTGCTACTACGTTGCCTGGCAGGAAGGCCGGCCTGGCATAGACTTCCACGAGACTTATCCGCAGGAAGGTGTGACCCAATTGGCCGATTCAACCATCGCATACATTGAAGCAAACGTCGCTTCGCGTCCGGTCTATTTCCTGACGCGCCCTCAAGGCAGTTCGATGCTCCGCTTCGATATCCGGCTTGTCCAGCGCGGCGGAGTTTCTCTTTATCAGGTCGTGGGTGGGCAGCCCTGACCAACCAGATACTTTGTTAGGAGAACTCTCTATGACCAAGATCACGTTTATCGGTGCCGGTTCGCTTGGCTTCACTCACCAACTGGTGCGTGACATTCTCACCTTCCCCCTGCTGCAGGACGCGACCATCGCCCTGATGGACATCAACGCCGAACGCCTGGAATGGGCCAGGAAGGGCGTGGAAAAATTGATTGCCGCGGGCGGCCATCCCGCCCGGGTTGAGGCCACGCTCGACCGCGCCGAGGCGCTCAAAGGCGCGGACGTCGTCCTGACCACGATTCTCGCCGGCTCAACCGAAGTCTGGCGACACGACATCGAAATCCCCAAGAAATACGGCGTGGACATCAACGTTGGCGATACGCGCGGCCCGAGCGGCATTTTCCGCTTCCTGCGCACCATCAACCCGATGATGGACATCGTGCGCGATATGGAACGCTACTGCCCCGACGCCGTCCTGCTCAATTACACCAACCCGATGGCGATGCTCGTCTCGGCCATTCAGAAACAATCCTTCATCACCGTCACCGGCCTGTGTCACTCGGTACAGGGGACGGCCATGATGCTGGCCGAATGGATCGGCGCGCCGTATGAGGAAATAGATTATCTCTGCGCCGGCATCAATCACCAGGCCTGGTATCTCGAATACAAATGGAGGGGCAGGGATGCCTACCCGCTGATTCACGAGGCCATCACCACCCGCCCCGAAATCTACAACGCCGAACCCGTGCGCAATGAAATGTACCTGGCGCTGGGCAAATACGTCACCGAATCGAGTGGCCACAACTCGGAGTACAACTGGTGGTTCCGCAAGCGCCCCGACCTGATCGAAAAATACTGCACGCACGGCACGAACTGGAACCCCGGCGAGTATGCCTACATCCTGAAGGAATACCAGCGCAACGAGGCCACCTGGAAAGACCGGGTACGGGCTGAACTCGAACGCCCACTTACCGCGGAAGACCTCCGGCGCGGACACGAATACGCCGCTTATATCATCAACGCCCTCCAAGGCGGCGAACCGTTCAAATTCAACGGCAACGTGCAGAACACGCACCTCATCACCAACCTGCCGCAAGGCGCCTGCGTCGAGGTGCCGGTGCTGGTGGACCGCGCCGGCTTCCATCCCTTCCACGTCGGCGCGCTCCCGCCCGAATGCGCCCTGCTGACCCAACTTTCCAGTGGCATTGAGGAAATGGCCGTGCAGGCCTCCATCGCCGGCGATCCGACGATGGTCTATCGCGCCATCTGCCACGACCCGCTGACCGCCGCCGTCCTTTCGCTGGCCGAGATTCGGGAGATGACCAATGAACTCTTTGCCGTTCACAAAGAATACCTGCCGCAGTTCAAGGTACATAAAGTGTAGGACGGGATTTTATCCCGTCCTGCTTGCCCTGCTGATTGCTTTTCTCGCCGGATGCCGCCCCGTTTACGACTTAACCATGCCGACAAACGTTATGACGAAAGAGTCAACCTCCATGCCTTCTGATGCACGCAACACGCAACACACCCCATCCTGGTGGCGTCCCGCCCCCGGCCTGACCTGGCAATGGCAACTCGACGAGGAAGTGGACACTTCCGTTGAGGCGGAGGTGTACGACATTGACCTCTACGCTCCCCAGGAGGTCATTGACGCCCTCCACGCCCGCGGCGTGCGCGTCATCTGCTACATTTCGGTTGGCTCGTGGGAGAACTGGCGTCCCGACGCGGACCAGTTCCCCGAAGAAGTCCTCGGCCGCGATTACGAGGGCTGGCCCGGCGAACGCTGGCTCGACATCCGCCGCCTTGACCTGCTGGCCCCGATCATGCGCGCCCGCCTCGACCTGTGCGCCGCCAAAGGCTTTGACGGCGTCGAGCCGGACAACATCGAAATTTACGACAACCGCACCGGCTTCCCGCTCACCTACGCTGACCAACTGGCCTATGCCCGCTGGCTGGCCGACGAAGCCCACGCCCGCGGCCTGGCCATCGGTCTCAAGAATGCCCCCGACATGGTTGCCGATTCGCTTGAATTCTTCGATTTCGCCATCACCGAAGACGCTTTCTATTACAATTGGATCGAGGAAATGCTGCCTTTCGTCGAGGCCGGCAAGGCCGTCTTTGCCGCCGAGTACACCGACACGGGTGTGGACTTCAAGGCCGCCTGCGAGTGGGGCCGGGAGCACAACGTCAGTTTCATCCTGAAAAACCGGATTCTCACGGCTTTCCGGCTCACCTGTCCCTGACCTGAGGAAGGATTCCATCCATGAGGCCCTTCGATCTCCTTATCCCCGGTGAAATCAATCCTGACCTCATTCTCTCCGGAGACGTCGAGCCGCAATTCGGGCAGGTGGAGAAACTGGTGGATTCCGCCGTCCTGACCATCGGGTCGTCTTCGGTGATTACGGCCTGCGGCGCGGCGCGACTGGGGCTGAAGGTCGCTTTCGTCGGCGTCTGCGGCGACGATGTCTTTGGGCGCTTTATGCTGGACGAAATGCACAGGCGCGGCATCCACACCTCCGCCGTCATCGTTGACCCGAATCAGGCCACCGGCCTGACGGTCATCCTGAACAGGGGAAATGACCGCGCCATGCTGACTTTCCCCGGCGCGATCGCCTCTCTTCGCGCTGAAGACATCCCGGACGACCTGCTCCGTCAGGCCCGCCATCTGCATGTCGCATCCTACTTTCTGCAAGACGCCCTGCGCCCCGACCTGCCCGGCCTGTTTGCGCGCGCCCGCGCCCTGGGCCTTTCCACTTCCCTCGACACCAACTGGGACCCGACCGGGCGCTGGCAGGGTGTGCAGGACCTGCTCCCACTCACCAATGTCTTCCTGCCCAACGCAGCCGAAGCCTGCGCCCTCACCGGCCAGGAAAGCGTCGAGCGCGCGGCGGCCAGGCTATCGGCGCAGGTAGAGACGCTGGCTATCAAATTGGGGGCCGAGGGCGCGCTGGGCGTGCGCGCAGGACAAACCGTGCGCGTTCCATCCCTCCCCGTTCAGGTCGTGGATACCGTCGGCGCAGGCGACAGTTTCAACGCCGGTTTCCTCTACGGCTGCCTGCACGGCTGGCCGCTGGAAAAGGCCCTGCGTTTCGCCAACGTCTGCGGCGCCCTCTCCACCACTGCCTCCGGCGGCACGGCCGCCCAGCCGACGGTGGAGCAGGCGCTATCCTTCATCGAGAGGAGCGCGAAATGACGACCATCGGCGACATTGTCCGCCGCATCATCGCCCTGCACGCCCAGGGCACGCGGATCACCCTGCTCGCCGTCTGCCCCAACTCCGACGCCGTGCTGGAGGCGGCGGTCAAGGCGGCCACGGCGAACGACACCCCCATGCTCTTCGCGGCCACGCTGAACCAGGTGGACCGCGACGGCGGCTACACCGGCTGGACGCCACGCGCATTTGTCGCACGGATGCGCGAACTGGCGGAAAAATATGGCTGCTCCGCGCCGCTCTACCCCTGCCTCGACCACGGCGGCCCCTGGCTCAAGGATGCCCACACCCGCGACCGCCTGACGCTTGAGCAGACGATGGCCGGGGTCAGGGCCTCGCTCACCGCCTGTCTGGAGGCGGGCTACGCCCTGCTCCACGTGGACCCGACGGTGGACCGCACGCTGCCCCCCGGCCAGCCCCTGCGCATCGAGGTGGTCGTGGAGCGCACAATCGAGTTGATCGCGCACGCCGAGGCCGAGCGGGCGCGGCTGGGCCTGCCGCCGGTCTCCTACGAGGTGGGCACGGAGGAGGTGCACGGCGGGCTGGCGGATCTCGACAACTTCGACCGCTTCCTGGAGGGCCTGGAGGCCGGGCTGAAGGCGGCCGGGCTGGCGCATGCCTGGCCGTGCTTCGTCGTGGGCAAGGTTGGCACCGACCTGGGCAATCCCGTCTTCGACCCGGAGGTCGCCCGTCGGCTGTACGAACGGGTCGCGCCGCGGGGTTCGCTCATCAAGGGGCATTACACCGACTGGGTGGAGAATCCCGCCGCGTATCCTGCCAGCGGAATGGGCGGGGCCAACGTCGGCCCGGAGTTCACGGCGACGGAACTGGCTGCCCTGCGCGACTTGTGTGCGCGAGAGCAGGCTCAGGGGTTAACCTCCGGCTTCGAGGAGGCGCTCAGAGACGCTGTGATCGAATCGAACCGCTGGCGCAAGTGGCTCACGCCCGACGAAGCCGGACGTCGCTTTGACGAACTTATGCCGGAGCGGCAGGAGTGGCTGGTCGCCACCGGTGCCCGCTACGTGTGGACCGACCCACGGGTATTGGCAGCGCGGGCGCGCCTCTACGAGCATCTGCGCCACGAAATCCCCGATCCCCACGGCTTTGTCGTGGAGCGCATCGCGCAGAATATCCAGAAGTACGTGGATGCCTTCAATCTGCGCGGTTCGCGTCGCCTCCTCTGCGACCAGAGTCATTAACGCTGGTATGACTCGCCATTCATCTATGCACGGGCAGGTCTATGGTCAGGCGGGCCGGACGTCACCCGAGTCGTTTGCGGACGTTGGGTCCGCACGGCACTGCACGGGCTGTCTGATATGAGAAAGCGCGAGCCACCAGAGGAGAAAGACAAATGCCGGGATGTGCTCATCGGAGAGGACACGGGCACGCTCGCCGGGCGGCCGGCCTGGCAGAGTCGGTGCTTTTGTTGCTTCTACATCAAGAGCCGGCCCACGGCTACACCCTGCTGGAAGGACTGGGCGAGTTCGGCCTGGGCACGATAGACCCCAGCGCGGTCTACCGCTTGTTGCGCGATATGGAGGATATGGGCTGGGTCACCTCGACGTGGGACGAGAAGAGCCTGGGCCCGCCCCGACGGGTCTATCGCATCACCGACGAGGGAGACCGGGTGCTGGCCGTGTGGGTGCAGGAACTCGACGAGACGCGCAAGATGCTCGACCGTCTGGTGAGCCGATACCGTGCTCACATGGCAGAGTGTGAGGGAGAGCATTATCCGCGCGCAGCCGGAACGGAATCGCAGGAGGAAGGATGATCACAACGGAGCAAATCTTGCAGGCCCTGCGCGGCGTGCAGGACCCCGAATTGGGCAAAGACGTGGTCGAATCAGGGATGGTGCACGACGTCGAGATCGAGGACGCTCGCGTGCGCCTGACCTTGGCGCTGACGACGCTCGCCTGCCCGCTCAAAGAGCGCATCACGAACGACGTGCGGCAGGCGCTCCTGGCACTGGACGGCGTGCAGGACGTGCAGATCGCGTTGCGTGAGATGACGTCGGAAGAAAAGGCGCGTATCTGGCCTCAACAGGCGCCTCAGGAGAAAAAGCACGAGCCTGGCGTGGCAGCACACCTGAACCACATCCAACGGGTGCTGGCGGTGGCGAGCGGCAAGGGCGGCGTGGGCAAATCGTCGGTAGCGGCCATGCTGGCCGTGACGCTGCGGCGGCAGGGCCAGCGCGTGGGCGTGCTCGACGCCGACATCACCGGGCCCAGCATCCCCCGCATGTTCGGCCTGCGCGGGACGCCGCCGATGGGGCCGGTGGGCATCCTCCCCGCCGAGACCAGGACCGGCATCCGCGTCATGTCCATCAACCTGCTCCTGCCGGACGAGGACGAGGCGGTCATCTGGCGCGGCCCGCTCATCGGCGGGGCCATCAAGCAGTTCTGGGGTGACGTGGTGTGGGGCGACCTGGACACGCTGGTGGTGGACCTGCCGCCCGGAACCTCCGACGCTTCGCTCACGGTGATGCAGTCCATCCCGCTCAATGGCGTGGTGCTGGTGACCTCGCCGCAGGACTTGGCCGGGATGGTGGTGCGCAAGGCGGCGCGGATGGCCTGGCATCTGAAGGTGCCCATCGTCGGGCTGGTGGAGAACATGGCCTATGTCGTCTGCCCCAAGTGCGGCGAACGCATCGAGGTCTTTGGCCCCAGCCAGGCGTTCCACACGGCGCTGCAACTGGGTGTGCCGATGCTGGGGCAACTGCCGCTGGATCCGGAACTGGCCCGCCGCTGCGACGTGGGCGAGATCGAGGACTACCCGCTGGACGGATTCGAGCCGATTGCTGCCAGGATGGTAGAGTATGCGTCGCCCCGGCCCAGCACGCCGATATTCTAACCGCGCCAGCGGGCCGCCGGATTGTGATCCGGCGGGCGCTGCTGGCGGGCGTGGCGGGCGTGGCCGGCGTGGCGTCATTCCATTATGCCGAGGAAGAAACACAGATGAAGATTGTCGTGACATCGAGCGGTGCAGGCGGCTCGACGGCGCTCGCCCAGGTTCTTGCAGCGCAGGCCCATCCCAACTTTGGGCGCTGTCCCACCTTTGTGTTCAAGGTGGATGGTTCATTTTCTCCTCGAAATGGGTTTACACTTTGGGCTGCCTCAAAAAATCGGCTGCCTGCGGCGCTGACTGTAGGGGCGAGATGCATCTCGCCCGTACAGCCTGTAGGGCCTGCGGCCGATGGTCGGCCTGCGCCGACCAGCGCGTCGGCGCAGGCCGACGCGCGGCGCAAAGCGCCCAAAGAGGCCGATTTCAATCGGGCGGCATCCGGTGCACAACTCAGAGTGTCAACTAATCATGAACCATCCCTGAAAGGGGGTGAATAAAATGGGTCAAGGTTGTGGACAGGGCGGCAGTGCCGGCCGCGGCGGCGGTTGCGGGCCGGGCCGCATGGGCGGTCCCCAGGCCGCCGGGCCGGGCGGCTACTGTGTGTGCCCCAATCCTAACTGCGGGCATCGCGAGCCGCATCAGGCAGGCGTGCCGTGTTACCAGAAAAAGTGCCCAAAGTGTGGCACGCAGATGATCCGTGAGTGAGACAGGATATAGTGTCCGGTGTGAAAATGCCGAGCGGTGAGCCCGCGATCACCTGTATCGTGGACAACGCGGTACAGTTCGGCTCGCGCCTGTGGGGCGAGCACGGGCTGGCATTCCTGATCGAGGCAGAGGCGGGCCGGGTATTGTTCGACACCGGACAGAGTGGTGCGGTGTTGCTGCACAACCTTGACGTGATGGGAATCGCTCCAGCAGCGCTCGATGCGCTGGCGATCAGCCACGCTCATTACGATCACACTGGTGGTCTGCCGGCGCTGCTGGAGCACACCCGTCCTGGTCTCCCCCTCTACGCGCACCCCGATCTCTTCCGGGAGCGGTTCGCGCGGCGCGAAGACCGGATTGAATCCATCGGCCTGCCGCTGGCGCGGGAAGCGCTGGAGGAACGGGCGGTTCTCCATCTGAGCACCGAACCACAACAGATCCTGCCGGGCATCTGGACGAGCGGCGAGATCACATCTCGCCCTGAGCCTGTGGGAGGCAGCGCACGGCACCTGATACGGGAAGGACAGGGCTGGGCTCCCGACCCGTACCGGGACGATATGGCACTGGTCGTCGAAGGGAACAGCGGGCTGACCCTGCTGTGTGGCTGCTGTCACGCCGGGCTGCTCAACACGCTCGCTCATGTGCAGCGCATCTTTGGACGGCCCGTCGTGACCATTGCCGGCGGCACGCATCTGCTCACTGCCAGCGCGGAGCATCTACAGCGCGTACGCAAGACGATACTGGAGACGGAGTCTGTGCAGCGGGTGTACCTGAATCACTGCTCGGGCGAAGTCGCTTTTCATTCTTTGCTGCTCGCGCTGGGGCCGGATGTCGTGCGCCCCTGCCCGGCAGGGACCAGGCTGGACGATGCTTCTTCCTCCGCGAACCGAATCACCACCTCCGGCGGGTGAGTGAGGGTATTGACCAGCGTCACGTGCCGGGCGACGCCGATCAGCCGACGTTTGACATCCTCCGGCGGCTCCGGCTCGATGTGGAGTGTTGCCTCCAGCACGCCGATGCGTCGTGGCTGCAGGTGCTTCTCATACTCCACTTCGACGCTCAGGCGCTCGAACGGAACCCCGTGCAGGCGACAGGAGTTGGCGACGAACTCGCCTATGCACGCGGCCACTGCCACAACGAACAACTGCGGTGCGCTCGGCGCGGTGCCCACCTCGCCGTACTCCACTGCCGAGTCCACGCTTACCGTATAGTCGTCCACTGTGGCCTGGAAACGCCGCCCTTCGACATGACGCACGGTGATCCTCATTTGTCCCTCCTGCGAGAATCTTCTTATCGCGTTCACCTCAAACAGCGGCTGCCCCGGCTCGCGCTTCCTCTCGCCGCACCGCCCAGCGGGCCAGCAGGCTGGCAATCAGCCCGGTGAGCGGCACGGCCAGGATCAACCCCACACTCCCCACCAGTGTGCGCACGATCTCCTCGGCGACCGGCTCGCGGTTCACCCGTCGCCAGATCGGCTCCGGGTAGAGCATAAAGGCCAGCATCAGGGGCATCGAGGCGCCCACGTAGGCCAGGAGCAGCGTGTTGACCATCGCCGCAATATGGTCGCGCCCGATGTTGAGGCTGCTGCGGAAGAGCCTGTACCAACTCAACTCGCGGTTGACGTTGGCCAGTTCAAAGACGGCAGACGCCTGCCCCACGCAGATGTCGTCCAGCACCCCCAGCGCGCCGATGATGATCCCGCCCAGCACCAGCCCCTGCAAGTTGACCTTCTGCCCCAGTTCGGACACGATAAAGCCGGCCTCCTCGCTCATACCGGTCAGCCGCGCCGTCCTGACGAACGTCCAGGCCAGCACGCCGGTCAACGCCAGGCTGAGGATCATCCCGGCGATGGCCGCGTGCGCCTTGAAATTCCACCCGTAGACCAGATAGGTGGAAACGGCCAGCAGCACGACGGCGCCCGTCAGACTCACGCTCACCGGGTCGCGTCCGGCCATAATCTGGGGCAGGATGAAGGCAAAGATCACCACCAGGCTGAACAGCGTCCCCAGGAGCGCCCGCAGCCCACGCCCTCGCCCGATCAGCGCCACCAGCCCCACGAACACCGCCGCGATCCAGATAAGAGGCCTCGTGCGGATAAAGTCCGAGATGTAGAAGCGTTCGCCGGTCGGGCTGACCGTACGTTCCAGGTACACCCGGTCGCCGAGGTGGAACAGTCGCTCCTGGCTGATGATGTTGATTGTTCCCTCCTCGACCGCGACCTCCAGCCCGGCCAGGGAGCCGCCCTCGATGCGCAACAGCACCCGCTGGTAGGGCTGCGTGCTGCCCTCGCCCAGGTCAATCGTGCCCTCCTCCAGGATCTCGATCACGCGCGCGGGCATCGTCTCCGTCGTGACCTGCGCCGGAGATTGAGGCTCTTCAGCAGGCTGCTGCCGCGCGAGCCACGGCCCCGCCAGGATGAGCGCCACTGCCAGGACGACCATCACGCCCAGAGTGATGAGGATAAAGCGTTCCTGTTTCGACATTGGCTTGCTCCAGAAGTGCCGCTATACCTCGATTCCGAACACCGCGCGCAGGATAAAGCCGACGCCGAAACTCAACGCCGCCACGCCCAGGCTCAGTCCCGCCATTTCGAGAAAGCGCGGCTTGAACGGCATATCTTTGGCTACAGAGACGTAGTAGTTGAAAAAGCCGATGATCAAAACCGCAGCGGCCAGCGTGCACGCCAGACAGACATAGTAGTTGGTCAGCACCAGGTACGGCAGGATGAGGACCAGCACGGTGATGACGTAGGCAACGCCCGTATAGAGCGCGGCCCTGAAGGGGTTCCTAGTGGTCTCCTCCGACCTGGTGGAGAGGTACTCCGACGCCGCCATCGAGAGGGCCGCGGCGATGCCGGTGATCGCGCCGGTCATGGCGATCAGCCGGGTGTTCCGCAGCGCCAGGGTCAGGCCGGCCAGCGCGCCGGTCAATTCGACCAGCGCGTCGTTCAGCCCCAGGACAATTGAGCCGGTGTAGCGCAACCGCTCCTCATCCAGCAGCGCGATCAGCGCCTCCTCGTGCTCCACTTCCTCGCGGGCGATCACCTCGGCCTCCGGGAGCGCCGTCCCGAACGACACATAATTATCCTGCGCCCGCTCCTCGCCCCGCTCCATCAACTTGATGCCAAACGTGAACCCGAATACCCGGCTGACGAGATAGTACCACCAAACCTTCAGCCGGTCCGGTTGAACATCCTCGCCGGTGTGTTCGCGCCAGCGATGGTAATGCCGCAGTTCATCGGCGGCGATCTGTTCCAGGATCGCCTTGTTCTCCGGCGGCCTGACGATGCGCGCCAGCCGGCTGTAGATGTGATGCTCGGTGATCTCGGCCTTCTGATACACCAGCAGGCGGCGGCGCTCCCCTTCAGTGAGTGTCTGTTGTGCCTGTTCTACCATTCCCCAATCCTCCCCTGACTAAAAGAATTGCGATCGGACTGGCCTGCAGGGCAGGCTTCCCACCCTGGCTGATCGAGGCTGCTGAAAAAGTCTTGGTTTGCACCGCAGTTAACGTGCCCCGCTGGGGTATGTTAACTGCGGTGGCACACAATCCAGGCAGATGTGATCCGCGCACATAGCGGGCAGAACGGCCGATCTTCGACGTGCTGGCGCTGGACGCACGATTACGCCGGGTGATAAAACAGCAGATGAGAACGGCCGACCAGGATCATTTCGACCTGGGGAGGGAAAGCAATCGGAAATTTTACAAGGGGCATCATCTGCACATTAACGAGTGGAAGCAAATCGCCGGGGACCACGCTGAGCAGATCACCCAATCTGGCCTCCGACGGCATCGCGAATTCACCCCGGCATATGGCGACCGGCGTGTATATCGTCATCATCTCACGCCGCGTAAAGGTCCTGACTGTAGCGCGCGCTTCCTCAGAGACCAGGTAGAGCAGTATGATGTGGGACTTGAGAACAACGATGTGCGGCCGCGACATGCTCTTCAGCGGAAAGTTCGGTGATAAAGGCATCATTTGCACATCGTAGAATGAAAGGCTTATCCGGGCTGTGCTGGAGACGAAATCGCCAACCGCTCCGACACTCTCAAGCTGCCCCTTGAATTGGAAACCTGCGGTCACCACTATAGTTTCGTGTCGTTGGGTAGGAGGTGCCTGGAGTCCCATTATTTGCTCCTCAACCAAAAAGATTTGTGGCAATAACTTGTATTCTCCTGGCCGCGTCCACAGCGGCTCAGGGCCGGTATACAAGTTACGGTGTAACTATTCAGGTTTATTGAAATCGTCCCCCTGCTCGGCGACGGTAAAGTACATTTACCTGGTGCGTGACCTGAGGGTCAGGGCCATCCGGTTTCGTTCCAGGAGATTGTGGGGTTGAATCCCGCCACTCATCCCAGGTGTCATAATTATATTCTCATTGCCTCCATAGTCCAGGCGGATAGAGCGAAATCCGCAGGCCGCGCATTCGAATCGCGCCAGGGGCGACTGGAGGTACATGAGGACCTGGCTCGTGAACTCTCCAGCGGACATCTCCAGGCTACCCGGGCATGCCTCTAACATCATTGAGCCTGTACAGTCCGTGTCAACGATAGAGCCGCTATGCTCAACAAGAGAGGTATTGTCGTTCTCCCTGATGAGTTCATGTCAGGGCAATTCTCATGTAGTCAATGAGCCTGTAGCCACTTCCCCAGGGGTCTCCAGACTCGTAAACGCCCAGGCCAGCAGCGGCGGCCAGGCGCAGATAATCCTTCGCTTCATCCCACGCATACGGGCACTCCTCGGCGGCCAGCAGGTCGTACATCACGCAGTCGGCGGCCACCGGGTCGCGGGCGAAGAAGAGACTGTTGGGAAACTGATTGCCGAAGGTGGTCCAGTGGGTCGGCACGCTGTT
>Ga0308419_1000655_pt1 | contig 24310 bp, 25 predicted proteins | sample HotsprSampleMS50_FD_203674 | JGI IMG/M metagenome (GOLD analysis project Ga0308419, IMG submission 203674) | Hot spring phototrophic mat microbial communities from Mushroom Spring, Yellowstone National Park, Wyoming, United States - 20090730_MS50 ... | reverse complement strand
GCCGGACTTCCCCAAGGAGGGCGTGCTGTTCAAGGACATCACGCCGGTGCTGCAGCACCCGGCCGCCTTCGCGGAGGCAGTCGACCTGCTCGCGCAGGACGCCCGGGCCAAGGGAGCCGAGGCGGTGGTCGGAATCGAGTCGCGCGGGTTCATCTTCGGCACCCCGATCGCCCTTCAGCTCGGCGTTCCGTTCGCCCCGGCCCGGAAGCTCGGCAAGCTCCCGTACGAACGGATCAGCGAGGAGTACGCCTTGGAGTACGGCACGAACACCGTGGAGATGCACGTGGACGCCGTCAGCCCCGGCAGCCGCGTGTACGTCGTGGACGACCTTCTGGCGACCGGCGGAACGGCGGCCGCCACCGCACGGCTGGTCGAGCGCCTTGGCGCCAGCGTCTGCGGGTTCGGGTTCCTGGTGGAGCTGCTGTTCCTCGAGGGCCGGAAGAACCTGCTCCAGTATCCGATCCACGCGCTGATCGATTACTGACCATGCGGCCGGAGCTGGTCGCCGTCATGGGTCCGACCGCCTCCGGCAAGACCGCCCTCGCGGAGGCGCTCGCAGACCGCTGGGACGCCCTGCTCGTGAACGCCGACGCGTTCCAATGCTACCGGCGGCTGGACATCGGAACCGCCAAGCCCCCGAACCGCGGCCGCTACCAGCTGCTGGACATCAAGGACCCGACCGAGCAGCTCACCGCCGGAGAGTGGCTTTGCAGGGCGCGCGAAGCGCTGGAGAGGGCCCACGCCGAAGGCCGGAGCGCCGTCGTGGTCGGCGGGACGGGACTCTACATCCGTGCGCTGTTCGAGGAATACGCGGAGATGGCCGAGCCGCCCCCGGAGGAGGTTCGGCAGCGGGTACGGTCCGAGGTCCGGCGGCAGGGCCCCGAGGCCGCGCACCGCTGGCTGAGCGAGCTGGACCCCCAGGCCGCGGCCCGAGTGGACCCCCGCAATCCGGCACGGGTGGCCCGCGCGCTCGAAAGGGCTCTGCATCCCGCGACGCAGACCCATCAGCCTCTCCCGCCCTTTCGGAAGGTCAAGGTGGCCTTGGTACCCCCGGCCGACGAGACAGCCCGCAGGGCCGGGGAGCGCCTGCAAAGAATGCTGGCAGCCGGTTGGCTCGAGGAGGTCCGCGCCCTGAGGGAGGACGGCCTGCCGAGGGACGCGCCGGGCCTCCGCGCGATCGGATACCGCGATCTGTGGGAGGTTCTCGAAGGCCGTTGTGCTATCCTTGAGGCCAAGGAGCGCATCCTGCGGGCCACCGTCCAGTACGCCAAGCGGCAGAGGACCTGGCTCCGATCCGAGCCGAACCTGCGGCCTCTGCGCTGGAACGCGGAGACGGAGGAGCAGATCGGTGCGGTGGAGGCGACCCTTCTTGAACTTTGATGTGAGGTGCTGGAATCGATGGCCAAGACGATCAACCTGCAAGACATGTTCCTGAACCAGGTGCGCAAGGAGGGGATCGGCGTGACGATCTACCTCACCAACAGCGTGCAGCTCCGCGGCCAGGTTCGGGGCTTCGACGCCTTCACCGTTCTGCTCGACTCCGCCGGCAAACCCACCCAGCTGGTCTACAAGCACGCCATCGCCAGCATCGTGCCCTCTCGGCCCGTCGGCGGACGGCCCCAGACCCAGGAGCAGGCTCCAGCCGAAGAGTGATTCCCTTCACCAAGATGCACGGGATCGGCAACGATTTCGTGCTCCTCGATGGACTGAGACACCCCGTGGAGGAGCGCGCGTTGCCGGACTTGGCGCGCCGGATGTGCGACCGCCGCTTCGGCATCGGCGGCGACGGGCTGATCCTCCTCGTCGCAGGCTCCTCCCGCCGGTTCCGCATGCGAATGTTCAACCCGGACGGCACCGAGAGCGAGATGTGCGGCAACGGAATCCGTTGCTTCGTCCGCTTCCTTCGCCAAAAGGGCCACACCGACGAGCCGGTGGTGTCGGTCGAAACGGGCGCCGGCGTGCTGACGCTGGAAGAGACCCCCGACGGCTTGGTGCGGGTGGACATGGGTCCGGCCCGGCTCGGCCGCGGCGAAATCCCCGTGCTGGGCGATCCGGAGGACCGCTTCGTCGAGCAACCGGTCGAGGCTTGCGGCCGAACCTTCGCCGGCACGGCCGTGTCGATGGGCAACCCCCACCTGGTGGTGTTCGTGGAGGACGTGCAGGCCGTTCCGCTGGAGGAGTGGGGTCCGGCTCTGGAGACGCACGGCCTGTTCCCCCGCAAGACCAACGTGCACTTCGTTCAGGTGGCCGCCAGGGACCGCTTGATCCAGCGCACGTGGGAGCGAGGGGCGGGCGTAACCCTGGCCTGCGGAACCGGGGCCTGCGCCTGCACGGTGGCCGCCGCGCTCACCGGCCGGGCGGACCGGTCCGCGACCGTGCGGCTGCCCGGCGGCGAGCTGCGCATCGAGTGGCTGGAGGACGGCCGCGTGCTGATGACCGGGCCGGCGGAGACGGTCTTCGAGGGCAACTGGCTCGCCGACTAGGCCGCCCGCTCGAGGAACCCCTGCAGGTTGAACCTGGCGCCGCCGATGTACTCCACGAACTCGACGGCGAAGCCGGCCTTGCCCTCGATCTTGCGCGCCACGACGGCCAGCATTCTCTGCCAGCCGGCCCCCGGCAGCTCGAGGCGGAAGTCCACCAGCGAGCCAGCCTCGGGCTCGCCCTGCGTCTCGACCCACGCGCCGCCGAGGCTGACGTCCACGGTCTGGCCGTCGAAGCCCGCCACGCTCGGTCCGGCCTCGCCCTCCTGGATCAGGCGCACGTGGGCAGGGACCCGGACCCGATAGCGGGGAAACCTCCGCTGCTCCAGAAGCTCCCAAGCGTGGTCATCGGGGTAGAGCAGCCAGCCTTGGCCGTCGGCGCGCACGGCTCGAATCTTCGTCTCGGCCTTGGCGTAGTGCCCCTTGTCCTTCAGGACCAGCAGGACGCGCCGTCCCGGCTCGATCTGCTCCGCCACCCGGTCCGCGCAACGGAGGGTCAGCGGCTGGGTGGCGGCAACCTCGCAGTCCGCGTACCCCGGCCTGCCGTCGTCGAAGAACACCATCGCCACGGGCGTGCCCGGCTCAGCCCAATCGATTCTCAGCAGATTCTGCCCCACGTCCTATTGATCGGCACGCCGGGGGCCGTCCTGCAGGACGTTCAGAGCTCTCGGCCCCGCGACAGCCGCTCCCGCTCGCGGCGCTCCTCGTCCTTGGCGATCTGCCTGCGCTTGTCGTACTGACGCTTACCCCTGGCCAGGGCGATCTCCAGCTTGGCCTTCCCGTTCTTGAAGTAGATGGCCAGCGGCACGAGCGTCAGGCCCTTCTCCTGCACGCGCCGCGCGATCAGCCGGATCTCGCGCTTGTGGAGCAGCAGCTTCCGGTCCCGCCGGCGCTCGTGCTGGAAGTGCGTGGCGTGGTCGTACGGCTCGATGTCGGCCTGCACGAGCCACGCCTCGCCGCCGCGGATCTCGCAGTAGGCGTCCGTCAGGTTGGCGCGGCCTTGGTACAGGCTCTTGACCTCGGTGCCGAGCAGCACGAGGCCAGCCTCGTAGCGCTCCAGAATCTCATAGTCGAAGTGAGCCTTGCGGTTCTGGATGCGCGCCGGGCCGGAATCGCCCTTCGTCTCGCCCTTGCGTCTGCCCATCGCGGGGAACCGAGTGTACCAAAGCCGACGTTTCAGATAGGTACAGTCAAGCTATGCGCAGTCGGACGATTCTTCTCGCAGCAAGCCTGCTCTGCGTGGCGGCGCTCGCCCCCGCGCAGCAGCCGCGCAAGGTGCAGATCACCGACGTGAAGGTGGGTCAGGGTCAGCCCGTCAAGAACGGCGACCTGCTTCTCGTCGAGTACACCGGCACGTTCAAGGACGGCAAGCAGTTCGACTCCAACGCGAAGCCGGATGGCACGCCCTTCGCCCTGAGGCTCGGCGCGGGCAACGTGATCAAGGGATGGGATGAAGGCCTGGTCGGGATGAGGGTCGGCGGCGTCCGCAAGCTGATGATCCCTTGGGAGAAGGCGTATGGCTCCACGGGAACGGACCGGATTCCGCCGAGGACCGACCTCTACTTCACGGTCAAGCTTCTTGACGCGGTTCGGGCAGGCGAGGAGCGGGTCTACGACAAGAAGGACCTGAAGATCGGAACGGGTGCCGTCGCCAAAGACGGCAAGCCTGGCAGCAAGGTGACCATCCACTACGTGGGCAAGCTCGTCAACGGGCGCGTGTTCGACGACTCCCGCCAGCGCAACGTGCCGGCGGTGTTCACGATCGGCAAGGGCGAGGTTTTGCGCGCCCTCGAGAAGGCGATCGTCGGCATGCGCGTGGGAGGCAAGCGCTGGGTGCGCCTTCCCCCGCAGCTCGCGTTCGGCGCGTACGGCCGCGGCTCGGTCGTGCCACCGAACAGCGTGGTCATCTACGAGGTGGAACTCCTGAAGGTGGAGTGATCGAACGCTGGTCCGGACGTTGCTCCCGAACCCCGGCCTGAGCCGACCCAATGGGGCCTGGGACCTATCCTTCCCCCGTTGCCGGCCACCCGAGCCAAGGTCCAGCGGCCGGACCCATTTCTCCGCGGGATGCCGGTAACCTAGCGCAAGCCTCCGAAGGGTGGCTGGCTCTTGAGACCTCGAGGCCCGACCCAACGTAGCAATCTCACAGATCCGTCCGTTCGATCGGACAGGGACCAATCATGAAGCACTGCAAACTCGTTCTCACCCTCGCCGCAGTCGCTCTCTCGGGAGCCTCGCTGGCCCAGATCACCAAGGTCGGCGACGCCTACCAGATGCGCATGAAGTTCGCCCCCGGGCAGAAGCTGGTGTACTCGATGCAGTCCACCACCTCCGCCCCCGGACAGCCCCAGCCCATGAACCTCGACACCGAGTTCTCCATGAAGGTGAACAGCGTCAAGAACGGAGTGGCCGACATCACCTACTCGGTCGGGCCGATGAAGATGAACGGCCGGGCCACCGGCGGCGTCAACACGGTCAGCATGAAGATGGACACCAGGGGCAAGATCATCGGACAGACCTCCGGCGGCCAGCAGCCCACCCAGATGGTTCTTCCGGACAAGCCCATCCGCGTCGGCCAGACATGGACCTCCACGAACAGCATCGCCACGATGGGCGTTCCGATGGAGGTCACGAACATCTACAAGCTCAATCGAATCGTCCAGAAGGGAGGGCGCAGCCTCGCGGAGGTTTCGGTGACGATCTCCGCCAAGGGCAACATTAGCTCGAGCGGCAAGGGGACGATGCTGCTGGACTTCGCGGATGGATCACTGGTCTCGGCGACGATGGATCAGACCATCACGATCCAATCCGGCGGCCAACAGGGCGGACAGCCCATCAACGTCACGAACAAGACGGTGATCCAGCGGAAGAAGTAGGCCACGGGAGCCGGAGAGGCTGACGCTGTCGGCGTGGCTGGGGCGGCATCGTCGCGGATGTCGCCCCGATTGCTTGGGCGAGCCCCCCGCCGGCCGTGCAGAGCGCCGGCGGAATGCCATACTCTCCGAAGCCGTCCTTGCGCTGGAAGGATAGCCTATGTTGAAGGACAAGCTCGAAGTGCTCTGTGGCGACGTTCCCGGCTTGGAACGCTGGGTTGCGGCGCACCCGAAGCTCTCCAACGTGGGCTCCGTGCAGGAGTCCGGTCTGCGCTTCGGCTCGAGGGCCATAACGATCGGCGAGCCGGCCGAGGATGCCCCCTACGGCCTGCCCGAGCTGATGGACAACAACCCGATCGTGTGCGCAGCCCGAGTCGTCGTCCCCACCCCCGCCGCGACGCTCGCTTGGATCGCGCTCGGTCCGGCCTGCAAGGCCGGGTTCGTCCTCGCCGACGAAACCTCGCCGCCGATCCTCCTGCGCTTCTCCGGCCTCGAGCGCGAGGAGCTGGGAAGAGCGCTCCAGGCCGTCGGCTCAACCTCCGGCACCCAGATCGAGTGGCGGGGAGGCCAGCTGACGCACGTCGCCACGCTGGAGGCCTTGGTGCCGCTGGACGACCTCGCCCAGCCGGACGAGATCGCCGACGCCTACGACGAGGCCTTCGGCCGATCCTTCTTCGTGCGCCGCGTCTCCCCTTGCGAGTGGCTGCCCCACAGGGTGCAGGGCACCCCGCGCGCCGAATACTGGCTCGAGATCGCTCCCAGCAGCGCGCCCATGCTGCGGTTCGGCGTGTCGGCGGACCTACGGGGCAAGCTCGGCGGCGCCCAGCTCGTGCACGCACTGAACATCATGTGCGGCTGGGAGGAGAGCACCGGTCTCGAGGAGGCTATTCCCTGACCCGCAGCTCGCCCGGCTCGTCCGGCGAGTCGTCCTCGGCCTTCTTGCCCGGCCTCCGTCGGATCTCCTTCGGTCCCTCGCCGGCGGCCAGTTCCCAAGTGTCCTTGTCCGCCTTCTTGTAGGTCACGAAGCCCCGCTGGGCGGCCCTGTCCGGATCCGTGGGCACCTTGAGCTGAAACTGAGCCCGGCTGATCACCCGTCGGATCTCCATGCCGCAGTACGGGCACACCGTCAGGGGCTCCTCCGACACCTTCTGCATCAGCTCGAGGCGGTTGTTGCAGATCAGGCAGTCGCGACCGACGGGTTCGTACTCGTAGATCGGCACGTTCAGAATTGTATCCTGCAACCTGCCATGGACCGACTCGAAGCGCTCAACGAAAGGATCGTCGCCTGCGGGCTGTGCCCGCGCCTGGTGGAATGGAGGCGCCGGGTCGCCGAGGAGAAAAGGGCCGCGTTCCGGGACCAGGAGTATTGGGGCCGCCCCGTCCCGAACTTCGGGGACCCCGAGGCCGACCGCCTGATCGTCGGTCTGGCGCCGGCGGCCCACGGCGCCAACCGAACGGGCCGTATGTTCACCGGCGACCGCAGCGGCGACTGGCTGTACCGGGCTCTACACCGGGCCGGCGTGGCCAATCGGCCTGAGTCCAGTTCGCGGGAGGACGGCCTGCAGCTGAGCGGCGCCTTGATCACCGCCGTCTGCCACTGCGCCCCTCCCGAGAACAAGCCAACACCGGAGGAGATCGCAGCCTGCGCGGGCTATCTGCGCGAGCTGCTGGCCGACCGGCCCTGGCGCTCCGTTCTCTGCCTCGGCTCGATCGCCTGGCGGGAGACCCTGCGGCACCTCGGCGTGCGGCCTCTTCCCCGCTTCGGCCACCTCGAGACCTGCAGGATCGAAGGCGGCCCGCGCGTGGTGGCGAGCTATCATCCAAGCCAGCAGAACACCTTCACGGGCCGCCTCACCGAGGAGGCATTGGACGCGGCCATCGCCGAGTGGCTCCGGTGAGCGGACCCGTGGCTCAGTCGTTGTAGAGGGGCTCGCGCTCCAGGTCCAGCTGGATCAGCTGGCCGCCGCGACTGAAGGCCAGCCGGACCTTCGAGCCCGCCGGACCCTGGGTCAGCAGCCGGAGCTGCCGGAATCCGACGTTGGCGAAGTACGACTTTCCGTCGATCGCCAGCAGCTGGTCGTTCTCCTTCACGCCGGCCCGATCGGCCGGGCTCCCCGCGAGGACCCGCGCGACGCGCAGGCGGTTGGCGGCCTGATCCGCGCGCAGCACGATCCCCACGTCGGCCACGGGCGGTTCCGAGACCTTGCCGGTGAAGTTCTCCAGCCAGACTCTGCGCCGCTCGTAGTCGACCACGATGTTGAAGTTCTTGAGGAACTGGAAGCCGATCGTGCCGTCGGACTCCGCCGAGCTGGCCGGCAGATCGATCACGTCCCAGTAGCTCTCCGGCACCTCGACGCCGAAGATCCTCATGCCGGTCATCCGCTTCACCCAGCTGTCCACTGGTCCGGACGCCACGCCCACCGTCCGCACGAACTTCGGCTTGCGCCCCTGCGGCCATAGTCCGATCCTCTCCAGCACGTCCTTGTGGGTCGTGGCGTAGAAGGAGTTCCCCGTGTCCAGCGCCATCACCAGCTTCTTGCCATTCGGAGCCTCCACGGCCAGCTCGATCGAGGAGTGACCGATCGGGAGCATCTTAGCCAGGAACGTGCGCTTGCCGTCCGGCACCCTCTGCGTCACGTCGAACGACTTCGGGTAGAAGACGAACTTGCGGTTCTGGAAGTTGATCTCGAACGGCCCGGCCTTGAACGGCTCCAGCCCCAAGATCCCATCCACGTGCGTGTTGTAGCTGAACGACGAGTAGCGCTCCCCCGGCGCGAGCATCGCCTCCATGTCGCCCGGCGGCACGGCGTAGCCTCCGATTCGGAGCGACTGGACCTTCACCGACTGAGCCTGGAAGGTGCCGACGAAGTCCTTCAGGTTCATCGTGCCGGTCGGCTTGCCGATGTTGACGACCGAGTCGACGCTCACCGCCCCGCCGAAGCCGGTGTCGACCATCAGCGCCAGCTTGCGCCCGTTGACCTGGGCTTCCACGATGATCGCGTCCTCGGCGACGCGGAAAGGAACCTCGGCCAACGGCTGAACGAGCGCCGCGGCCGCTGCGAGAGTGGAGAGGATCATCAGGTTTTAGGTACGCGCCGGCCGCGGCGCGGTTTCAGGCGTTCCCCTTCCGTCCGAAGCCCAGGTAGATCAGGCCCGCCAAACCCTCCAGCCCGCAGCAGCAAAGAAGCACCATGGGTGCGAACCACAGCCACGAGCCGCGCCGGTCGGCGATGTCCAGGCCAACCCATCCGAACAGGGCGAGCCGCACCGCCCACGAAGCCACGGTGAAGCCCGTGCCTTCGGCCTGCTCCAACTGGCCGGCCTCCTGAGCCCGGCGGAAGCCCTCCGGGTCCCGCATCGCGAACTGCATCTGCTCCAGCATCAGCGGACCGACCGTCACGAGGAAGAACACGAAGAGCCCCAGGCTCAGCACGACCAGCAGAATCCCGAGCGCGTTCCATCCGGGCCCGAGGTTCTCGACGAGCTTCAGAGCATGGCCGCCGGGCGCCGGCTCCTCCGGGGGCGGGGCCATGCGGTAGGGCTGGACCGGCTCCTGTGAGACGTACCCAAAGCCGGAGGACGCACCCTGCGAGCGGACCGTCTCCAGCAGAGCCTTGGCCTGCTCGTGCCGGGGCTCCATCGCCAGGACCTCCTCCAAGAGCCGGGCCGCCTGGTCCAGCTCGCCGACCCGGTGCAGGTGCACGGCGAAGTTGTAGCGAACCTTCGCCGACTGCGGCTCCAGCTGCAGCGCCTGTTGGAACGCCTCGCTGGCCTCGGCCTTCCGACCGAGGCTGCTGAGCGCAACGCCCCTCAGCATCCAGCCCTCGGTCAGGCCTCGGTCCAGCGCGAGCGCGCCGTCGGCATGCTCCAGAGCCCCCTGGTAATCGCCGACCTGAAGCCTCTCGGTGGCGGCCCTCAACAGCGCGATGGCATCGAATCCCGACATGGCCTCTCTTCTCCCAAGCTCGGCGGAGTCTACCATCCCGGGGTCCCGGCTACGGGTTCGATTCAGTATAATCGTGCATCCCGGGGCGCAGGCCTCCGGGCTGGGTTGAGGAGGTGTGACACCGTGCACGTGCGCAGAACGATTCCTGCCGCTGTGTGGGCGGCTCTGATCGCTGGAGTCCTTGCGACCGGCTGTTCCGGGTCGGGCGATGCCCAGAAGCAGGAGCAGCCCTCGGGTGGCGAGGCGCCCAAGACTTCGGCGAACGTTCGGCCCCAGCCGACGGCAGAGGGCAACAAGGCCGAGGGCGACACGCTCAAGATCGGCATCGTCGTCCCGATCAACGGCGACCAGAAGCCTTGGGGCGACGACGCGCTCAACGGCGCCCAGATCGCCTTGGAAGACTTCAACAAGCAGGGCGGCATCCCGGGCAAGAAGGTCGAGCTGGTGATCGGTGACAGCGGCTCGAACACCGAGCAGGCGAAGTCCGCCGCCGAGAAGCTCATCTCGGACGGAGTCCTCGGCATCATCGGGGACGTCACGAGCAGCAACACGATCCAGATCGCCAAGTCGGCCTTCGAGAAGGGCGTGCCCGTGGTCTCAATCGGCGCGACCAACGACGACGTCACCAAGCAGGGAGCCAACGTGTTTCGCGTCTGCTACGTGGACAGCTTCCAGGGCGAGGTCATGGCCGAGTTCGCGCACAAAGACCTCGGGCTGCGCAACGTCGCGCTCCTCACGGACCGCAAGCAGGCGTACTCGGTCGGCCTCAGCAACAACTTCCGCAAGCACTTCGAGCAGCTCGGAGGCAAGATCGTCGGCGAGGAGTTCTACGAGACGAAGCAGACCACGTTCACGGGACAGCTGACCAACCTGAAGGCCAAAAACCCGGACGGCCTGTTCCTCAGCGGCTACTTCCCCGAGGTCGGTCCCATCGTGAAGTCGGCCAAGGCGGCCGGGCTGAACGTCAAGTTCCTAGGCGGGGACGGCTGGGACAGCAAGGAGATCCTCAACAGCGGCGGAGAGGCCATCGTGGGCGGGTTCTTTTGCAACCACTACAACAACAAGGACACCAGGCCCCAGGTCCAGCACTTCCTGAAGCGATGGAAGGAGAAGGTCGGGGGCGAGCCGGGCACGACGATGGCCGCGCTGGGCTACGACGCGATGGCGGTGATCCTAGACGCCCTGAAGCGGTGCAAGTCGTACGACTCGAAGAGCCTCACGGCGGCGATCGAGGAGACGGAGAACTTCCCCGGCGTCACGGGCGACCTGACCCTCAAGGGGCAGAACGGCAACCCGCGCAAGCGGGCGCTGGTCGTGGAGGTTCGCCCGCTGCCCGAAGGCTTCGTCATGCGCAAGGCCATCGAGCCCAAGGACCTCGGGCAGTAGCCGGATGGTGCCAGGCGCGGGACTGTCGTTGGCCGCTGCGCTCGACTTCGGGACCCTGCCGTCCCAGATCGTGAACGGTGTGCTGAATGGGGCGATCTACGCTCTGATCGCCCTCGGCTACACCATGGTCTACGGCGTCCTGCGCCTGATCAACTTCGCCCACGGCGAGGTGTACATGCTGGGCGCCTACACGGCGCTCTTCGTGTCCTGGGCCTACGGCTTCCGCCCGGACGTTCCGCCGGACCAGCTGCCGGAGTCGTCGCTGGCGACGCTGCTCGTCATGATGCTCGCCAGCATGGCCGTGTGCGCCACGGTCGGCGTGCTGATCGAGCGTTTCGCCTACCGGCCGATGCGCAACCAGGCCCGCATCTCCTCGCTGATCACGGCGATCGGCGTGTCCCTGCTCCTCCAGTACGGCGGCGGCCTGTTCCTGCCTCAGAACCCTCCGCCCACGATGAACGAGCGCGTCAACCCGTACCGCCAGACGCTCGAGCTGACGCTCGTTGGTGCGCCGCAACAGCTCTCAGAGGTCGTCGAAGCGGCCCGCAGAGAGTTCCAAGCCGCCGAGCGGACGTTCGAGGAGCGCCTGAAGTCGGAGAAGGATCAGTTCAACCTGTCGCCGGAGGGACAGCGGCTGCGAGACGCCAAGTTCGAGGCCGAGCGGCGCCTGCGGGACGCGGAGAGCAAGCTGAACTCGGCACAGGTCACCGTGCGCGTGGGGGCCGGCCGCCTTGCGATCCTGGTCGCCTCCCTGCTGCTGATGTTCCTTCTCAGGCAGCTCGTGCTCTTCACGCCGACCGGCCGTGCGATGCGCGCCGTCTCGCAGGACTTCGACTCCGCGGCCCTGATGGGCGTGAACGTCGACCGCATCGTAACCATCACGTTCGTGATCGGATCGGCGCTCGCGGGCGCAGGGGCGATGATGACGGCCACCTTCCTGGGCACGTCGATCACCCCCTACTACGGCGTTCTCCCCGGCGTCAAGGCGTTCGTGGCGGCGGTGCTCGGAGGCATCGGGAACATTCCGGGGGCGGTCCTCGGCGGCCTGCTGATGGGCGTCGCGGAGACGCTGGTCATCTGGGCGGGCTATAGCCAGTTCGCCGACGCCGTGGCGTTCGTGGTCCTGATCGTCGTCCTTCTTTTCCGGCCCGGCGGGCTGCTGGGCTCCTCGGCGGTGGAGAAGGTCTGATGGCGCTCCGCGTTCGCATCGCCTCGATCCTCGCCGGCTTGGCGGGCTGCTGGCTGCTCGACGTCCTGTGCCGGGGCATGCTCCGTGAGAGCGAGCAGAGGCTCGTGGTCCTGGCGGGCCTGTACGTGACGCTGGCGGTTAGCCTGAATCTGATCAACGGCATCGCCGGCCAGTTCAGCATCGGTCACGCAGCCTTCTACCAGATCGGAGCCTACACGGCCGGATACCTGGCGTTCTTCTACTATGGCAGGCTGCCGCTCCAAGGCGTGCCGTGGCTGATCGCCATGCTGTTCCTGGGGATGGGTACCGCCGCCCTGGCCGGCTTGGTCGTCGGCCTGCCGAGCCTGCGCCTCCGCGGCGACTACCTGGCCATCGTCACCCTGGGGTTCGGCGAGATCATCCGGATCGTCGTGCAGGCCATCGATCTGACCGCGCCGACGGGCGAGCAGGTCGGCGGCGCGCTGGGCATGAACGTGGAGCCGAGGATCCGGATCGTCGGCCTGGTCTGGCTCTTCGCACTAACCTGCATCGCGGTGACCCGGAACCTGTGCAAGAGCTCGCACGGCCTGGCGCTGCTCTCGATCCGCGAGGACGAGATCGCCAGCGCGGCGATGGGCGTCCAGGTTCCCAAGATGAAGGTGGCGGCGTTCATGATCGGCTCGGCCTTCGCGGGCGGGGCCGGCGTCCTGCTCGCGCACTCCGAGTCGTTCATCAGCCCCTCGATGTTCCCGATGGACCTGTCGTTCATCGTTCTGACGATGGTGGTGCTGGGGGGCAGCGGCTCGATCACCGGCGCCGTGATCGCCGCGCTCACGCTGTTCTACGTTCCAGAGTACCTCCGCGGACTCAAGGCTCCCGACGGCACCGCGCTGACGGCCACTGGCGCGAGCCTGGTCGGCTGGATCGTGGCGGTGGTGGCGGCGGTCGTGGTGGTGCGGTGGCTCGCGTTCCGGTTCCGCGGCACGGCCCGCCAGCGGGCCATGGGCTACCTGGCGACCGCCGTCGGATTGCTCGTGGTGGGAAGGGCGCTCGGCTGGATCCTCTCCTCCGTCCCCGCCCTCCAGCAAGCCGAGTACGAGGTGCAGAAGCTCCGGATGGTGATCTTCGCCGGGTCGCTCATCGTCATCATGCTGGTCCGCCCGGAAGGCGTGCTCGGACGGCACGAGTTCAGTTGGGACTGGCTTGCCCGCGTGCTCCGTAGGCAGCGGGCGAGGGAGGCCGCGGGATGAGCCTGCTGCGCCTGGAGAAGGCCACCATCCGCTTCGGCGGCCTCGTGGCGGTGAACGAGGTCTCGTTCGAGATCGCGCCAGGCGAGCTGTTCGGCCTGATCGGTCCGAACGGCGCGGGCAAGACCACCTGCTTCAACCTGATCACCGGGATGTACCGGCCCACCGGCGGCCGGATCCTGTTCAAGGACAGGGATATCTCCGGGTTGCCGGTCGCCCAGATCGTCCGCCTCGGCATCTCGCGCACGTTCCAGAACATCCGGCTCTTCGGCTCGCTCACCGCGCTGGACAACGTGGTGGTGGCCGCGCACCTGCACCGTCGGGCCAACCTCATCGACGCCCTGCTCGGCGATCCGAGGTCGCAGGCGGACACCGAGCGACTCCGAGGCGAGGCGATGCGCTACCTGAGCGCGCTCGATCTGCAGGACGTGGCCTCCGCGCGGGCCTCGGATCTGCCCTATGGCAAGCAGCGGCGGCTCGAGATCGCCCGGGCGCTGGCCACCCAGCCGGACCTCCTTCTGCTCGACGAGCCGGCCGCGGGCATGAACCCCGCCGAGAAGGAGGACCTGGCCGGCGTCGTGCGTCGCCTCCGAAGCGAGTTCGGCAAGACGATCCTGCTCATCGAGCACGACATGCGCTTCGTGATGGGCCTGTGCGAGCGGATCGTCGTCCTGGACCACGGCGAGAAGATCTCCGAGGGGCCGCCGGACCACGTCCGCAACGACCCCAAGGTCATCGAGGCCTACCTCGGCGAGGCCGTCTAGCCCTCGTAGCTGCCCAGGCTCTTGGCCAGTTCGACGATCCTGCGGAAGTTCTCCAAGCTCACGCTGTCCGGCACCGAGTGGTCCGACGAGAAGATGTAGCCGCCGCCCTGCTTGGCGACCGGGATCACGCGCCGCATCTCTTCCGCGATCGCGTCGAAATCGTCCCACAGCACCGCGTTGATGCCTCCGTGCAGCACCAGCCTGTCGCCATAGGCCCGCTTGAGGGCGATCGGGTCCATGCCCGCCTTCACCTCGAGCGGGTTCAGGGCGTCCAGTCCGATCTCGATCAGCTCCGGCACGAACGGGTTGACGTCTCCGCAACTGTGCAGGTGCGCGAACATCCCGTTGCGGTGCGCCCACTCGATCGCCCGCGCGTGCACGGGCTTGAGGACCTTGCGATAGGTGTCGATCGAGAAGAACTGGTTGTGCTTGTAGCCCATGTCGTCCGGCCACGTCGCCACGTGCGGCCGGTAGCCCTTGGCCAAAACCTGATCGAAGAGCGCCAGGCAGACGTCCAGCTCGTGCTCGAACATCTCGCGGCACCACTCCGGCTCCTCGAGCATCGCGAACAGCACGGTCTCTGTGCCGACGAACCAGCTGTGCGTGATGTCGAAGCCGAACCACAGGTGGGCCTGGATCCACCACCCGTCGGCCTCCCACTTGGGGTAGTCGCGCTCCAGCGCCGCCCAGTCCACACGGTCCGGGTCGGGGGTCATGCGGCGCTTGGCGTCCAGCCAGCTCCGCGCGTCCTTCACGCGGAAGTCGAGGTACTCCGGCGTGCTGGCGATGTGCTTCCAGTTCTTCAGGGTCACACCCCAGGAGGTGCGCACGATCGTGTAGTCGTCGGTCTCCTCGATCAACTCCGACTCCCAGCGGGGACCGTTGTCCACCCCGATGGTCGCGACCTTGTCTAGCCCGAAGAAGTCCACGTACCAGGCTCCCTCGGGCATCCCCTCCCGGTGCCAGCGCTCGATCGTCGTTCCCCAAGGCTGATCGATAACCGGAATGCGGTCCGCCTCCCGATGCTCGTACATGCGGCGGAATCGCTCTCTGCTGCTCAATTCGCCCATAATGTCCTCCAGGCCGGTATTCTCCGTGCGGGCCTCCGAGTCCTGCCGCCGATGTCCGTTCCCCACGCGTTCCGAGCGCTGCGTCACCGCAACTATCGGCTGTACTTCGCCGGTCAGGGCATCTCGCTGATCGGCACCTGGATGCAGCGCGTGGCGATGAGCTGGCTCGTCTATCGGCTCACGGGTTCGGCGGCGTGGCTCGGGCTGGTTGGGTTCGCCGGCAACCTGCCCATGTTTGTGCTGGCGCCCCTGGCCGGAGCCTGGATCGATCGCTCCGACAAGCGGCGGTTGCTCATCGCCACCCAGGCCCTGGCGGCGGCCCAAGCCGCCGCGCTGTTCCTGCTCGTGGCCACCGGCGCCGTCCACGTCTGGCACGTGCCGCTCCTGAGCATCGTCCTTGCGACCGTCAACGCCTTCGACATGCCGGGGCGCCAGTCGCTGGTGGTCGAGATGGTGGAAGACCGCGGCGACCTGCCCAACGCGATCGCCCTGAACTCGTCGATGGTGAACGGCGCGAAGCTGCTCGGTCCCTCCGTCGCGGGCCTCGCGATCGGCGCTCTGGGCGAGGCCGTGTGCTTCGGCCTGAACTCGGCCAGCTACATCGCGGTCCTGCTCGCTCTGGCCGCCATGCGCCTGCCGTCAAGGCGGAAGTCCGGCCGAAGAGGGCGCGTGTGGGCCGACATCCTGGAAGGCGCCAGGACGGTGCGGCGCCACCCCGTGCAGGGACGCGCGCTGCTGCTCCTCGCGGTCGTCAGCCTGGTGGGCATCCCCTACGGAGTGCTGATGCCGGTGTTCGCCAAAGAGATCCTGAGGGGAGGCCCGCAGACCTTGGGCTTCCTGATGGCCGCGCCAGGGTTCGGATCGGTGCTGGGCGCGCTCCGACTCGCCTCGCTGAGGCGGACCGAGCGCCTTCCGGCGCACGTGGTGCGGGCGGCGGCGCTGTTCGGAGCGGCGCTGGTGGCCTTCTCGCTCTCCCGGTGGTTGACCCTCTCCCTCGCTCTGTTGGCGGTGGCGGGGTTCGCCCAGATGACCCAGATGGCCTCGACGAACACGATTCTGCAGACGACGGTCGAGGACGGGATGCGGGGCCGGGTCATGAGTTTCTACACGATGTCCTTCCAGGGCACCATGCCGGTGGGGAACCTCTTGGCAGGGGCCGCGGCGACCGCCCTCGGCGCCCCAGGCACGGTGGCCCTGTGCGGGGCGCTGTCCATGCTGGCCGCGGCGCTGTTCGCCGACCTCGCGCGCCATAGGGTCGCTTCCCCGGTCCAGACGCACGGAACGGTGTAAACTGGACGGCGCGCGCACCGAAACGCTGGGTGCGTCCGTCTTTCCCAATGCAGGATTCGTTGCAAGATTCGCAGACAGAGAAGCGCTGGCTGACCGCCCTCTCCCAGGGGGATGCGTCGGCGATGGGTGGGTTGTTCGAGCTGTACGGAGAACGGGTTTTCCGCTACACGTATCGGATGCTCCGCAATCGGACCGACGCCGAGGACGCGACCGCCGAGACGTTTCTCCGCGTGCTAAAGCGCTCCGCCGAGCTGCGAGCCGACGGCGCCTTCCGGACGTGGCTCTTCCGAATCGCGCGGAACCTGTGCATCGACAAGATGCGGCAACATCGGCTGATCGAGCTGCCGCCGGACGCGACCACGAGCGAAAACGAGGAGCGAACCGCCCTCAAGGTCGCCGTCCAGCAGGCTCTGGCGGAGTTGCCGCTCGAATACAAGGAGCCGCTCGTGCTGTGCGACCTGGAGGATATGCCCGCGCGCGAAGCCGCCGAGGTGCTGAACATCAGCGTGCCGGCGCTCAAGTCGCGCCTGTACCGCGGGCGGAGGGCCCTCCGATCCAAGCTCGGCGGCGTCGTGGAGAAAACCGATGAACCGTGACTTCTACCGCAAACTGGTGGACCTGTACGCAGGAGGCGAGCTGCCCCAGGAGCTGGAGGAAGAGATGGAGGCCGCGGCCTTCCGCGACCCCGAACTCAGCCACGACATGACCACGCTGAGGCAAACCGTCGAAGCGCTCCGGAGGTCCGAGGACGTCCCCTTCACCGAGGAGTCGTACCAGAGGATCCTCATGAAGCTGTACGCCCAGGGGGTGGACATCCAGCCCAAGGCGCCGACGCCCGCCCATCTGCAATACCAACTGCCGATCTTCGGCTGATCAGGAGACACCGACTTGAGACTCAACGTTCCGAGAAGAGAGTTCCACGAGGCGGCCGCCATGGCCAACGTCGCGGCGGCCGGCCGCACCTCCATCGAGCTGTTGCAGAGCCTGAAGCTCGAGGCCACCGACACGGGCCTTCGAATCCTCGGCTGCGACGGCGAGCTGTGGGTCGAGCGCACCGTGCCGTGCGCAGTCCACGAGATCGGGTCGTGGTGCGTTTCCGGGAAGCTGCTGGTCGACCTCCTCGGCTCGTTGCCCGACGGCGACCTGCACCTCGAGGTGGACGGACACGCGCTGGTCCTGTCGCAAGGCCCGTCCGTGTACCGCGTCAACGTGCACGATCCGGCCGACTTCCCCGAGATTCCGGATCTCGACGGGCAGAACCGGCTCGCCATGCCCGCCGACACACTGAAGAGCGCCATCGACTCCGTGCTGTACGCGGTCGCGAAGGACGGCCACCGCCAGATCCTGACGGGCGTGCTCTTCGAATGCGACGGCGCCACGCTGCGGCTCGTTTCGACGGACACCCACCGCCTCGCCCTGCGGCGCATCGAGCTGTCCGGCGACGGAACGGGCCCGACGATCGGCTCCGAGCTGAACTACGTGCTTCCCGAGAAGGCCCTTCGCCTCGCGCGGAACCTCCCGGCGCCCGAGGGCAAGCCGATCGAGATCCGGTTCGCCGAGCGGAGGATGGCGATCGACGTGCCGTCGGTGCGCCTCGTCTCCCAGCTGATCGAGGGCACGTTCCCCGCCTACGAGCGGGTCATCCCGACGGAGTTCACCCGGACTTGGACGGTCGAGATCGACCAGCTGGCCGAGAAGATCAAGCGCACGATGATCCTCGCGCGCGACAACGCGGGGCGCGTGTGCTTCTGCGGCGACGGCGACCAGCTGATCCTGACCGCGCGCAGCGAGGAGAAGGGCGAGGCCAAGGAGGAGGTTCCGATGCTCTCCACCGGCCCTGCGCTCGAGACCGCCTTCAACGGCGCCTACGTGCTGGACGTGCTGAACGCCCTCTCCGGCATGGGAGCCTCCGGCGTGCGGATCGAAATGACCGAGAGCCAGCGCCCGGCCGTGTTCCGGTCGGCGGACGACCCGGAGGGCTACCTCGCGGTCATCATGCCGATGGCGCTGCGTTGAAAGTCGGTGTAGTTTCCGAACGGGTATAGTGGGAGAGCGCGCCCGCGCTGGGTCTTTGGACTCACTGCAGCCCATGGGCCGCCGGCGCGGGCGCGACGCACTCCACGCGAGGCCGGAACACCGCTATGACCGACTCCAACCCGGGTTCTGCGAAGCCAACCCTCAAGACCCTTCCCGGCGACGACGTTCGCCAGATTCTTTGGAGATACGCCGACCGATACGACCTCCAGATGGTCGTGCAGTCCGCCCGCTCGGTCGCCAGGGGCCTGGTCGCCCGGCTGGTGGCGGAGGGAGCACGGCACAGCCACGAGTGGACCCCGGACAAGCAGCGGCTCCTGGATGCCATGGACGAGGCCGGCATCACGGCCGTGGCCATCGACCCGGAGCACGGCGGATACATCCCCGGACCGAAGAACCTGGCCTTGGCGCTCGTGGCGTTCGAGCTTTCGTGGGTCGACGCCGGCGCGGCGACGGCCAGCCTGGCCGGCAACCTCGCCCTGGCGCCGATCCATGAGCGCGGGACGCCCGAGCAGGTGGCCAAGTACATGGGCGGAGCCGTCCCGGCGGCACCCGGCGAGGATCGTCGCACCCTGCGCGGCGCGTTCGCCCTCACGGAGCCGATCCCCTACGTGGGCGTCGACACGAACACCATGGCGGGCCGCGTGCGCGTGGCCGAGTGGAAGGAAGGCGAGGAGCCGATGCTCCACGTGGACAAGCGCGGCCGCTTCATCACCAACGCCGCCTTCGCCAACTTCGTGTGCGCCGCGGTGGCCAGCGACGACCCGCGCATCAAAGGCTCCTGCATGATCATCCTCGAGGACACCGACGAGGGCGTGTGGGATCCCGGCTCGCCGACCCTCAAGCTGGTCCACCAGCTGTCCGGGACGAACGACCCGATCTACAGCCTCAAGGTTCCCGCGTCGCGCATCATCGGCGGCTACACCGTGCAGGACGGCGTGATCGTGCCCAACTACTCGCACGCCGAGGTCATCGAGGCGGTCTTCCGGCGAACGCGCGTGACGGTGGGCCTCATGACCGCCGCCAAGCTGCTGTCGGCCGTCGAGCCGGTGATCCGCTACCATCGCCAGCGGTTCCGCGGCGGCGGACAGCTGCAGCCGGGGTCTCCCCGCTACGAGCTCGGCATCCAGCAGCGCGAGGACGCCCTGCACCGCCTGGTCGACGTGTGGGCCACGGGCGAGGCGGCGGCCTCGCTCGGCTTCTACACCGCCCGCCTGTTCGACGAGTTCGACCCGCTGGAGCGGGAGAAGGACCGCCTGTTCGCCGAGCGCGGGATCAAAGGCGCCCGAGCCCAGCTGAAGGCGTTCGCGGCGGTCAAGGACGCCGCGCTGGAGTTCATCCGGCTGGAGCACATGCCCGCCGACAAGCGCGACGCGGCCCGCTACGAGGAGCTCCTGAACGACACTCTGGTCCAGTTCGTCGTGAAGGACGCGCTCTCGCAGGTGTTCTGCCCCGCCACCAAGCTCTGGAACACGGGCGTCGGCGCGAACATGATGCGCGAGGCCGTGAGCCTGATGGGCGGCTACGGCATCACGGAGGACTGCCCCGGCTTCCTCGGCCAAAAGTGGATGGACGCCCAGCTGGAGGCCACCTACGAGGGCCCGGAGGCCGTGCAGCGCCGCCAGCTCACCGTCACGATGGTGAATGACCTCTTCCTGGCGCAGTTCCAGCACTGGATCCGCCAGATGCGGCAGATCGCAGCGAGAAAGCCCGGGACCGGCGCGTGCACGCTGGCCACGGCCATGGAGCTGTGGCTCTGGACGATCGAGCACCTGCAGAAGGCCAAGGACGCCAACGGCGACACGCTGTACCACGGCCAGCGGCAGGGGGTGGCCTTCCCGATGGCCGACGCGCTGAGCTGGCTGCTGGCCTCGCGGCAGCAGATCCTGGACGTCCTCGAGCTGGAGGAGAAGGGCAAGGACAACCCGGTCTTGGCCGACGGCTTCGAGGGCACCGTCGGGTTCCTCACCGACCTGTGCCACGTGATGGCGGCCCGCGCCTCCGGCGAGGTCGGCAGGATCGCGGCCGAGCTGGTGTACGGCTACCTGCGCCATCCGAGCTGGGACGGCGACTGCGGCTCCTGTTTCCGCGCCAGCGAGCTCGAGGCCGTCGCGTCGGTCGTGCCGGGATTCGACTCCTCGCCGCTCGAGGTAATCCAGGACGACAGCAGCCACGCGGACAAGGCCGGACCGTGCGTGCGCTTCCCTGGCATGGAACGCTTCCGGGAACTCCGCCTCAAGCTGGACGGATGCCTGACCGGCGCGCGCCTAGCGAAGGACCGCGCCGCCGCAGCCCTCACCGAGGTCATGATCCCCGAGGCGCTGGATTACCCGCGCTGAGGAGCCCTTGGCATGGAGCAGCCCGGAATCGAACGGCAATCGATGGAGGTGGACATCGCCTGCGTGGGCTTCGGCCCCGCGATGGGCGGGTTCCTCACGACCCTCTCGCGGCACCTGACCGACGAGAGCGGCCAGCCGCTGCTGGAGAGCAAGGCGATGCCCGGAATGCCGCTCCAGGTCCTCTGCTACGAACGGGCCGACGACATCGCCTTCGGCGTCTCCGGCGTGGTGACCCGCGCCCGCGGCATCCGCGCGAGCTTTCCCGACCTCAAGCCGGAGGAGATTCCGATGGCCTGCGAGGTCCGCAGCGAGAAGACGGTGTACCTCCTCGATCCGATCGGAGCCAGCCGGCGAGGCACGGCCCTCCGGGCGCTGGACGCGCTGGTTCGGCCGCTGGCGGGCAAGCGCATGGCGATCGAGCTGCCCTACACCCCGCCCTTCCTCCGCAAGCACGGCGGGCTGATCCTCTCCATCGGGCAGTTCAACCAGTGGGTCGGGAACCGGCTGATGGCCAGCGGCGCCGTTCAGATCTGGCCGGGCACGCCGGTCGAGAAGGCGCTGGTCGAGGATCACCGGGTGGTCGGCGTGCGCCTTGCCGACCAGGGCGTCGAGCGCGACGGCTCGCCAGCCCCTGGCTTCCTGCCGGGCATGGACGTGCGGGCCTCGCTCACCGTGGTCGGCGACGGGCCCGTGGGGCCGGTCGGACGCCAGCTCGACGAGGCCTTCGGCATGCCGGAGGGCCGTCGCCGCGAGCACTGGGCCGTCGGCATGAAGATGGTCGTCGAGCTGCCGGACGGCTGCGACCTTCCCGAGGGGACGGTGGTCCATACCTTCGGCTTCCCCGAGCCGGAGATCTTCGGCTTCCTGTACGTGATGCCGGGGCGGCTCGCCTCGCTTGGCGTGTTCGTGCCCTCGTTCCTCGACAGCCCGGTCCGCACCACCTACCGCTACCTGCAGCACTGGATGCGCCATCCGTACCTCTGGCGCTGGCTGGAGGGCGGCACCATGCGGTCCTGGGGCGCCAAGACGCTCGCCGAGTACGGGAAGCAGGGGGAACCGTTCCTGGTCGGCGACGGGTACGCGCGCATTGGAGAGGGCTCGGGCAGCACCAACGTGCTGACGGGGTCGGGGGTCGACGAGGCGTGGACCACCGGCGTGCAACTCGCCGAGGGTGTCGTGGAACTGCTCCGCAAGGGTCAGCCCTTCACCCGTGAGAACCTCGCCGCCGAGTACGAGAGGCGCCGAAGGGAGAGCTGGGTCGAGTCTGAGGGGCGAGTGGCGGAACACGCCCGAGATGGCTTCACGCGAGGCTTTCTCACAGGCCTGATCGGCATGGGCCTGACCGGGCTGACTGGAGGCCGCTGGCACCCCAAGGCGGTCCGAAAGCCGATGCCCACGCTGGAAGAGTACTGCAAGGGCCGACTCGGCGCTGACGAGATCGCCCGACTGCGGCGCGAGGCCGCCGAAAAGGGCGTGCCCCTCCACGACCTGGTGCTCGACGCCCTCGGCTGGCCGAAGATCCAGTACGACGGCAAGCTGCTGGTCAGCCACCAAGATGCTTTGCTGCTGGGCGGAAAGGTGCAGGCGCCGGCTGGCTTCGCCGACCACGTCGTCTTCCTCTATCCCAACCTGTGCGACGAGTGCTCGCCGCAACTGTGCGTCGAGATCTGCTCGGGCCAGGCGATCACCCCCAACCCGGAGGGGGGCAGGCCTCTGTTCGATCGGGAGAAGTGCGTGCACTGCGGGGCCTGCCTCTGGAACTGCCCCACCCCGACGCCGGAGGGTGCCTCGAACGTTTCGTTCCGGGCGGGCGCCGGCGGCCTGCATTCCGCGGAGAACTGAACGATGAGCAACGGATACCACATCGTCGTGTGTGGCAGTCTGGTGCCGGATCCGCTCCAGACGCTGGAGCCGGTGACGACCCCGGACGGCCCCGGTCTGAAGAACGAGTCGATGCTGCCCTCGGTGCTCGACCCTTGGGCGGCGCACGCGCTGTACGAGGCCGCGCACCTCGCCAAGAGCGTGCCCGGATCCAAGGTGTGGCTCGTGAGCCTCGGCCCCAAGGCGAAGCTGCAGCAGCTCATGATGGCTGTCGCCCAAAAGGCCTCCTTCGAGTTCGTGGCCGTCGACGGATCCGCCAGTGGCTTCACCGACTCGTTCGAGACCGCCCATGCGCTCGCCAAGGCGATCGAAGCGATCGCCGGTCTGGACCGCCAGCGGCTGCTGCTGTTCGGCGGTTGCTCCTCGGCCTCCCGCGACGCCGGGACCACGGTCGGGATGGTCGGCGCCCTGCTGGGGATCGAGGAGCAGTTCCTCGCGGTCGACGAGATCGTGCCCAACGACGACGGGTCGTTCCGCGTCAAGGAGCGCATCGAGGGGGCGCAGTACCTCGTTTCCGAGTGCGCGGGCACGCCGGCGGTCTTGGCCTGGGCCACGGGCAACCTGCCCGAACCGCCGAACAACCCGCAGGTCGGCATGGCGAACATGCGCACCATCCTCCCCGCCCTCGCGAAGGCCGAGGCGGCTGGCAATCTGCGCGGATCTCTGCGCTTTGAGAGCGTCGAGACGCCCACCCAGCGCCGCGAGACGCGCGTCGTGAAGGACGCCGGCATCGACGAGATCGCCCAGGAGCTGGCGGAGTGGATCCGAGGCTGAAGGAGGAGTGAGAGACACCATGGCTGGAATGCTGATCCTGATTCCCGTGGAGGCCGACGGCGCGCTGTCGAAGGCCTCGTCGGAGCTCGCCGCGGCCGCTCCGTCCTTCGACCCCGAGGCTACCTTCGGGCTTTTCGGCCAAGGAGCCGCCCAAGCCGCCAAGGCTCTTCCCAAGTCCGCCAAGCGGGTGCTGGTCGTGGATGGCGAGGCTTGGGCGCACGGCGCCGCGTGCAACGACGCCAAAGCCTGCGAGGCGCTGATCCGAGCGGCCGGTGCGGACCTTGTGCTGGCCCCGCAGCACTCACGGACCGCGCGGTGCCTCCCTCTGGCCGCCGTACGGCTCGGCGGAAGGATCGACACGCGCGTCGCAGGGGTCGTCCAGGAAGATGGCCTGAAGATCCGCCGGTGGTACTACCGTCAGCGGATGCAGGCCACGCTCTCCCGAGCCGAACGGCCTTGGATCCTTCTGCTGGAGACCGGCGCGCTCTCGGGTCAGTCGGAGACGGGCTACGACGGCCCGACCGAGGCGGTTGCGGCCGAGGCCTCGTCCCGAACCCGTGCGATCGGCACCGAGCCCGCCGTCGCCGGCGAGCAGACGATCAAGCCGGACGCCGACCTGCTGTTCGTCGCAGGCGCCGGCTGGACCAAGAAGCAGTCGGACGGATCGACGCACGTGCCGGAAGCCGAAGACCTGATCCGCGGGTTCCTGCGGGCGACGGGCGCGTCGCTCGGCTCCAGCAAGTCGCTGGTCGACCAGAAGGGCGAGGGAGCGGTGATCTCGTTCCTCTCCCACATGAACCAGGTCGGCCAAACCGGCTCGAGCCCGCGCCACCCCAAGGGACTCGCGACGTGCTGCCACGGCGAGGAGCCGCACGTGGTCGGGTGGCGGTTCATCAACGAGCGCCGGGCGGTCAACCTGGACCCCAACTGCGGCTGGGCGCACGGCAAGGCGGACGTGCTGTACGTCGCCGACGCCTTCGCCGTGCTGCGCAAGCTCAACGAGATCCTGGGCGCGCGCTGAGGCCGGCTCCGACGGCAAGGGGGGGGCCGCGGCTTCC
>Ga0308419_1000654_pt1 | contig 24317 bp, 24 predicted proteins | sample HotsprSampleMS50_FD_203674 | JGI IMG/M metagenome (GOLD analysis project Ga0308419, IMG submission 203674) | Hot spring phototrophic mat microbial communities from Mushroom Spring, Yellowstone National Park, Wyoming, United States - 20090730_MS50 ... | reverse complement strand
ATTCAATTCAGGCTGCATGTCGGATAAACTCCTTTCGCCTTTGCTGCCAATAGGTATCCCACTCACCATTGAGTTTCAAAAGCCTGAGTCTTAATAGTGGATTTGCACCACTTTTATACCAGCTCATACCTCGCTTCTTAAATCTCCTGGCAACTGTAATATCAACTGTCTTTTCTATAGGACCGCTGCCATATCCTCCAATAAACGGTATGTTCTGTATCCACTCATAATTGTTGCTCACATACCCTATAAGATCCTTCACCTTCCTCCTCATCTCACCCCTTGTCTTCAATGCCTCCTGCCATAACCTCTCTACAATCCTTTTTGCCTCACCATTTAATGCCAAACCCTTAAGCTCATCAACTACAACGCTACCTTCAGCACCAAATACCTTCTCAAATTCCCTCTCTAAATGCCAGATGTCCAATATCCCTGTAGCCTCTGGAAAATTCCGTATCCATTTAGCGCCATCCCCAATAAAAAAGACCTTCTTAGCCTTTTCCACCCCATGCCTTCTACAATCAAGATAAAACTTCTCTCCAAAACCTTCTGCATCCTCAATAGAGGCATAGCTCTTCTTATCCATTAACCATACCCTGTCTGAATGAAGCCCCCACTTTACATTCCATCCATTCCTTACTCTCCCTGTCGTTTACTCCTGTGCCATCTACTTGTATATAAAAAACTTGAGCAGCCTCTTTATTAACTTCTTCTTCCTTACCCTCTTCAAATACCTTAAAACGTCTGTCTTCTTCCCATTTCTCTATCCTTTTGCCTTCTTCCAAACTCATCCTGTGTATCTTATTCCGTGAAACCTCTGATCCAGTGAATTTCTTCAAAAACTCTGACGACTTCTCATAACTTACCTCTACCGCTGCCCACAATGCCCTCTCCTTTACTTCTATTGTCACACAATCCCCTTCTATCCCCATTGCCTTATCTAATGGATAAATATCCTTTCCACACCCCTGACAGCGAAGTCTTGCCCTTCTTATCTGTAAAGTCCCAAGTAGTGTTTTTATCATCTTTGGCTCCCTTCCGTTTCTCACTAATGGCAGCCTGCAATCAGAACACAACTCATTAGATTTAATCGCTTCATCTTCAATCCCTTTTATAACCTCTTTCATCACCTCCATAAATACCTCTTCCCTCTTTTTTAATAACTCCTCCTCTATCCAGTGGATGTCTGTCTGTTTTAATGGTATACTTATTGTGAAGGATATCCTTATCTCCTTCATAGGCTCACCCCCTATGTTTTTATTGGTTGAAAATAGTATAGGGTGAGCCTTAATTATTTTCAATCACGGGGTTAGGGATGCTTCCTGTTTCATCTATAACCCTCTGTTCCAGTTCTTTGATTTTATCGAGTTCCTTGTTGCTGAAGGCTGTTTTCGCACGTATTATGTTCGGTACACACGGAAGGGAACGTATACGCATTAACGGCACACCCCCCTGAATCAGATCACGGCCCCTGCGATACAGGGTAAGTATAATCCGCATAAGGGCGACCTGTTTCTCAGGGGTACAGTACATATCATTTTCATCAAAGGCACTCTGGGTAAGAAAACCATCCTTCATAATCTCGGCAATGAAAAGAATCAACCGCTGACTATCAGGAAGTACATCAGGCCCCACAAGTTTCACGATTTGCTGGAGTCGATCCTCCCGCTGGAGAAGCGTCAAAGCCTCAGTCCGTAGTTCAACCCAGTCAGATGCCTGTTTCTGCCACCATGGGTTCACATCTTCCGAATACTCAGAGTAGGAATGGAGCCAGTGGATGGACGGGTAATGACGCGCATTGGCAAGCTCTGTATCGAGCGCCCAGAAGCATCTGATAAACCGACGTGTATGCTGGGTAACAGGCTCAGAAAAGTCACCGCCCGGAGGGCTCACAGCACCGACAATACTTACAGAAGCCCGGTCACCTGCGAGTGTTGTCACAGCACCACCACGCTCATAGAACTGGGCAAGACGTGTGGGTAATGATGCAGGGAATCCTTCTTCGGCAGGCATCTCTTCCAGACGTGCTGCCAGTTCTCGTAGTGCCTCAGCCCAGCGGCTTGTGGAGTCGGCAAAAACTGCCACATTGAGACCCATATCCCTGTAATATTCAGCTATGGTGATGCCTGTATAGATGGATACCTCCCGTGCGGCAACAGGCATATTTGATGTGTTTGCAATAAGGATGGTACGCTCCATGAGAGGTCTGCCAGAACGGGGGTCTGTAAGCTCCGGGAATTCACGGAGTACTTCGGTCATTTCATTCCCCCTCTCCCCACACCCGATAAAGACGATAATATCCGCATCAGACCATTTCGCAAGCTGGTGCTGGGTTATTGTCTTTCCAGTACCGAATCCTCCGGGAATGGCTGCTGCACCGCCTTTGCCAATGGGAAAGAATGTGTCAATGATGCGCTGTCCAGTAATAAGGGGTTCTGTGATACGCAGTCGTTCACGGATGGGACGGGGGACACGCACGGGCCACCGTTGCATCATGGTAATATCACGGGGACCCTTGTCAGTCTCAATCACTGCAATGGTATCAAGGATTGTATACTCTCCCTTGCCAGCAATGGATTTCACTGTACCAGAAATGTCTGGCGGAATCATAATGAGATGATTGACAAGCGGTGTCTCCACAACTGTACCAATAGCCTGTCCTGCTATAACCTCCTTACCCGGTTCAACAAGAGGTTCAAAAATCCAGCGTTTTGCTGTATGGAGAGGGTCTACTTTTTCACCGCGGCGAATCCAGGCACCGCTATGAGCCTGAATACCCGGGAGAGGCCGCTGGATGCCATCATAAATATTACCCACCAGTCCAGGACCAAGCCATACAGAGAGAGGTGCACCTGTGCACTTCACCGGCGCCCCTGGTTTCAACATTGTTGTGTCCTCATAGACTTGAATCGTTGCGTGATCACCTACCAGTCGTACTACCTCTCCCACAAGACCAAGTTCGCCTACCTGCACCACCTCATACATCTCAGCTGCATACATGCCAATGGCTGTGACAATGGGACCGCTGATGCGTGTGGCTACCGGTTCAGTGGCTTTTGTAACAGTGGTCATGGGTTCTCCCCTCCTTTTGCCTTTTTCGGGACAAAACCTGCCTCTAAAGCTATTTGACGTCTTAATTCTGGCCAGAGTCTTTTAAGCCTCTCAAGAAGACGATTATCCCATACCTGGCGAGCCTCTGCATCCTCCACAATCACACCACCTCCTGTAGTTTCCTGATGGTAGGAAACGGTAATCTGTACTGGCCTTGCCACGTGTCTGGCAATCTCTTCAGAGAGGCCTTCAGCCATAGTACCCTTTTCTGAACCATACACCTGTACCACGAAGGAATCGCCTGCCATATTATTAATGGCCTGGGATGCAAGGGTAATGAGCGTTTCACGGTATGGGAACCCTTCGTGGTTCAGTAGCTTTTGATATGCTTCATCCCGTATCGATTCAAGGAGAGATTCTATGCGTGCAGCCCGTAGTCTGCCAGTTTCAACAGGCACTGTGGCAAGAATCAATTCACTCTGTCGCTCTGCTTCTAAACGTGCCTGGTCAAGGATTGATTGTCTCAATCTCTCTGCATCAGAGATGATATTTTTTATATGGGCCTCCGCATCCTGTTGTGCACGCATGATAATCTCCTCGCCCTTTTTCTGAGCTTCTGCGAGGATTTCTTCACGCAATCTTTCCGTTGAGTTTTGCTCTGTCATAATACGCCCCTTTTAACACACACTTATACCTACAGCCTCCTGCACAAACTCGCGCAGACTTTTGCGGCCTCCTAATGGCCCTTCTGGTCCTGGTATTTCCACAATGAGTGGCTGATTCCGTTCCAGCCGGACCTCATCTACCTGAAAGCGGATCAGTTCTGCTGTTTTTTCAGTAATAATGATGATTCCGCAGTCAGGTTGCGCTATGGCCTTATTGAAGGCAGTAAGAGCCTGCTCCTCTGTTTCAGCAACATAAGACTCAATGCCTGCCAGTCGAAATCCCTGGACTGTATCAATATCAGCAATGCACAGAAATTTCACTGCCTCTCCTATATCTTCTGTATGAGCATCATAGCAATAGCAAATCCAAGAACTGCGAGCCCTTCAGCCAGTGCAACAAAAAGGATACTCCGGGTCAAAAGCTCTGGTTTCTCAGCCGCAGCACCGAGTGCAGCTGAACCGATACGACCTACCGCGTATGCTGCGCCAATAACTGTTGCTGCTATAGCCAGGGATGCTGCAAACCCCAGCCCGATGGTTCTGTATGTTGAAAACGGGTCTGCGGGACCACCGCGAGCAGCTTCCTGCGCCATAACCATTACACCAGACAAGACCATTCCCACGAGAAATACTCCAATGGTTCTCAATCGTCGAAACAACGACTTCGTCATGTAACACCTCCCGACTGTTTCAGGGGGCATAGAGCACCCCTTGCATAAGTAAAACACCTTCGTAAAGAGAACCTTACCACCTCCTTTGTTCATGTCTCTTGTTTTTTACCACCGGATGCCAGACGAAAAGGTTCAAAGGGTCTGCCACTGCCTGAAAAGAACTTTCCGAAGAACTCATAATATTCAAGACGTAATGCCTGTACTGAGGCAATGATGCCTTCCAGCACAATCGCTATGAGATTGCCAATTATAATAATTACAAGACTCCATATACTCCAGCCATAGGGAAAATCTTTCACCACGTGAGCCAGCATGAAGGCAGCGAAAAGGAGTGCTGCATGGCTCATAGCATAGGCTGCGAGACGGACAAAACTTATGGTGTTGGCAAGGTAACTGAGTATGGCTTCAAAGGCTTCCACGCATGATTCCATAAAAGCGCTGAGAAACCCTCCGCCTCCTTCTTCGTGTTCTCCTGCTCTATGTTTCAGAAGATGTTCCAGTGGTTCTTTGATGGCCCAGCCAACAAGAGGTATGATAAGAAAGAGTACAATACATACACCCATGAGTCCCCGCGCCTGTATTGCTGCACCTTTTATCAGGAGAACCAGTGTGCCCCAGTAAAAGAGAAGTCCCACAAGACCAAACTTATCAAAAAGACCGCCCACCAGATCACCCCGTTGGAAATGATTTATGACATTCAGTATAAGGCCGATACTGATCAAGACAATCCCGATACCAATCGCTCCATACATGAGCCGCATAGGGTCACATTCCAGAGGGTCATGCCAGATTGCATATTTTTTCAGTTCTTCAATACCAAAATAGCTTCCATAGACTATGCCAAAGATGATGCTCGATATGCCTGCAAAGAGGAGGAGAATACCAAAGTCCCGTACCTTCTGGGAACGACCGATAGAAAGGGCAAGTACGCCACAGAGTGCCAGAACCAGTCCGTGTCCTGCGTCACCAAACATCATGCCAAACATCACTATGTAACTCAGGGCAACAAAGAGTGTTGGTTCCATTTCCCGGTATGTGGGAAGTCCATAGGCAGAAACAAGCATTTCGAAGGGCCGTAAAAGCCTCGGATGCCTGAGTAGAACAGGCACCTGATCCTCTGTTGACGCATCTGGACTGGTCGTGTGAAGGATATAGCGGCTACCTGTAATCTCTTTCACCCGGTCTTCGAGAGCACCCACATCATCAGCAGGTATCCATCCCGTTATCATAACCGTTGCATCTGTCCGTGAAAATTTCTGTCGTGCATCGAGAAGCCGGTACTCTGTCTCTATAGATGTTTCAATTTGTGAAAGTGGAAGTGCACATTCTACGGCAATTGTCCTGAGAGTGTTATTTACCGCTTCTAATTCTGCGGATAACTCATTCTGTTCTTTCTCAATGTCTCCTAAAAGTGTATCGACGGTTGCACCCTCCATAACAGGAAGCATTTCATGCTGGAATCCTGCCTGCTGTAATTGCTTTTCCAGAACAGGCCATGTGTCACGGGTGGTGATTGCAAAAATAGACTGTTGCCCTTTGTGCTGTGAAAGGGGGATGAGAGCTGCATTGTCGCCCGCACGTTTTAAAAGCACTTCAACATTTTGTTGCGGTACATTGCCAGTGACAAAGTGGAGAAATGAGAACTGGTCAAGGCCTGTAAGCGGTATGTCGAATCCGCGATACAAGGAGATGCGGTCATACTGAGCAGAAAGTTCCTTCTGGCGCTGTATAAGACGCTGACGTTTCTCTAAGGGTTCTCTACCCTTCTCTTCGAGCAATCGGAAGCCTTCTTCTGCCTCCTCAAGGGTCATCTCTTGTGGCAGCAATTCGTGTGTTACCGATGGTATTTCCAGCAACTGGCGAAATTCCTGAATACGAGAGCGAAGTGACTCATAGCGGGCGAATTCATTGCTCCATGCTGTTGGTGTGAGAGTTATGCTTTCAACATCTGACGGTGTACGGGTAAGATGTACTGCGCCCAATTCACCAAGACCCTTCAGTACATTTCGCTCGTCCTGAGCAAGGATAATTGCCTGAAGGTACACCATGGGTACTGCCTTAAACACGCATTGCCTCCCCGGAAGACCGTGGAATCAAACGTTTACGGAGAACATCAGAAGCTATGCCACTGCGTATTCCTTCAGAGATAGTTATGAGGTTCGCTACCTCCACGCGACGGAGACCCACATACCCTACAATGGCACCAAGACCCATATGACTTTTACGGAAGGCGCTACCGGCACAATAAAAGAATCGACTCCATGCAAGCGCCTCAATCTGGGCTGCATCAATAGCGGTTGATCCTTCTGTTCCGTGTTCAAACATGAGCGTATCGAGTACACGTTTTCCAATACGGCTCATTGATGTGTGAAGGTCTGGATCATTGAGCATCCTGACAAAGAGTCTTTGAGGAATTTGTGTGCCTGGTATATGCAAGGGTTTTAGCATCTCTGGCGCGATACCATAAAAGAAATTCCCCCTGACAATCAGCATGAGGTGGAACATATCAATTTCGTGAGCTATTAGGGGCTTAATCAATTCCTTGTCTTTACCTGAGAGTTGAAGGGTTCGTTTTATCAGTTCCTGGAAATATGCACTGTCCAGCATAGCCTCAACAAAAAAAGGTTGTTCATGATTGGAATATGTTTCAGAAGCCAGTATCATGGTATCCTTAATAAACCCCTTTGGAAGAAGTTTGATAAAATCATCGAGTGATTGCGCTTCAGCAAGTTTTTGGAAATTGAGTGCCAGTTCTTTGGGCAGCGGAACACAATGCCTTTCAAAACCCTGAGGAACCGCCTGTTTAAGGCAGATGCGCAACACGATTTTTACATTCTCTATCTGGAACCGAACCATCATCCAGTCAATAAGGTCTGCTCCCGGACCAGACAGGTAAGGCCGAAAACCAGCGAGCTCGATTATGAGTTCAGACACGAGTAGTCGCTGAAAATCCATTATGTCTGTAAGCCCTGACTCAGGATAGAGTGTATGGAAAAGCTCTGAAAGGCTGCGAATGTGGCAGAGACTATCAAGCCGTTCACCCTCTGCCATACGGCTGTGACGGGCATGGAGGGAAGCTGCTAAATAATCAAGATCCTGTGCTATTCGTTGTTTGGATGGAAAGATTAGAAGATTGCCTGAGCTCATTACGGGAGCATGCATACGCACCGAATTACCCATTCAACTGCTTTTTGTTTGAACTCAGGCTCAAGTTTAATCTGATTCTCTATTGCAGCAACTGCGAGTGACAGACGATACTGTTTTTCCTGTTCTGCCTCTGCTACTGCAGTTTCCACGATCTTCTCGGCTTCAATAAGTGCGTGCTGGCGGGCACTTTCCATCATTTCATGCCCTTTCTTTTGTGCATCCGACAGGATGCGGTCCGCTTCAGCTTTTGCTTTGTCTATGACTGTCTTTGCATCACTTTCTGTGGCGATTATCTTTTGAATGACATCACGCATAATAGCGCCTCCTTAAGAATTATTTCGCACGTCACCCGCAAGGTTTAAAGCACGCATGTATTCTGATAGATGTTCAATCCGAGAAATCGTCAGTGGTGGTTTTGAATGAGCCTTAATGTAATTTTTGTTTTTTTGGCGAAATTGTAGATATAGAAAAGATTTACATGATTTGCAATGTTTTTTCTCCCACATGTCTTGCCCCCCCTTTATTTTACAGACATACGTGGGATTTAACTATGTACCGTATTATAACTGCATATCGTTTTTCATACCGGTCACATTATACATGTATTTAAATTTTTTCTTTTTTAGCACCACCTCCTGGTTTATTACAACGCATACCAAATCCTCACAACCACTTCTTTTCCCTTCTCGTGTCATTCTGCAATGAGTGAAAAATATTGTCAAGAAGAAAAAGGAGCTTGTGATATTTGTACCCTGTTGCCTCATAATTAAATGTTACCGAAGAAGGTCATCAATCGTTGACCCTTGATGATAGTTGTTATAACAAAGTTGGAGGATTTTTTTAAGCTTTATTTCCATAGCCTTCCTCAGAACAAAGGGGTTAAGGCCCTCCAGCTGTTTTGAAAGCTCCTCCTTTACGGATTGTTCAATAAAGGGCGAGGCCATGATTCTCTGATATGGAGTCTTGGGAGAATCATGATGTTTGATTGTCTTCGATCCTATTCTTTCCTTGGAGATCAGTTTTACCGAAGGACAGAAGAAGTTATGGAAGAATCTCCATTCCCTTGTGTAGAGACCGTTGAGAAGACCAACAACTCCAGGATGGTCGAGTCTATCGTATCCGATCCATTGTCTCACATGGGTCCAGTTCTTCTGTTCTATATGGGCATTATCGTCTTTGTGATAGGCACGGCTGCGGGTAAAGGCAACCGGTCTATGTCTTTGAGTAAAATGTCTATAGAGATGGTAATTGAGAAACTCGGAACCATTATCACAATCAAAACCGAGGATGGCAAAGGGCAACGTCCTTTCAACATCCCTGATTTGTTCCAGAACCCCTGCTTCTCCTTTTCCCCATATGGCCCTCTGTTCTGTCCAACCGGTGGCGATATCGACCAGATCAATTGTAAAAGCGAACATGCCTGCCATAGATTCCCCACAGTGGGCAACCGTATCGGCTTCGAGATACCCCGGATGTGATTCATCCCACTGGTTGGTACGAACCGGTATATGCTTTCGTAAGAGGGTCCCCGGTTTGGTCGTGGATCTGCCATGTTTTGTATATCTCACACGAACAGATTTAAGGAGTCTGTCGATGGTAGAGGGGGATATCTTTCTTAAGGCTTTGATGGTTTCCAGGGGAAGGGTTCCGAACTGCTCTGCATAACTGGGAAGCCACAAAGGGATAATCACCTTGAGCCGTTTTGAACAAGCTAGGTTTGCGGCAAGCCATATCCTTTTCAGAGGCATTATAATGCTTTCAGAATTATAGACTGCTCGTCTGCCTTTCTTTTTCTGTTTTGGTTTTGTAAAACGCTTGAACTTCCTGAGTACCCGTATGGCATGTTTCCTGTGGCATTCATAGGTGGCACAGAATTCATCGAGGATCTTGCTTTTTTCCTGACGGGAGGCCTTCTTGTATCTGAGAAAGATACTCTCCCGATATTCTTTTTTTGTTCGTGGACTCATACCGGACCCTCCTTTCAGTCCTATATATTCGGTAACATCTATTATGAGTCAACGATCTTATTATCACCACCCTTTGGGTAACATTTTTTATGAAGCAATTCGGTACCTTTGCGCGTGTTGACATCAATAATTTTTCTATAGTAGAATTACGCACAATTTGTTTTAAATTACCGAAAAAAGGATGGAATAAAAGTGGTTGAAAGAAGAATGATAGTTTATACATTAGCTTTTTTCTTAATATTCTTGATTATAAGTATTGGCAATAGCCATGCTCAGGTACTGGTACGGCTTGTTGATACCCCTAATGTGATTGATGTAAGCAGGCAAAATACACTGGAGGTCAGAGGGAATATTTCAGGGGCAGATCCTCAGAGGATTATAATTGGAGCCACGTGGTTTGGAAAAAAGACTGAACAATCTCCTCCCCTTCAAAAAGACGAGCGTGGTAACTTTAAACATACCTTTTCTCTCGGTGGTGAGAGATGTGGTTTAGTTAGGTTTTTTGCACTGGTTCAAGTGTCAAATGTTACTATCGGGTCTGAACCGGAAGATACCTTTGTTGACTGTGAGCTACCGAGAATACGCGTAGATAAGCCTGGTGATGGGCAGTTTATAAAACCACATGCACCTGTGCCGATTGAACTGAAGGTGGAGGATGATATGCTTTCAAGTATTCGCAACTTGCCTTCAGAAATTCATTCAGGTAGGAAATATACTCTCAAAGTAGAAGTGGATGGTTCACCAGTTCAAACACAGGATATCCCTGTATTGGCTCTTGGACAGGCACCTGTTCGTAAGTTTAATATTCCTGGGTTACAACCGGGCCAACACGCCATACGGTTTAGTATCACTGACCCAAGCGGTAAGAGCGATGAGAAAACAATCTTCGTAAAAGCTGATGGAACAGCACCCTCTATTCGTATACTATCACCTGGAAATAATGATCAAATCACCTTTGGTAGTGGTTCTGTTCCATCACTGAACATTTCCGCCGAAGCAACTGATGAATCAGGGATTGACAGAGTTGAATTCTATGTAAATGGTCAGGGTGTTGGAGTTGCCAATACACCATCCAGTGGGAATAGATACACCAAAACCGTTGGTATATCTGAAGAGGGTCAAAAGACTATTACGGTTAAGGCATTCGACAAGATGGGCAATTCTTCTCAGAGCAGTGTTACGATTTTTGTTAATTTTGAGGGTAAACCGAAAACAATCGGTCCAGTGCCTTCTCCCTCAAAGACTGTGCCGGGACCACAAAAGACACTCCCGAGATAGAGGAAAAGGGTTTGTATATGGAAGGTATATCATTTTGAAGAAAAACTTCAAGATGACATACGATATGGCTTTTCCATAAAAGCTGATTATATTGTACATAGTTTTTTTATAACATATTGCACGCCTGGAGTTTGCACGGAAAAAAAGATAGAGGAAGAAAATCATAAAAAGCTCGCAGAAGAAGAAAAAAGACAATGCAGGAGAGCTTTCAGCAGTTGCAAAATTAGAGAAAACAGCCATTGACAAATTTTTTAGCATTTTCAAAAGCTGATACAGAGGCTATAATTATAGCCAATGTATGAACAGGCATTCTATGAAATTGTACTCATTTTAGGCCTTGCAGCAATCCTTGGAACCATTGGGCTGGTTTTGCGCCAGCCCCTTATTGTTGCGTTCCTTGCAACAGGTATACTTGCCGGCCCATCTGGATTTTCCCTTATAAAAAGTTATGGAGAGATTGAACTTCTGGCGCATATTGGTATCTCACTCCTGCTCTTTGTTGTTGGGTTACGCCTTGACCTGAGGCTCATACGTTCTACAGGACCTGTTGCATTAGCAACAGGACTGGGTCAAATTATCTTCACAACCCTCTTTGGTTTTTTTATCGTCTATGGCATGGGATTCTCCTTTATTGGTTGCCTTTACATTTCTGTAGCCCTCACCTTTTCAAGTACAATCATCATAGTCAAACTCCTCTCTGATAAGAAAGAGATTGATGCCCTTCATGGAAGGATTGCTGTTGGCTTTCTTATTGTTCAGGATATTGTGGCAATTGTATCGATGATTATACTTACTGCTATTGGCGGGGGCATGGAGGCAGACGGAGCAACATTTTCAAAGATTGCCCTCATTGCTGGAAAGGGTTTTGCGCTTCTTGCAGGTTTGGGGCTCTTAATGCGCTATGTACTGCCAGGGCTCACACGGCGCCTTGCATTCAACCAGGAGCTTCTCATTTTGTTTGCCATTGCCTGGGCAGTTTTCCTTGGCGCTGTAGGTGACTATCTCGGTTTTAGCAAGGAAGTGGGGGCTTTCTTAGGGGGCGTCTCTCTTGCTTCCTCAGGATACAGGGAAGCCATTGCTGCACGACTTGTGAGTGTCAGGGATTTTTTACTCCTCTTTTTCTTTATAGACCTTGGTTCCCGTCTTGAAATAACGACTGTAGGACATCAGATAGGCAACGCCATATATCTATCCCTTTTTGTTCTTATCGGCAATCCTCTCATTGTAATGGCAATCATGGGATTTATGGGTTACAGACGCCGTACCGGTTTTTTAGCAGGGCTGACAGTCGCACAAATAAGCGAGTTTTCTCTCATACTTGCTGCACTGGGTGTAACTCTTGGTCATATCACAAAAGAAGCCATGAGTCTTGTTACGCTTGTAGGTGTTATTACTATTTGTTTTTCAAGCTATATGATTATCTATTCAAGCGTTTTATACAGATGGTGTGCATCGTTCCTGAAAATCTTTGAACGGAAAAATCCCTATCGTGAAAATGTTGTGTCAGCAGGATGTGTTGTCCCTGAGGTGGATGTTCTCCTCATTGGTCTTGGCAACTATGGAAGCAGCCTTGCCCAGCATCTTCTGGACAGGAGAAAACGCATTGCAGGAGTGGATTTTGATCCGCAGGCACTTGAGGTATGGCATGCTCGTGGTATACCTGTTGTCTTTGGTGATGTGGGAGACCTTGAATTTCTTGATAATTTGCCGCTACACTGTTCAGCGTGGATTGTGAGTACTGTGAGAGACAGGGAGTTAAGCCTCACGCTCCTTCATTTTCTCAAAGAGCGCCGCTATGAAGGGAGGATAGCCTTAGCTGCAATGAACGAAGAAGAAGCAAGGCTTTATTATTCTCATGGTGCCCATGTTGTTCTGAAACCGTTCAGCGATGCCTCAGAGGAGGCTGCAGACTCCCTTACAGAGGCAATGCACCTTCTTCCGGGTGGTATTGATTGGCCCTTTGCCCTCAAGGAGATACGCTTAAAGAAAAGTTCAGTCTACGCAGGACAGCGTATTCGGGACATGAACCTCCGTACTGTAACCAGTATTTCAATCCTTGCGGTGAGTAGAGCAGGTCGTGTCTATCTTGAACCTGACCCTGATTTCCAGCTTTTTCCCGGAGACCGTCTTGTGATTATGGGTGAACCGGCCATGCTCAAACATGCGGAAGATGTGCTTCAGGAGACCGTACATCATGACCTGCATATGGAACCGAGACGGGTTGCAACAGCGGAGGTAGAAATAGGACACAATTCACCCATTGCGGGAAAATCACTTGCTGACCTTCGGTTTCGGAAAACGTATGGCACAACAATCATTGGGATTATACGGAAGAGCGAACGGATTCCAATGCCAGGTGCTGATGAAATACTGAATGCAGGGGACAGATTAATTCTCATAGGAACGCCTGAATCGATTGAAAAGATAAAAAAGGCATCCCCTCTGTGAAGGCAGAAGGCAATTTCTTACTTCAAAACAAATTTGTGTTTACAGCGCTTGCATTCTACGGTATCACCCTTTTTCTTTCCCTCAAAACGCTGGGCATTACCGCATTTCGGGCACTTTTTATATATGTGAAGCAATGCTGCAAGTGCTGCTATAGCATGAATCATTCTGTATCATACCATAGATGCTCAGTTCTGTAAAAAAAGGCATTAAAGAATTGTCGATTTCTCAATTCATTCAGTATGATTCTTAATCTGTCCGATGAGTATTCCGCTGACGATAAGGCATAGACCAATCACTGAGGTGTAATAGAGTGTTTCGTGAAGAACAAAATGTATGAAAATCAAAGAAACAAACGGGGTGAGATAGATAAAGTTTGCAACTTTGCCTGTTGATTCAGACAATTGGAGCGCCTTTAACCAGAATGTATAGGTAATGCCAAGTTCGAAAAGTCCGATATAGACCGCTGCACCAAGGGGTTTAGAGAAAACCGGAAACAGGTTTCCTGTAGCACAGGCAAGTATCGTAATGTATAACGAAGAGAAGAATGAGCTTAATAAAAGTTTTATCAGGTTGTCTCGACTGTCCCTCAGGTTTAAAATCCAGAATAATGCCCAGACCACTGAGGAGAAAAGTGCCAAGCTTATACCTACGGGTTCCACGATTCTGAAACTTCCAAGATTACCCTGGCTCGAAAGTATCATAACCCCTGAGAAACTAATGAGAAGGGCAAAAAGACCATTGAGTTTTAATGGCTGTTTCAATAATGGTGCGGATAATAGCATAAGAACAATGGGCCAAATAAAATTTGCAGGCTGGGCTACCTGAGCTGGAAGCAAACTATATGCCTTGAACACAATAAGGTAATAGGCAAATGGATTAAGCATAGCCTGGAGGGATGAAAGAAATATGTCGGAAATGGTTGTTTTTTTGAGTTCAGAATACTTACCCTGAAGAATGAATAATATCAAAAAAATCAGAAGGGACGTGTTGTTTGCTACAAATAGGAGCTGAATATAGTTCAGGTCACGGAGGGCAATTTTAAAAGCGGTAGCCACTGTTGACCACAACAACACTGTTACAGAAGCATAGAGATATGCTTTTGATTGGTCTTGTAAAGCCATTGTTTTTAGGAAAGGACTATATGAAATTCGCTTTCATGTCAATTAAAAACAGTCTCTTCATATATGATTGTTTTTTGTTGACACAGAGGGTTAATTTTAATATTTAATTCATCACAAACCTTAACAAGGAGGTACTATATGTCTCAATTAAAAACCTGGATTGTGTTTTTAGCTGTTCTGTTTTTATTACTGGGCTTTGGTTCTGGAATCAATTCTGTACATGGTGCTGAGAAGATTATCAAAATCGGCACTCTTTTTCCACTTACAGGACCTGTTGCTTCAGCTGGACAACGCTGCCAGGCATCTGTTCAGACAGCAGTGGAGATAATTAATAACAAGTATCCAGACATTAAAGTCCCTCTTGCCAACCAGGAAGGCATTCTGGGTGGGCATAAAATAGTTCTTGTCCATGCAGATAGCCAGGGGAAACCTGATGTTGGTAAGGCTGAGGCAGAGCGACTTTTCAACCAGGAAGGCGTATGGGCTATTATCGGCGCATACAATAGTTCAGTGAGCAAACCCGCAAGCTTGGTTGCAGAGCGTATGAAAAGGATTTTTATGTGTGGGGCTTCCAGTTCAGCAGCCCTGACCAAGCGGGATCTGAAGTTCTTCTTCCGTATGGCACCTACTGATGAGACGGAATCCATTGAGTTTGTGGATGTATTGAAATGGCTTAACAAAAAGAAAAACGCTAATATCAAGACCCTCGGTATCATTTATGAAAACACCGAATTTGGTAAACATGCTGCTGAAGAGGCAAAGAAGGCTGCTGCTGCAGGAGGCTTCAAAGTAGTGGCTGATGTGCCATTCAACCCCGGTGCCACAAACCTGAATAGTGAGATACAAACCCTTAAAAAGAACAATCCTGATGCACTGTTTGGGGCTGTCCTCGGTGCTGATTATACATTGATGGTTCGCACTATGAAGCAGATGGCGTGGTTGCCAAAGATTGCCATCAATTATTGCTCTGGTTATCAGGATCCTGTCATTGCAAAACAACTGGGTGGTGATGCGGATTTCTTTATGGGCTCTACTGCCTATTCACCCCAGTTTGCCAGTCTCATGCCAGCTGTAGCAGCTGTAGAAAAGATTTTCAAGACCAAGACCAATGGTGTTATCTTTCAGGTAACCCATGAATCTTCTCAATAACCCCTGTAGAAAAGATTTTCAAGACCAAGACCAATGGTGTACCTTTTGATGGTGACAGCATCCAGGAGGCAGTCGCTATGTTTGTACTTGCCCAAGCTATTGAAAAGGCTGGCAGTCTGGATCCTGAAAAAGTTGCCGCAACCCTTCATGCACACACATGGGATTCTCCCCTCTCCTTAGGCGGTAAAGTTGCCTTTGCAAAGGGTGGTCAGAATATAAAGGCACACAGCATCATTACACAACTTCAGGGCGGGGAGTATAAAAGGATATATCCTGAGGAAATGAGCAATACAGAGATTGTATTTCCTATGAAACCATGGAATAAACGATAGACCCGTAATCGTAAGGTTCCGTATACCAAGTTTATATTGCACTGAAGCGGGGTTCATTGGAAATACTTATTCAAGTTCTTATCGATGGCATGCTGAACGGCATGGTCTACGCTTTGGTAGCAGCAGGGCTTTGCCTTATCTGGGGTGTCATGGACGTTATTAATTTCGCCCATGGTGAATACCTGATGGTTGCCATGTATGTGAGCTACTGGCTGGGATTTCTTGCCAAAGTAGATCCGCTTATATCAATTATTGCCTCCGGAGTTTTTATTTTCATTGTGGGGGTTCTGACATACAAATTGATTATACGATATACCATAGGAAAACCAGGATTGGTTGCCCTGCTTGCTACTTTCGGACTGGCTATGTTTCTAAAGAACTTCTGTATGAACCGTTTTACACCTAATTTCCGTATATTATCAGATACGTGGTTAGGTGATAAAACATTTCACGTTGGAAATCTCATATTACCTGTACCACAGCTGGTAGCAGGAATTCTTGCATTAGTTGTAATCGGGCTTATCTATGTACTTATAAATACCACGCGATTTGGCTGGGCTATTCAAGCTACTGCCATGGATCGAGAGGCAGCGGAACTCATGGGTATTAATACAGATCGCATCTATGTTCTGGTTTTTGGAATAGGTGGTGCGTGTGTTGGAATTGCCGGCGGCATCATGCCATCGTACCTTGCTGTGCATCCTGAAGTAGGCTCCATGTTCGGGCTCATTGCATTTATCTGTGTTGCCATGGGTGGCTTCGGGAGTATATCTGGTGCATTTCTTGCAGGTCTTCTTGTCGGTATTGTAGAAGCTCTTGCAGGATTCTACATTGCACCGGTCTTCAAATATATTGCTGTTTTCAGCCTCTACTTAGCTGTTGTCTTCTTAAGACCCAAAGGCATTTTCGGATGGTAAAACAATTGACAAGAAAAACCTTCAAAATAAAGGATGGGGTCTGGATTGCCTTCCTCATTATACTTGTCATTCTACCCCTTATACCTGCAGTAGCTGCAAATTCATTCCGCATGCATGTTATGATTCTTATCTTGCTCTTTGCCAGCATGGCACAGGCATGGAATATTATCAGCGGTTACTGCGGCCAGGTGTCATTTGGACATTCGGTGTTCTTCGGTATAGGGGCATACGGAGCAGGAATGGCAGTTGTTAAATACGGTGACACTCCATGGCCCGGGATTCTGATAGGTTTAATAATAGCAGCCCTGGTCGCCATCATTATCAGCTATCCATGCTTTAAATTGAGTGGCCATTATTTTGCCATTGCCACTTTTGCCATTGTGGAGATATTTAATCGTGGTTTCCTCGTGTGGGACTGGATTGGAGGTGCCCTTGGACTCGATTATCCGATTATTAATGAAGGGCTGAAAAATATCATGTGGCACAACTCCAAAACGAGTTACTATTACTGTGCCCTCGTCATCTTTACATTTATATTTGGTGTTGTCCGCTGGCTCGAAAGTCATCGCTTCGGGTATTATATGCGTGCTATCAGGGAAGGTCAGGAAACAGCCGAATCCCTTGGTGTCAACAGTACAAATATCAAACTAACTGCTATGGCTATTTCAGCTGCCATGGCTGCACTGTGTGGTGCCTTTTTTGTTCAGTACAACCTCAGGGTCGATCCACCGATGGTCATGTCTCTTGACACTTCTATGAAGTTTGTACTGGTCACCATCCTTGGTGGCTCGGGAACTCTTGCTGGTCCACTACTGGGAGCTGCAGTTCTTGTGCCATTACAGGAGTACACAAGGGCATTCTGGGGTGGTCTGGGGGGCGGTGTAGATTTGATGATCTTTGGACTTCTCATCATTATCATAGTGGTCAAACAACCTGCAGGTATAATCGGCATATTCAACTATATAGGCAAATGTTTCTTCAGGCAAAAGGAAACTGGGGAAAGATATGCATCCCATGGCACTCCTTGATGTTTGTGAAGTAACAATGAAATTTGGTGAGCTTATTGCCAATGACAGGGTGAGTTTTACTGTTGAAGCTGGTTCTATAGTAGGATTAATAGGTCCAAACGGTGCAGGAAAAACAACGCTCTTCAATTGCATTTCCGGTCTCTATAAGCCGGCAAGCGGCACAATCATTTTCGACGGTGATGATATTACTGGCCACAAGCCTTATGAAATCGCCCGCAGGGGGGCTGTTCGTACCTTTCAGGTAGTCCATCCTCTGAAAGATATGACTGTCTTCGACAATGTTCTTGTCGGGGCTTTACTTAAATGTCGAGACAGACAGGAGGCATTCGAGAGGGCGACAGAATGCATCTACTTGTGCAAGCTTGAGCACTTTCAGAATAGGGCAGCAGGAGACCTGCCAATAGGCGGGAAAAAACGTCTTGAGATGGCGAGGGCTCTTGCAACACGTCCCAAACTACTCATGCTTGATGAAGTAATGGCAGGACTGACATCTACTGAGATTAAGGCGTTTATTGATGTGATAAGGAACCTCAAGAAAAGTGGTATAACGATGATGATAGTGGAACATGTCATGGAAGGCATAATGCCAATAGCTGATAAAGTTGTAGTGCTTGATGGCGGAGTAAAAATAGCCGAAGATACTCCAGAGAAGATTATCAACAATGAACGAGTCATAGAAGCTTACCTCGGTGCCAAGTATAGCCAACGCTTCAAACCCAGGAAGGACGGTGAACCTCTTGGCTGACCCGATTCTGAAAGTTGATAATCTATATGCAGGGTATGACGGAATACCGGTTGTCCACGGTATTTCACTGGAAGTTATGCAAGGCGAACTCGTTGCTATTGTAGGTGCCAATGGAGCAGGAAAAACAACGACCATGCGCACCATTAGCGGTCTTGCTCATCCTCTGAAAGGGAAAATCTTTTTCGAAGAAAAGGATATTTCCCGGCTTGCAGCCCATCAGATTTTGAAACTTGGTATAAGCTATGTTCCAGAAGGACGGAGACTCTTTGCAAAGCTCTCGGTAGAACAGAACCTCACCCTTGGTGCCTATACAGAACACTCGCAGAAAGAGATTCTTCGTCGGCAGGAGGAACTCATGGAAATTTTCCCTATTCTCAAGACACGGGCCAGGCAGACCGCAGAGACATTAAGTGGCGGAGAACAGCAGATGCTCGCCATCGCACGGGGTCTTATGTCCAGACCCAGGCTCCTCATGCTTGACGAAATGTCGCTCGGATTAATGCCCAGTATGGTAGATAAGATGATGGAGACAATTATCGATATTAACCGAAGAGGTACAACTGTTCTTCTTGTGGAGCAGATGGTGCAGGAGGCTCTGGATATTGCCCATAGAGGGTATGTGATACAGAATGGAAAGATCCTTCAATCAGGAAGTGCTCGTGAACTTTTGGATTCTGAGGAAGTCCGTAAGGCTTACATGGGAATGTAATTACTATACAATACAGGAATAATTAAGCTTGACCAATATTAAACTATAAGTATATAAAAGGTAATAACAAACTTTTCGTGGGGGTGAATATGAAAAAAACAAAAAACAATGGTTGGATATGGAAAATCTGCTGTATAGCGTTCTGCCTTACATTCGTTTTTGTATTGGGGATAAGCTATTTAACTTATGCTGCAGATCCACCACCGGGGACTTACAAAAAGTCCTGCAAGAATATTTATTATAATGCTGATGCCAATAGAATCACCAGTGCGAGTTGTAGAGATATGAATGGGAAATGGAATACAACCCAGTTCCATAACGTGAGTGGCTGCATTAACAGCGGTGGCGATATTACAAACTGTAATGGAACGCTCGAGTGTACCGGTGTAAATATTCCGGAAGGCTCCTACCAGAAATCATGCTGGTGCTGCAGGATGGTTGGAACCACGCTGGCTTGTTACTGTAACCCGAAAAAGGGAAAGGCAAAATGGACAACCCTTCCGAATGCAACAAGTTATTCAAGTATCTGGAATGATAATGGTAAACTAAAAGGCCAGTAATCATTTTTTTTACAGCAGACAGAAGGCCCCATATGCATAACTGCAATGGGGTCTTTATTTTATAGAAAGATTACCCCTTATCAACTAAATCTGGTATACTCTGCAATAAAAAACGCTGGAGGGATGTTTGGTAAAAATAGGTGCCTTTCAATTGCGTGAACCTGTTCCTGAGCCTCATGAACCATTTGTCTTTGCAGTACTACGACCATGGATCGATGTAAATAATGTGGGGAGTATGGTGCTGGATGAACTGGAGACACGATTTAAAGCAAACCCATTGGGCAAACTTTCGAAGCCCGGTGACTTTTACGATTTCACGCGCTATCGCCCCATTATCCATCTCGAAGATGGTATCCAGAATCTCTCAATTCCCAATACAACCATCCACTATGCCAGAAGGGAAGGACAGAATGACATTATGCTTCTTCGTCTTCTTGAGCCTCACAGCCATGCAGAAACATATGTGAGTTCAGTTGTCAAAATTCTTAAAACCTTTAAGGTAAAGAAGTACATTCTCTTGGGGAGCATGTATGATACAGTGCCCCATACTAAACCATTACTGGTAAGCGGATACGGCATGGGGAAACAGGCAATCGAAGACGTAAAGAGCATAGGTGCCCTTCCCATTACCTACCATGGACCTTCGACCATCGTAAATCTTATCACCAAAAAAGCAGCCCAGTCAGGCATTGACGCCAGTGTATTTATTGTCTCTCTGCCTCAGTATGTGGTCCTTGAAGAGGATTACATGGGAAAGGTGAGGCTTATGGAGATATTGAACACGCTCTATAACATCCCCATTGCCCAGGAGGATTACGACAGGGTTTTGGAACAGCGTAACATGATAAACCAGAGGGTGGAGAAGACACCGGAGGTGAAGATACTACTGCCCCAGATCGAGAGCGTCTATGACATGCGGATAAGTGCAGCGGGCGGTGAAAGCGCAACACAGCTCACCCCTGAAATGGAGGAGATGCTCTGGAAGATTATGGGGAAGGATATAGGCAAGGCGTAGGTCAATCCAATAAGAATAAAGGAGGGGAAAATTATGAGAAATGTTCTGCTCAGGCCGTCTGTGTTCATCAGTATCTGTACAATAATATTGGCTTACGGCATGTTTTCATCTCTTTACAGCCAGACCATTATCGATGAGTGGAGTGCAGTAAAAATACCTCCGGCACCACAGCTAAAAACTGTGAGCATTGACGCAAAGACTACAGCCCTTCTGCTTCTTGACTTCAATAAACAGACCTGCAATCCGGAAAGACGGCCACGCTGTATCGCTTCCATACCAAAGGTGGAAAAATTATTGAAAGAGGCACGTCTAAAGGATGTTTTCATCATTTACAGTCTTTCAGCAGGTGCACAGGCAGGAGATATTGCAAGGGAACTTGCACCACAGGCAGGAGACCCTATCGTCACATCAGGACCTGATAAGTTTCTTGGAACAGACCTTGAAAAGATACTCAAAGAAAAGGGCATTAAGACTGTCATTGTTACAGGAACAGCAGCACACGGCGCGGTCCTTTATACTGCAAGCGGAGCAGCCTTACGGGGGTTGCAGGTCGTTATACCTGTTGATGGCATGTCCGCTGAAGTGCTCTATCCAGAGCAATATACGGCATGGAATCTGGCAAATGCGCCGCGCATCTCAAATGTTACGACACTGACACGGATTGATATGATAGAGATGACAAAGAAATAGGGAGTAACAGAACTATAAACATTAAATAGATTTTGTTGTTGCAAAATTCCTTAGAGAGGTTATAATCATCATAGAGTACTGAAAAAAAAATAGTCATGTCATAGAGTTACTCGATGCTTTGAAGCAAAGGATTGAATGGATGAAAAAGGATAATCTTCAATCCAGAACGAGTAAACGAAAAAAAGATTATCTTCTTCTTGTTCTCCTCTTATTTTTCTGCGTATCAGTCACCGGATGTACACCGTATAAGGAAGCTTCTCAACCAGAAATTAATAAGGTCACCATTGCCTATTCACCCACCATGATCTCTGTCCTTGTGCACATAGCCTGTACAAGGGGGTATTTCAGGGATGAGGGGCTTCAGGTTACACCGCAATTTCACGAATTCGGTAAACTGGCGCTTGATGCTATGCTTGAAGGAAAGGCAGACCTTGCAGTCTCTGCGGATATGCCCATTGTACATGCAGTTGCAAACGGCAAAAAGTTATTTATTCTTGCAGACATTTGCGTATCTCCAAAGGCAATTGGCATAGTGGCTCTAAAAGAGAGGGGTATTACGAACCCCCAGCATATCAGGGGCAAGAGAATCGGGGTTGTCTTTGGTACGATGGGAGAATTTTTGCTCGATTACTTTCTCATTATGAATGAAATCAAAAGGAATGAAGTAAAGATTATTGATATGAAGCCCTCTGAGATGCATAATGCCTTGACCGCAGGAAGGGTTGATGCTGTCTGCATTTGGAATCCACACAAAATAACATTAGAAAGGGCATTGAAGGATAGGGTTGTGGTCTTTTATGACGAAAACCATCGTGGAGACGTGGGAATACTCTCTGCACCACAGGAATTTGTACAAAAATATCCTGAAACAGTAAAAAGGATATTAAAGGCACTTGTCCGCGCAGAGGACTATGCCAGGAATCATCCTGAAGAAGCAAAAAATATCACTGCAGAACTTAATAAAATCGACCGTCCATTTATAGATGCCATCTGGGATGATTATCGATTGAGAGTCATGCTTGAACAGTCCCTCATCGTGGCCCTTGAAGAAGAGACCCGATGGCTCGCAGAGAATGGATTAATGAAACGGGTTCATATGCCCAATTACCTTGCATTTATTTATACTGAAGGTCTCCATGCAGTCAAACCAGAAGGGGTGTCTATCATCAGAAAAGAGGTAATAAGGTGAGAGTCAGGTCACGATTGATGATGAATACGTGGATAGTCTTTTGCGCAGTAATCTTATTGGTCCTTTCTGTTGCCTGGCTGTTTTATGTAGTTATGAAATATGGAGAAAAGGAAGAACTCATCTCTCATATGAGAACTATTGCCTATGAAAGAATAGCCTTAAGAGATGATTATACTATTTTCAGAAACGAAAGGTCTGCTATTCAATGGAGGGAAAAAACAGAAGATTTGAAAAAAATATTAGAGGAGGCATCTTCTGTTTTTACAGAGAAAGAAGAGAGAGCGATATTAAAAGAAGCGAGAGATCACTTTAATGCTACAGAAAGCTTATTTTCTCAATTTTTAGAGTATGAGAAGAGAAAGGATTTCAGGAGGCCTGGTTTCGATGAAAAAGAAGAAAGGCTTATTGGCCAGGTATTTTTAAGAGCCTACTCCTTAAGAGATAGGTTAAGCAGGCTCCATAAATTAACGCATCATAAATTAGAGACAACAATCAACAATGGTATTATAATAGTGATCATCTTTTTTATCGTCGGTGGTATTGGTATTACAATAAATTCATTCATAACCAACCTGACAATCTCCAAGCGCATTGAATTGCTTGAAGTAGGTATAGGTATCATCGGGCAAGGAAACCTTGACTATACGGTAGATGATAAAGGAGATGACGAATTTGCAGAGCTTGCCCGCTCATTCAATGAAATGGCTGCAAAACTGAAGGCATCCTACACGTCCATCGAGAATCTTGAGAAGGAAATTGTTGCGCGTAAACATATTGAAGATTTACTAAAATATGAAATGGAGCGTTTTTCTATCCTTATAAAAAACGCACCTTTTGGCATGGTGCTCTTAGACTCTCAGGGTAAATTTCTTTACATAAACCCGAAATTCAAAGAGATATTTGGTTATGACCTTACTGAGATACCTGATGGACGGACGTGGTTCAGAAAGGCATTTCCTGACCCTGAGTACAGGAATAAGGCAATATCAATATGGATAGATAACATAAAAGCGCATGCAAAGGGTGAGCCAAGACCAAGGTCATTCGCAGTTACATGTAAGGATGAAAAGAAAAAGATTATTGATTTTATAGCGATAGAGTTTGAAACAGGTGCACAGATTATAACCTGTGTAGACATTACAGAACGTACAAAGGCAGAAGAGAAAATCAGTCAGCAGCTTGACGAGCTTCAAAGGTGGCACAACGCGACTCTTGGCAGGGAGATGCGTATCCTTGAGCTTAAGGCTGAGGTGAATGAACTGTGTAAACGATTGGGCGAGCCGCCCCGCTACGAAAGCGCTGAAGAAAAGGAAGGCGGCGAGACGAAAGGTTCCTGAAAACATGAACACCATAGGAGGCAACGATGGCGAATCTCCATGAGCATCCTTCAGAAATATACCGCAGTTTGAGAGAAGCCATTCAATCCCTTGAACCACACGAGCATCTGTGTCTTATTTATGAATCCCACGAGGAATGGGTCAATACTGTAATACCCTTTATTGTAACGGGTATTCGTAAAAAAGAGAAGTGTATCTATGTGGTGGTAAGCATCCCTTTTTCCGTGATAGGATTCAATTCAGGCTGCATGTCGGATAAACTCCTTTCGCCTTTGCTGCCAATAGGTATCCCACTCAC